>Ga0209542_10011639_pt1 | contig 15567 bp, 13 predicted proteins | sample RifCSPhighO2_01_FD_184028 | JGI IMG/M metagenome (GOLD analysis project Ga0209542, IMG submission 184028) | Soil microbial communities from Rifle, Colorado - Rifle CSP2_plank highO2_0.1 (SPAdes) (version 2) | ecosystem: Environmental > Terrestrial > Deep subsurface > Rock core/Sediment ... | reverse complement strand
TGGCTGGAAAAATTGCCAAATTTTTGGCTGAAAGAACTCAAGATTTTTTGAGTAATAAGAAAAAGGAAAATATAAAAGAAATAATTGGGCTTATAAATAAAGATGAACGTGAAATTGTTACTAACTTAGATGTGAAATTAGGTAGAATAAGACTACCTCCTGTTATCGCGAAATTAGCTGAAATTAAAGATGAAGAGGAAGTTGTTATAAAAGTTTACCCAGGAAAAATTGAGATTGAGAAGCATTAGATTTCATAATCTAATTTTTATTTAAGAATTGTTAAACCAGAAATATCAAAAACTATCTTAAGATAAAGTAATGAGAACTGAAGACTTAATTAATGTAATTGCCCAAAACTTTAATTTATCAAAATATTTATAAATGTTTATAACAAATGAAAATTTATGAAAGTTGCAATTATGTATTCGGGCGGTAAAGATTCAAGTAATGCTATTGACTATTGTAAGGATAAGAATTGGGAGATTACGCACTTAATTTCTATAAAGCCTAATAGAACTGATTGTTATTTGTATCATTTTGCAACTGTTGAATTAACTCAAGAAATGGCTAAAATATTAGGGGTTAAACACATTTATGCAAATTGTAATGTTGCTGATCCAGTACAAGAAGCTAAAATAGTGGAAAATATTGTTTGTGACATTCTAAAGGATGTTAAAATTGATGCTGTTGTTTTAGGTGGAGTGGGATTGCAAGAAACACAACTTAAATCATTGCAAAAGGTATTATTGCCTCATAAGGTGGAAGTGTTTGCAACTCACGCAGGACATGATCAAGAAGAAGTTCTACTTGATATGTTGCATAATGGTTATAAAATGATTATAAGCGCTGTTGCGAGTGATGGTCTTCAAAAATGGCTGGGTAAAGAGATCACTTTAGATAATTTTAAGGCATTAAAGAGTGATGCTGTAAAGTATGGTTTTGATTTACTTGGAGAAGGAGGCTATTATGATACTTTTGTTTATGATGCCCCTATTTTTAATAAGAAGTTAGTTATAGATGATTTTAGCTGCATATATGATGGGAATTATAGTGGTCATATAGTTGTTAACAAGTTTAGAATTGTAGTAAAAGAAAATGCATTTGTTCAAAGAAAATTCTAATCTTTAATAGTTTATTTTACGAAACCTTTTTAAAGCAACTTTATAATTAACAATTATGGTTTTGGAGTCTTTCATATCTCCTGCTAAAGCAGAGAATAAACCTTGGACTATGCTTTTCTTAGGTTTTATGTATGCTGTGGTTGGGGTATTTCTAAGTTTATGGATATTTAAGCAATATTCAAGTTTAGTAATGGTATTTTTAACAGTAGTTGCCACAATACCTTTAGTTTATAACACTTTAAAATTAGAAGAAGAAAAAGATACAAAAATTAAAAGTGAAATGTCATTGTTAAAAGAGCATAGCAAGGCATTAAAATTTTTCATTTATATGTTTATAGGGTTTGTCTTTGCTTTTGTAGTTTTATATATAATACTGCCTGTAGATTTGGTTCAGATACTCTTTAGTTCTCAAGTGGAAACTATTGAAAGTATAAATTCCAGGGTTTCGGGAAATGCAATAAATACCTCAAACATTTTTGCTCAAATTTTTCTAAACAATATTAAAGTTCTTATGTTTTGTATATTTTTTGCGTTCTTCTATGGGGCAGGTGCTATATTTATTCTAGCTTGGAATGCTTCAGTTATAAGTGCTGCTGTTGGTACTTTTATTAGAGATAAAATTGCGGAGTATGCTGCCCAAATTGGTTCTTTAAACTTATTTAATTATTTTTTTATATTTAATCTAGGTTTGTTGAGGTATTTTATTCATGGGATTCCGGAAATTCTGGCATATTTTATTGGAGCTTTAGCAGGGGGCATAATCAGTGTGGCAATGATAAATCATGATATTGAAAGCGAAAAGTTTAATAACATTATGCTAGATGCATTGGATTTAACAATGCTAGCTGTGTTTGTGCTATTTATGGCTGCATTAGTTGAAGTATTTGTAACGCCTCTATTCTTTTAGAGAAATCATGAATGACAGCGGAACTAGAGATAAGGAAAGAGAAATTTTATTCTTTATTAAAAAAAGGAAGAAAATTATGGATAGTTCTAGCTATAATTGCTATTGCAATCTTTGGTTTTTATATAAGAACTCAAAATTTACCCAATCTTAAGGATTCAACTAATGGTCAGTATATACCAATTGAATTAGACTCATTTTTAATATTAAGATATTCGGAATATTACAATCAGCATGGACAATTAATGGAAAATGATGCCATGAGATATTACCCTATGGGATTTAATCCAAGGAAGGAATTTACTTTTATTTCGTGGTTTATCTCTACTTTGTATAATGTAATGCACGCATTTGATAAAAGTGTTTCAATACAATTTGCTGATGTTATTTACCCTCCAGTTGCTTTTTTTATTGCGATAATATTTTTCTTTTTATTAATTAGGAATTTATTTAATTATAAAGTTGCGTTATTGGCATCTTATACCCTGGCCGTAGCTCCTGTTTTTTTACACAGAACTATCGCAGGATTTTCAGATAAGGAGGCTTTGGCTACTGCATTTATATTTATGGCATTTTATTTTTATACTGCTTCATGGAATACAAGCAAAATATGGAAATTATTTTTATATAGTATCTTATCAGGATTTGCAACAACTGCAGCTATATTATCATGGGGAGGGAGCACTTTAATTACATTTGTTATTGGTGCTTTTATTCTAGTAGAAGTATTTCTAAATAAATTTAGTAAGCAAGACTTTTATCGAGATCTTTCTTGGACTTTGACAACAATAATTACATTAGTGCTAATAGCTAGGAGATATTCAATAACTGAATTAGTATCAAGTTTGACAACAACATTATTGATATTTGCTTTGTTAATAATAGTTGTGTATTACTTTATTCAATTTAAGAATATTTTTAAATTAAAAGAAAAATTTGAAAGTAGGATTCCTATAGGGATACTAGTAACAATTATCTCTGTATTTCTTGGCTTAATATTTGCTTCAATATTTGTGTCGCCTACTTTTATTTTTGATAAAGCAAGTAACCTTATAAGATTAGCAGTCAATCCTTTTGGAACTACTAGATGGGGCCTTACTGTTGCTGAAAGTCAACAACCTTATTTTGTAGATTGGGTTGCTAATATTGGTAAATTCTTTACATATTTATTTATGATAGGTTCAGTTCTTTTGTTCTATGAAACAATTAAGAAATTAAAAGGGAAATATTTTTTAACTATACTTTATACTATTTTTATTCTTACCTTTACAATGAGTAGATACTCTCAAGGAGCTTTATTAAATGGTAATAATACTATCTCTAAGGTATTATACCTTGGGTCCTTGGTAGTTTTTATTGTAATCTTGTTGTATTTATTTTTAAAAGCTTTCTATAAAGAGAAAGAACAATATAACAAGGTTTTAGAGATTGATAGGACTTATTTGTTCTTATTAGTCTGGTTTATTTTTATGGTTGTGGCAGCTAGAGGAGCAGTTAGAGTATTGTATATATTCGCGCCTATTGTTTTCCTTCTGTCTTCTTATTTAGTTGTGAAAGCTTTTGATTATATTTTGTCGTTTAAGCAGTATTACGTAAAGATATTAGGTTCTTTGTTAATTTTATTTATTTTATTAGCGCCAATGATCCAAGGAAACCTAAATGAGTATACTAGGAGTACTTTAGCACAGGCTAAGTTTGCAGGTCCCTTATATCATCAGCAATGGCAGAATGCAGGGAAATGGATTAGGGAAAATACTCCAGAAAATGCTATATTTGCACATTGGTGGGATTATGGTTACTGGGTTCAAGGTGGCGGTAATAGAACAACAATAACTGATGGGGGTAATGCTGTTGGTGCCTTAAATCATTGGATGGGTAGACATGTGTTAACTGGACAAAATGAAAGCGAAGCCTTGGAATTCTTAAAAGCGCATAATGCTACAAATTTATTGATAGTTTCTGATGAGATAGGAAAATATCCTGCTTTTTCAGCGATAGGTGCAGATGAAAACTATGACCGATTTTCTTGGTTGACAACATTTAGCCTTGACTTAAGTAAGACTCAAGAAACAAGAGATTCAACAGTTCTAGTTTACACTGGGAGTTATCCATTTGATGATGATTTTATTTATCAAGAAAAATTATATCCAAGAAGAGGATCAGGAATCGGGGCTATTTTTATACCTATTAAAAAAACTAATAATAATAGCCAAATAGATTTTAATAATTTAGAATTTGAACAACCAACAGCAGTGGTAATTAATAATAATCAGCAAATAAGTATTCCTTTAGAGTGTGTATTTTTTGGAGAAAAAGAAGTAACCTTTGAGGTTGAAGGTATTCCTGGTTGTTTAAGATTAATTCCAGTTATAACTAGGGATGGCAAAATGAATCCTATTGGTGCAGGGATATACCTAAGTCCCGATGTTAGAAAGACTTTATTTACTAAATTATATTTGTATGGGTCTAAGGCAGAATATTTTAAGTTAGTATATACTGACGATGATAAAATGCCTTTGGCAGTTTTTGAGGGAAACTTAATAGGTCCTATTAAAATCTGGGAGATTATTTATCCAAAATACCTTAATGTTCCTGATTATTTCTATGGAGACCAATTACCTAATCCTGAGGTAACTAGGGTAGACCCTAGTTATTATTAAATATTTTCTGCTTTTAATTTTATTAGTGATTTTGTACGATGAAGATTATGAAGGAAGGTTTGGATAAATGGATGTTAATTTGTTCATTATTATTATTTGTTTTCTTAATTTATAGATTAATAAATCAATTTACAATAGTTGAAATTTTTCCTATTGATAATGTTGCAAATGACCATAGCGCCCATATGTCCAAATTATATATCTTTAACGCATATGGATTAAACGGGTTTGTACCAAATTGGTATGGTGGGTTCATACCATTTAAAGTTTACCCACCCGGATGGCAGATATTTGCACTACCTATTTACAAATTTACTAATAGTGTACAAGTTACAACTTATTTTATCTTAATTTTGTCATTATTATTAGGATTTGTTATGTTGTTTTTTCTTTCCAAAATAGAGAATTTTAATACTGTTAAGTTAATTAGTTTCTTTTCACTATTTTTTGGAAATGCTTTAGCTATTGGATATTTTTATAGACTAGGAAAATACCCCGAATTACTGGGATGGGTATTATTTATATTATTCTTTTCATTAGCATTATATTACAAACGTGAAAATAAATCTTTATATCCATACGGTATATTTTCTATTGCAATTATTATGTCTTTAATATTTTATATTCATTTATTAGTATTTATTTTGTTTTCAATCTTTTTTATTTCTTTATTTTTATACAAAAATAAGTTAAAAGAAAGAGTTTATCTAATTCTAACAGTTGCACTAATTGCACTCTTGACTTCGTTTTTTTGGGTCCCATTTCTAAAAATTTTACCCACAACGTCTGTTGGGAATTTTTATCCATTGCAGAAATTGATTATAAATAGCAATGATACTTTTTACGATAGATTAACCGCCTTTATTACACCAATTTTGTTCTTAATTATGTTTTTACTATATATCAAGAGCGTAAAGTATAGTAAGAAAGAAGTGCTTTTCTATCTACCAATTATAATATTAAGTTTATTGATTTTTAGCAGAGTTGCAGTTTATATACCTTTTATTAATAGGATTTCTGTGGATTCGTTTAATTTATTGTTTATTTTCTTGAGTGTATTCTTATTTTTAAAAACTGATTTTAAAAATCTTAGTATACTTAGAATTAGGATTATTAATGTTCTTCCCTTATTGTTAATCTTATTTGCATTAATTTCCATTACATCCTCGTTGGTTATTACAAAGCCTTTCCAAAATTATACTCCTGAGGTGTCAAACTTTTTGTCCCTATATCCTAGCATTAATAGTAATTATCTATTGTTGAATCCTCCAGCAGACCCACATGCTTTTTACGCTTATGGCTTGGTTTATTATAACCTTACAAGCGCCGGAGGTTGGAGTCCTGAAGATCAGAGTGCAAAACAAGAAGAATTAATAGACACAACTTATAATGATGTTAAGAATTCAAATTGTTTATCATTTAGCAAGCATCTTAATGAACTAAAAGTACTTGAAGTTTTAGGCTATAAAGAAGATTGCACGTTTATGAAATTATGCGATTTGAGCTTAAAGAAGGAAATTGAAGATTCTTGCATTTATACAACAAAATAGAAAGCTTTTAAAAATTATTTGAGAGGTAAATATCTATGGTAAAGACGTTATTAAGTATTGTAATACCTTGTTATAATGAAGCAGAAGGTATAGAAAGCTTACATAGTAGGTTAATTCCCGTTCTAAGTTTATTAAAAAAAGATTATGATTTAGAATTGATTTTTATTGATGATGGTAGTACAGATAATACTAATAAACTATTATATCATCACTTTGGAAATTTGAGTTATGTTAAGATTATAAAGCATGAAAAAAACATGAATTTAGGTGCTGCCTTTAAAACAGGTTTTAGTGCTGCTAATGGTGAAATAATAATAACATTAGACAGTGACTGTACTTATGACCCGGAGGAAATACCTAAATTACTTATGATAATGAAGGATAATAATTATGATGTAGTTACTGGAAGCCCATATCATCCTTTAGGGAAAGTAGAGAATGTGCCAAGGTATAGAATCTTCTTAAGCAAGTCAGTTTCTTTATTGTATAAGATTGCAACAGGTAGGAATATTAATACATTTACAAGCATGTTCAGAGCTTACAAGAAAGAAGTTGTTAAAAATGTAAATTTTAAGTCTAATGACTTTTTAAGTCCAGCCGAAATTCTAATTATAGCAATGAATAAAGGATATAAAGTTGGAGAGATGCCCTCTGTACTACATGTTAGGAAATTTGGACATTCTAAGTTTAATAAATTATTTAGAATTATTAGAAAACATTTAAATTTAGTGATTAATTCTTTTTTGTTGAGGATGAGAGTTAAATCAGCATTATAAAATGAAATTAATAACAATTTTAGGAACGAGACCGGAAATCATAAAACTAAGCCCAGTTATCCCTTTATTTGATAAGGAGTTTAATCATATTATTATTCATACAGGTCAACATTATGATTATAATATGGATAGAATATTTTTTGAACAGCTAAAGTTGAGGGATCCAGATTATAACTTAGAAATAGGTAGTGGCAGTCAAGCTGAACAAACTGGAAAAATGATGATTAAGATTGAAGAAATTTTAATAAAAGAAAAACCAGATGCAGTACTTGTATTTGCTGATCCAAATACCCCTCTGGCGGGAGCTTTGGCTGCAGCGAAGTTACATATCCCAGTTATACATTTTGAAGCTGGTTGCAGATCATTTAATAAGAAAATGCCAGAAGAAATCAATAGAATTGTGGCAGACCACTGCGCAGATTTATTGTTGGCTCCTGATAAAACTGCATATGATAATCTTATTAATGAAGGAATTGATAATAAAAAGATAAATATTGTTGGGGATGTAGTTTTCGACGCCACTGTTAGAAATAAGGAACTTGCAAAGAATTTTAGTGTTTTAGATAAACTAAATTTAGTCTCTGAAAGATATGTTTTAGTTACAATTCATAGGGCAGAAAATACAGATAACCAAGAAAATTTGCAAGGTATGATAGAGTTTGTTAATTATTTATCTAGGAAAATAAAAGTTGTATTCCCGGTTCACCCTAGGACAAATAAAACTCTTGAAAACTTAAGGCTGAAGCTAGATAAAGATGTGGTAGTAATAACCCCGCAAGGATACTTAGAATTTATAAACCTTATAGAGAATAGCAGATTTGTTGTCAGCGACTCTGGAGGGGTTCAAGAAGAAACTGTTATTTTTAATAAATGCTGTATAGTGGCTAGAAATGAAACTGAGTGGACTAGATTAACAGATATTGGGAAAAATATACTGGCTACCAATAGAAAAGATAATTTGATAAAATTTGCTACTCTATTATTAGATGACAATGAACTAAACAGAATTAAAAATATACCCTTTGAACATGATAAAGATGTGGCTGTTAAAGTCTTAAATGCAGTGAAATATTTTTGTGAAAATGAACTTAAGAAGTAAAACTGTTGTTGTTACGGGTGGGGCAGGATTTATTGGGAGTCATTTAGTAGATAGAATTATTGATGAAAACCCCGAAAAGATTTTTGTTCTAAGTAATTATTTTCTAGGAAAGCAAAGTAATCTTAGTGAAGCAATTAGTAGATTCAAGAATTTGGAGATTGTAAAGATTGATGTAGGGGATCATGAATTAGTAAAGCATTTTTTTGAGAATAATAATGTCGATGTTGTTTTTAATTTGGCAGTTATACCATTACCTACTTCTTTAGAGCTCCCTAGTTGGACTTTTTCTAAAAATGTAAATATAACTAGCAATATTTGTGAGATGGCTAGGCAAGATAAATTTAAGACTTTAATACATTTTTCTTCTTCGGAAGTTTATGGGACAAGTAGGTATGCTCCTATGGATGAAAAACATCCTTTAGAAGCTGAAACACCTTACGCAGCAAGTAAGGTTGCTAGTGATAGTTTAGTACTTTCTTATAATAGGACTTTTAACATAGACTGCAGTATTGTTAGACCATTTAATAATTATGGGCCTAGACAAAATGCTGGGAAATATGCTGCAATAATACCTTTAACTATTAGAAGGATTATGAATAATGATGATTTAGTTATTTATGGGGATGGCGAACAAACTAGAGATTTTATTTATGTAAAAGATACTGCTAATGCGGCAATAAAAGTTCATGATTCTAGCAATTCTAGAGGTAAAGTACTTAATGTTGCTAGTGGTAAAGAGATTAGTATGAATAAAATTGTAAAAACTATTACAGCATTGATGAATTACAATAAAGAAATTATATACAAAGATGCAAGACCTGGTGATGTTAGAAGACATTTAGCAGATATTAGCTTAGCGAAGCAATTAATAGAATTTGAACCTAAGGCTAGTTTTGAGGAAGGCATTAAAGAAACAGTTGAATGGTATAAGAAGAATATGCACTTAGCGATTAGTTAAGTCCTTTTTGCATATTTCGCAATAACCTGGGGATCCTTTACTTTGTGATGGTTTAAGTTTATGGCCGCAGAGACATACATATCCTTGAATTTTGGCAGGATTTCCATATACTAATGCATGGTCTGGGACATTTTTAGTTACTACAGAACCTGCACCAACTAAGGCAAATTTTCCTATAGTGGTACCACAAACAATAACTGAATGAGCGCCTATTGAAGCACCATATTTCACTATCGTTTTATCTATTTCCCAATCACTACCTCCTTTTAATTGGCCGTCAGGATTTATTGCTCTTGGAAACTTATCATTTGTGAAACATGCATGTGGTCCAACTTGAACGCCATCTTCAATTATTACCCCATCATATACAGAAACATTATTTTGGATTTTAACATTATTACCTATAATTACATTAATATCTATATATACATTTTTTCCTAAGATGCAATTACTTCCTATTTTTGAGTTTTCTCGAACTTGGGAATGGTGCCATATTTTAGTATTTTCTCCAATTTCGGATTTTTCAGAGACTTCTGCAGTTGGGTGAATAGTTACTCTGTTCATACTAAAAGAATGGAGGGGCAATATTTTTATACTTTTCCTTATTGAAATTTAGGTAGAGTTAAAAGGAAATAAATTCTGAAAAATGACTATGAAGGCTGCTGTTTTAGGGGTTGGTAATATGGGGAGACATCATGCTAGGATATACTTTGAGCTCCCAAATATAGAGTTAGTTGCAATTTCTGACACTAATGAGAAAATAGGAAGAGAAACAGCTGCAAAGTATAAATGTAATTATTACAATAACTATTTGGAAATGCTGGAAAAAGAGAGTTTAGATTTAGTTAGCATCGCAGTTCCTACTAGACTCCATAAGGAAGTTACATTAAATTGCTTAAAACATGTAAAAAATATATTGCTTGAAAAGCCTATAGCAGATAACTTAGAAGATGCCAAAGAAATTGTAGGCATGGCTGAAGTCAACAAGGCAAAGTTGATGATAGGTCACTTAGAAAGATTTAATCCTGTTGTTTTAAAGTTAAAAGAGATCATAGAAAGCAATGAATTAGGGGATATTATTACAGTTGTATCAAGAAGGGTTGGGCTTCCAACACCTCAGATCAAAAATGCTAGTGTAATAATCGATTTGGCAATCCATGATTTAGATATATTTAATTTTATTTTTAAGAAAAAACCCATTAAAATTTTTCCATTAATAGGAAACAAAATAAGCTCCACAAAAGAGGATCATGCTGATATACTATTAAAGTTTGATAATTTCAATGCTTTTTTACAAGTAAACTGGCTAACCCCAGTTAAAATTAGAACTTTAAGTATAACTGGGTCTAAGGGATATGCTGAGATCAATTATATCACTCAGGAGTTGAAGATATACAAAAATAATACTGCTATCGAATATGATAGTTTTGGAGACTTTGTTATTAAGTTTGGTAATCCTTTAGAATTAGATATTCATATTGCTAAAGATGAGCCATTGAAGAATGAGATAAGAAGTTTTGTCGATTCTATAGAGAAAAATAAGGAAGTTCCTATACTATTACAAGATACATTAGAAGCTTTGGAATTAGCTTTAAAGATTCAGGGGCTAAATGGTAATTAGAAACATTTTTAAGGCTTTTTTACAAAAAAATTATGATGATTTATGCCATATTATATTCTGCAATCCTTAGTTTCTTAACTACTTACTTCGCTATTAAATGGCTTCTTAGATACTTAAGAAAGATTGGCTTAGTAGTTCCTGACATGAACAAGGAAAATAAGCCTTTAGTCCCTATTTCTGGTGGATTGGCTGTAATGGCAGGGGTTTTTGTTGGTTTAATGTTTTTTATATTTCTTCAAACATTTTCTTATCATGACAACTCTTTCTCTCTTTTCTTATTTGGTGCTGTAACTACCCTACTTTTAGGTACATTTATAGGATTTATTGATGATTCCGTAATAGAAAAGAATAGTGATGGCTCTAGTGGACTAAAACAATGGCAAAAACCATTGTTAACTATTCCTATAGCAATCCCATTAGCTGTAATTAATGCAGCAAATACTGAGGTTACTTTGCCAATTCTTGGCCATATTGATTTGGGTATAGTTTATCCAATGATTATTGTTCCTATAGGAGTAATTTGCGCCACAAATATGGTTAATATGCTTGCCGGGTTTAATGGCATGGAAACTGGAATGGGTTTAATTTATATGTTTAGTTTGGGGTTGTTTGCTTATTTACATAATAGCAAGTTTGCGGCGCTAATAGCTTTTGTTATGTTTGCATGCTTATTAGCATTTTATTTATTTAATAAATATCCTGCTAAGATATTGCCCGGGGATTCTTTAACTTATTTATTGGGGGCTACAATAGGGGTAATAGCTATATTGGGTAATATGGAAAAAGCAGCATTAGTTGCTTCAATACCTTTTATCGTAGAGTTTTTTCTGAAATTAAGAGCAAAGTTTAATGCTAAGAGTTATGGTTATTTTAAAGAAGGTAAAATTTACTCTTACCATGATAAAATTTATTCAATCCCCCATATATTTTCAAGAACTGGTAAATTTACAGAAAAACAAATAACATATTTTATGCTATTAATAGAGCTAGGATTCTCTAGCTTAATTTGGTTATTATAACTTATGGATAAAACTAATAATGATGGGATTAAGGGAGATGACTTTTACAAAAATAGTATTTTTATTTTTGCAGCATCATTGATTATGAACGCTACAGGATATTTCTACCATTTTTTTGTAGGCAGGGTATTAGGTCCTTCTGCTTATGGGGTTTTAGGAACTTTATTGACTATCTTATACATTATTAATGTACCTTTTAATACAATTCAGACTACTATATCTAAATTTACTACTAATCTAAAAACAAATAATGAAATTAACTCTGTGAATTATTTATTAAGAAGTTCATTAAAAAAAATCTTAATTTATAGCAGTATTGTTTTTTTGGGTTATATAATCCTAAGCAGATTCATAGCTGATTTCTTGAAAATAACAAATATACTCCCTGTCATCTTGATAGGAACCTTAGTAGTTTTCGCTTTATTATTAGCTGTTACTTGGGGGGTTATTCAAGGTTTACAAATGTTTAAGCCTCTAGGTTATAGTATGATAATTCAAGGATTTATAAAATTAGGACTGGGTGTTTTATTAGTCCTATTTGGTTTGGGAGTTAATGGGGCAGTTATAGCAATTGCCTTATCTTTTTTATTACCCTTTTTATTAACCTTATTCACTTTGAAAAAATACTTTAGTAAAGGCGAGAAGAAATATAGTACTAAGGATATTTTTCATTATTCAATTCCTGTGTTAATTGCTATGATGAGCATAACTTTGTTATTTAGCTTAGATGTGTTTTTAGTGAAACATTACTTTAGTGATATTGAATCAGGGTATTATGCTGCTTTGGCGATGCTAGGGAAAGTAATATATTTTGGGTCTATATCAATAGTTTATGTTATGTTCCCTAAGGTCGTGGAACTTAATACTAAGAAACTGCCATCTAAAGGTATTTTACTTAAGTCATTAGGTATTGTCTTTGCATTTTGTGGGTTAGCAACTATGTTCTATTTTATATTCCCGAGATTTACTGTTAATCTTTTGTTTGGTAAGGAATTTTTAAGTGTTGTACCTTTATTAGGGCGGTTTGCTATATTTATGGGGTTGCTATCGCTAATTTATGTTTTAATATTTTATAACTTGTCAGTTCATAAGAAATCATTTATTTATATACTTATTTTCTTCAATATTATGGAAATTGTATTGTTTTATTTCTTCCATGCATCTATTAACCAAGTTGTGAGTGTTTTGTTATGGCTAGCTATAGCCTTATTTATAATTCTTATGATATATACGTTTATAGTGACAAAAGATGAGACTCTCAATAGTAATACCGGCATACAATGAAGAAGAAAGAATAAAAAATACCTTAACTAGTTACTATAATTTTTTTTCTAAGGAGTTTGGGAAAAATTTTGAGATCATAGTTATAGTTAATGGGAGTAATGATGGGACACAAGACATAGTTAAAAATTTATCTTCTAGACATAGACACCTTAAATTTAATAATTTTCCTGAAAAAATTGGCAAAGGCGGCGCTATTATAGAGGGATTTAAGATTGCCAATGGAGATTTTATTGGATTTGTAGACGCGGATATGGCAACTACTCCCAGTGCATTTTATGATTTAATAAGAAATTTGGGTAATTACGATGGGGTTGTTGCTTCAAGATGGATAAGAGGTGCTAAAATAGATAGAAAGCAACCACTTAGTAGAAGAATCGCTAGTAGAGGTTTTAATATTATTGTTAGACTTTTATTTAACATAACAATAAGGGATACCCAATGTGGTGCTAAACTATTTACAAAGGATGCTGTTAAAAGTGTTGTTAATGATTTAGGAATTACCCAATGGGGTTTTGACGTAGACTTATTATACAAATTAAAAAAGAAAAATTTTAAAGTAAAAGAGATACCTACAGTTTGGAATGATAAGGAAGGTTCTAAGTTAAAAATAGGAAGAACCTCTTGGCAAATGTTTTTATCTGTTGCAAGACTTAGACTTATATACTCAAGATTTAGGTCTATTGTTAATGTATATGATAAAATACATGACTATATCTATAAGAAATGAAAATACTGATACATCTTTTGCCGGGAATTGGAAATGTGTTAATGTTTACGCCTACATTAAGGCTAATCAGAAAAAAATTTCCTGATGCAGGGATAACATGTTTAGTTATGTATAAAGCATGTGAGGATTTACTTAAAGACAATCCTAATATAGACAAATTAATATTATATGAATTTCAAAAAAAAGGCCACCTTAAATCATTATTTTTTGTTCTAAAATTAAGAAACGAAAACTTTGATATATCTATTATGCCCTATCCGGCAAATAATTATTACTACACCATTGTTAATTTTCTTTGTGGAGGTAAATTAAGAATTACTCATAAATACCCAATTAAAAAATTTAGCTCTTTAAGTTTTCTATATTCTAAGAAGGTTCCAATTAACGAGAATGTCCACGAAATAGATGAGAATATCAATCTTGTTAATTTAATTGGGGTCGAATCAATTTCTAACAACAAAAAATTGGATTTGTTTTTAGATGAGATGACGTTAAAATCAGCCGAAGATTTTTTCATTAAGAATAAATTAAATGACAAAAATTTAGTAATTGGAATTCATCCTGGGTCTAGTGTGCAAGCTGGGATGATTAACAAGAGATGGGACAAAGATAATTTTGTAAATGTTGCGGATATACTATATGAAAAACTTAAATGCAATGTGCTGATTTTTGGGGGCAATGATGAAGATTACTTGAAGCAGTATATTTATAATAAAATGGAGCATAAACCTATTGTTGTAAATTCGAAAAGTATACTTGAAACTGCAGCATTAATTTCTAGATGTAATGTATTTTTGTGTAATGATACTGGATTGATGCACATCGCGGCTGCTTTAGATGTTCCTACTGTGGTTATAGAAGGACCTGTAGATCCTAACAAAACCCTGCCATTGGGGGATAAACATAAAGCTATATTTTTGCCTTTATTATGTAGGCCCTGTTATAATGTTGGAGATAAATTACATTGTAGATTTGGGCATTATCATTGCTTAAAGTATATTGATATAGATAAAGTTGTTAATACTGTTATTGGGTCTACTTAATTTTATAAATTACTATGGCTGGTTGAGTTTTTTGTGTATCTAAGAAATAAATTTGTACTGGTTCGAATAAGTCTTTATTGTTTTCTGGGTAACTATAAGTCCAATCAGCAGCCTTATATAAACCATTTATTAGAACAAATTTGATATTATCAGATTTTATTTTATCTTTCATTTCTGATTCGTTTGAGGGAAATCCAATTATTCTCCTTTCTGAGTAATAAGCTAATTCCATTTGCATGCTATTAATCATTATAGTATCTTCTTTGTTTGTATTTGCTTTTATGTATAAACCTGCATCTTTAACTGCAGGAACTCCTATCTTGCTTTGTATTAGTTGATCAGCAGCTCTTATTTGGAAAACTGAAGCAATAAGCAAAATTGCTAACACGGATATTGTTGAGATCATTCTACTTTTTGGATTTAGAAAATCATGTATCTTTTCTAGGCATAATGCTATTATGAAACTTATTGGGGGGAGCAATAAAAGTAAATATCTTGGTTCTGACCAGCCACTACTCTCAATACTGGCATAAGTGTAAATTGAAAGTGGAATTAAAAACCAGAGTAATACTAATAATTGGTTTGAAACTGATTTATCTTTATTTTTTAAGATTAAATCAAAGCTAAGAATTATGTTAATAAGTAGAATAATAATTCCAATTATAAAGAGAGTTAATAGAATTGATTGGAGGTGCAGTGGGATATACTTGATGTAAGCATTCCATGAAGAAGGCGTGTAAATGCCTGTTTGAGAAGCAACAAAAGCAGCAGAATATCTTGGTAGAGGTGTCTTATAATTTATTAA
>Ga0209542_10011638_pt1 | contig 15568 bp, 15 predicted proteins | sample RifCSPhighO2_01_FD_184028 | JGI IMG/M metagenome (GOLD analysis project Ga0209542, IMG submission 184028) | Soil microbial communities from Rifle, Colorado - Rifle CSP2_plank highO2_0.1 (SPAdes) (version 2) | ecosystem: Environmental > Terrestrial > Deep subsurface > Rock core/Sediment ... | reverse complement strand
GTGAAGCATGGCTGGCGTGCGCAAGGCGATTTCCGATATGGTAAACAGCCATTCCAAGACTGGGGGAATTCTGATGTTTAAAAACATTGTGTTGTTGGACTTGTGCCTTCGCCGACTGCTCAGATCGTTGAGGGCTTGCTCAGGACAGTATAGAATTGCGGGAGCAATGCAAATATCAGCTTACTCTTGACTATGCGCAGCGAGGTTCCCATGACGAATTTTCTCAGCTTTCTCGGATAGAGCTTATGCACATGGATTTTGCGCGCCAATAGGGGATTTCCGTAATATTTCATGGCCATGCGCACACTGAATAACCCCCGAATTGGCTCTGCAGGGTACCCCATCACACAAATTCCGCCAGGAGCAAGAATCCTATCCACTTCCTTAAAGAAGGCTGATAAGTCAGGAATATGCTCGATGGTATGAAAAGAGAATATTTTCGTGAAATAGCCATTGGAAAAGGTTGTGTGGAGGGCATCCATGTACAACAAATTCTGAATTTTCGCAGCAGAGATTGCCTCTTTGTTGAGGTCAATGCCAAACACATTATCTTTCCCGAATTTCTTCTGCAGGTACAGCACAAAATTTCCTTTGTCGCAACCGATTTCGAGGATTCGGTCGCCGTTGTGCAGCCTCAATTCCTTGATGCTCTTTTCAAATAAGGTGTTCCTATTCGCAAGAAAATCGTTAGTGGGAGGCAAATTCCTGGAGTAGTCAATATCATATTTCTCATATTGTTCCATCACCACAACCCACCGGCGATTTGGGTTCTCCATTTGTATATAAACGTTTCTATCCCAACAATCTTTATAAAGCAATTTTGATTTGTTGGCAAGAATGAAATCTCTCATTACCGGCATTACCGGCTTTGTCGGCAGCCATCTGGCAGAGCTGCTCCTCAAGCAGGGGCATGAGGTGTACGGCACGTTCCGCTGGCGGAGCAGGACCGAGCACATCGACGCCATGCGGAAGGATATCCGGCTGATGGAATGCGACCTGCTGGACCCGCATTCGGTGTACCGGATGCTGAAGGTCGCGGAGCCGGAATATATCTTCCATCTCGCTGCCCAGTCTTTTGTCCCCACCTCATGGAGAATCCCTGCGCAGACCATGCACACCAATGCGGTCGGGCAGATCAACCTCTTTGAGGCTGTCCGCGATGTCGGCCTGGATCCCCGCATCCAGATTGCGTGCAGCTCCGAGGAGTATGGACTGGTCTATCCGCATGAGATCCCTATCAAGGAAACGAATCCGCTGCGCCCCCTGTCGCCGTACGGCGTCTCCAAGGTCGCGCAGGACCTGCTGGGATACCAGTACTACCAGAGCTACGGGATGAAGATTGTGCGCACCCGGGGGTTCAACCATACCGGGGGAAGAAGGGGTGATGTGTTTGTCACCTCGAATTTTGCCAAGCAGGTCGCGGAAATCGAGGCAGGCCTGCGGAAGCCGGTGATTTTCGTCGGAGACTTATCCTCGCGCAGGGACTTTACCGATGTACGCGACATGGTGAAGGGATATCTCCTCGCCTGCCAGAAGGGAAAGGCCGGGGAGGCCTATAATCTCTGCTCCGGCAAGTCGTACCCGATGAGAGAGGTCCTGGACATCCTGCTCAGCTTTTCCTCGATCAAACCGAAGATCAAGCGCTCTGCTGACCGGCTGCGCCCCAGCGATGTGCCGCTGCTGGAGGGGGATTACAGCAAGTTCCACGCATTGACCGGATGGAAGCCTACCATCAGGTTTGAGGACACCTTGCGGGACATCCTGACCTACTGGCGTGAGCGGGTGAAGGCGAAGCAGGCGAAGGACGTGTACTCGCTTTAACGATAACATCAAGGTAGATTTCCATCGCCTCCCGTGCGCTCTCGAAGGCATGCTCATATTGGGTAAATGTGGCAATATCCCGGGTAAAATCGTCTGGCGTGTTGAATAGGCCAAAGAGATTCGTGTGCTCCCACGCATCTGCAGGAAAGACAGGGTGCTCGGCAAGCGCCTGCCGCGCTTTCTGCATGCCCTGGCTGTTTTTGATGCTTCGGTAGTGCGCATATGCCCCATGGTGGAGGCTCCTGAGTTCTGCAAGGGTTGCATCAACATGTGCATATGCCACGAATTTCAGGCCGGGCAATCCTTTGAGCGATTGGGTGATCCCGATGACTCCATGGAAATCGTATTTCCAGTCACCCAGCTCTGCCTTTGCTTCTGCGTAAAATGCATCAGCAATGGGATCATCCCGATAGCTCTGCTGGAAGGTGATGCTGCCGCCGGGCAGTGCATAATCCCTCTGCCTGCGCTTTCCGGCACGCTTGCCCATGCGCTCCCCAACAACGATGCGCTCGTCAGAGGTGAGCAGGCAGGAAACCACCGAGGTGTTCAGGAAAGGGATCTCTGAAGGGGGAAAATAGCCGCTGCGAAGTGCCTGCAGCGTGTAGGAGTCGATGGCAGCGCCCCTGAGGTGCAGTGCCCCATCCTGGACTGCGCCGATGGAAGCGTGATTTTTGCCGGCGTTACCCATCATAGCGCCCTCATGGCGCGGCGTTTTTGCAACATTTGGAATGTAATTCTCAGGATCAGTCACCGCGAAAATCAGCTCTCTCCAGTGAGCATCAGGAATGTGCGCATGCCCAAACTTTCTCTGGAGGGCATCCCAGTCCGTGGCTGTTCCTGCGTAGTGGCTATCGTCTTTGCCAGGGTAATCAACAACCCGGTCATCAATAGCAGCAGCAACGGCAGGGAATGAGGAAAAGCTATGCACGATGCCCACGCGCGCGGGAATCATCGTTTCTTTTTAAAGATATTGGCGGTGCCATTCCGCAAACATCAGCAGCGGGAATATCTTGTTGTCATGGAGTGGATTATCCCAGATGGCGCTGAGGTATTCCTGGCGGAACAGCCTCCTGAGCTCGCCGTCCCGGTAGAGGTCCATCGCCCGGCTGCGCATGCCGGCATGCAGCCAGCTGCGCAATGGAGGGGTGAAGCCGTATTTTTTCCGGGCAAGCACCGCGGGCGGAAGCAAATCCTGCATCGCCTTCTTCAGGATGTATTTCCGTATCCTGCCCCTCAGCTTCAGCTCCGGGGGGATCCTCGCCGCAAGATCGACCAATGCCCTGTCCAGGAACGGCACCCTGCTTTCCACGGCATGCGCCATGTTGATCTTGTCGTCCACCATGAGGTAATCTTCCGGGAGGAGCAGGCCCAGGTCGACCGAGGTGAGCTGGTTGATGATATGGCCGCCGGACTGGAAAAAAGCGGATGTATAGTCCGTTGCCGGCTGGTACTGCTGGAGCAGGGCGCGCCGCTCTGCAGCGGAGATGTTCTTGTCGTAGAGGAGCGCGCGGTATGCGGCGGGGATGTCATTGAGGTGCGGGAGGATCTGCATGGCAAACCGGGTGTATCTTGACGGCGCTACCTGGTGTGCGGCGCTGGCCAGCTTCCGGGAGAGCGGGTTGCTGATGAAGGCGCTGTACCTCTGCATGCGGTGCAGCCTGCTGATGGCCTCATGCTGCCGATAGCCGGCAAAGAGCTCATCGCCGCCGTTGCCGGTGAGGACGACCGTCATCTTCTTCTTGGCCTCCTGCGCCATGAAATAGAGGGGGATGGCAGCGGGATTCGCGATCGGCTCGTCGAGATGGTAGGCTATCTTCGGCAGGATGCCAATCGCCTGCTCTGCGGTGACGGTCAGCTCATGATGGGCGGTATTGCAGGCAGCGGCGACCTGCCGCGCATAGGGAAGCTCGTCCACGACCGTCTGGTCGTCAAATCCGACGGAGAATGTGCAGACATTCTCCATGAGCCTGGACATGACTGCGACAATCGCGCTGCTGTCCATGCCCCCGGAAAGGTAGGCGCCGACCGGGACGTCTGCGACCAATTGGCGCTGGACGGCCTCTCGGAACACCTGTTGGAGCTGGGCGGCATAATACTCTTCGCTTGCCTGCTCCGGCTGGAAGGCGGTCCGGTAGTATGGCTTGACCGAGAGCTGCCTGGTTTTGAGGTCGAACATGGCATAGTGGCCTGCCGGCAGCTTGAAGATGCTCTTCCAGATGGTCTTTGGCGCCGGGATGTAGAGATAGGTGAAGAAATCGTTGAGGGATCTCTGGTCGATCTCCCTGGGGATGGCGCTGTCCTGCAGGATCGCCTTGATCTCCGAGGCGAAAAAGAATCTCTTTCCGTCGAAATAGTAGTACAGCGGCTTGACGCCGATATGGTCGCGGGCGAGAAAGAGCTTGCGGAGATTCCGGTCATAGATGCAGAACGCGAAGATGCCGTTCAGGTGCTCCAGGCAGCGGGGGCCGTATTTGAGATAGGACTTGAGCAGGACCTCGGTGTCCGCATCAGAGGCATAACTCCCGGGAAGCTGCTGCCGCAGCTCGCGGTAGTTGTATATCTCGCCGTTGAACACGATCACCGCATTGCCCTCTGCCATGGGCTGGCGGGCCCGCCGGGAGAGGTCGATGATGGAGAGCCGCTGGTGCCCCAGGGACATCCTTCTATCGGTGAATATGCCGCTGTCATCCGGGCCGCGATGGGCCAGGGCGGTCATGGCGCTCCGGAGCAGGTCCGAATCCTCATGGTTGAAGCCGACGATGCCGCACATGCGGCAGGGAAGTGCCGCTGGGTTTAAAAAGAAATCGCGTCGACTGCGGCAAGATACCTCTTCGCCTGCCGCTCCCAGGTCCCGGCATGCCTGAGGAACCATGCCCTAGCCTGCTTTTCCAGGGCCTTCCTTTGCCCGTTGTCATGGAGCATGCTTTTGATGCCGGTGATGACATCCAGCGTATAATGCGCGGGATAGCTTATCTCTTCTGCAAGGTTCGGCCGGATGGCGACCACTGCCTTGCCCATAGCAGCATAATCAGTCATCTTGGCTGACGCATCCCAGGAGAGGGGATAGAGGCAGAGGGCTGCTTTCGCGATTTCCTGCTCGGTCTCTGCCAGGGAGAGGGTGGAGATGACGCGGAGGCTGATGCCGCTCGCCTTGCATGCCTCCTGTACCGCGCTGATATTGTAGATGGAATGCGTCTGTCCGATATAGATGATGTCATATGCCTTTTTCGCTTTCTTCGGCGTAAAGTTGCTGCCGTTCATGACCAGGGCATGGCAGCGGTATCTTTGGTGATAATGATGCGACGGCGTCGTGACGATATCGTGGTTTTTGATGAGGAACTGCATCCGCTGCTCGCTCCGGTAGAAATGCGGATGGTCGTTCAGGTCAAAGACGAACCTTGCCCGGGGCCTGAGCTTATGGTGCAGCGCAGTGATCAATGCCCCGGTCTTGCCCACGCCGATGACCGTGTCCGGGCGGAACCGCACATAAATAAGCGGGTACCAGGGCCATCGCTGTTTGGTGATGTACTCGACCTCATGGCCGAGCCGCTCAAAATAGTAGGGCAGCCAGCTCCAGCGCATCCTCCGGGAGCGGTCCCGGTAGTGCTCTTTGTCGTGGGTGACGATGAGAATCTTCATGAGCGTGCAGGAGAGAATTGGGAAACCGCGTCGATGACCTGCTGGACATCCGCATCGCTCATTGCAGGGTACATCGGCAGGGTGAGAAGCTTAGGCCAGAGCCGGTCTGCTGTTGGGCAGCTGGCCTGGATGTGCTGAAATACCCGATGCAGGTACAGCGGCTTGTAGTGCACACCTGCGGAAATGCCTTGCCTGCCCAGGTGCTGAATCAGCGCTTCCCGATCTGCATCCACTTTCATCGTGTAGTTGTGGCAGCTGCTCCGGATGCCCGGCTTGTGGATGGGCGTCTGCAGCCAGCTGATGCGGGCAAGGTCCTGGTTGTACCGCTGGAATATCTCGTTCCTGCGGGCGTTGCCGCGCTCCAGTTTTTTCAGCTGCACCAGCCCCAGGGCTGCACTGATATCTGTCATGTGGAACTTATAGCCCAGCTCATCAACCCCATAATCCCACTTGTAATGGTCCCGGGATGCCCGGGCAAAGGTGGAGCTGGAAATCCCTGTCCAGCGGAGCCTGCGCAGGCGCTCATTGAAGGCATCGTCATTAGTGGTGATCATGCCGCCGTCTCCTGTCGAAAGGTTCTTAATGGCGGCAAAAGAGAAGCAGGCGATGTTGTCTGCAGCACCAATATTCTTCCCCCAGTATGCGGAGCCGCAGGCATGGGCGGCGTCTTCGATAATCACCAGGTTATGCTCTGCAGCAATCTCCCGGATCTCCTTTACATCACAGGGGTGGCCGCCGTAATGGACCGGGATGATAGCCCTGGTCTTGGAAGTAATCTTTTTCCTGATGTCTCCGGGATCGATATTTAAGGTCTCCTCCTGGACGTCGGCGAAGACCGGCGTCAGCCCGCTGTAGAGGGGGGCGAATGCAGTGGATACAAACGTGATCGGGCTGGTGATCACTTCGCTTCCCAGTGGGAAATCATAGAGCGCTACGGCGAGGTGCAGGGCTGCGGTGCAGGAGTTCAGTGCAATGGCATGCTTCACACCGATATGCCTCGCGAACTGCTCCTCGAATTCCCTGGTCTTTGGGCCGAGCCCGATCCAGCCGGATCTGATCACTTCTGCGACAGCGTCGATCTCCTGCTGGTCCATGTGCGGCTTGAAGAGGGGGATCATAGGTACTTCCGGATCATGTTTGCCAGCCCCACCTGGTCGGGCACCTCGACATAATCGCCAAGTGACTCATGCACCTCGGTTACGATGAACGGCACCTGGCGGAGATGCGGGATGATCCGCGGCAGGTCCAGCATCCCATCCAGCGAGCCGTCTTTCCAGCTGGTGAATTTTGGTGTTTCAATCCACTTGAAGTTGGTGAGATGGACTTGGCGGGGAAGGTATCGCTGGACTTGGCTGATGATGAATTGGGTGATGTCGCTTTTCAGCATGAGCAATTCAGCGATCTCCTGCCCGGGCTGCGGGTAGGCGGCAAATGCATACGGCCCTTTGGATATCCGATGTTCCGGATGATCCATGGCCTCTATGGTCATGAGCATATCCATACCCTTATGCGCCACGTCTATGGTGATGTGGCTACTGGGAAAATCTGAAAGGGTTCTGCCGATCGGCGTGTAATGCGCCGGGCAGCCGTTGATCGCCTCCTGATACACGTTCTCGAAGCTCAGCGCATGGAGGACATCATGCCGGGGAATGCCCACCCGATTCCATAGGGCATCAAAATAATAATGCTGAAGGTCGGCATTTGTCTGCGCTATCTCCTCCGGAGAGCGCAATTGCCCGTCGGCAGGAGATACATTGCAGTTCCCTATCCAGTGGACATTGAAGAGGAATTCTTCTTCCCTGCCAAAGCGTGCCGCCGCCCGATGAGCGATCCTGAACGAGGTCTCGATGAATTCCCTGCTGCGCTGCCTGCGGACCGGGTCCTGGCTCAGTACGTCCGTGAGGTCATATATCTCACCCTGGCCTTTCCCGTTTGTCCGCATATAATCCTGCGGCTCAAAATGGAATACCGGGCTGTGCTGCGCTGCGTATCGGACAAGGTCCTCATCGACCGGCCAGGAGCCGTAGAGTTCTAACCCGTCTGCTGCCTCCTGCTGGATAAGCCGGATGCGCCCTGCAACCTGCGCAAAGATGGGCGACGATTTCAGCAAGATCTTTGACATGCATTTCCTCCGTATCTTCCCGTAGACTCCATTTTCATGATCATCTCACCCTTTCAGGTGCTTTCCCGCCATGAACCTGCTCGCTTCGTGGAGGGTCTCCAGTTTCCCGGCGTCAATCCAGAAGCCGCTGATGATGCCATGGCTGATATCATCGTTCCTGATGTACTCATTGATGATATGCGTGATCTCCAGCTCCCCGCGCTCGCTCGGCCGGAGGGCCGGAATGATGCGAAACGCCTTCTGGTCAAACATGTACACTCCGATGACCGCCAGGCTGGAGACCGGGGATTTCATCTTCTCATGGGTAGCGACGATCTTCCCATCCCTGATCTCCGCGATGCCGAACCGCTCCGGATCCGGGACCTCCTTCAGCAGGATCCTGCATCCCTTCCCGGAAGCGGCGAAACCATCGACGTGCTCCCGGATGGATTCCTCCATCACGTTGTCGCCGAGGATGACCACGCATTTATCATCGCCGACAAAATCCTTTGCCAGTGCCAGGGCGGCAGGCACCCCTCCTGCGCCATCCTGGTACTTGTAGGTGAAGCTCACCCCGAGATCCTTTCCGCTGCCCAGCAGCTTCAGGAAATCCCCGATGTTCTCGCCGCCGGTGACGATCATGATGTCCGTGACCCCTGCCTCTTTCAACGTCTCGATGGGATAATATATCATCGGCTTGTGGAAGACCGGGAGCAGGTGCTTGTTGGTGACTGTAGTCAAAGGACGGAGCCTGGTGCCGAAGCCGCCCGCCAGGATGACCCCTTTCATGGCGATCCCCTCTGCGCCTTCATGAGGGAAAGCCCCGCAGCCGCTGAAGACAGGCGGATGCCCAGGGAGCGGGCTTTTTCAACGCTCAGGCCGGCATCCCTTGGCCGGGGGGCTGCCTGGGGGAACTCTGCGCTGGTGACCGGCGTGATGAGCGCTTTCGGCAGGCCGAAGACTTCCGCTGCCTGCAGGGCGAACTCGTATCGGGAGATGGGGGAGGGGCCGGCGACATGCACCGTGCCGGTCTGCTCGCGCAGCGCAAGGACAGCGGCAGCTAGGTCGTCTATCAGTGCCGGTGAATTGATCTGGTCGGTTACCACACGGATCCCTTTTTCCTGCATCAGGCTGCTGATGACCCACTCGGCAAAGTTATAATGCGTCTTGCCCGGATTATGGCCGTAGAGCACTGCTGAGCGGATGATCAGGCTGTTTTCATAGGCAGCGACCTTCTGCTCTGCTGCCCATTTGGTCCTGCCGTACTGGTTGATGGGGTTGGGCTGGTCTGCCTCGGTGTAATTGCCCCTGCTGCCGTCAAACACGAAGTCTGATGAAATATACACCAGCTTCGCATCAAGGACACGCGCCGCTTTTATAACGTTTTCTGTGCCCAAGACGTTAATGGTATACGCCTGCTCCGGATGCAGCTCGCACGCATCCACATTGGTCTCTGCGGCAGCATGAACTATCAGGTCCGGCTTTTGCCGGAGGATAAACGATATCGCTTCCTGCTGGGTGATGTCGTGTTCCCGGTCCATGCCAGTAACATCATGCTGCCGGGAGAACACCTGCATCGCCTTGGTGCCCAGCAGGCCGTTTGCTCCGGTGATCAGGATCCTCATCGTGCGTATTGCCGCTCATAGTATGCCCGGAATTCTCCGGACTTGATCCGCTGCCACCAGGCGGCGTTTTCCCGGTACCACTGCACGGTCTCCTGCAGGGCGGCGTCAAAGGTATATGCCGGCTTCCATCCCAGCGATGCAAGCTTGTCCCAGTTCACCGCATAGCGGAAATCGTGGCCCGGCCGGTCCTGGACATGCTCGATGGAGGAATCATCCCTGCCCAGCAGGGCAAGGAGCTTTCTGGTGATCTCCAGGTTGGTGAAGCGGCTGCCGGTGCCCACGTTGTAGGCCTCCCCGTCTTTTCCCTTCTGGAGGACGGTGAGCAGCGCAGCACAGTAATCCTTGGTATATATCCACTCCCGCATCTGGTTGCCCTGCCCATAGACCGGCACCTTTTTCCCTTCCAGCAGGTTGGTGATGAACAGCGGGATGAGCTTTTCCGGGTACTGGTAAGGGCCGAAGAAATTGCAGCTGTGGGTGACGATGACGGGAAGACCATAGGTAACGGCATACGCCCGGCAGAGATGGTCTGCGCCCGCCTTGCTGGCCGAATAGGGAGAGTTGGGCTGGAAGGGCGTGCTCTCATGGAACTCGCCGTTCATCGTCGATCCATATACCTCATCCGTGGATACCTGGATGTAGCGCCGGATGCCGTGTTTCCGCGCCGCCTCCAGGAGGCTGTACGTGCCGAGCACATCTGTCCTGATGAAGGCATCAGGATCCATGATGGAGCGGTCCACATGCGTCTCTGCAGCGAAATTGAAGAGGATGTCCACCCCCTGCTGCATGATGGCAGCCACTGCCTTCCGGTCAGCGATGTCCCCCCGGACAAAGCGGTATCTTGGATTAGCCTCGATGTCCTTCAGGTTCTCCAGGTTGCCCGCGTAGGTGAGCTTGTCCAAGTTGGTGATGAAGGCGTCGGGAAACTCGTTGAGGAGGAACCTCAGGAAATTGCTTCCCATAAATCCCGCTCCCCCGGTGATGAGAATGTTCATGGGAGGGAGAAGAACGGGCTGGCTTATAGGTTTTTCGCTCTTGGAGAGATAATCACGCTGTCATGTCTATATGGAAATCGTCAGCCTCTTTCGGGTTGAACGGCACGCTGGTGACGGTCAGGATTACCGCCTCCTCCCCGCTCAGGCAGGCAAAGCCGTGGGCGATCCCCGGCTGCACCCTGACCATCACCGGATGCTCCAGCGAAAGGATGTGCTCTTCAGTCTTCCCTTTGGTGGAACCCTCGCGCAGGTCATGCACCACCAATCGCGCCTTTCCCGCGATGCAGAAGAAGATGTCGGTCTTTTTATTATGGTAATGCAGCTGCTTGGAGATGCCGGGCCTGCACGTGGAGATATAGACCTGGCCGAAGCCGGAGAAAAGGGCATCGTCAGAGCGGAGGATCTCCATGATGTAGCCGCGGGCATCCTCGTAGTTCTTCTTCAGCGGCTTGCTCTCCACACCGGGGATCATGGGGGGAAGAAAACGGGCTGCTATTTAAACGTACCTCAATATTTTTAAACCGGCGCGCATTGCATCCCTCATGGCGGCCGTTGATGTGGTCATCGTGAACTACAACATGGGGGAGCTGCTGCAGGAATGCCTGGACTCGGTGTCCAGGGACAGGCAGGACAAGGAGATCATCGTCGTTGACAACGCATCCTCTGACCAGAGCGTGGAGATGGTGCGGAAGCGGTTCCCTGCAGTGAAGCTGATCGCAAGCAGGGAGAACCTGGGCCTGGCGAAAGGGCTGAACACCGCTATCCGCAGGGGAAGGGGGAAATACATCCAGGTGATGCATCCTGATGTCGTGATTGCTAGGGATACGCTGGGCCAGATGGTGCGGTTCATGGAAAGCCATCCTGATGCCGCCGCTGCGGGCTGTCGGGTGAGGCATCCGGACGGCAGGGCATTCCCCTCGGCGCACCGTTTTCCCAAGCCCACGGCTTTTATCCTGGACGTCCTGCCGATCCCCGCGTCCCTGGCTCGGAGGCACGGCTGGCACGGGCTGTTCATGCGGAACATGGATTTCTCGCACGAGCAGGAGGTGGATATCATCGCAGCCGCTTTTCTGATGCTGCGGCGATCTGCGCTGAAGAAGGCCGGCTTGTTCGACGAGGCGTTCACCAACTGGACAGGCGAATGGGATCTCTGCTATCGGCTGAAGCAGGCAGGATGGAAGGTGATGTATTCCCCTGATGCGGAGGTGGTGCATTACGAGAGCTATGTGCCTGCCGGAAAGATGGCGTTCCGGAAAGAGATCGCCTACAAGTTCAAGAAAGGATATGTGGTGGCGGACAAGGTGCAGCGGATGCTTTTCCTGTTCTACCGCAAGCATCTCTCCCGGCTGGATTTTGAATGGTTCCGGCTGCTGTCCATGGGGAACCTGGTGATGAAAAGCATTATAAGATCAGCTACCTTCTTCCGCGAGGATTCGCGGAGCAGGATCGTGAATTACCTGAAAACGATACGGGTGTGCCTTGATGAGCGCTATCATCAGTGAGGGAGAGGTGGCCTTGCGGCCTGTCGAGGAGAGCGACTTAGGGCTCATCATGCGCTGGCGGAATTCGCCGGAGGTGAGCGCCTATTTGTTCAGCACCGCGGCCTACACGATGGAGGGGCAGCGGAAGTGGTTTGCCCGGCTGCGGGAAAGCGGGGACATCTATGCGATCGCCGAGTACAACGGAACTCCCTTTGGGCTGGGCAGGATCGTCAACATTGATGCTGCGCACCAGAAATGCGAGATTGGGGGGGAGATCGGCGAGCTTTCCTTCCGGGGAAAGGGGCTGGGGAAAAAGCTGTTTTACCTGCTGACCAAGCACTGCTTCAGGTCATTGGGGATGAACAGGGTGTATCTCAAGGTGTTCGCCTCCAATGCGGTTGCCATCCACATCTACGAATCATTGGGGTACCAGCATGAGGGTGTCCTGCGGCAGGATGTGCTCAAGGAAGGCGCATATCGAGATGTGCTGGTGATGGGAGTGTTGCGTGATGAGTGGAAATAAGGAACTTTCATCCGCCATCCGGCAGTATGTAATACCTTAAATACAAATTTATGGAAATAACAAATCAGAGGCGTAATGTCCAGAGTGTTAATAGTCGGGGGGGGACCTGCAGGATCAGCCTGCGGGATAGAGGCTTCTCGCAATGGTCTCGAAACGATTCTGTTTGAGAAAGGGGATAGGCTTCGCCCAAAAGTTTGCGGAGATGGCCTGATGCCCAATGCGCAAAATGCATTGCGCCGCCTCGGTGTTTATGATGCAGTATCTGGGTGCGCATATCATGTTCCGCAGGTTCATGTGTTCGGCAGAGGAAAGGCAGATTTTATCATTAATGCCCCTCTTCTAACGCTGAACAGGGATAGATTAGACCAGATATTGCGTGATAAATTTGAGGAGGCCGGTGGAAATGTATTGTACAAGAAGTCTATGACTCACGTTAGTATAATGGACAATTCTGTGTCGGTCATGGACTCTGATGGACAATCACATTCCGGAGACGTTTTGGTTCTCGCTACTGGCGCCGATATAAGGCTGGCAAGGGGCTTGGGTTTTGAATTTGTCAACAAGCCGGTGGCTTCAGTGCGGGGGTATATGGAGAATGTAGCCGGAGCCGATGAATATTACATGTGGTTTGACTCGGCAGCAGCACCATCCTATGGGTGGGTATTTCCCTGCCCAGGCAATTTGGTAAATGTCGGGGTTTATTTGGGTGGCAAAATGAGTAATACGGCGCATGAATGCTTATACCAATTCCTGCATACAAAGGCAAAGGCGGTCCTCAATGGAGCGCGATTCATCTCGCAGCCAAAAGGCTGGCGATTACGGACAGGCCTGAGGCAACAAGAAAATTATGGGAACAGGGTTATTCTCGTAGGAGAGAACATCGATTGCACCTATGAATTGACCGGTGAAGGGATAGGCAACGCGCTCCAGTCCGGCATCTTGGCAGCGGAAACCATCAGCGAAGCCAATCCACATTTTGGAAGCGAAGCATTGTCGCCATATCAGGCAAAAATTGAGCTCATGCGCGGTTTCCATTCAGGATATAGCCGCGCGAAGAGATTATTGTCATATGCTGCAGGCAATTTTCTCTTCTCTCAACTGTTAATGCGATCCTCAAGAGCGCGGGATACCCTAGGTTCTATAATACGGGAAGAGCAGCAGCCCGATGCATTGTTTTCTATGGTGAAGGCATTGGATTATGTATAGCATGAAGAACAAACAAAGGATGCTACTCTTGCGCGATCTCCCTGCACTTCTCCCCAAACCTGCTGAGGAACCGCTTCCAGGTGTAGTTCGCCTGGACGTGCCTTCTCCCTGCCCTGCCCATGGCGGCGACAGCATCAGGATGGCCGGCAAGGTATGCCATTTTTTCCTGCATCTCGGAAACGGAGTTGACGAGGAATCCGGTCTTGCCGCTGATGATGGTCTCTTTGGGGCCTCCTTCATTGACCGCGATGATGGGCTTTTCCGCCGCCATGGCCTCTAACGGGATGATGCCGAAATCCTCGTCCATCGCCGCGAATAATACGGCATAACAGCGCCCGTATAGGGATTTCATCTTCTGTGCGGGGACATCCGTGAGGACGGCGGCGCCATATTTCCTTAACTCCTCCAGGTACCACTGGTGGTGCGGCAGGATGCTGCCGGCGACGATAATCCTGAACCTCGGATACGCCTTGCTGAACTGCCGGAATGCCTCCAGGCAGTATTCGATCCGCTTGGTGGGATCGATCCTGCCGGGCACGAGGAAGTATCTTTCATATCCCTGGTTCTCATACTGCCGGGCATCAATGCCCGGGGAGAGTACCTCGGAATCCTTGTCGAGGTAGTGCTTGAGCCTTGCCTGGACGTTCCGGGAATTGGCAAAGACATGCTCGATGTCGCGGACGATCCGCCGGTCAATCCTCCGGAACAGCGCTGCGGAGACCCCATGGGCAAGCTTTTTCGGCAGGGAGAAGGACTGCATGCGGTAGCGGTAGAGGTCGTACATGGCTCTCGCGGGGCTGTGGCAGTACCAGAGGACCCGTTCGTTCCTGTTCCGTATCCATTCTGAGGGCGGCCAGTGGGCGTTGATGACGTCGTAGTCCGCTATCTTCAGCGTGTAGAACTCCCTGCACACCCTGGGGAAGAAGGTCGCGGTGAAGGGTATGCTTTTCAGGACGCGGACATCCATATCCCTGAATTCCGGGTAGGTCTCCTCCCGGTTGTAGTGGTAGCAGTAGATGGCCGGGTCGAATTTCCTGGCGATCTCCAGCACTACCCTTTCCTGGCCGCCCTTGAGCGTGAGGTTGGGCTGGACGATGGCGAGGCGCATGGAGCAAGAATGGGCGGCGGTTATAAAAAGGTTGTTGTGGTATTATTCCCACCGCATATGTTTGAGTATCGCGCTCAGCGCAATCTCTTTCACCGCGGTCACCGTGTCTGCACCGCCGTAGTAGATCAGCAGCGAATCCCTGTCCAGGGAGGGGACTGCGGCTGTGGGAAAGACCACTTCATTGATAAAGCCCTTTCTCTCGTACGGGCGCATTGGCCGGAACAGCGGCTTGTTTGCCGGCGAGCGCGCAAGGATATGCTCCGGGTTTCTCTTGTCCAGCAGGAGCGCGCCTGCGCTGTACACCTTATGCTCTTTCCTGCCCTCGCCCTTCTTCTCCACCCCATGGTAGATGAGCAGCCAGCCGTCTTTAGTCCTGATCGGAGGAGCGCCGCTGCCGATCCGCACGCTCTCCCAGCCCTCCCGCGGCTGGACGATGCTTTTTTCCCTTCCCCAATAGGCCAGGTCCGGGGAGTAGGATATCCAGATGCTGGGCTTGCTGAACTCGAAGAAGCCCTCCGGGCGGTGCAGGGCGACGTATCTGCCCTTGATCCTCTCCGGAAACAGGACAACATCCTTGTTCTGCTCACGGAAGATGATGCCGCTGCGCTTCCACTTCACAAAGTCCCTGGTGAGGGCAAGGGCGGTGGAAACTCCCTCATTTTTGTTCACCGCGACATAGGTCATGGCATACTGTTTCCCTATTTTGGTGAAGCGGGGATCTTCCACCCCATATTCGCCGTCGCCGGGCAGCCCGGTGAAGGCAGGCTTGTCCTGGATATGAGAGACAGTGAAGCCGTCCTTGTCCAGCAGGATCTTGCGGAAGGAGGAAAACGTCGTCAGCCGGCAGGTGTCGTTCTTCAGGAAGATCACGTTGCCTGTGATACGCCTGATCTGTCTCCGGTGCACGGCCTCTGCGCGCATCTGGTAGTGGTCGCCAGAGGCGATCACCGGGCAGCTCATCATCTTTCCCTTTGCCTGGGGCGCCGCCTCGGCAACCCTGGCGTACATCAGGATGTGTCTGTCTGGGAGGCGGATGACCGCTGGATTGATGACGCTCTTGACTGTCCAG
>Ga0209542_10011636_pt1 | contig 15570 bp, 6 predicted proteins | sample RifCSPhighO2_01_FD_184028 | JGI IMG/M metagenome (GOLD analysis project Ga0209542, IMG submission 184028) | Soil microbial communities from Rifle, Colorado - Rifle CSP2_plank highO2_0.1 (SPAdes) (version 2) | ecosystem: Environmental > Terrestrial > Deep subsurface > Rock core/Sediment ... | reverse complement strand
AATTGACGAGAACTCAAGCTACGGCCTGAACCTTCTAAGATACGCATACGACCCGGACAATGACTCTATTGAGCTTGGGTATATTGCAACAGGCGATGAAATTTCAGTGGAAATTGCAAACGGCACCGCAATAATAATCCCGGATAAAAGCTATAGCGGAACATCATTCCTTACCTTTACCGCAAACGACACCGAAACAATAGGAATTTCGAATTATGTTAGGGTAACTGTGTACAGGGGCGCTCTGCCGGCAAGCGATGTCAAAATGCAGGAGTTTGCAGTTGTTGGAAAGCCGGTTAGGTGGAAAAGGACTCTCACCTTCAATGAGACAATGCCAAGGGTAAGGTTAAACATCAGCGAAAATGCGGTTAACATAACAGTGAAGACGATTGAAGATGGGGAAGATGTAGAGATAGAAGAGGTTTCTGTTAGCCACAACGGAGAGATTAAAACCCTTTATGAATATGAAACGGACAAGCGCCTCGAGCTAATTGAAAAAGAGATAGAAGAGCTGCAGAGCGAGAAAACATCAAGGGAAAAAAAGCTGAATGAAGAGCTTGCCGAGATAAACAAAAAGCTTGCAGAGCTTCAGAACGAAAAGAACGACGTTACAGGCCATTCCGTTTATGACATTGACACAGACTGGTTTGACAGGCTTATTTCTTTCCTGTTCGGCTCAATTACCGGGAACGTTGTTGCCGGCATTTCAAATGCAAATGCATCATTGGAGCTTATTGTCCAAATACCTGTAGACGAGCTGATTATCGAGTATGAAACCCCTGCTCCAGAGGCCACTGAAATAATTGAATCTGACAGCACAAAGCAGGTTGTCATAAGCTCGGATGAGCATTATGAGAATATACTAGCCTTCGCATCAATTCCTGAACTGCCGGTTGAAGCAATTGCGCTGTTCCATATTGAGAACAGTACAAAAACTCCCGTGGAGATATACCGGTTCATTGACAGCAACAATAATGGGAAGATTGATGAGATTCAGTGGATTGTGCCTTCGCTTTCCAATCAGACCTATGAAATCCAGCTTGAAATCCTTACTGTCCAAAGCTACCCTATTGTTGGCGGCACATGGGTTGTTGATTTTAACACAGTCGGAACTGCTAACTTAACCATAACCGCAGCTAATGGCACAACTTATGGTGACGGTGCGCCTTACGATTTAACCCCAGCCTCCTTGAGATGCGATAATGTTAGCATTGCTTACGCCTACAATGCTTCGGTTTTCTTTCCTGATTACAGCTGCAACAACAAAACCTCGCATTATACTGTCCGCGTTAATACCCTCGGCAAGCACACCCAGGAATTCAGGTTTGGCAATATCACAAAATACGCATTCAACATTGCAGAGCAGGGAACCCCGAGATTAAATGCAACTGACCATCCTATAAACTCGACAAACGCGAATTTAACAGCTTACAACGTGTCTTCCATTAACGCAACCAGAAACATCTACAACTGGTTTGTTGACAACGAGAGCATTGCGGTGCTGAACATGCCCTTCGAGGCGCATGAGGGAGATGAGTTCAATGAAAGCGTTGACTACTCTGCATACGGCCTTAATGGAACTGTGAACTCCACTGTCTGGAGTCCGAATGGGGGCTACGGAAACAGCGGCGCTTATTCATTCGACGGCGGCCTAAGCTTCATCGAGATAAACGACACCCAGGACAGGCTTGACATCCTGGGCAACATAACCGTCATGGCTTGGATAAAGCCATCAACACTCCTTGGCGTTGCGCCAATAGTCTCGAGATACAATTTCACAAATCTTGGCGAAACGCAGTTCATATTCAGGCAAAATGCCCAAACCCTGCAGTTGTTCTGGTCAAGCGGCACAGACAACTTCCAGACAGGCGATGTACTGACAATTGCAGACAAGTGGTATCACGTTGCTTTTGTGTATGGGAATGGAAATAACGCCTCTGTAAAAATATACGTGAATGGCACGAACGTTTCCGGCTCATGGACTGGTGCGCCATCTGCAATAAACGCTTCCCACTTCAGCATGTTTATTGGCAAATACGGCGGGCAGCAATTCAACGGCATTATAGACGAGCTGATGGTGTTCAACAGAACCTTGCCATCTGAGCAGATAAGGGCATTCTCCAGCAACAAGACAAACACCATTGTATCTCAGGAAACAACCCTTGGGGAAACCTGGTGGGTTAACGTAACCCCAAATGACGGCGCTGCCAACGGAAATTCCCTGAAAAGCAACGAGCTTACCATAAGAAGCGGGCCATCTCAGAGCACCCCAATATTAAATGCGACAGACAATCCATTTAATACATCAGCAGCAAACCTTACCGTGTATAACCAATCAACGGCCGCAGAGGGAAGGGTAAAGAATATTTATAATTTTATTTTGAACAATGTAAGTATGACTAAATTAAATTTGCCGTTTGAGGCTGGGCTTATAAAAGACTATTCAGGTCATGGGACTAATGGAAGTTCATATATTACTGGAGGATTTTTTAATACAACAGGTGGTCATGATGGCTTAGGGGCATATTATTTTAGTGGTTCTCCAGACTATATATCTATAAATGATACAACTGAAATAAGATTGTCTAGCCCCTTGTCTGTAGAATTTTGGGTTAAGCCAGAAGTGTCTTTATCAGGATATAGAGATATGATAGGCAAAGGTGAAACTGACCCAACTGCAAATCTATATTTAGTATTGTCAGGTGGTGGATTTGTCGAGAATTACAATTCAATAAAAACTACTGCTGAAGTAGAACTTAATAAGTGGTACCATATAGTTTATACAGAAGATGGTACTAATGAAAAGATTTATGTAAATGGCATTTTGAATGTTTCAGAAGCTACACAATATTTGGGAAATGAAGCAGGAAAACTTACAATAGGAAAATCTCCCCAACCTGCTGTCGCTGAATACTTTCAGGGATACATAGACGATATAAGAATTTGGAACAGGTCTCTTTCAGCTAATCAGGTAAAGGCTTTATATGAAAAGAAACCTAATATTATGGTTAGCCAAGAGCTCTCAAGAGGCCAGACCTGGTATGCAAATGTAACGCCAAACGACGGCGTAAGCGATGGAGACAGCCTGAAAAGCAACGAGCTTGCAATACTTAGCTCAGCTCCAACCCACACCACCCCAATCCTAAACGCCACCGATTCCCCAAGAAATTCAACTTTTGCCAATCTTACCGCCTACAACCAATCGACATTTGATGCTGATGGGGACAGGGTTAGGAACATCTACAACTGGTTTGTCAACAACCGAAGCATTGCTGTTGTAAATCTTCCGTTTGAGGGCGGCTCAACGAATGGAATCCAGGGCCTGAATGGAACTACTATAGATTATACTGGGTATAATAATACTCCCATTGCAGCCAATGCCACTTGGAATTCAACTGGCGGATATGGCGGTTCTGGCGCATATGAATTTGAAGGCGACAGTGATTACGTCTTCATCCGCGATACAAATAATCAGCTTGACATATCCACAAATGTCACGATTATGGCCTGGATATATCCCCAGGATATCACTGATACACTTCCGATTGTGGCTCGATGGTCAGAGAACGCAATGGACTACCTCTTCAGGACCAATGCCCAGCAGCTCCAGTTTTTCTGGGGGCATGATGTGCCTTCATACACAACCGGAAATGTCATTAATACCGCAAACAGATGGTACCATGTGGCAGTTACCCATATTAATGGCCAAAACACATCAACAAAAGTGTATGTAAACGGAGCGAATGTGTCAGGCTCCTGGACGGGCTATGGAGACAATACGGTCTTTGGATCAGCAATAGATATGTTAATAGGCAGGTACAGCAGTTCATATTTCAAGGGAAAGATAGACGAAGTAAGGGTGTTCAACCAATCACTGTCTGCAGAGCAGATTAAGGCATTTTTCCTTAACTATACGAATGTGATAGTCAGCAACGAAACAATTTCCGGGCAGACTTGGTGGGTTAATGTAACGCCCAATGACGGAACAGGAGATGGGATTTCTCTTAAAAGTAATGAACTGACCATCACGACACCACCAACCGCATCTGCAATTCAAACAAACAACACCCTTCCCCATTATTCCAATGTTATTTTCCTGAACTGGACGGTTGCTGATGACGAGTCATTGAGCAGGACATGGCTTCAAATCGAGAATGGCACAGGAAGGTTCAACACAACGCCTGTAGCTTTGAGCGGAACACAAGACAGAAAGAACTATACATATACAGTAGCGGACACGAAAAATGTCAGGCTCAACTTTACTGCATATGTAAACGACTCCTTGGACAACCTTGGAAGCTCACCTCTGCTTCAAATCATCGTCCAGAGCGCTCCGCCAACGCACACCGCGCCAGTCTTAAACGCAACAGATAACCCCCTAAACTCCACAGAATCGAATCTGACATCTTACAACCAGTCAACAAGCGATGTGGATGGCGAGAGGGTAACGAATATTTACAACTGGTTTGTGAACGGCGGGTCGATTGCTGTAATCAACCTTGCAATTCTAAATAATTCTAATGCGTATTCCGAAATCATCGATTATTCAGGCAACAATAATAATGCAAGTGTGCGTGGCCCCGTAGTATTTAATCAATCTGGTTATGGCGGCAGGCCTGCATATGACCTTAGAGGCAATGGAGCGAACATCACAATTAACGACAGCAACTCATTAAGTCCCTTTGCTGAAACTGGACACATGACCATAATGTTCTGGGCCTATTGGAACGAATCATATACATTTGACCCTTTTATCGTGTCGAAGGAGGATAGTAGACAGGGTTCCACTAATGAGTACAAGATTCTTTCTAACGGGAACAGTTGGAGGGCTGTCTATACAACTCTTGAGGGTGTAACTGTTTATGTAACCGATACTACCACACAACTTCCAAAAAACACATGGTTCCATTACGCCTGGGTTGTAAACAATGCCACCGAGAATTCCACAGTGTACCTCAATGGCATTCACGATGGGGATAGTAATCGTACAAATCCAACCCAAAAAATAATGGCGGGAAACTCTGATTTGCTGCTTGGCGTAAGGGGGAATGGAAACCCATCCACTAGGGCAAACATTTCTTTTTCCGGCTTTGCAATATATAACCGTTCCCTGTCTCCTTCCCAGGTTTACGCCATATTCATAAATCAGTCTAATATCATAACAGGCGACGAGACCGATTCTGGCGATGTCTGGCAGGTAAACATCACCCCCAACGACGGCACTTCTGATGGCATATCATTGCAGAGCAACAGCATCCTGATTCATGGCTATGCAAACTTTAATCTCACCTCCCCTCTTAATGCGTCAACAAAAACAAATGCCAACATAACTTTTAACTATGAGATAAACCAGACCCACATAAATTACTGCTCTCTTTACGTTAACAAGACAGGAACTTTCTCTGCCTGGGTTAATGCAACTCCATTATTGGGCATAAATAACTTCTCGCTGATTTTAAGAAACGGCGGCTACGTGTGGAATGTGTGGTGCAACACAACAAGCAACGACCCAAGCTATTTCCGCTCAAACTTCTCCCTGACAGTAGGCGTTCCCAACATCGGTGTCTCCTATGCATCGCCGACAGAAGCCAATAATACCCATGCAAGCAGAAACTGGATTTTCATAAACCTGAGCATCTCTGCAACAGATCTTGCAAACAGCACATTCAGCCTTTACAACGCATCAGGATTGGTTAATTCCACGATTAACGACGAAGCAACATCATTCATCAATTTCACAAATCTGCAGGAGAACATGCGTTATTTCTACAATTCAAGCCTTGAGGATTACGCAGGAAACCGGAACAGCACAGAAACGAGGGCGATAACTCTGGATACTCTTGCTCCAAATGTAACGCTTTATAGCCCAACTCCACTGAACGGAAGCTCAGGAAGCCCTCAAGTGACGCTGAACTGGTCGGTAAGAGATAACATAGACACCATTTTAGCCTGCAACACCACAATTGACGGTGCTGCAAACGAAACAATCGCGACAGCGAATGCAACCTTCCAAAATGCATCTTATGTTTTAACCAGCGGGATTAGAACGTTGGCAGTCAGATGCTACGACGACGCGGGCAACTCAAACATATCCGACACAAGAACCTATACCGTTGCAATAATAAACATCTCACAGCCCAGGCATAATGCAATCTTCAGGCCGTTTGACAACATAACAATAGGGGTGGATATTGTTGAAGGAACAACCTTCATAAACAACGTGACTGTTTTCGTGTTCAACGACAGCTACCAGGCATCCAACATTTCTGACGCGCAATGGGCTTTGAACTACACAATTGCAAACATCACGCCCCAAAGGATAAATGTCAGAGCATCCGGCTTCAACAACAATGCCGGAAGGCAGATAAACGTAACAAGCAGCATCCAGCTCCGCATCTCATCAGCGGTTGCCGCTGCTCCGACTTACCAGACTTTCTGCGCAAATGAAACCTACACCATGAACAACAGCAATATCACAATTATAAACGAATTTGACCTTGACACATTGCTGGACACCATATCAATTAACATAACGGCACCGGATGGCGGAGTCTTCAGCCCTGTTCATTTAGTCAACTCGAGCAATGACAACTTCACATATTCCGTCAACTACACCTACCTTGCCAACAATACAGGCAGATACACAATGAACATTGCTGTGCAGGACATTGCAAACAACACCATTGAAAGGCAGGAATTCTTCTACGTGAGCAATTCATCAAAGAATGTAAACTTTACACGGGAAGGATTTGACAACTTAACCCTTAAAGACATATGCACCAAAAAGGCAGTTTTCATCAAGCCCAACTCCATAACAATCCCCTTAAATTCCGCTTATGACCTTGAAGCCACAAACTCAAAGGTATTGCTTTCACTTAGAAACTCCACATTCGCTGCAAGAAACAACACCCTGAACTTCACCCAGCGCACTTCAGAATCAGCACCACCAACAGGACAGCGCAGGATAGACATGTTCGACCTTAACGCCAATAACAGTTACAGCAACCTTTCAATTCTGTTTAATTACAGCACTTTCTCCCATACCCTTACGCATGAAAGCAACCTAAAGTTCTACAGGTGCGAGGATGAAAATAACTGCGTATTTGAGCTCCAGAACAGAACACTTAACACCACTGACAAGACTATCCTGATGGAGCTGCCTGCTTTATCAAGGTATATCCTGACGGAGCCGGCACTAACCACGCCCGACCTTTTGAGAGAGCCGGTAATCAACAACATCAATGTTTCAAGATTCTATGCTCCGGTAAATGAGACTGTCAACATCACAGTTGATTTCAACACAACCCTTGGGCTTGAGAATATTTCGGTTACTGTTAATGGCACATCATTGAGAGCTATAGCAACATCCAACACAAGCAGCAACCACCTCTATACATACAATTATACTCCGGCATCGATAGGAAATTACCTGATTAACGTGCTGGTGATAGACCAGAACACATTCAACAGCACTGCAAGCAAGGTCTTCTACAGCAACTCAAGGCAGGAATTTACCATTGATGCGCCAAACGGCAGGTTGATTACCGCATACGACTCGAACAACAACATTACATTAGGGGAGGGAATTCCGCTGACATTAAACGAAACCATTGGAAGATACAACCTTGAGATTGTTTACAACAAAACAAGGGTAATGATAATCAATGCGTCTCTTAACAACTCCGTTTCAAGTGTGTTCAATTACTCTGATGTAGGAGAGGACATTACAGCGCCAACAAACCGCATCAACATCGACCAGTTCCGTGCAAATACTTCTATAGGCTTCGACATCGTATTATTTTACCATAACTACACAAACATAAGTTCGATAACAAACGAGGGCAACCTTGAGGTTTTCAGGTGCGAAAGCTCAGGCAATTGCACATTTGAAGAAATAAGCTCATCAATCGACACAGCCAAGAACATTATAAGCTTTAACGTGTCCAGCTTTTCTTTGTTCAATGTTGTGGAATCTATACGGACAGAAACGCAGACCGTTACAGTCGAATCTGCCGCGGCAGGCGGAGGCATGAGTATTGTTAGAGTCAAAGAGCCAACGCTTGTTCAGCTCGAGATTACCTCTGCACAGATTGTCACCCTTGCCGCAAAGGGTACCATCGAGATTCCGGTAATCTTGAAAAACAAGGGGCAGGTAAACCTTACTGAAATTTCTTTGTCTTCCTCTGCAGCTGACCCGGAAGTGACTTCGAGTTTGGATAAATCAAGCTTCGAAAGGCTTGATATAGGAGAGACTGAAAAGACTGTTCTGACATTATCATCCACTGACCTGATAAACGGAACTGAAGTCACCCTTAAAGGAACAGTCAAGGAGCCGTCTTTCGAGGATTCCATCGTAATCCTGGTTAGGCCAGTGATACAGGTGATTTCAATAGAAGAAAGCGAGGCAGTCGAGAAGCTTAGGTTTGTGGGCGATGTTTTTGAGAAGAATCCTGAATGCCTCGAATTCAAGGAGATGCTTGAGCTTGCAGGCAGGGAGATTGAAAACAAGAATTACAAAAAAGCATCTGAATTGCTTGACAGAACCCTGAATGTATGCCGTGATTTGGTAGCCTACAGAAAGCCCGAAGGAAGGCCGTTCCTTGGCCCCGCAGCTGTCTGGATTTACCAGGCAGCAGTTATAGTGCTTGTCATGTATATCGTGCTGGACCTGTTCTACAACCACAGAAGCCTGGAAAGCATCAGGAAGGCGCAGGAGAAGATTGTCCGGTTGATTAGGAGAAAAAAGAAACGGCCTAAGGGATAGTCCTGTAACGGGTATTAACCAAAACCCACTCAAAAGAAAGCAGCGATAATGCGATTAAGAGCAGAATCCATGAGATGTTAATTTCTATCGTCCTGATTGAAGCCTTTGCAATTTCCTGGAAAGAATTCCTGAAGTCTTCTGCGCTTGTAATCCTGTAATATTTACCGCCTGTTTTCTCTGCAATGAATTTCATTGTCTCTTCATCAAGGCGCGATATTACATCCTGCCCGGCAAAAGAGCCTCCTGCCTCTGTGCCTATTCCTATTGCATCCACGACCACATTTTCCTTGTTTAGGATAGAAACTGCCTCATCGATGCCAGTTCCTATATTTGACCTTCCATCAGTTATTAATATCAGGTTTTTTGTGCTTTCCCCCCTGAGAAGGTTTGATGCTGTGACTAAGGAGTCCCCTATGTTTGTTCCCCCGACACGCTGGATTTCTATCGATTTTATGCCATCCTCAAGGGATTTCCTGTCTCTGGTCAGCTCTGATACTATTATTGGGGTTCCCGAAAACGAAACTATGCCAAGCGAAGTCTGCTCCGGCAATTCCTGGACAAATTCAGTTGCGGCATCCTTTGTGGCCGTAATTCTGTTCGGGGATATATCTTCAGCAAGCATGCTCAGCGAAGAATCAAGAAGCAAAATAAAATTTGATTTTGACGCTTCGCCCTGGTATTGTATGATTGTGCCTGCGATTGCAAATACAAGAATTGAGTAAGTAACAACTCTCATTAGGAGGAGAAAAAAGCTCCTGTTTCTCAAAACGCCGGTGTAAGGCTTTCCAAAAAGCTCTCCCTTGGCGACCCTTTCCAGAGCCTCGAAGTTTGAAAACTTTATCGCGGTCGCCCTTACATGCTTTAATGTGAACAAATGGGTCAGAACAACGAATGGCACAAGAAGCAGAATCCAGAGGTAGTTTGGATGCGAAAATATTAGTTCAACCATTTTATCTGTATCTGATGTTTCTTTTCCTGAAAAATGACTGGATTGCTGTAATGTACGGCTCATCGCTTCTCAGTACAATCATGCCGCCGCGGGCCTTTGTAAACGCGCTCCTGACATTTGCCTTGAATTTATTCGCCTCTCTTCTGTAATCTTCCCTGATTTTATCCGGATTTAAAACAAGCTGCTTTTGTGAATAAGGGTCTTCAAGCACAACCTCTTTGTCAGATTCCGGAAATTCCTCATCAGCAGGGTCCCGTATCATTATGCCAACAAGGTCGTACATTTTTCCCGCAACCCCAAGAGACTTTTCCCATTTGTCATGTACGCCTATAAAATCCGAGATTATGATTAAAACGCTTTTTCTCGGAAGAAAGCCTTCAAGGAAATGCAAAGCCCCTGAAAGGTTGTATTTTCCGCCGTAATTATCCGCCTTAATCAATGAGTGCCCAAACGAAAAAAACTGCCTCATGTCATGGGCGGGCTTCTTGAACAAAAAAACCTTTTCTGAAAACAAGCCGAAGCCGACAGAGTCTCCTGCCTGCAGGATTGCATAGCTCAGCGACATTGCGACATTTGCCGCATACTCGCTCTTCAACAGTTTTGTTGTGCCGTACATCATCGAAGAAGATGTATCCACCAAAAAGAAAACATTAATATTCCTCTCTTCGACATACTCTTTGACAAGCTCTTTGTTTGCCCTTAAAGAAGCCTTCCAGTCTATCATTGATGCGTCATCTAGTTCTGGCACGTATTCGCGGTAAGACTCGAACTCCAATCCCCTGCCGCGGAATGCGCTCTTGTACTTGCCAACAACTGACGTGCTTACAACATGGTGGGTCTGGATGTCCAGGCGCCTGATCGCAGGTGTAAATTCAACATTAAGCCTTTTCATGGCACCGGCACCCGCGAGAGAATTTCGTCAATGACCTCGTCAGTCCTTATGCCCTCTGCCTGCGCCTCGTAATTCAAGATAATCCTGTGCCTTAGAACTTCATGCGCAACATTCTTTACATGCTGCGGTGTTACATAATGCGAGCCGTGCATTAGTGACTCTGCTTTTGAGCCGATAAACAAGCCTATTGAGCCTCTCGGTGAGCACCCATACTCTATGTATTTTCCCATTTTCAGATGATACTTCTCAGAATTCCTCGTCGCATCTACAATTTTCACGATGTATTTCTCTATATCTTCTCCGAGATGTATCGCCTTTACCGCCTGCTGAATCCTGATTATTTTTGACTGGTTCAAGATGGGCTTCAGTTTGAAGTCCTCAAACTTCTGCAATGTTATGTTTCTCTTCATTATTTCCTTTTCTTCCTCCACTGCAGGATAATCCATGAACACCTTGAATAAAAACCTGTCAATCTGGGCTTCCGGCAACGGATATGTTCCTCCTGACTCTATCGGATTGTTGTTTGCCATAACAAAAAATGGCAATTGAAGCGGAAAGGTATGCTTGCCAATTGTTACCTGTTTTTCCTGCATTGCCTCAAGCAAAGCAGACTGGGTTTTGGGGGATGCTCTGTTAATTTCGTCTGCAATCACGAAGTTTGCAAATATCGGGCCCTTGACGACTGTGAATCCTTTCTTTCTGTCGTAGGTTGTGATTCCGGTTATGTCAGTTGGCAGTAAATCAACTGTAAACTGGATTCTGTTGAAGGTGCATCCGCAAGCAACCGACAAAGCCCTAATCAAAAGCGTCTTTGCAATTCCGGGAACTCCTTCGACAAGAACATTTCCGTTTGCAATTATTGCCCTCAAACAGCCGTTAAGCGGACCTTCCTGTCCAACAAGAACTTTCGAAACCTCTTTCCTTACATTATCGACTAAATCCTTGTGCTGTTTGACGCTTTTTTCCATGCACCATTTTTCACTGGCACGTTATAAATAGATTTAGAATCACTTTAAAATGATTACATCATCTTTTAAATTAACAGTAAAATAAAATCCAGATATGTGGCCATTTAACATCTTCAAAAAGAACGAAAAGCCGGATAAAAAACATGCGCTAATCCAAAGCACGCTGAGAAAGCTTGGCAAAATAAATCTCAGGACAAAAAACGGCCCTGAGGCGCTGTATGATTTGATAAGGTGCTTTTTCAGGGAATACTTCAACCTGCACTTTGAATTCACCTACGAAGAGCTCCAGAAAGACCTTGCAAAGCATCATATTGAAAAAAATACAAAAACGAGGCTTTTCAACCACCTTGAGGTGCTTAAGGAAAAGAGGTTTGGGAACGACAAGATTTCGCTTAAAGAGCTAAAAGAGATTTCTGATGAGTTTAGGGAGATACTGAAAGAGCTGTCAAAATAGGCGCTTTGCAAACTTCAGCATCCTGGGCTCATTTATGATAAGTTTAATTGCAAGTTCTATCGGAAACTCCCTGTCATGATGCTCTATTATTGATTTTATTTTTTCTCTTTTCACCATTCCAATCAAATCATCATAATCCTTGTCCGAGAATTTATTTAGCATTTTCCTCATCAGCAAATGCATCCATAATTCCCTTCCTATCTTTTTCCTCCAGTCATTTTCATAATCGCACTTTCCTTCAATGTCCCTTGCCAAAGACCTTGCAGCAATCATTCCGGGAACTATTCCTCCGCCAGTGGTTGCCTTTACCTGTGTTGCAGCATCTCCGACAAGGTAGATGTTTTTCTTCTTTGTCTGGATTTTTGGGTCGTATATCGGTATTAAGCCGCCCTGCATGCAAATGATGTCTTTTTTCTTAATCTGCAAAAACTTCAGCAAATTCCCAAAATGTACATTTGAGCCTTTCCTGCACGCCAATCCAATCCTTGAAACCTTGTTGCTTTCAGGCACGCTCCATGCAAAAAATCCAGGAGCGATATTTCCAAGCCACACCTCAAAAACATCCGAATCGGATTTTTTTTTCACAACCCCCTGAACTCCGTAGAAGAATTTCCTTCTTCCAAACATATTGGCAGATTCGGCAACCCTGCTTAACGGGCCGTCAGCGCCGATAATGGCTCCGCTTACTTTGCTTGGGCTATTGTTTTTTCTGTCCAACACCAAATTGTTCCCAACATATCTATGTGAAAGATTGTACTTTGCCCCCGCATCAGCTGCCATTTTTGCAATCTTTCTGTCAAATCCTGCACGGTCTAATATCAAGTTGTCAATTTTGAATTCAACTTCATCGCTTGGAGAATGAACAAGGATTCTTTTTGTCACATTGACAAGGACATTCTCAACATCCACAATTTTCTGCAATTCCTTTGTTGTTATTCCCGTGCACTGCACGGGCTCCCCAGTCTTGTCATGCTCCTCGTAAACATTAACCTCAAATCCCTTTTTTGCAAGAAGGTACGCAGCATAGCTTCCTACTGGGCCTGCGCCGATTATGTTGATCATTACCGCTGGGCAGATTTCCTGCTTTATATATTTTTCACTGCAGCAACCAATAAGAGACAAATAATACCATTCAAGAGTAATGAAGAACCAAAGTTTTAAATACGCAGTTGCACTAACATCCTGAAAATTCGGGGGTAAAGAATGTCAGGGCATTATTCACCAAGAGCTCAATCAGTCGCTGCTGTTATACCAGCAGGCGTTTCTATAGATGATTATGTTTCAACGGCAGCTTCCGCATTTGGAAGCGGCTTCAAAAAGCATGCATTAAGCGCAGCAAAATCTCCGGTGGAGATGCTCGGCCTTGACCTTCTTGCGGCAAAGGCATACGCTCTTGCAGGCGGGGAGTCCAAAATCCTGAATTATATTTCATCATCCGCAGAAAAGATCTCACAATCATACGAGTCAGGCTCAATTTCACATGACCAGTTATGCAGCGCTGTTGCAAGCGCATCAAAAGGGCGCGCATTTATCCAGCGGGAAATCGGAAAGGAGCTGGTAAAGCGCGGAGTTGTTGAGGAAGTTTCTGATATTTACGCAGCAAGCGGTTCAAGAAACATAGGGGGAGTAACAGTTTATGGCATTAAGGAAGGCGACGGAGTAATAAAGAATCTCGCAAATATTTGGGAAGAAAAAAGAAACTGGAATCCAAGAGCAGAATTCTGGAGCGCAGGATTATACTCGTCAACGGCTCTCGCAGGTGCAGGGGCAGTTGCATCTTATTATGCTAGGAGGGTTCTTGCTGGCGGTGCTATTGGTGGAGCAGCTGATGCCATGTAGGCTTCTACCGGCAGCGATTTCCTTTCAAAAGCCGCACAAAAAGTCGGAAGCCTGGCTGCATTTAGCCCAACATTTGGTGCATTAAGTATCGCAGCAGAAGGTTTGTACAGGGGCGCTGAGAAATCACAGAACGCTACTGTCAGAAAAGCTGCAAACATCGCAGCAAACACCATAGAAGCCTACATGGCATTCGCTGTAAGCAGACCGGGATTAGAAGCAGCTGGCAACATTGTTGCAGACACTTTTACCCCTCATAGCGCACATGCTTCCGAACAGCCTTTTGTCCCTAATACGCCTAAAGAGATTGCTGATGTCGTATCTCATGCATTAAACCCAAAAAATAATATCATAGGGGATGCAGGAGGAAGGCAGATTGTACAATATACTCCAACACCGGAGCCAACTCCCACTATTGTTGCACAAGCCTCACCCACTCCGGATTCCGTACCCGAACTGAAATCTTTGCCTGCTCCAGAAACACTTCATTCACAATTTTACGCTCCAGACGCCTCACCAACGCCGGAAGCGAGTGCAGCACCCGCTGATAAATCTCTTGAAGTAAGTATAAAGGATGCTACAAAAGCATCTACACTCATCCCTGATGCAGGAAAAGAGTCTGCACCCACAAGCTCTACGCAGTTAGAAAAACCGGCAGAACCAACGCCTACGACCCATTGGTATGATGCAAAAGAAAATCTGGACAAGCTAAACAGCCTTGGAGTAAAGCACGATAATGGCAGCTTCACATATTCTGTCCAAAAAGGCGACACTTTATCCGGAATCCTAACTCGCCTTGACAGGAACTTTAGCAACCCTAACAACTCAGACCCAGTTTACAAGGGGCACGAGGCATACAAGGAGGCATTGGAACTTGGGAAAATAGGCGGCTTTGATGCGAACCATTTGAAAATTGGCCAGAGAATTGATTTGAGCTCAGTTATTGAGTTGGATAGTTTATACAATGAAGGAAAAGCTTCAACGCCAGAGCAAAAAGCAGAAGCACCTAAACCTCATTCACCTAAGGAGACATTCTCCAAGCCAGTTGAGTACCAGTACAATCCCGAGAAAAATGAGTTTGAGTTCACAGTTGTAGACAAGAAAATGAATGTAAACTCCCTCTTGCTCGGATGGGACAAAAACAATGACCACAAGATTAGCCCCGCTGAGCTTTCAAGATATGACATTGGTTCCGGCAGAAATGTAATAGTTCACGACCACCTAAAAGAGATAGGAGAAGGCAAAGTTGCATTCATTCTGGCAAACATTGAAGAGGGCAAAGTTAATGCAGCATGGTATAAGAATCCTTCAATCGCTCATGACAAGGTTGAGCTTCCAAAGACATGGGGCGAGGTTGCTCCGGCATATAGCGGAGCCAGAAGTTTATCTTCCCAGCCAGTCGAAGTGCAGCATGCTGATGGAAAGATAAGCACGCTTGACATAAGGACAGGAGTATTAGCCTCAATCCCATCCAAAGCCGATTCCCTGTTCGTGGGATTTGACGGCAATTCAGCAAGCGGAGAAAAGAACGGAAGGATTGACTCTTACGAGTTTGACAGGTACAAGGTTGATAGTAATGGAACAGTCAGTTTAGACGGCGATGTAAGAAAATTAATCGGCGAGAGGAAAGTAACACTTCTTGCAGCAGACGTCGATGATGCAGGCAATATTCACCGTGTTGACGTAAAGCTTGCCGCCAATGCAAGG
>Ga0209542_10011634_pt1 | contig 15572 bp, 17 predicted proteins | sample RifCSPhighO2_01_FD_184028 | JGI IMG/M metagenome (GOLD analysis project Ga0209542, IMG submission 184028) | Soil microbial communities from Rifle, Colorado - Rifle CSP2_plank highO2_0.1 (SPAdes) (version 2) | ecosystem: Environmental > Terrestrial > Deep subsurface > Rock core/Sediment ... | reverse complement strand
CGCCTGTTTTTTTGAAGATCCTGCTCCCTCGGGCGCTTCCACTATTGGATTACTTATTTCTTCTCCCATATATAAATCAATTAATGATCGGCTCTCCAACAATGCCGCTTGGATCTTTCCTCTCCTCTTCGGCGCTTTTATTTCGCGCTTCGATAAAAGCCGTGAACTCGCCACGCACCAATGAATAATCGGTCAAATCCTCGACTTTGGACACGCCGAGAAAAGCCAGAAGATCGAAAGTCGGCTTGTATAAAAATACCCGCTGATCTTTCTTATCTTCGACTCTTTCAATGAGCCCGCGCACCAATAAATTCCTGACGATAAAAGCTGAATTTACTCCTCGAATATAATCCACATCTCTACGAGATATAGGCCCATAATACAAGATAATCGATAAAGTTTCCAAGCCTGCCCGCCCTAAATCTTTGGATAACTCATCCTTGGTCAATTTTTCTATGATAGAAGCCATTTCAGACGCGGTGGTAATAGCCAATTCGTCGTCTTTTTGAATAATTCTTGTGCCGCGAGCATTTAAAGACTGCTCAAGCTCGGGAATAGCTTTTTTAACATCCTCTTCTTTTTCACCCAAAGCGGCTGCAATTTTCTTTAAAGACATCGGTTCTGATTTCCAAAAAAGAATAGCCTCGATTTTTGCAGATAAATTTATTGACATTTAAATATTACTTTCCCTATAGCTTACCTAGGCCTGGCACATATAGCTAAACTGACGAGAGGAGTTTTTATTGGAAGTCTAATACCTCGCAACTCTGCTGCGGGGTTAGACGGAAAATCAGTTATCGGCGGAGCCGATTCTTCTTCCAAAAAAGCAACCCCGTTGCCGACCGCCAATACCCCGCCGAGGTAATCCGAGGGAACAGCTTGGCTCTCGGGATAGGACGGGAGGATTGCTTTATTGATAATTGGTAATTGAAAATTGATAATTTATACCCATGTTTGAAAATTCACTGAAAATTAAAAATTGGAAAACTTGTCCTGAGCTTCGCGTAGGATTGAAAATTGCACTGATTGCCCTTTGCTTTTTCTCTTTGAGCAATCAAGCTTCCGCGGCCACCATCGCCAAACCTTCAAACTTTTTAACCGTAAACCAAGGCCTCGTCGGCTACTGGACCTTCGACGGACCCGACATGCTCACAAATGTCCGCGACCGAAGTGGTCAAGGTAATCATGGAAGTCTCGTCGGCCAAACCTCCACCACAAGCGTCCAAGGCAAACTCGGTCAGGCGCTACGATTCAACGGTAGCGCTGGTTCTGGAGACTATGTAAACATTGGAGACAAATTGAATACGTTGGCCGTTCCTTTTACTCTTTCTGCCTGGATGTATACAAATACCCCTTTAGGTTCGACACAAGGTATTGTTGAGACAGACCAGGGAGGGAGTCCAAGTGTATATAGTGGTGCGATACTTTTCAAACAGATAACTACTGGTAAAGTCGGTGTCCAGTATGGAGATAATACCGCCTGCTCCTCGGCAGGTATTAGAGCAAAAGTTGGTACGACCGTTTTGACAGTTGGAAAGTGGTATCACGTTGTGGGTGTAGTAAGAGGCGCTACCGACATGGACATTTATGTTAATGGAGTTGATGATGGCGGGTCGTATTCTGGTTCTGGCGGAAGCATGGTCAATACTACTGGTAGTTTAAGACTCGGAACATTTACTGACTGTTCGGGCACTGGCAATTATTCAATCAATGGCGGTGTAGACGACGTCCGCATATATAACCGCGCGCTATCAGCCACCGAAGTGAAGCAACTTTACAACTTGGGACGTTGAAAGTTTAGACTATACTTTTTTATGACACTTAATAGACAAATTGGTTTCAAGACGGCAGTAAGAATATTTTTTATAAGTATTAAACTTTCAACGTCCTGAAGGCAGATAGAATCAAGAGATGTGAATATAGAATATGAATAAAAGCAAAAAACAAAAAAATAAAAACGCAAATACATGCAGATGGGCACCATCTGCAAGGTCGCAGATGGTGCCCATCTGCATAGCGCTCATCTCTCTATTCTCATCTCTTTTCATCTCTACGCCTGTGGCGTATGCCGGCACCTTCAACAAACCCACCAACCTGCTTTCAATTAGTACTGGTCTTGTAGGGTGGTGGACTTTTGATGGCAAGAATATGGTCTCCAATGTTGCGGATTCAAGCGGGCAGGGGAATCATGGCAATCTCAATGGCCAAACTTCAACTACTACGGTGCCAGGCAAACTGGGGCAAGCTCTGTCGTTTGATGGGAGTAATGATTATGTGGCCTTGGGGGATGTAAATGACCTTTCTGGCTCACAAGGCGTAACTGTAAGCGCGTGGGTAAGGCCATCTGCAATTGGTACTAATGGCATTTTATGGAGGGGAGAATCTTCCGTGACAAAAGCATATTCTTTGTTTTTACTTTCAACTGACGAAATAAGATTCAGAGTTACGACAACTTCAACAGGAAGCGAAACATCTGCCGCATTGGACACAACAACTTCTCCAATTTCCACTCTTAACCAGTGGTACCATATAGCAGGTATTTACAGTGATTCTGACGATACAATGAGAATATATGTAAATGGTTCGCAAGTTGTTTCAAATGGAGCTTTGGCATCAGGTGTGTTAGCCGATGGCGCTTTTATTGAAACTATCGGTTCTTCAAATACATCCAACCTTTTCAACGGCTCCCTCGACGACGTCCGCATCTATAATAGAGCGCTCACGGCGACGGAAGTTCGCCAGCTCTACAACCTCGGCGCCGCCACGAAGGTCAATACATCGCCACGGGCCACCTCCGGCGCCGGCCTAAACGCCGGCCTCGTCGGCTATTGGACCTTCGACGGCAAAGATACCCCCTGGACTTCCGCCACAGCCGCTACCACCATAGACAAGTCTGGGAATGGAAATACCGGTACGCTCACGAGCATGAATCAGGCCACGAGTCCTGCTTCGGGGAAACTCGGCCAAGCCCTGTCGTTTGATAAGGTGGATGATTATGTGAATGTTGGTTCAGCTAGCAGTTTGGATGATATACAATTGCAGGGTGGTGGCGGTGTGACGTATAGCGTTTGGATTTATCCGAGAAGCAACGGTGAGGGAGGTAACGGAGAGATTATCCAAAAGTCATTTTTTTCTGCTGGTGGGTGGGGGTTTTATACAGCCTCGAACGACCTTAGATTTCAAAAAGATTTTGATGGCGCCAATAATTTAATAGCTTTCACGAACAATGACGTCTTGCAATTTAACCAGTGGTATCACGTAGTAATGACTTGGGATGGGTCGGCTTTAATAAGCGGTGTTGGATTCTATGTAAATGGAGTTAATCAGACGACTACGGGGACTAGTAATGGCGACGGAAACGCTGTATCTGATGCGGCCTTGAGTATCATCATAGGAGGCATTTCTGGTAGTTTTACATTTGACGGCTTCATCGACGACGTTCGCGTCTACAATAGAGTTTTGTCGGCGGGGGAGGTTACGCAGCTCTACAACCAAGGCGCCGCCACGAAAGTCAACGCGTCGCCGCGCGCCACCTCCGGCGCCGGCCTCAATTCGGGTTTGGTCGGCTATTGGACCTTCGACGGCAAGAACATGACCTCGAACGTCGCTGACTCAAGCGGAAGCGGAAACACCGGGTATCTCCTTGGCCAAACCTCCACCACCACGGTTCTCGGCAAACTCGGCCAAGCTCTGTCGTTTGATGGGGTGGATGATTATGTTAGCCTTAGTAATTTTAGTAATTTCAATTTTAGCAAACCCGCTACCTTCAGTGCTTGGGTTAAGTCAACTTCGACAAGCGAAACCCTAAATAGCTTATATGCCGTGGGAGATAAAGACCAAACCCATGAATACACGGCAGTATATTTTGGTGGAAATCCAACAGGTAGTTTGACTAATGAGCTAATCGCTGTTGCTCGGCAATATGAACCAGATAGTTCCACCTACATTGTTGGCTATACGACCACCAACAGAAGTGAGATTTTCAATGGCAAATGGCACTTGATAACTATCACCTGGAGCGACAGTGTTAGGATATATTTAGACGGTGTGTCAAAGACAGTGAGTGTTGGCACTGGAAGCAACAACGGGACATACGGAGGTCATCCTGGAGTTGATACAGCCTTGATTGGCGGCAGTATGTATAACGGCACTGTTCCTTACGGAAAATTAAACACCGCGCTCGACGACGTTAGAATTTATAACAGAGCGCTAACGGCGACCGAAATCCAACAGCTTTACAATTTAGGACGTTGAAAGTTTAAACTATACTTTTTTATGACACTTAATAGACAAATTGGTTTCAAGACGGCAGTAAGAATATTTTTTATAAGTATTAAACTTTCTACGTCCTGAAGGCCGTTGATTTTATACGTCTTATACGACTTATATGTCCTATCCATCCTATAAAAAACTAAAATCTTTCCAGCAAGCCACGACAATCTACGATTTAACCGTGGAGTTTGTTGAACTCTATATTGATCGAAAATCCCGCACTACCGACCAAATGGTCCAAGCGGCTCGAAGCGGAAAACAAAACATCGCCGAAGGCTCCGCCGCCTCGAAAACATCCCCGATTACCGAAGTCAGATTGTTAAGCGTAGCCCAAGCCTCGCTCAAAGAACTTTTGGAAGATTATGAAGATTTTCTCCGCCAGCACACCTTGCTCCAATGGCCGATGACTGACTCTCGGGCTCTCACCCTCCGCAATTTGTATAAGTCTTATCCGACCTATACGGCTTATCAGTCTTATTTGAGCGATTCCGAAAAAGCCGCGAATCTTTTAATTACTCTTATCAATCAAACCACCTTTCTCCTCGACCGTCAGATAAAAGCGGTCCGCGATTTTCACGAAAGTCGCGGCGCGACTCTTGAAAGTCAGCAGCAACGATTGGGGAGATTGCAGCATGAGCAATTGAGAAAAGATCAGGAGTTCGATGCGTATCTCGAGGAACAAATCAAAAATAGCCGCACTAAGAAAACCTAGGTCTTATAAGTCGTATAGGTCGCATAAGTCAAAATAATAATTATAAGTTAAAATAAGATTATGAGAAAAATCATCATTACGATAATAATTTTAGGAGCATTGGCCGGAGGAGCTTATTATTTCCGTGACAACCTGTTGAAGCCGGCAGTTACTCAAAGTGCGAATACGGGAAGCGGCGCGACGGCCGAGGCGATAGCCGAAATCAAATCGTATCAATATACGGAAACCCACGCCCAACCCGCGTATAATTTCAGTTTCAAATACCCGAAAGAATTTATGGTTTCCGAGGTACCTGATGCAAACGGCGGGGATGCGATTTTGGTCCAGAATACCGCCACAAATATCGGCGTCCAGATTTTGGTCACGCCATTTGAAGGGCAGGATATCAATGTGACCGAGGCAGTCATTCGTGGCGATATTCCGGATATGCAAATGAGCGAGGCGCAGGAAATTTTGATCGGCGACACTAGAAAAGGCCTGGCGTTTGTAAGCGACAATGAATCGTTTGGCGGCAAGTCCCGCGAGGTCTGGTTTGTCTACGGCGGAAATTTGTATCAAATCAGCACCTACTACGAGCTCGACGGTTTTCTGAAGGGGCTTTTTGGGACGTGGGAATTTACGCAGTAATTGAACACTTGAAGTCTGACTTAAAGGTCATTCAGCGGGTTGTTTTAGGGCTCTAACTATGGGGAAAATCAACAAAATGAATTAGAAAAATGTTAGTAAATGTGCTATAATGTAATCATATGAAATTCAGACAATCATTATTTTGGGACACAAATCCCGACAAAATAGACACCAAAAAAAATGCTCTGTATATTATTGAGCGAGTTTTGGATTTAGGTAACGATGAAGAAGTCAGATGGGTGCGAAAGTTTTATGATATCGCAGAAATTAAAAAAGTAGTGGAAAATCCGAGGCGATTGATGCCAGAGACAAAAAATTTATGGAGACTTCTTCTTCAAAACAATTAAATCTTCACTACGAAACTTTACCAAAGAGTACAGTCAGGGCTTTTGAATTTTTGTCTAAACAACAGTGGCTTGAGGAATCAGGCTGGTATCTTGCAGGAGGGACCGCCCTTGCTTTACACACTGGGAATAGAAAGTCAGTTGATTTGGATTTTTTCACTACCAATGCAAATTTTGAACCGGGAGAAGTATCGGATAATTTTTTGAACAATAAAGACTGGGATCCGTATGTAAATAAGAAGAATACGATATATGCTACATTGTTCGGAGCAAAAATGAGCTTTATCGCTTACCCCTTCTTCATCCCGAAACAAGAATTTATCAAGTGTGGATCTATCAATATTCTTCAACAACGCGACATCGCAGTTATGAAGATTGTTGCTATCTCACAACGTGGAAAAAAAAGAGATTTTTTTGATTTATATTGGTGCGCGCATCATGTCGAGCCCCTCATCGATATTATCAAAAGATTGCCTGAACAATATCCGTCAGTTGCCCATGACTATCATCATATTTTGAAAGCAATAGTTTATTTTGATGATGCTGAAAGCGATCCAGATCCAGAGATCAATTTTGAAGCAAGTTGGAAGACGGTTAAATCTTTTTTTGAAAAAGAAATTCCCGTGATTATGAATAAGCTTATATGATAAATCTGGAAATGAGGTTAGAGATCAGAATAAAGAATAATGAAAATAGAATCTAAAAAAAATAAATACATAAGCGACACAGAACTTACTCCAAGGGTTCGTGGCTTTTTCTCATCTCTCACATCTCGTCTCTCATCTCTCATCTTTTTCATTCTCATCTCTATATTCTCGTCTCTCATCTCTCCGGGGTTTGCAAGCGCCAGCCAATACGGCCTCTCCATCCCGGCAAACAATCTCGGCCTCGTCGGCTACTGGACTTTCGACGGCCCTGACATGCTCACAAATGTTCGCGATCGAAGCGGGCAGGGGAATCACGGAAGTCTGGTCGGTCAAGCTTCCACCACAACAGTGCCGGGGAAGATCGGCCAAGCCCTGAATTTTGATGGGGTGGATGATCGTGTAAATACTGGAAGCGATTTTGTCGGCACTAATCCGATGTCAATTTCACTGTGGATGAACGCGAGATCCTTGGGAGAAGGCAGTGTTGGCCGCCTTGTGACCAACCAAAATACTACAGGTTTTTATTTTAGAATACTTGTTACCAATAGCACATTGGCATTTTCAAGTAATGGAGGAAACAATAATGCCGTTGCTGGTGCGAACGCTGTAGTTCTCGATCAATGGAGGCACGTCTCTGTTACAAGAGATGCGTCAGGTGTTGCAAATATTTATGTCAATGGGGTATTGAGTGGCACTGCAAATCAAAACAGTGGTACACCCAATTCTGGAAGCACTAATGTCATTATTGGAAATCATAATGCTGGTGTTGCTACATTCGACGGCACCATCGACGACGTGCGTGTCTACAACCGCGTGCTTTCGGCAAGTGAAATTTCTCAAATGTACCAATCTACTCAATCAAAATTTAACGAAACTCTTACTGGAGGTGATTCACTTTCATCTGGTCTTGTCGGCTGGTGGACATTCGACGGCCCCGACATGCTCACAAATGTTCGCGACCGAAGCGGGCAGGGCAACAACGGCAGTCTCGTAGGTCAAGCTTCTACCACCACCGTCCCCGGTAAACTCGGCCAAGCCCTGTTGTTTGATGGGGTGGATGATTATGTGAATGGTGGTTCAGCTAGCAGTTTGGATGATATACAATTGCAGGGTGGTAGTGGTTTGACGTATAGCACTTGGATTTATCCGAAAAGCAACGGTGAGGGAGGTAACGGAAATATCATCCAAAAGTCAATTTTTTCTGCTGGTGGGTGGGCGTTTTTTATAAACACGAACAACCTTAAATTCCAAAAAGATTTTGATGGCGCCACTAATTTAACAGCTGGAACGGACAGTGGCCTCTTGCAATTTAACCAGTGGTATCACGTAGTAATGACTTGGGATGGGTCGGCTTTACGAAGCGGTGTTGGATTCTATGTAAATGGAGTTAAGCAGACGACTACGGGAACTAGTGATGGCGACGGAAACGCTCTATCTGACGCGGCCTTGAGTATCCACATAGGGGGCAATTCTGGTGCTAATACATTTAACGGCTCCATCGACGACGTCCGCATTTACAACAGAGCATTGTCGGCGGGGGAGATTACACAACTCTACAACCTCGGTCGCTAGGGTAATTTGGGTGCTAAACACCCAATTTTCCTCCAGTTGGGTGTTTAGCACCCAAATGGGGTATAATTATGTACAAGTATGAGAGCTGCACCTTTTGTTGAAGACCAATATTATCATATTTTCAATCGCGGGGTCGATAAGCGGAATATTTTTTCTGATACAGAGGACTTGGTGAGATTTTTCCAAAGTATGGAACTTTTTAATTCAGCAGAACCGATCGGCAGTATATTTGAAGTTCAAAAATCAGGACAGTTGGGTGCTAAACACCCAACTGATAAAAAAGCAGTGCCGGTTAAAAGATTGGTGGAGTTTGTCGCTTATTGTTTAAATCCGAACCACTTTCATTTTATTTTACGGCAACTTGCCGAGGGAGGTATTAGCGAATTTATGAAAAGACTGGGTGGTGGTTATACAAACTATTTTAACGAGCGTTATAAGAGAGCCGGGGCGCTTTTTCAAGGAACTTTCAAATCAAAGCTGATCGACTCAGATCAGTATTTTCTTCGATTGGCCACCTATGTTAATTTAAATTTCAGAGTGCATGAGTGGGGAAGCGACATGGAAAAACTAACCAAGTCAAGTTGGAATGAATATATAGGAGAAAGCCATGAAAATTTTTGCAATAAAGAAATGATTCTAGACCAATTTAAAAACCATGAAGATTACAAGAAGTTTGCTTTGGAGGACTTGAAAGACATCGTAGCAAGAAAGCGAGAAGATCGGGAATGGCAGTCTTTACTTGTGGATTGATAATTTTGGGTGCTAAACACCCAACTTTCCTCCGATTGGGTGTTTAGCACCCAAAAGGCCAGATACTTAGGATTGTTGTATAATTAAACGACTTACAAACAGTTTCTATAAATTTATGAAAAAAATCAAAGTAGCGATCAATGGTTGTGGAAGAATCGGCAGGGCGTTTTTAAAGCTTGCGGTAAAAAGACCGGAATTGGAAGTGGTGGCAGTCAATGACCTCGGCGATATAAAAGATATTGCCTATCTTTTGAATTACGATTCGGTCTATGGAAAAAGCGGGCTTGGGGCAGTAGCCAACTCACAACAAACAACCGATAACCAACAACAGGGAGAGTTGATAATTGAAGGTAAAAAAGTTGTCTATTTATCGGAAAAAGAGCCGGCGAATTTGCCTTGGGCAAAACTCGGTATTGATGTCGTTGTGGAAGCGACAGGAAGATTCACCTCTTTTGAATCAGCCAGAGTCCATATCACGGCGGGTGCCAAGAAAGTCGTTGTAACAGCGCCGGTTAAAGATGCGCCGAAAGACAGTTCCGAGGGGACGGTCTTGATGGGCGTGAATGAAGAAATGCTGGTAGGCGCAGTGGCGACTTCAAATGCTTCCTGTACGACAAACTCCGCCAGTCCCTTGATCGCCATTTTGGACGAGGCGATTGGTATCGAAAAAGCTTTGTTAAATACGGTACATGCTTATACGGCCAGCCAGTCGCTTGTTGATGGAACTTCAAAAAAAGATTTCAGAGAGGGCAGAGCGGCGGCGCAAAATATTGTGCCGAGTTCAACCGGTGCGGCTATCGCCGTGACCAAAGCTTTTCCAAAACTCGAAGGACTTTTTGACGGCATTTCGATTCGGGTGCCGGTTGTTGTCGGGTCAATTGTTGATATTACTTTTATCGCGAAGCGTGAGACGAGTGCTGAAGAGGTCAATAAAATTTTGGAAAAAGCGTCGGGTGAAGCGCGCTGGAAGGGGATTTTTATGACGACCAAAGAACCATTAGTCTCGCGAGACATAGTGGGCGACCCACATGCGTCAATTGCCGATTTGTCATTCACGAGAGTGGTTGGCGGAAATTTGGTAAAAGTTCTCGCTTGGTATGACAATGAGATGGGGTATACGAACACTTTAATTTCGCATGTCATTAAACTAGGAGGAAATTAAAGTGAATTTTCAATTACCAATTTTCAATTTTCAAGTATGAAGTTATTTGTTGGAGGCGATCATGCCGGATTTGAATTGAAAAAAGAGCTGATTGAATTTCTGAAATCGGAAGGTCACGATGTGACCGATTTTGGGGCATTTGAGATGAAACCGGAAGATGATTATCCCGACTTTGTTATTCCCGTCGCCAAAGCTGTTGCAGGGAATCCACTTTCAAGAGGGATTATTATCGGCGGTTCGGGACAAGGTGAAGCGATTTGCGCCAATCGATTTAAGGGTATTCGAGCGGTTGTTTTCAATGGGGTATCAAAGAGGTCAGACCTCAAATCCGGAGAGAGGTCTGACCTCTCCTATCCCGACGAGATTAAATTGTCTCGCGAGCATAATGATTCAAACGTTCTTTCACTCGGCGCTCGATTTTTGAATTTCGATGAAGTTAAAGAAGCGGTTTCTAAATGGCTAGCCACACCTTTTTCAAATGAAGAGCGCCACATTCGTCGTTTATCCAAAATAAAATCACTTGGGTGCTAAACACCCCTTTAGTTGGGTGTTTAGCACCCAAAAATTGTTTAAATATATGGAAATAATTCCCGCCATTATTCCGCAAAGTTTTGAAGATTTGGAAGATAAAGTGGACCAAGTCAACGGTTTAGCGGATTTTGTCCAAGTTGATATTTGCGATGGTAAATTCACCCCGGACAAGAGTTGGCCGATTGTAGGAGATGATGATGGAAAATTTCCGCTTTTGGTAGAAGAAAAGGAAGGCTTGCCGCATTGGGACGATGTTGATTATGAAATTCATCTGATGACCAAAACGCCATCCGATGAAGTCGGTGATTGGGCTAAAGCCGGAGCGACAAGGATTCTTGTGCCGATTGAAGCGGGGAGCGATGCTATCAAAGATATTATCGACGAATGGGGAAGTGTTGTTGAAATCGGCCTGGTTGCAAACATGGAAACGAGTGTTGAAGTTTTTGAATCATATCTTGATAAAGTCGAGACGATTCAGCTCATGTCTATCGATGTTATCGGGCATCAAGGCGAGCCGTTCGATGAAAAAGTCATCGATAAGATTAAAAGATTGCGGGAAATCGGTTATAAGCATAAAATTTCCATAGACGGCGGGATAAATTTGGAAAATGCAAAAAGCTTGATTGAGGCTGGCGCGGATAGATTGATAGTCGGTTCGGCGATTTGGGGAAGCGATAATCCGGTTGAAACTCTGAAAAAATTTAAAAATTTGGGTGCTAAACACCCAACTGGAGGAAAGTTGGGTGTTTAGCACCCAAATTAATATGTCAGACCAAGAAAAAATAACATTTCTAAAACGCAAAGCTAACGATATTCGTATTTCAATAATTGAAATGTTGGTTGAGGCTAAAAGCGGTCACACAGCCGGACCACTTGGCATGACCGATATTTTTACAGCGCTTTATTTTGAAGTTTTAAAACACGACCCGAAAAAACCGGATTGGCCGGAGCGGGATAAGTTGATTCTTTCAAATGGCCATATTTGCCCGGTTTTATACGCCACTATGGCTCATGCCGGCTATTTCCCGTTATCCGAACTTATGACTTTGCGAAAATTTGGTTCACGCCTTCAGGGCCATCCCCATCGGGAGTTTATGCCGTTTTTGGAAAATTCTTCAGGGCCGCTTGGTTCGGGATTATCGCAAGCTGTAGGCATGGCTTTGGCTGACCGGATGGCCGCGGGCCGAAGTCAGACCTCAAATTCTGAGAGAGGTCAGACTTCCCGATTTATATATTGTTTGATGAGCGACGGCGAACAGGATTGCGGCAATACTTGGGAGGGGGCGATGTTGGCCGGTAAAGAAAAACTTACGAATTTAATCGGAGTGATTGATAGGAATGATATTCAAATTGACGGATTTACTCACGACATAATGCCCCTAGAGCCTTTAGCCGATAAATGGCGCGCTTGGAATTGGCGGGTGATTGAAATTGACGGAAATAATATGGAAGAGATTTTGAAAGGATTTGAGGAGGCTAAGAGGTCAGACCTCAAATCTGAAGAGAGGTCTGACCTCGGGAAGCCCACAGTAATTATTGCAAAAACTATTCCGGGTAAAGGCGTGCCGGCGTTTGAAAATAAATTTGAGTGGCATGGAAAGCCTCCAACGAAAGAAGAGGGAGAGATGGCGCTAGAAGAATTAAGAATGATGAATAAAGAATAAAAATTATGAAAATTTCTTTATTAATAATCTTCGCAGTGTTTCTTTACTTCGTTGTATTAATTGATGGTTTTAAAAATGGCTTTACTTTACCAAAAAATCGCCGCAGATTTATTAGAGAAAAGGATCCAGAATGGTTTTGGGGGCTTTTTACAATTTATTCCTTATTATTTATTATTACGTTAATTATAATTCTTATCTCATTTTTCGAGGGTAAATTTTGAAGCTTGAAATGTTAAATAAAGAATTAAAACTTAATCCGAAAATTTTCGATAAAGATTGTGAACAATCTCCCATCCGTAAGGGGTTTGGAGAAGGGCTTTTGTTGGCTGCGGAAAAAGATTCGCGAATTGTCGGGTTGTGCGCCGATTTGACTGAGTCTACGAAAATGGATTCTTTCAAAAAGAAATTTCCGGAGCGGTTCATTGAAATCGGCGTGGCCGAGCAGAATTTGGCTAGCGTGGCGTCCGGTCTCGCGGCGGGCGGGAAAATCCCTTTTATCTCTTCTTATGCCGTCTTTTCTCCCGGAAGAAATTGGGAGCAGATTCGCACCACTATTTGCTACAACAATGTGCCTGTAAAAATCGCCGGCAGTCATGGCGGTGTTTCGGTGGGGCCAGACGGCGGAAGCCACCAAGCCCTCGAAGACATTGCGATTACAAGAGTTTTGCCGAGGATGACTGTTTTAACGCCTTGCGACTCTATTGAAGCCAAGAAGGCGACAATGGCGGCGGCGGAAATCGAGGGGCCGGTTTATATCAGGTTGGCAAGGGAAGCGACGCCCATTATTACGAGCGAAGAAACGCCTTTTGAAGTTGGGAAGGCCCAGATTTTTTGGTCTTGTGGACATCTGGTGTCCACAAGGACACCAGATGTCCACAAGAAAATCGATGTTGGAATTATTGCCTGCGGCGCGTTGGTTGCGAGGGCGATTAAAGCGGCGGCGGAACTGGAGAAAGAGGGGATTGCCGTTTCGGTTATGAATCTCGGCACGATAAAACCGATTGATGAAAAAGCGATAATCGATTTGGCTAAAAAAGCGGGGGCGATTGTGACGGCGGAAGAGCATCAAATTGCTGGCGGAGCGGGGGGTGCCGTTGCCGAAGTTTTGGCGGCTAACTGCCCTGTGCCGATTGAATTTGTCGGGGTCCATGATCAATTTGGCCAATCCGGTTCACCCGACGAACTCATTGAACATTACGGATTGGACGAAACGGCGATAAAAGGGGCAGTAAAAATTGTTCTGAAAAGAAAATCGAAAATCTAATTTCGTTCCGGTTTTTCAGTTGAAGCGGCTTCAATACTTTCAAATCTTTTTTCTAATTTTTCCACTTCAAGGCTAATTTGCTCCATTATTTCAATATACACATCGCTTTTTTTCATTAACGTATCGAGTTCTTTCAATTTTTGATTAAATTCAGAATTTTTTGACGGGTCTGATAAATCGATTTTTAAAACATCAAGTTCATCTTTGATTTTTCGTGCTTCATCATGAGCGACTGCTTCCAAAGATAAAAACCTTTCTAGAGTTTGTCGGAAAATGTTTCTGGCTTCTTTAATTCCTTCAGATTTTGCTATTAGGCTTCTGTAAAAAATCAATTCCTGATCTGCCTGCCCATTCGATTCAGTTCCCGAATTTTCATTTTTACCAAACGATTGACGCATTATTTTGAAATTATTTTATAAAGTTGAAGCGCGATAATTTTCCGGCGCGGAAGCGAGATATTTTTCAATTTCTTTTTGAGAAAGAAGGCCGCGCTGGGCGCCGATTTGCTGGACGACGGACATAGAATTGACACCGGCATTTCGGAGCGCTTCTTCAGGCGATTTGCCTAAAGCGAGTATAGAAACAAAAGTCGAGGTGTAGGCGTCACCGGCGCCGGTCCTGTCGTAAGGCGGCTTGGGATCGGGATAAGGAGGCGAGAAAAGCGTTTCGCCACTCCGGCTGTCAAAATAGTAGGCGCCTTTCGGGCCGTCGGTAATCAAGACGGTTTTTGGTCCAAGCGCGGCGATACCCTTTAAAAGTTCGCTGATTTCGGTTTTATCGCCGTTTTCTTTTCCTAGGATTTTTCCGGCTTCAAATTTATTTACCGCCACTAATTCTGCATTTTTGTAAATTTTTGAAAGACGTTCGGCACCGATTTTTATCTGAAAGGTGCCTGGTTGGAAACAAAGTTTTACAGAAGGGTGTTTTTCAAGATAATCGGCGATTTCGTCGTGATATTTTTCCGTGCCGCCTCCTATAGAGCTCAAATAAATCCATTTCGGTTCCCCAACATCGGGGAATTTATAATCGTATTCATGATGTTTGACCAAAATTGTTCGGTCGCTTTCAAACCAGAGAACGTAGTGATAATTAGTTTCTTTACCTTCGTGTTGTTTAACAAAATCAGTAGAAACTTTTTCGTTTTTTAAAACATCAACGCACTCTTTGCCGTTTTGATCATCGCCTAGGTTCGCTACCAATCCGCTTTTAAGGCCCAATCGGGCGGCTGAGACGGCGGCATTCGGGCTGTTTCCCACAGCGCGGATGACCTCGACAAAGTCGTAGGGAATTTTGTCGCCAAAATTCATACAAAGTTCCATATTGCCGTGGTCGATATCACAATGAGCGCTCGGTTCTTTTAGATGGATAAAAGCGTCAGTGGTGATATCGCCAACAGCGAGAAAGTCCAGTTGTTTATACATTACATTATTATATCATTTGCAGTTATTTTGTTAAAAGTTGGTCATAAAGAATTAACCTAATTTCTAATTAACCTAATTGACCTAAACAAACACCAAATTCCAAGCCTCAAACCCAAATATAGACACTTGTTTTTTTGGAATTGTTTAGAAATTACCTGCCCGCCAAAGCCAGAGCAAACATTCAATAAAGATGATGATAAAGAAACATATACTTACCAATAATGATTTGTTCGCTCATCGCGCTTTGGTGCGATGGCAGGCGGGGAGCAATTAGAATAATTAGAAATTTGACTCTATATTTGTTACAATATACAAATGCAAACTCTACGTGATTATATTACCGAAGCCAGCCAAAATAAGACCGCTATCGGCCATTTCAATTTTGCGACAGCGGAAATGCTTCGTGGCATCGTCGAAGCGGCAAAAGAGACGGGAAAACCGGTAATTGCCGGCGTTTCGGAAGGTGAGCGGGATTTTATCGGAGTCAGACAATCCAGAGCACTAGTCTCGGCTTTTAGGGAAGAATTTGATATTCCAATTTTCTTAAATGCCGACCACACAAAATCATTTGAGCGAGCCAAAGAAGTTATTGATGCCGGCTTCGAT
>Ga0209542_10011630_pt1 | contig 15573 bp, 16 predicted proteins | sample RifCSPhighO2_01_FD_184028 | JGI IMG/M metagenome (GOLD analysis project Ga0209542, IMG submission 184028) | Soil microbial communities from Rifle, Colorado - Rifle CSP2_plank highO2_0.1 (SPAdes) (version 2) | ecosystem: Environmental > Terrestrial > Deep subsurface > Rock core/Sediment ... | reverse complement strand
TCTAAAGGTAATGTTATGGCTCCTATGGTAGTGGCTGTTGATCAGAGAGCTTATGTTGAGATATTAATGCGAGCTGTTAATCAAATAAGTACTTCTTGTGGAGGACAAGGATATATGGTTGGAGGTAGACCTTACACTGGAACACCTAATTCAACTATGGTTAGAAATACTTTTAATAGTAATTTTAGGCATTTAACTTCTGGTAGAACTTCAGAGTATAAAAGGAACCTTCTTACTTTGGCTTTATTGGCAAAAACAGTTGGAACAATTGTTGAAGAGTTAGCAGGTAGAAAATGTTATAACGGTCAAGTTTGGGATCTAGAGTTAGAAACTCAAGATAGGGGTAGAATCAGTGATGTTTCAGATCTGGCAGTAGCTGGAGCAGCTATAGCTTATACAATAGAGAACAGTTCTAAAGTTGCAGTAATAGCTAATGATAAAGATGTCTACAGAATAATTTTAGCTGTGGCTAGGAGTTTGGATGAAGATGATAGTAGAGTTTTAAGGAATAATGTTTCAGTTTTTAGACCACCAAAAGACCCTAGTACAGAAAGATACTCTAAAAGTGATCCTACTTGGTTTGAACAACAATACGGCGGCGATAAGATTATCAGGTTAACTAGAAGTGGTTAAGTTTAGATGTATAGAAGGCTTGACGCCTTTAAGTATATGAAATTCGCAAAATTAGTTAGGTTATTAAAGTATTTCAATTTAATCACTTGGTGATTATCAAAATGGAGTAATTCTGTTGCAACGGTTAAGAGCTTATAAACTAAAATAAACTATTAAAGAAATGACTAATCCAATTATTCCTCCTACTACAACTTCTAAAGGAGTATGTCCCAATGAATAATGAAATTTTGATTTTATTTTATGAAGTTTAAACAATTTCTCGATATCTTTTCCTTCATTACCAACTGTTCTTCTCACACCATAAGAATCACGCAATACTAAGAAAGCTAAAACTAAACTAACTGCAAAAGCCGTAGAATTACCTTCCTGCAGATAAATGATAGTTGCTAAGGAAACTACAAAAGCTGAATGTGAAGAAGGCATGCCGCCAGTTACGAATAAGTCATTAAAGGATAATTTTTTGTGCTTAAACCAAATTATAATCAGCTTGATTAACTGTGAGCCAAAACCTGCCAACAAAGCAGCTAACACTATTTTATCCATAATTAAGAGAAAAGAAAATAAGTATAAAAAACTATGGATTGCCAGAATGTATTTAATTCGCATCTAAATTAGCACTGCCGCCTAGAATCTTACTCAAGATAGACGTTGATGGCGTATAGACTAGGTTGCGTCATATAAGAGACTATAATGGCAAGATTCGCTGCAGTGCTAATTTGAGAAAATTAGTGTCACAGCGAGTCCTATCCACAGTGGATTTAGAGAATCACTACCGCGTCTATATGTTCTAGATGTAAAATCAGATACTAACTCAAGGCGGTGACACTAATTTTTATAGTAACTACATATGTACGATTGCCAGAAATTTCTTCTTTGCATGACCATAATTAATATAAATAATTTAAACTCTGAACAAACATGGCTGAAATTAAATTACTCCCTGAAAGTATCATCAATAAGATAGCTGCTGGAGAAGTTATTGATAGGCCTGCTAGCATCGTTAAGGAATTAATTGAAAATTCTTTAGATGCAAAAGCTACTCAAATCATAGTGGAAGTAGAAGACTTCGGTAAACAATTAATTAGGGTTGCTGATAATGGTGAAGGGATGTCAGAGGAGAACGCCAAAAAATCAATTTTAAGGCATGCTACCAGCAAAATTCAAACTGCTGAAGATTTGTTTTCAATAAGGACATTAGGTTTTAGGGGTGAAGCTCTGGCTAGTATTGCCGCAGTTTCACAAATGTCAATAACTACAAAACAAGATGGATTGGCAGGGTTTCACCTGATTGTCGAAGGCGGTGAAATGGTCAGTTCTGGAATTAAGGCGGCTGAGCAAGGCACAGCTATTGCTGTGAGAAATATTTTTTTTAATACTCCTGCCAGAAAAAAATTTCTCAAAACTGATTCTGTTGAGTTGCGGCATATTATCAATGTGGTTACTCAATATGCTTTGCTGCATAATAACATTAATTTTATTCTAAGGCATGATGGCCGAGAACTGTTAAACTCTCCAGCTGTTGACAACTTAATTAATAATGCAGCTTCACTTTACGGGATTGAAATTGCCAAAGAATTAATATCTGTTAATTATGAAGATGGCAACGTTAAAATTTCTGGGTTAATAGTTAAGCCTTATCATGCTAGGAATGATAAGAATATGCAAACTTTCTTCGTTAATGACCGATGGATAAAAAATGAAGATCTTACTGCTGCAGTTTATCAAGCTTATCATTCTATTTTATTTGTTAATAAACATCCTATTTTTATTTTAAATTTAGAACTAGATCCTCAAAGAATAGATGTAAATGTTCATCCAACTAAATCTGAAATTAAGATTGAACAGAAGGATCTAATCTGTTCAGCTCTGACTACAGCCATCAGGCTGGCTTTGCAAAATAATAATCTTTTGCCTGATGCCGATTTAAATCTGGCAGCAGAATTTGATTTTGGAACTTCCAGCATACCGATTAATCTGCCGCCAAAATATGCTTTTGATAGAAGCGAACAGATGGTTCTTAAAAGTAATATCTCCGAGAGCAACTACCTAGCTCCAGCTAGGATAGAACAAAAGAAATATATTCAAGAATTTCAGCAGCATTCAACATTACCTCCCTTAAAATTATTAGGGCAAATTCATAAGACCTTCTTTTCAGCTGAAACACCTGGAGGGATGTTTTTTATTGACCAGCATGCGGCTCATGAAAGAGTATTGTATGAACAGTTTATGGAACAATTCATGAGAAGCAATGTTGAAATTCAAAATTTATTGAAGCCAGAAATTATCGAATTTCAAGTAGTAGATGCTGTAATTGTGAATGATCAGAAGGATTTCATTATTTCTTTAGGATTTACCTTGGAAGAGTTTGGGAATAATTCATTTGTGGTTAAAACCATCCCTGCTGTTTTTGGCAGGCTACAGCCTAAAGAAATGATTCAGGAACTGGTGGACAAATTAAGAATTGATTCTATTGATAATGCTAAAGAATCAATTATAACCAGAATGGCTTGTAGATCTGCAGTAATGGCCGGAGAGGAATTAACTATTTTAGAAATGGACAGTATTTTGAAGGAATTGTCTTCTAAGCAATTACCATTTACCTGTCCGCATGGCAGGCCTACGATGATTAAAGTAAGCGTGGACGAATTGGAAAAAAAGTTTAGAAGGAAATAAACTTATGACCTAAGCTGGAAAGCTTTGGTGAAATTTCTCTTAGTTAGAGTCAAGCAGCCGGGATAATTATGATCCAATACTTATTATCATAATCATCAAATTATTTATGGTCTCGCGTTTCTGCTGCTTTGGTTGTAGCTAGCATACATATCAGTTTTATTCCTAACAGCATCTTTAATACAAAACATTTATAAATAATCATGATCTTTCAGCTATCAACAAGGTGATAATCGTTCTAAGTGATTTAAATGGATGAACAGTTAAAGACAGGTACAACCACTGTAGGGATAGTCTGTAAAGATGGAATTGTTCTAGCAGCTGATATGAGAGCTACAGCCGGGACTATGATAGTTGATAAAAGAGCAGAGAAAGTTCATTTGATCTCAGACGATTTTGCTGTTACTATCGCTGGAACTGTTTCGGATGCCCAATTGCTGATTAAGTTATTCCGAGCTGAATTAAAGTTAAAGGAAATGAAAACCGGCAAGCATCCATCAGCTAAAGAAGCTGCAAATTTACTAGCGGGAATGCAATATTCAAATATACGAAGGCCTAGTATGCTGCCAGGAATTGCCCATTTTATAATGGGCGGTAAAGATTCTTCGGGAGTGCATTTGTATGACCTTTTTCCAGATGGCAGTGTTACTAAAATTAAAGATTATATCTCATCAGGTTCTGGCTCAGTTTTTGCTTATGGTGTATTAGAAACCCAATATAATCCAGAAATGAATGTAGAAGAAGGAATTAAATTAGCAATTAGAGCGGTTAATACTGCTCTGCAGAGAGATAGTGCATCCGGTAATGGGATCAATATAATGGTTGTGAATAGTCAGGAAATTAAACGAGTAATGTATAAAGAAGTTGCAATTAACTTGTAGGTGTTTTTCTGAATTTGGGATAGAGTGTTTTAATTAAAAGTTTTTGATTGGAAGAAATTAAAGTAGAAACGAAATGGAGGCCATGAGATTAGAGGACTCTCAAGCCTGTCTTAAAGCGAAAAAAAATGGCAGACATACTAAAAGAAATAATCAAAGTATTACCTGAAGGTAAGATTTCGGATGCAGCTTTCGAAGGTGCTAATATTATCTTGTATACTAAAGATAAGGACTATTTCATAGATAACCAAGGAACGATTCGAAAGGCAGTACAGGAATTTAAGAAAAGAATAGAACTAAGACCAGATCCCTCTTTATGTTTAGAGCCAGAGAAAGCAGAGAAGATTATTAAAACAATGGTCTCAGAAGAAGCTGGAGTGCAAGAGTTTATTTTTGACTCTCCCAGGTCTCAGGTAATTATTCATGCTGATAAACCAGGGTTAGTCATTGGTAAACAAGGAGAATTACTGAGAGAAATTTCACATAAAACTTTCTGGGTGGCTCAGGTTAAAAGAATGCCCCCAATTAGGTCAAAGTTAATTGAAAGTATTAGATCTGTACTTTATGAAAATTCTGATGAAAGAAAAAAATTTCTGGATAAAACTGGACACCGGATTTATGATGGCTGGTTAAGAGAGAAAAAACATGAATGGATCAGATTATCCTGCCTAGGAGCTTCCCGGCAGGTAGGAAGAACTTGTTTCCTTCTGCAAACACCAGAATCTAGAATTATGATTGATTGTGGTATTGATCCCGGACAGGAAGGACCAGAATCTTATCCTTTTTTAGATGCACCTGAACTTAATATTAGTGAAATAGATGCAGTAGTGGTTACACATTCGCATTTGGACCATTCTGGGTTAATTCCATATCTATTTAAGTACGGCTATGATGGGCCAGTTTATTGTACTCTCCCTACTAGAGATGTTATGGCTTTATTGCAGTTGGATATGATTAAAATTCAAAGGAGTGAAGGTAAAGAGCCTATTTATAATAGTGAAGAAGTTCGTAAAATGGTACTTCACACTATTGGTTTAGACTACGATGAAGTTGCTGACATTACTCCAGATATCAGATTAACTCTTTACAATGCCGGTCATATCTTGGGCAGTTCAATTGTTCATTTTAATATTGGCAATGGGCTTCACAATTTTGCTTATACTGGTGATATGAAATATGCTAGGACTAATGTTCTTGAACCAGCTAGTACGCAATTTCCTAGAATCGAAACTTTAATGATGGAATCCACTTACGGTGGAAAGTCCAACATAATGGCTGAAGAGGAAGCTGAAGAATATATGGTTAAAGTAGTTAAGGAAACTTTTGAAAGAGGCGGAAAAGTTTTAATGCCGGTTTTAGGTTCAGGAAGAGCGCAGGAAGTGATGGTAATTGTTGAAAAACTAATGCGGGAAAAGAAAATCCCTGATGCTCCGGTCTATATAGATGGAATGTTATGGGACATTTCAGCTATTCATACTGCTTATCCAGAATATCTTAGTAGAAATCTAAGACAACAAATTTTTCATAAAGAAAGCAATCCTTTTCTATCACCTATTTTCAAACAGGTTGGATCTAATAAAGAAAGGCAGCAAGTAATGCTGGAAGAAGGACCTTGCTTGATTCTAGCCACTTCTGGAATGTTAAGCGGCGGCCCATCGGTTGAATACTTGAATGGTTTAGCTGAAGACAAAAGACATTCTTTAGTATTTACATGTTATCAACCGCCGGGTTCATTAGGGTATAGAATTCGTGAAGGCGAAAAAGAGCTTAGAATGAATAGTTCGGGCAAACCAACAATTTTAAACATAAAGCTGGAAGTTCATAAAGTTGAGATTACCAACCATTCTGACCGGAGACAATTAATGAATTATGTCAGAAGATGTAATCCCCAACCCAAAAAAATAATTGTAGTGCATGGGGAGTCTTCAAGATGTTTGGATTTAGCTTCTAGTATTCACAAGCAAAATAGAATTGAAACTGTTGCTCCTAAAAATCTGGAAGTTATTAGATTGAGATAGAATGTCTAAAATAAGATCTTATTTTTTATTCTTAATGGCAGTTACAGTTTTATTATTTTTTATAACTTAAATTTTTTAACAATTAGATACAAATTATTTTCAGGCCCATAAAGATGAATTAACTTATGTGCAACAACGCGATCACGATACTGAATATTACTATTATGCTGATACCCCTTACACTAAAGCTAATTATATTAGTTTTTCCTATTATCTGATTATCCCTTTTTTAGTTGCAGTTTACCTGAGTTTTCGCTATTTTAGGGAGGCAAAACATTTTTTTAGAAGCTTACTTATCCCTGCGTATTTATTGTTAGTAACTTTTGTTCTTCAATCCTGGAGAATTTATGAATCTTCTTTTGCCGATGGAATAGGTTGGGCGGTTTATGGAATTTATTTAATTTTTGGCTATGGACTTACGGCTCTAGGAATTAGTTTTATAGTAAATCTAATTTATCTGTATATAAATAATGATGTTTCTAATGATCTAAATCTTTATTAATAAGATTATTTTACTTTTGTGGGGGGCGATTTAAATGAAATCTGTTTTATATGCTGCTTTAACAACAGTAACAATAGCTTGTGGTTTTGATTTTCCACCAGTTAATGATTTAAGAATTGAAGGCGGGATTAAACAACTGGATTCGAGAAAATATTTTGTTACCGTATGCAATAGAAGTGATAAAGAAAGTCACAATAGGCCCTATGAAGTTATCTTTCGATTAGATGATGAAATTTTAAACACCAGGCCAAGAAAAGATACAGCAGATATTGGTGCGTGTTTAGATTCAGAACAAGTTACCGTTCCAGAAGGTCGTACCGGAAAATTAAAAGCCTATGCTGATTGGCATTCCATTGAAGATTTTCCAGTCGATAATTATGTTGAAAGAGATATTTAATCATGCCAGCTTCTAAAATCCATTTAACCAATGCTAAGCAGGATAAATTATTCTATTTAGTGGCCAATGTCGTAATTTATCGCGAAGAAGATGGCCGATGTTTAATTCTTAAAAGGCATTCTCGGGAAAAAGTTCATCCTAATAAATATGCAGTTCCCGGTGGAAAATTAGAATGGAAGGATTTGCCTTTAGATAATCCAACCAGGCTAAATGGTGATGTTCTTGATTATGAAGAAGCCGTTGAAAATTTATTGGCTAGAGAATCTTTTGAGGAGGCTGGCGTGGAAATAGATTTGAATAGCGGTTTAAAGTATATTAACAGTGTAGCTTTCATACGTCCTGATGGTATTCCTGTAGTCCTTGTTAAATTTGCTGCTAAATATAAATGTGGTGAAATAAAATTAGAAGACGGTGGATTTACTGATCATGCCTGGGTTAATGAAATAGAAGTAAAAAACTTTGATTGTATTAAAGGCATAGATTCAGAAGTGGCGCAAACCGTGGAATTGTTCAAACATGGTAAAACTTTATAAACTATGTCTGTAAATTCTGTATAGTTGCCAACGTCGCATAACCTGGTATTGCGCTGGTCTTGAATTCACCAGAATCGAAAACCAGTCCCTTTGGGATTCCCAGTTCAAATCTGGGCGTTGGCGCTTTTTACTCAGTGGAATATTTAAACAGGAAGAATAATCACAGAACTTGTTAACTATGAAAGCAGTATTTTTTGAAAAGTATGGGGGACTGGAAGTTTTAAAGTATGGAGAATTTCCAACACCAAAACCACAAAAAGGTGAAGCGTTAGTACGTGTACGAGCATGTGGTCTGAATCATTTGGACATTTGGCTTAGGAATGGAGCATCAAAAGTTTCTCTCCCGCACATTGTTGGCTCAGATGTTTCTGGGGTTATTGCAGAGCTAAATGGTAAAACTAATTTTAAGATAGGCGACGAAGTTGTTATCAATCCAGAATTGGCATGCGGAACATGTGAACGTTGTCAAAAAGGCAAATCCTGTGGAATGGTAAATTTACTTGCTCGGCAGACTAATGGTGGTTATGCTGAATATATTTGTGTAGCTCTTGAGCAGGTTTATCCAAAACCAAAAAAGTTATCATTCGTAGAATCAGCAGCTTTTCCATTAACTTTTCTAACGGCTTGGCACGCTTTACACACAAGAGCTTTTCTCGAAAAAGATGAAATTGTTTTTGTCTGGGGAGCGTCTGGAAGTTTAGGTCCAGCAGTTATTCAAATTTCTAAGTATTTTGGTGCAAAAGTTATTGCTGCTGTTCGTTCTGAGGAAATCGGAAAAATGGTAACATCTTTGGGAGCAGATGAAATTATACTTTATCCCAAAGAAAATGTTAGTGAGCAAGTAAAAGAGTTAACTAGTGGCAAGGGAGTTGATGTTGTCTTTGAGAGCGTGGGCGAAAAGACATTTTCGCAGAGTATGGCGATGCTTAAACCCTATGGTAGAGTTGTGGTTGTTGGTGCAACGAGTGGGGAAAAAATATCATTTAACTTATCAGATTTTTATCCTAAACAGTTTTCTATAATTGGTTCACGGATGGGATCAAAAGAAGAATTTGAGGATGTTTTGAAGCTAATCAATGCTGGCACATTGAAACCAGTTATTGATCAAGTATTTCCGCTGTCACGAGCAGCGGATGCTCAGCGAAGAATGGAAGAGAGTAAGCATACTGGTAAAATAGTTCTAGAAGTTCCATAAGTGCCGAAATTCAGAGTAGTTGAATAATCCCCCCAACACTAAAAAATTAGGAAAGATTTTATTGATTTTTTAGTTATTTCCTTTTAACATAATCTTTTTATAGTACACTCATTGAGAGTATATATGGGAGATATAAAACCACAAGTCTTGTTAGAACTAATTGATAGAGAAAGGCTCGATAATTTAGATAAAGAAGTATATGATGGAACAATAAGATTTATTGAATTATGTAAACCAAGCCATTTAAGTGCAGCAACATCAGACAATTATCAATTAAAATACAGGGGAAGACTATTTAGTGGGAGTTATTTTTCATTCATGGGTCAACAAGATATAATAATGGCTGATTTGCTTAGACCTGTTCCTGATGATCTATTAAGTGTTGCTGAAGATAAAGAATTAATGGTGATTCTTGAAGAAGCTAGAAAATGTGGTTTTAGAACATCAATACCAACAACTTGGACTGGAGCGAGACAAATGAATAATGGGCTTTATGAAGAAGCTGCACAGTTTAATATAAAACCCCCCTGTCTTCGAATAGGAACTAATTGTGAACCAGAAGGATTTATTCAAGTGGTTGAAAATCTTGCAGGAATAGAGAATAAATGTTATAATCTTTCTGTTAGACGGACTCAGGAGTCTTGAATTATTTCTTTTGATGAGAATTATTCATTTTTGTTTTTTTACTGGATTTCTAATTCCTGTTAGTTTCCCTCGATAAGGAGAAAGTAGAACTAGTTTTTAAACAATACTATTCTGGGTCAATTCTTTCTAAGGCTTTACTATATTAGTAACTTATAAGTGATCACAACTAGAACCATTTAAATAACGGTGATTATTACACCTATTATTATGAAAGATTCTGTACTTAGACAAAAATTGGAAGTTGAAAGAACAGTGGATACAGGCGATTATCAAGAGTTTAGAGGTTTAAGATTCAAAATTATTGATAGATTACCTCCTGGAGAATATTTAGAGTTTACAACTGATGAACCAACGTTTATCAAACAATCTACTGGCGCAATTAAAGTTACAGCAAAAGCTCCAACAATAATTGAAGGTGGTACTGGTAAGATTACAATTGATGGATATGCTCCAATGATAGTTAGGGGTTCAACAGGAGGAATGGATGCTCATTTAAGAGATAATTCTGCAATTGAAGGAACTGCAAATTATGTAAATATTAAAGCAGCCCCGCATCTTGAATTAATAGCGGATAGTGTAAGAGATTTTAATGGAAAAGATAATCAATGGGAGCTTGTTCATCTTAATGCGCCAGAAGGAAACAGAGGAGTTATATTATTCAAAGGCGGAGCATCAAGCTTAAATTTTGAATATGATAACCAAGCAGGATTATATTTGCCGAAAGATACAACTCCTAAAAGTTTAGTACAAAGAGCGAGAGAATTATTAAAATAAATTCCCTTCCCTTTCTATTATAGGCGTTCTCGTGATTTAACTTAACTCTTACTCTATCAAATCACTGATCTTAATGTCTGTCTTCATAACTGTATCAAATCTGTTACAATAAGGACAAATTGCTTTTTTTGAAGTAAATTTATACTTGCATTTTTCGCAATATAAACTTATTGTTTTAATATCCTTAGACTCAATTGTTCTACTATTATTCCCAAAACAAATAGAACACTGGTATAAATTCTTATTTTGAAGGTTTTTAACAAATAAGGCTGTTCTTTTGTCAATTTGCTTTTTACAGTAAACACATTCAACAGGGATTCTTAAAATAACCATTAATCTGCAAGTATTACCACTATTTAAAAATATTCTTGCACTGTAAAATATTAACTGTTGAAATAAGATTTATATAGTTTAATTGATTTAATATTTTTTATGGGAAAAGTAGTGAAGGCTATTAGAGAACTGCCAGGGGGAAAAACAGTTAATAAATCCGCTAAAACTACGTCTCATAAGGTTAACAGATTAAAATTCTTTCTTCTTAGCGCCTTGATAATCTTAATTTTGTTTATATCTATAGAATTTTCAACCTTTAACAATCCGGAATTGGTCAAGAATTTTGTATTAAAATTTGGTTTAATGGCTCCGGTAGTCTTAATTTTGCTGCAAACATTTCAATCGATGATTTCTATAATTCCTTCGCAAATAACTACTATTGCTGCTGGATATGTTTTTGGTCCAATTTTCGGACTTATATATTCATTAATCGGCTCATTTATCGGCTCATCTATAGTGTTTCTAATTTCAAGAAAATATGGGGCGCAATTAGCAATGAAATTCTTTCCAGAGAAGGATATAATTCATTTTCAAGTTTTTTTTAGACAGAAAAAATCTAAAGCGTTATTCTTAGCTAGAATTGCACCAATTTTTCCTAATGACTTAATCAGTTTTGCAGCTGGCTTAACTAAGATCAATTATTGGAAATTTAGCTTAATCTCTAGCTTAGGTTTTTTAATACAGATAATAATATTATCTTTTTTTGGGTCTGGATTAGCTGAAGGTCAAATTAGTATGCCTTTAATTGTAGTGTCAATAGTAGTTGGATTGTTGTTTTTGATTGTAATTTTCAAGAAAAAGATTAGAAAGATAATCATTAGAGATATCAAGGAAGTTGAAAAAGAATTAAGAAAAGGAGTTAAAATTGTCTTCTAAAATAGAGTCTGAAATTTTGGCTAGCATCAGCCCAGGCAGGCAGGAGAGAGAGAGATTTAACAAAGTTACCGCCGCTTTTTTGAAGAGCCTAAATTCTACACTTAAAGATGCTGAAGCTGTTCTAGGCGGCAGCGGAGCTAAGGATACTTGGCTTTCTGGCAATCACGATGTGGATGTTTTTGTAAGGTTTAATCGTCAGAACAACCAGGTTAAATCGGCTGGTTTATCAGATATTTTGGCCGGTTATTTAAGTAGAGTTTTTCCTAAAATAAAAGTTTCAAGAATACATGGCAGCAGAGATTATTTCCAATTGCTTTATCAAGGTTATTTTTTTGAAGTTATTCCAATTCTAAAGATTTCTAGGTCTGAAGAGGCTGCTAATATTACTGATGTATCAACTTTACATTCAACTTGGGTTAAAAAGCATGGCCGTAAATTGAAGGATCAAATTAGGCTAGCCAAACAATTTTTCAGAGCTCAGAGATTATATGGAGCTGAATCGTATATCTCTGGGTTCAGCGGCTATGTTTTAGAAATTCTAATAGTTCGTTATGGCTCGTTTATTAAACTTTTAAGAGCTGCTGTTAAATGGAAAGATAAAGAGGTAATTGACGTTGCCAAACATTATAAAGGCAGGAATGCAGTATTTGAACTAAATTCATCTAAACATTCTTCATTAATTGTTATCGATCCGGTTGATAAAAACCGGAATGCTGCAGCTGCTTTAAGTAATGAAAAGTTTCTATTATGCCAGAAAGTCTCTAAAGATTATCTTAAGAGGCCACAGTTGCAATTTTTTAAAAAAGAGGAGTTCAGCTTAGATAAGTTAAAAAAAACCGCAGGCAGAAATAAACTTGCTTATCTCGAAGTGACTCCTTTGAAAGGTAAGGAAGATGTAGTTGGATCAAAATTATTAAAAGCTTTCAAGTTTCTGGAGAAAGAATTACAGCCATTTTCTGTAATTAAATCTGGATGGGACTGGAATAGATTCTATTTTATCTTGAAAACTGATAATTTGAGCCAATATGAAGTTAGAAAAGGTCCGCCTTTAGAGTTCAAGAATGACGTAAAGAATTTTAAGAAGAAGAACAAGAATACTTACACCCAATCCGGAAGAATTTACGCTAAACTTAAAGTAAATTATCCCCAGCTATCTTCTTTTCTTGATAACATAGTTGGGAATAGTTATTTTCAAGAAAGAGTTAAGGAAGTGAAGAAATGTACTGTGCTGTAAAGAAATCTATAAAAACAGATAAGTATAATTCCAATAAATGGAAGTAAAAGCTGAATGTAAAGTCTGTAAATCTACTGTAGCTGCTGATTTGTTTAGATTACATCATGATTATAAGCAGATGGTTTGTCCTTCTTGTTTTACTGGAAAAACTAAACAAAAACAAGAAGCAGTAAAAAAACCACAAGTTATTCGGCCGCCAGGATGGGACGCAGAGGATGAATATCTTGAAAAGATGTCTAAAATAAAAAAGGAAGAAAATCAATCTCAGTTTAGTAAAGTACCAGGCACAGATTACGTAAAATGTTTATGTTCATCCTGTAAATATTCTTTTAGGTATAATCCTTATAAAAAACAGCCAACCGCCTGTCCTTACTGTAATTCTGAAATTCCTAAATTGAAAACGTTTAATTTGTTATAAAATATATAGATTATAATAGTTATTCTTTTATAGTCATTTAGATTTAAAGTAGATATGATAGATGAGATTGTAGATGTTGTCCAACCATTAGTTACTTTAACTGAGAGGGCAGCCAAGGCTGTTAAAGATACTTGGAGTGCTGAATTTAGAGATGACCATGATTATGCCTTAAGGATAGGTATAAGAGGGGGGGGATGCGCAGGTTTTCAGTATGTCCTAGATTTTGAAAGAAATAATAAAACAAAAGATCATTGTATTGGTAAACAGCACGGAATTGAGCTTTATGTTGATCCGATGAGTGCGATGCATTTGGAAGGTACTATTCTAGATTATGAAACCTCTCTTCAAGGAATGGGTTTTAAATTTAATAATCCGAATGCAAGCACTAAGTGCGGGTGCGGAATGAGTTTTGGATAAGAAATTATTCTCTAATTTCACCGATATTCTGCAATTTAACCATTTGGTAGAAATCGCCTTTCTTTTTTACTAACTCTTGGTAAGTTCCTTTTTCTATAATCTTTCCCTTGTCCAACACTACTATTAAGTCAGCTTGTTGAATTGTGGATAATCTATGAGCAATAATGATAGTAGTTTTCTGCCTGGCAATAGAAAATATTGACTTTTGAATATATCTTTCAGATTCTGAATCTAATGAGGAAGTAGCTTCATCAAAGATGTAAACGTCTGGATTCTTTAGCAGCGCCCTAGCAATACTAATTCTCTGTTTTTGGCCTCCAGACAGTCTAACACCCTTTTCCCCAACAATTGTATTGTAACCCTCTGAAAATTCTTCAATAAATTCGTGAGCATAAGCTTTTTTAGCAGCAGCTATTGCCGCTGTTTTGCCGGCTTTAGGATTGGCAAATAACAAATTTTCCATTATCGTTCTGTTAAAGATTTCAACATTTTGAGAAACTACGGCAATACGCTTTTTATAATCCTGCAATTTATATCTGCGGATATCTTTATTGTCAACCTTAATTTGCCCACCGGTTACATCATAATTTCTAAGCAACAATTTGGCAAAGGTACTTTTTCCTGAACCGGATCGACCGACTAAAGCTACAATTTTTTTTGGTTCTATTTTTAAGTTAATATTGTCTAAAGCGGCTGAACCTTTTACGTACTTGAAACTTACATTGTCAAATTCAATCTTACCTTCTAATTTATGGATTATTTCAGCTTCTGGTAAGTTCTTAATTTCTGGTTCAGTTTTAAATAATTGAGCTAGTCGATTAATTGATTCCATGGCATCTTCAAGATATGAATGCAGTCGTCCTAGCCTGAATACTGACAGAAAAGCTCTTTCAGTTAAAGAGTAGACTAAAACCAGACTTCCTGCAGTAATAACATCTCCGATAACAAAATAAACAGCTAATCCCAGAGTTCCGGCTCTACCCAAAGTAATCAGCAAATCCCGCCATATTAGCAATTTATGCCCATACTTTGTTCTTTTTTCGTGATGCATCAGAAATTGACCTAAAATTTCATTAAATTTCCTAAATTGTTCTTCTTCTTGGACATAATCTTTGACGGTTGAAATATTAAATAGACTTTCACCAAGCTCTCCTACCGCTTCATCATGTTTTTTATGATGAAGTTTTCGAAACGGTTGAATTTTTTTTGAAGTGTAAATGGTAATGGCAATTACTGCCGGTTGGAAAAGTATGAAAATTAGGGCTAGCATCCATTGTTCATAGGCTAGAAGGGCTATAGTTAGGATCAGTTGTACAATGGTTGGAATAAATTCATTAAAAATAAAATAAAATAGTTCAGCTAATTTATGCGATCCTTTAGTAATTTTAGCTACCTGCATGCCTGTGTTATACGACTCGTGATATGATAAGTGTAGATCTAACAATTTTCGTTTAGATTTTCTTAAAATAGCAATTTCATATTCAGCCATCCAAAGAAATTCAGCTTCCTTGATATAGCGATCCATAATTACTAGACTAAGATATGATAATAATATCCAGCCGATGTAATAGGCCAGCTGGGTAAAATCTGATTGGCCGGCTACTAGTTTGTCTACTATTGCCTTAAGCAGTATAACAGGAATAAATTTTATTAATTCATAGAAAACACTAGTGGTAACACTAATTATAATTCCTTTTTTAACCTCAGGAATTATCATCAGAATTTTTTGAGTTACACTTTCTCTGCTCATAACCTATTTGTAAGACAGCTATTATTTAAATAAGTATTGTAAAGAATAAGTACGTATTTAATTGCGTTTCTGGTGAACAGTACCTAGTTCGCTCTTTTTATGTTTATTATTAATGCGACGCCTTTCGTAAGGAACGGCCCCTTCTGCAGATTTATGCAAAGCCGCTTATACCGCTCACCAATTGATACTGTTCACTCACTTAACTAAATACGTACTTGGAGTAGAAATATTAATAAAAGGTTTAAACTCTTTGATTCTCTATAGGGCCTATAGCATAACCTGGATAGTGCGGCCGGCTTC
>Ga0209542_10011627_pt1 | contig 15578 bp, 19 predicted proteins | sample RifCSPhighO2_01_FD_184028 | JGI IMG/M metagenome (GOLD analysis project Ga0209542, IMG submission 184028) | Soil microbial communities from Rifle, Colorado - Rifle CSP2_plank highO2_0.1 (SPAdes) (version 2) | ecosystem: Environmental > Terrestrial > Deep subsurface > Rock core/Sediment ... | reverse complement strand
GACTTGAAAGCATGGTGTTGTAAAGCATTAAAAATGCTATCAAAGCTATAGATAAATATTTTTTAAATCTTCCCATAATATTTTATATTTTTATACATCAAAAATTCCTTCGTCCCGGAGGGGTGTACCGTATGGTACTTCCCCCCCAAGGACAAAAAGAATACGAGTTTTACTCGCTGTCACCTAATACGTTGGTGTTAACAACGTTTGAAACGAAACCTGCTGCTCCAGCATCACCTGTTCTTATTCTCCCGCCGTTAACCTCATCATGAGATCTGATTTGGTTGTGGCCGGTGTTTGCTGATGTGTAAACATAGTTTTTGACTTTTGCACCATTTTTTACCTTGATGGTTGCATCATCAAAATCTCCAAGACAATCGCAGAGGCTAACGAAGTTATTGTTGACCTCGTTATACACATCGGATAATGCCTCAGCATTTCCTGTTTTTATTTTTCCGCCTTCAACATCATCATTAGCTTTGATTTTGTTGTTGCCGGTATTTGCGTCTGTGTTTACGTTATTTTTGACGTACGCCCAGTTTTTGATCCTAAGACTTAGGTCATCATTGGACCAGCGACTTGCAAAAGCCGGAACTGCGGAAGAAAGCAGCAGCGCTGCTGCTGTTCCTGTTACTGCTAATTTTTTAAAATTCATTTTTTCACCTCCTTCCTGCCCGCCAAGTCAAACTTGGCTGGAACGTTTGACGTTCCGCCGACCAAGCGCTCTGTGAGACACGTCGCACGTGTTCGAACAGTAAGCTTAGGCGGGTCGTTTAAGCTTATCAATACGTGTATGCATTGGCAAAAAAAATCCGATGGTTTCCCTCACAGAAAAACATCGGTTTGTATTGGCAAATGTGGCAGATAGATTAGCTTTATTTGTCCTATACATAAAGCCTAAAGAAACAGGTTTAAGAATAAAAAAGCGCTCCATTTCCATTGAGCGCCTCCGTTTACGGTCAGCTATTTAATTATTAGATTGTATATTTTTATAATATAAAAAGTTTTCTGTCAATAGGCAAATTAAGTATTGTCCACAAGGTTTGGTTTTTTGATTTTTTTTTCCGTAATTTGTGTTACTTTGAAATCCTGGATAAAAATTTCAACGCTTCCCCAGCCCTTTACGCTTTGGACAGATTGCAGTAGTACCTCTTTTAGTTTTTTAGAAATAGTTTTAGTCGAATATGTGTCTACCATAATTTTATAGGCTAATCTGGGGCAGTAGTAGCAAAGGAATAATAGTATGTCCAGTTTTGTTTGTCAAGCTATAAAAAGCTAAGGAAATTTTTGAAAAAATTCCGGATGTTTTTTGCAAAAGCGGAAATAAAAAAAGTTTTTTGGCTGCCGTTATTATTTCCGATGTTGGGTTTTCCTGAAGGAGCTGAAGAAGGCGATACCTCATTCAAATCGCTTTTTGATTCAACGCCTACGCTGTAACTTCCCGGTTCGTTTGCATCCAGGACTTTTTTCTCGCCGTTTGCTCCAACTTCTATACGGGTGGTAACGGAACCGCTGCTTTCGATTTTCGTTTCGACTCTGCTTTTGGCTGTTGCGTTTCCTGTGCTAACGCTTTCCGCAAAAACAGGTTTTACCAAAAGGCTGACAAGAACAAAAAAAAGAATAACCAGAAAGCCATGTCTTTTCATATATTGTTTCTACAACGATTAAGTATATTTGTCAAGTCATCAGTGGTTTTCATGAAATATAAATAAAAGACGAACTGAGATCTATATTGGATATTGACAATTCGCATATTATTATGATATGATCCCCCGCATAGGTTTCATAATGAAAAAAATAAACAAATTTATATTTCTAATTTCTTCTTTGGGCTTAGGTATTTTTATAATGTCGAGCGCATTAAATACTTTCGCAACAGGCAATACCAATGTAAACATCTGTCATTGTTCGCAAGGTGTTTGTACTACTAAATCCGTATCGCCTGCTTCAGCTACAAAGCATCTTACACAGCATGAAGGGGATTATGAGGGGGTTTGTAAAGAGATCACACCAACTCCGACTCCAACAATAGAGATTACCCCAACTCCTACCATCACAGAGCCTACTCCTACGCCTGCGCCAACAGAAACGCCAACTCCAACGTTGACACCCGTTCCGCCTACTCAAGCACCTGGCGTTGGAGGAGGTCACGTGTCTGACGGAAGATCAGATGGTAAAACAGATAGCCTAGGTTGTATAAATACTGATTGCAGCAATCAGGGAGGACAGGTACTTGGTATTTCAACAGGAGTCTTGGGACTTGCCACAACCGGAAGTTATGAAGCTATTGCCAAGGTAATATTGAGTGGTTTTTTACTCCTATCAACCGGTTCGCTTTTACGATTCAGGAAAGGCAGATAACTCAAAATGGTTGGCTTAACATCCAAGATTTTCACTATTCTTGGTCTTTTGATACTTGTTTTTGGAGGAATTTTACTTTTTCAACGCTATACTCCACAAAGGTTTTCTTTCAAAAATTTCCAGCCCGCTTCCGGGACTTTTCAGATAACGCCCCAATCTCGACTCATAATTCCATCATTGAATATAGATGTGGAGATAATACCTTCCAAAATAACCAATAACAATTGGGAAGAAACAGATCGGGGCATATCTCATCTTTCTTCTTCTCCGTTTCCGGGAGAAAAAGGAAACAGCATTTTGTATGGCCATAACTGGGCTAACTTGTTAGGTAATTTGACAAGAATAAAGCCGGGTGCGGAAATCAGGATAGTTTCGAGTAATAAAGAAAAAAAAGTTTTTATTGCAAAGTATGTATCGGTTGTTGGTCCTAATGACACAGAGATACTTTTTAATACAAATGACAGCAGGATCACTTTGTATACGTGCACTGGATTTTTGGATACAAAACGCTTTGTCGTAACAGCTCTTCTTCAAAAGTCGTAGAATTAAGTTATAATAATAGAAATCTTATGCAAGGTAGGCTTACTAAAGCAATCGAAGTCTTGAAAGACGGAGGAATAGTTATTTTTCCAACAGATACCGCGTACGGAATCGGGTGCAGAATAGATGATGTAGGGTCTATTAAAAAATTATTTCAGATTCGTGAAAGGCCAAAAAACAAACCCCTTTTGGTGCTGGTTGACTCAATGGAAATGGCAAAGAATTATTTAATGCCTATTCCAAAAAAAGTTTTAGAAAGAATTATCAATAAATATTGGCCAGGACCACTTACTATAATATTGCAATGTGACGTTGTAAAAGTACCAAGTCTTGTGAGGGGTGGAGGAAATACGCTTGGTGTTAGATTTCCAAATAATTCACAGTTACAAGAATTAATTAAGGGAGTTGGGGTTCCAATTGTTGCTCCATCTGCAAATTTTGCAGGGTTGAAAACTCCTTTTAGGTTTGAGGATTTAGACCCAAGACTTATCAAGTTAGCAGATTATGTGTTTGAGGGAAATGTCCCTATAGATGGGAAACCATCCACTATTATTGATTGTACGGCTGAGCCATGGAAGGTGGTAAGACAGGGAGCTGTGAAAATATGAAAATTTTAATTCTTGATACAACTGATAATAAAAAGATTTCGGTAGGTTTAAAAATTAATAATAATAAATATATCCTGACTCAAAAAATTACATCAAACAAAACACAGATCGTTCTTCCAATGATAGAAAAAATATTAAAAGATTATAAGGTAAAATTAGAAGACATTAAAGAAGTAGAGGTTAATACAGGATCAGGATCGTTGACGGGCATAAGGGTGGGAATGGCAATAGCAAATACGTTTAGTTTTGTTCTGGGGATTCCAGTGAAAATGATTAAGTGATATACTAACTATATCATGAAAGATTTTCTGCACCATCTCTTTATTCCTCGTGAATCAAATAATCATAGGGCAAAAATCTTACATAACTCAAACTTATTCCTTTTAGTTGTATTTCTTTTTTTATCGAGTTTTTTTATACAAAGTTTCAAAGAAGCTTTTCCTTCAGTTTTGGGAATATCAAGCGATATAAGCGTAGATTCTCTTGTTGCTCTGACAAATAAAGAAAGGGAGGCTAACGGGGTTGGTTCTTTGACGATTAATGCTCAGCTGTCCCAAGCTGCAGCGCAGAAAGCAGAAGATATGCTTAAGAATGATTATTGGGCGCATAATTCACCAAGCGGCACAACTCCGTGGGTTTTTATTAAAAATTCAGGGTATAACTATGTGTACGCAGGGGAGAATTTAGCAAAGGGATTTTCAACATCTCAAGAGGTGGTTGCTGCTTGGATGGCAAGTCCTTCTCACAGAGCAAATATGCTTTCTTCCAATTATAAAGATGTTGGATTTGCAGTAGTTACGGGAAGATTAAATGGAGAAGATACTGTTCTTATCGTTGAGGAATTTGGTAATCAGAGTGTACCAATTGTTGCAAGTAAGCCAGTTGAAACTGCTGTAAGCTCAGATAAGACATTGGCAATGGCCAAAAGTTTCGCTCCAGAGAGTAAACCTGTCATAAACAGCGTATCTTTTTCCTTAAATATAAATATGATAATAGTATCTATATTTATTTTTGCTCTAATCTTGGATATGATTGTTGTAGAGAGGAAAAAAATTGTGAGATTTGTAGGTCATAACGTTGATCACGTTTTTTATCTTATTTTCATGCTAGTTCTTGTTGGGGTCTTTACGAAAGGAGCTATTATCTAATGCTTAACAAGTTTGAAAGACATGCGGGATATTATATTTCACTTATTGCCATTCTTGTTCTGGGATTTGTATTGACATCGATGAATTCCTCGTATAGAGAGTTACAGATTGGGATTGTGGCATTGACCACTATCTTTTACGTTCTGTTGGGAATTTTACATCATTTATTAAATCATGACCTAAGTTCGAAAATTGTGATAGAATATGTACTTATTGGGAGTTTTGGCTTGGCAATAATTGCTTTTCTATTGAAAGGAGGATTAGGTTTATAAAATTATGAAAGGAGTTGTATTGGCAGGAGGATTAGGCACTAGGCTTTATCCTCTTACTCATGTAACAAACAAGCATTTGCTTCCGGTTTATAACAAACCGATGATTTTTTATCCAATCCAGACTTTGGTTAGCGCTGGCATTACAGAAATTCTTATTGTTACAAGCGGTCCTCATGTTGGAGACTTTTTGGGAGTACTTAAGAATGGAAAAAGTTTGGGAGTCAAGCATTTGGAGTATTCTTATCAAGAAAAGCCTGACGGAGGAATAGCTGATGCATTATCTCTTGCAGAGGACTTTGCTGACAATGATTCTATTGTAGTTATTTTGGGAGACAATACTACAGACGCTGATATTTCTGGTGCAGTTAAAAGATTTAAGGAGGGGTCTGTAATTTTTGTTAAGAAAGTTCCGGATCTCAAAAGATTCGGAGTTCCGGTTTTTGATCCTGCAAATCCTAAAAATATTATTAAGATTGAAGAAAAACCAGACAAACCTAAATCAGAATATGCTGTTACAGGAGTTTACATTTACGACAGTAAAGTATTCGATTACATTAAGAAATGTGATCCAAATTTTGCAGGTCGTGGAGAATTGGAGATTACAGAGGTAAATAATTATTATATTAAAGAAAAGAAGTTGAGATGGGAAGAGCTAAATGGATACTGGAGTGATGCTGGTACTTTTGATAGTCTCTATAAGACTAATAGTTATTGGGCTACTCAAAAAAAATAATTTCATATTTCTACGATGAATCAATGGAAAATTGCTTCTCAAAAACTAGTCTTTAAGGGCGAGCTTTTTGATGTCAAAGAAATCAATTTTGTTGATAAATCCGGAAAAAAGAAAATTCATCATGTTGTAGAAAGGGATCCAATAGTTTCAATTTTTCCTTTGACAGATTCATACGAAATTTATTTGGTCTCTCAATATAGATATATGCTAAAACGAACTACCATTGAGGCGGTAGCAGGATATGTCGAAAAAAAAGAAACATCTCTTTCTGCCGCAAAAAGAGAGCTTATGGAGGAGACAGGGATTGAGGCAATGCAATGGGAAGAGATATCAAGAGTTGAGATGGCGGCAAGTGTTTTCAAGGGGAAAATGCATCTTTTTCTGGCAAAAGAATTAGAAATCCCAGTCATACCGTATGAAAATGAAGAAGAAATAACTTTGGTTAAAATTCCTCTTTCCGATGCTGTCAAAAAAGTAATGGATGGAGCGATTAATCACTCTGCCAGCATGATAGGTATTTTGATGTTAGATATGCTAAGAATTCAAAAAAAACTATGACGATTTTGGTAACAGGCGGAGCAGGATTTATAGGATCTAATTTTGTTCTTTACTGGATGAGGAAATATCCGGATGACAAGATAGTTAATCTGGATAGTTTAACTTATGCGGGTAACATAGAAAATCTAAAAAATGTTGAGGGAAATCCAAATTATACATTTGTACATGGAAATATTTGTGATCTGGAAATTGTTGAAAAATCAATGCGGGGAGTCGATGTTATTGTGCATTTTGCCGCGGAAAGCCATGTTGACCGTTCGATCAAAAAACCTGCTGATTTTGTAATAACTAATGTAGTTGGGACACAAATTTTGCTCGACTCTGCCTTGAAAAATAAAGTCAAGAGGTTTCACCATATTTCAACAGATGAAGTGTTTGGAAGCCTGGATCTCAATGATAAGATCAAATTTAATGAACGAACACCTTATAATCCCAGAAGTCCTTATTCAGCAAGTAAAGCAGGCTCAGATCATTTAGTCAGGGCATATAGCGAGACGTACGGATTACCAGTTACAATTACAAATTGCTCGAATAATTTCGGTCCTTATCAATTCCCGGAAAAATTTATTTCTCTGGCTATTACTAACGTTTTAGAAAACAAAAAAGTCCCGGTTTATGGGGATGGACTATATGTTAGAGATTGGCTCTATGTTGAAGATCACTGTAGGGCAATTGATGTAGTTTTGAAGCAGGGCAAAATGGGAGAAACATATTTAGTTGGAGGGCAGACTGAAAATATTTCAAATATTGATGTGATTAAAAAAATAATAAAGATTATGAATAAAGATGAAAGCGTCATAGAATATGTTAAGGATAGGCCTGGACATGATCGTCGTTATGCAGTTGATTGGTCAAAAATAAATCAGGAGCTTGGCTGGGAGCCGCTTCACAGCTTCGACGAGTGGTTAGAGAAAACTGTGGAGTGGTATACAAATAATGAGAATTGGTGGAAAAAACTAAAAACCAAAGAATTCCAAAAATACTACGAAGACCAATATGGAGACATATGAAGATTTTGGGAACGGGGTTAAGTGGGCTTGTTGGGTCAAGGATTGTTGAGCTTCTTAGCGACAGATATGAATTTGAAAAGATTAGCAGAAATACAGGTATTGACGTAACAGATAGAGAAAAAATTATTGAGAAGATAAAAAGTTCGGATGCTTCGATTGTTCTTCATTTGGCTGCAAAAACAGATGTGGATGGCTGCGAAAGAGATAAAGCGCTGGGAGAAAACGGGGATGCATGGAAGATAAATGTAGAAGGAACAAAAAATGTTGTTGATGCATGTCAGGAAAGGAATAAAAAATTGATTTATGTTTCAACAGATTTTGTTTTTGACGGTAAAAATCCGTCAGGTGGCGGATACACAGAAGAAGATGCTCCTAGTCCAATCAATTGGTATGCAAAAACAAAATATGAAAGTGAAAAAATAATTCAAAGATGTTCAACGCCATGGATAATTGCCAGAATTGCCTATCCTTATAGGGGAAATTTTAACAAATTGGATTTTGCGAGAGCAATTCTTGAAAGATTGCAAAATAACGAAAAAGTTGCAGGCGTCACGGATCATATCTTTACTCCAACTTTTGTTGACGATATTGCATATGCCATAGACAAGCTTATGGAGAAAAAGTCTACAGGACTATTTCATGTTGTTGGATGCCAGTTTCTTAGTCCTTTTGATGCGGCTCAAATTATTGCCAGAGTTTTTGATTGTGATCAAAAACTTATTTCCAAAACAACCAGATCTGAGTTTTTTAAAGACAGAGCGCCTAGGTCTTTTCAACTTGCCATAAATAGTGATAAAATAAGAAGGCTGGGAATAAAGATGAGGGGGCTTGAGGAAGGACTCATGGAAATAAAGAAGCAACAGAAAAATTTGAAATTTAAAATTTGAAATTTTCAATCAAATCTCAATTTGAAATGTTTAAAAATTTAATCATTGAAAATTCAATTAAAATTAAAAATTATAAATTGAAAATTAATTTATGACTATTACATTCATAGGACACGGGTATGTTGGTTTGGTAACTGCCTCGGTTTTTGCTGATTTAGGAAATACTGTGTATGTTGTTGGGCATACATTGGAGAAAATTGAAAACCTTAAGAAGGGCATACTTTCTATTTATGAGCCTGGACTTGAAGAAATTGTCAAAAGAAATGTTAAGGCAAAAAGACTTTTATTTACCCTTGATTACAAAATTGCAATTCCTCATTCGGATGCTGTTTTTATAGCAGTTGGAACTCCGCCGAAAAAGAGTGGAGAAGCAGATTTGTCAGTTGTGTTTGAGGTAGCAGAGAAGATTGGGAAAAATTTAGAAGGATATACGGTGGTTGTGACCAAAAGTACTGTTCCTGTTGGAACAAATAAGAAAGTAAAAGAAATTATTAACAAATCAAAACGTACAGGAGTTACATTTGATATCGCCTCAATTCCTGAATTTTTGCGTGAAGGACAGGCAATATCCGATACTCTGCATCCAGATAGGATTGTCATAGGAACAGATTCAAAAGAAGCGGAGAATTTGCTTGTTGAACTTCATAAATCAATTGACGGAACTTATGTTCTGACAAATATTGAGACTGCAGAAATGATAAAGTATGCGGCCAATTCTTTTCTGGCAACAAAAATATCTTTTGCGAATGCTATCGCTTATCTTTCTGAGTTGACGGGAGCAGATGGTCTGAGGGTTTTGGAGGCTGTAGGGCTTGATAAAAGGGTTGGAAGTCAGTTTTTGTCCCCTGGTGCAGGATACGGAGGAAGTTGTTTTCCAAAAGATGTGAAAGCAATGATTGCAATCTCACATAAAGCAGGCTATAATTTTTCGCTTCTCAAAGACGTTGAGGAAGTAAACATGGAAACTATACTTAGAATTGTTGATAAAGCCAAGAAATTACTGTCGGGAAACTTGAAAAACAAAACAATCGGAATACTTGGTTTATCTTTTAAGCCTAATACTGATGACATGAGAGATGCCCCATCAATTGTCGTAATAAATAAGTTATTGGAAATGGGAGCAAAAATAAAAGCATATGATCCTGTCTCAATGGAGAATGCAAAGAAAATATTTAAAAATGTGGAATTTCATCCGGATTCATATTCTACTGCCAAGGGTTGCGATATATTAATTGTTATGACTGAATGGAACGAATTTAGACAGTTGGATTTATTAAAAATAAAAAATTCCATGAAGGATCCAATTTTTCTTGATGGCCGGAATATTTATGAACCTCACGAATTAAGAGAGATGGGATTTATCTACGCGGGAGTTGGGAGATGAGAAAAGTTCTTATTACTGGAATTTCAGGATTCGCTGGAAGTTACCTCGCAGAATATTTAGTCTCAAAGAATGAATACGATATTTACGGAACATATCTTTTTGAGGAAAGTAAGATAAATTTAAGCACAGTAAAAGACGCTGTCAAGTTGATAAAAGTAGATTTGTCCTTAGACTCTGAAGTTTTTAATCTCATTGAAGAAGTGCGTCCATCGTTAATATTTCACCTTGCAGCATTAACTTCTCCTTCCGATAGTTTTAAGAATCCAGTGCAAACTTTAACAAACAACATATCATTACAGATCAATCTTTTGGAGGCAGTTAAAAAAAATAAGCTATTTAATACCAGAATTTTGATTGTTTCTTCAGCTGATATTTATGGATTAGTAAACGTTCAAGATTTACCTATAGATGAGGAAACAAAATTGATGCCAATGAGTCCTTATTCGGTATCCAAGATTGCGCAAGATTATTTGGGTCTCACATATTATTTATCTTATGGGTTAAAAACAGTAAGAGTCAGACCTTTTAATCATATTGGTCCCAGACAATCGCATCATTTTGTAGTGGCATCTTTCGCAAAGCAAATTGCCGAAATAGAGAAAGGAAAAAAGAAGCCAATATTATCTGTGGGAAATATTGAAGCAAAACGAGATTTTACAAATGTAAAAGACGTCGTTCGCGCATATGATCTTGCTATTGAAAAGGGAGAAATTGGTGAGGTATATAATATTGGTTCAGGCATATCGTATAAAATTTCTGATATATTAAATATTCTAATTTCGATGTCGAAAGTGAAAATAAAAATAGAGAAAGATAAAACATTAATGAGACCAGGCGATAATCCAGAGCTGGTATGTGATCCAACTAAATTTGTGAAACTTACAAATTGGAAGCCTATGATTCCAATTGAGACAACGCTCAAAGATACCCTAGACTATTGGAGGAATATAATCTAGAATATTAGGAAGGATAATTTATGAAGAGAGCTTTAATTACAGGCATTACAGGACAAGATGCATCATACCTTGCGGAGTTTTTACTTAACAAGGGATATAAAGTTTTTGGAACAACAAGAAGGTCTAGTACTACCAACAATGAAAGAATAAAACATATTCAGGATAGGATTACTATCCTGCAGGGAGATTTATTGGATCAGGGGTCGCTGTCGGCAGCACTTTTGGAGGGAGAGCCGGATGAGGTTTATAATTTAGCTGCGCAATCTTTTGTCCAAACCTCATGGAATCAGCCGGTTCTGACTGGAGAATTTACAGCCTTAGGAGTGACTCGTCTTCTTGAGGCAATAAGAACTGTGAATCCAAAAATAAAATTTTATCAAGCGTCATCCTCTGAAATGTTTGGAAAAGTAACAGAAACTCCTCAAAAAGAAACTACAAGATTTCACCCGAGGAGTCCATATGGGGTGGCAAAAGTGTATGGTCATTATATAACAGTTAATTATAGAGAAAGTTTTGGTATTTTTGCATGCTCAGGAATTCTTTTTAATCATGAGTCTCCCAGACGCGGCCTGGAATTTGTTACAAGAAAAATAAGTCATGCGGTTGCCCGGATTAGCGAAGGCAAACAAAAAACTTTGGAGCTTGGCGCTCTTGAGCCAAAGCGGGATTGGGGTTTTGCTGGGGATTATGTTGAGGCAATGTGGCTTATGCTTCAGCAAAAAGAAGCTTCAGATTTTGTAGTTGCAACTGGAGAGAATCATAGCGTAAGAGAATTTATTGATATTGCTTTTAAAACCGTTGGTATAACAGATTGGAGTAAGTTCGTTACATCAAACAAGCTTTCCCATATGCGGCCTGCGGAGGTAGATTATCTGATCGGGGACGCGACACGGGCCCGTAAAATTTTGGGGTGGAAGCCAAAAACAAGCTTTAGAGAGCTTGTTGAAATGATGGTCAAGGCGGATTTGGAGCTTGAGAAAAGAGAAAGATAATCTATGCAGACGGTTTTAGTTGCCGGAGGAGCAGGTTTTATTGGATCGCATCTATGCAAAAGCTTATTGAACGATAATAATAAAGTTATTTGCGTAGACAATCTTATAACAGGCGATAGGAATAACATCAGGGAGCTTCTGCGAAATCCTCTGTTTGAGTTTATAGAAGATGACATTACTAAGCCAGTTCAAAGTTCAAAGTTCAAGGTTCAAAGTTTAGATTATATTTTTCATTTGGCATCTCCTGCATCTCCGAACAAAAAAAGTACAAAAAGCTACATTAATCATCCAATTGAGACTCTTCTTGTAAATTCTCTTGGAACATACAATCTTCTGGAACTTGCTAAGAATTTTGGATCAAAGTTTTTATTTGCGTCTTCTTCAGAAATCTACGGTGATCCGCAGATGTCTCCGCAAAAAGAAACATATTTTGGCAATGTTAATCCTAATGGAGTACGTTCTGTTTATGATGAAGGCAAAAGATTTGGCGAGGCAATGACTTTTGGATACTTAAGAAAGCACAATCTGGACAACAGAATTATCAGAATTTTTAATACTTATGGACCAAAGATGCAAAAAGACGATGGAAGAGTGGTGTCTAATTTTATCAATCAAGCTATAAAAAATGAGGCGATTACTGTTTACGGAAAAGGTACTCAAACCAGAAGTCTTTGTTTTATTGACGATATGGTTTTAGGAATAAAAAAAGCAATGTTCTCGCCAAATTCGCGAGGTGAAGTTTTTAATTTAGGAAATACAGAAGAGATAACGATCTTAGAACTTGCCCAGCTTGTTAAAGGAATGACGAATTCTTCATCGGAAATCGCATTCGAAGATCTTCCGGAAGATGATCCGAAAACCAGAAGGCCTGATATTTCCAAGGCAAAAAAGATTTTGGGATGGGAACCAAAAATTGGGATAGAAGAAGGTTTAAGAAGAACAATTGATTACTTTAGAAGTTTATGAAAGTTGTTGTTATTACAGCTACCTACAATGAAAAAGGCAATATAGAGCGGCTTATCAATATTATGGAGACAGAAGTGTTTCCAAAATTGAAGAATCATCAGATGCATCTTCTGGTTGCGGATGACAATTCTCCTGATGGGACAGGAGATGCAGTCAGAAAGCTTATGAAAAAATGGAAAAACCTTAGTATTAACTCAGGAGAAAAAAAGGGATTGGGAGCTGCTTATCTTAGGGCAATAAATTTTGCTATCAAAAATCTTGGCGCAGATGTGGTTTTCGAAATAGATGCAGATTTATCCCATGATCCAAGAGAGATTCCAAATTTTCTAAAAAAAATGGAAGAAGGATACGATGTAGTTACCGGAACACGTTATAGTCAGGGAGGATCAATGCCTAAGAATTGGCCGATTCACAGAAAAGCATTCTCTGTCATTGGAAATTTGTTGGTAAAAATTATAACCTTCAGGTTTTATATTCATGATTGGACTGGTGGATTCAGGGCAATAAAAAAAGAGGTTTTTCTTAAAGAGAAAGATAAGCTGTCCAGATTTCAGGGATATACATTCCAGGTTGCTTTTTTGTATAAAGCATTACTTGATGGATATAGAATTGGACATGTTCCTATTGATTTTACAGACAGAACATTAGGCAGATCCAAGATCGCTCCTTTTGAATACATCTTGAATCTTCTTTCCTACGTAATAATGGAGCGTATAAGAGAATTCAAAAGATTTGTTAAATTTTTGATTGTTGGAGCAACAGGGTTTATCTTACAGATAACTACACAAGAATTAGTAGTTAGAAGTGGTCTTGGGTATTTCCTGGCCACTTTTGTAAGCTCAACATTATATTCATTTTCTCATCATAGGGGAATAGTTGCATTGAGAGATGGAATTGGCGGGGGTTTTGGAGCAGAGGCTGCGATTCTTTCTAATTTTTTGATTAATAATTTTTGGACATTTAATGATGCCAGAAAATTAGAAGAAAAATCTCCATTTATTATAAGGCTTCTCAAATTTAACCTTACATCTTTAGCATCCATATTTATTCAGTCCTTTGCAATCTGGTTTTTTGTTCGTCTTTTGGGTGATAGTCTTACTATTGTAGGCTTTACTGTTCCAACTAGAATCGTTGTGGTAGTGCCAACGATTATCCTATTAGTAATTCCCCTCAATTATATTATTTACAATCGCATTATTTGGAAAACTCAATTTTTAAAACATGAGAAAGTTTCTTAAATGGGAAACATTTTGTCTTATTTTTATTCTGGGGGTAGCCTCTTTTTTCAGGCTTTACAGGATGGAGGATTATATCACTTTTTTAGGCGATGAAGGACGCGATGTTTTAATTGTTTATGATATTTTACATGGAAATTTGACTCTTCTTGGTCCGACTGCTTCGGTTGGGGGATTTTTTCTAGGGCCTATTTATTACTATTTTATGGCTCCTTTTTTATGGCTTTTTAATTATAGCCCTGTTGGGCCTGCTGTAATGGTTGCTCTTTTTGGAATAGCAACTGTTTTTTTGATTTACAAGGTTGGAAAAGAATTTTTTTCTGCCCCGGTGGGTCTTATTGCTTCCGGGCTTTACGCAATCTCGCCGTTAGTAGTTATTTATTCCAGGTCTTCATGGAATCCTAATCTAATGCCTTTTTTCTCGCTCCTTACAGTATATGTTTTGTATAAGGCATTAATCAGGAATAGCTTTAAGCTTTTTATTCTTTGTGGTTTTTTACTTGGGATTACAATTCAGCTTCATTATCTTGCTCTTTTTTTAGGATCTATAATTGTTTTTTATGTTGCTTTAATTCGGAAGTCAGCCTACAAATCTCTTAAAGACTATGCGCAAATTTTTATAGGATTTTTGATAGGATGGTCTCCATTTCTGGCTTTTGAAGTTCGTCATGGATTCCCTAATGTTACTAGCATATTCAATTTTATTTTTCATTCTGGCGATACTGGTGGAAGTAGCAATTTTTTTGGCACTGTTAACAATGTATTTTTCAGATTGTTTGGAAGACTTGTTGCAAATTTTCCTCCTCCAGAGAAGGTTGCTCTCGGAGCACATCCTGATATAGCGTTATGGTACTATACAACTTTATTTCTAAGTATTGCAAGCGTTGGACTGCTCGTCTATAAATTTAAAAAACATTTTAAAAATAAGGATCAATTTCAGAAAATGAGTCTGTTGCTGGTTTGGCTAATTTTGGGAGTTGGACTTTTTGGATTTTATAAAAAATCTATTTATGATTATTATTTTGGATTCATGTTTCCTTTGCCATTTTTTATTGTAGGACTTTTCCTAACTAGTTTATGGAAGAATAAATTTGGAAAAGTTATTAGCATATTAATTTTATTATCTCTTGTGTGGCTTAATTATCTGGGAGCTCCATACAAAGCCTCTAGAAATAGACAACTTAACCAAGCCGAGACAATTTCCAAGTTTGTTCTCGACCAAACGAACAATAAGCCATTCAATTTTGCGCTTATTACTGGCGGGAATTCTGATCATGCATATAGGTATTTTTTTAAAATATGGAATAGAGATCCGATTGTTATCCAGAATGTAGCAAGGGATCCGAAAAGAGCAACAGTTACAGACCAGCTTTTAGTTGTTTGCGAAGAAGTCATTTGTCAGCCGTTGGGACACTCGCTTTGGGAAATCGCAGGCTTCGGAAGAGCAGAAATAGTTGGTGAGTGGAACGTGTCGGTTGTCAAAGTCTACAAACTTGAACATTATACAGGTAAAGATTAGGTGCTCACTTATTCCATAGGATAGCCGACTAGTGTCTCGTAGTCGTATTCAGATGCTGTATTTAATGGACCATTAGTATAAATATCAAAAGAATATCCTTTGAGAAAGCCCATCTTTTTTGCGATCGTATACATCTCTTTATGCACGAAAGTCAAATATTCGTATGGCCCCTTATATCTGTATGTCAAAATTTTCTGTTTGGGGATTTTTTTTGCAAAATATCCGTCAGGAATATCTTTTGGAAGCTTTGAAATAATCAAAGAGATTTCAAGACGAGTACGGTGAGGACCATATTCATGCGGCTCAAGGTAAAGAACGTGCTCCTGTGCTTTAGTTGATAATCCAAGCTCTTTTGCCTTTTTGTACAAATCAACAATGTCTGCATTTATCCTGTCATAGCGCGCATCCA
>Ga0209542_10011623_pt1 | contig 15582 bp, 17 predicted proteins | sample RifCSPhighO2_01_FD_184028 | JGI IMG/M metagenome (GOLD analysis project Ga0209542, IMG submission 184028) | Soil microbial communities from Rifle, Colorado - Rifle CSP2_plank highO2_0.1 (SPAdes) (version 2) | ecosystem: Environmental > Terrestrial > Deep subsurface > Rock core/Sediment ... | reverse complement strand
GTCTCTGGGGCCCAGAAAGCGAAGCTTTCTGTGGCATGCTCAAGAACCACTTATTCAACAAGCTTTTGACTGGTGGTTCTTGACAAAGGATTAAAAACAAGGATATTCAAAGCCCTCTATACATAAATTTATCACTTTCACTATATCTGTCGAACATAAAAAAAGAAAAAAATTTGTAGGAACCCTCTAAATTTATTTAGGTTGCTCGGGTTTAGATTGTTCGCTAGGTTGCTCTGTTTGCGTATTTTCTTCTGCCATGTTATGGCCTCCAATAAAGAATTTGTCTCTATTAATACTTAGAATGTTGCAGCCTATTATAAGTGTGCTTGTTTTTATTAAAAATCAGTGTTTTTTCCCCATTTTCAATGTAGCCCTCCAATTGCTACAAGCCCTTTATGATGGGTGCTCCAGAGATGCATGTAGCGGTTAGGTATATATTAATATAGATGGCTTTGTTTCTCTTTCTTCATGGGAATTGAGACTCACTTGGATACGGACGGCACCACCTATGTCTTAGATCTTGATCTACCTGGCAAAGGGCGGATTTCCTTTGTTGGAGGCCGACAAGAAGATGGCACTTATGATCTCGCTGTGAACTTTCAAGATTATGAATGGGCACACCCGCCTAGTTGGGTGGAAGACCTTCAAATGGAAGAGGAACTTTCTGAGCAAGATTTCTTAGCGATTCTCCGACAGCCCGCTTATAAACTTTTAGAATACGTTCGCAGGTGCATTCCGGCTCTGCGAGCCATGGACAGAGATATCAACTACGAAATTTAACCAAGCCTTTTTAAATTCCCTCTTTCTTCTTTTCTCTTATGGCCAAAGCGGACAAAAAGCTCAAACTCAGCTTGTGCATGATTGCCAAGAATGAGGAAGAAGACTTACCTAGATGCTTAGAGGCCGCTAAACCTTTTGTAGATGAGATTATCGTGGTGGATACTGGAAGTACAGACAAGACCGTAGAGATCGCGAAAAAATACACTAAAAACGTGTTTCACTTCAAATGGATCAATGACTTTTCTGCAGCACGCAATGAAAGCCTCAAACATGCGACTGGAAATTGGGTTCTCATTCTGGATGCAGATGAAACCATCAGCCCGGAAGACTTTAAGCGAGTTCGTGAACTCATGGAATTTGAGGATGTAGATGGCTATGCCTTAATTCAGCGGAATTATAGGCATCAAAGCTTGCTTTATGTGACGAATGCGACGGATCCGAAAGACCCATATGCTCACGGAATGCCCTGCTTTGACGACAACAAGATCATTCGACTCTTTAGAAGAAAAAAAGAGATTTCCTTTGTCTACCAAGTCCATGAAGCGGTAGGCCCAAGCCTGAAAAAAATCGGATATAAAGTACAGCCTACTAACATTATTATTCATCACTATAATAAAGCCCTTGTTAATCCTGAAATTCGAGAGTATAAAGATGACTTCTATCTTAAGATTGGACTGGATGAAATTAAGAAAAACCCTAAAGATGACAAACCCTTGTTCGAAGTGGGAGTTTATTATTTCAACCACGGCGAACTGACTAAAGCCATTGACTATTTTGCTAAGGCTCATGCTCTTAACCCTGATTTGAAACTGGTTAGCTTCTATCTAGCGGTGGCTTATGAAATGTCTGGTCAAAATGACTTGGCCGTGGAACACTACGAGAAAAGCCTGGATAGCCCTCACAATACAACCATGCCTTATGTCAACCTCGCCAATTTATACCTCAAACTCAACCGTTTCAAAGACGCTGCCGACCTCTGCCAACAAGGCCTTGAAAAAAACCCAGGCAACTTTCCCCTCTACAATACATTAGGGTTCTTGCATTTAACCCACAAAAACTATGATTCGGCTGAGCAAGCCTTACAACAAGGACTGCTGTTTAGCCCAAACTTTACAAATCCATTTACCATTAAAACTGTGAACAATCTCGCGATCGCCTACATCACTCAAGAGAAATACAAAGAAGCCACCACCCTTCTCTTGAACCAAATTCGGCTCAACTCCCATGTGCCGGACTACTACCATAACCTCGTTCAGGTTTACAATGCCCAGAAGGCTTATGCCCAAAGCTTAGCCGTGATTGAAAAAGCGCTCAAGAACCTTACTGATTTAGCATCGCAAAAAGACTTTAAGTCACTCTTGCAAGAAACAAAAAAGATGGACTTAGCGACAAAAAAAAATAATAAAGAAAATAAAAAAGTTACACAGAAATTTCCGCATTAACGGAAATTTCTGGTTTCAAGAAGTGCTCTGCACTTCTTGAACAAGAAATCCAAACGGATTTCTTTGTTCCAAAAATATTTTGGATTTTTGTTACACAGAAAAACTAGAACTTCTTGTGATTCTGGTAACAATCTCTGCAGTAAACTGGTCGAGGATTTCCATCCGGACCGCTGCTGGGCTTGAAAGGAACTTCGCATTCTTTTCCGCAGTCCGAGCACGTAGCTTTGTGCATTTCTCGCGGACCACCGAAACTTCGTCCGCCGCCGAATCCGCCGCCTCCACCACCACGGCCTCCACCAAATCCACCAGATCTATCTCCATATGCCATTTTCGTTCACCTATTGTTTTTCACGTATGTGTTTTTTTTACCAACCCTGCCTTTAAAGGCAAAATTGGTATTTAGGCTTAGAAACGGTATTCCTATATAAAGCTACTCCTTCCGCCTATAGAAACCCTTAAAAACAAGCCCTTCTAACTCGGCCCTACGTCAAAATAAGCCCTTGCTTATTTTCCGTGAGAGGCCCTTATGTCCATTAAGAAAGGAGATCATATTCAAGTTCAATACACCGGCACGCTTGCAGATGGAAGCGTGTTCGACAGCTCAGAAAAACACGATGGACAACCCCTGTCCTTTGAAGTGGGCAGTGGGCAGATCATCAAAGGATTTGACGATGCCGTGATGGGCATGGAAAAGGGACAAGAAAAAACCATCGAGATTAAACCTCTTGAAGCCTATGGGGATGTCAACCCGGAACTGGTGCGAAAAGTGCCTAAAGAACACATTCCTGACCATGACAAAATCAAAGCCGGCATGGTTCTTGTCTTTGGAACACCTGACGGACAACAATTTCCTGCGAAGATTCTTGAGATGAGCGATGCGGAAGTCACTGTTGATTTGAATCATCCCCTCGCTGGAAAGACACTTACGTTCAAGATTAAAATTGTGGCGATTGAGTGATTATAACGGCTTTGCCATCTTTAGAATTTCTGCCTTAGGAAATGGAAAAGCACAATGAGACGCAGAGTATACTTCTTTGCCTCCCTGATAACATTGCACAGAGAAACGCCATGTTTTGCCGGATCTAACTCCCACTCTAAATTCCAAGTCTTTTCTTGGATCCAAATCCAGATTTCCTGTCGTCTGAAACTTTAAGGAAGAAAAAACCGGAAGCACGCCCCTATTTACTCCCTCTTGCACTTTTCTTTCTTCTTCATTTTCAGCTGACATGGCGCAGCGGTAAATGGCTGCAGATCCTCTTGCCATTGCGTACAACAAACTGGCAATTTCCGTATCTGTATGAAGTAAACCTCTGAACCGTTTGAATCTTTCGTAATCGCTTGCCAGCATGAGCACTCGGTTCGTTGTAATTGGAAGCGAACTATCCCCCGGCACTATCTTGGAAGTTTGATTTTTTGTACTTAATAGATTTGTGCCCTCATGATTTACACATAATTCCAATCCGGTGCCATTCAGTACATGTCCTACTTCTACCCTCTCCCCTGGAGAAACAGGGCTTGCAAGAAAAACTTCAATCCGTGCAGGATCCATCAACAACTCTTTATTCACTGTTCGCGTCGCATCGGTGAATAAGAGCATCCCATGAACTAACGGGTGTCTTCTATAACCTGCCATGTACTTTGGATCATGCAATGGATTCAAATCGCCTGTTGCTTTGGCAAAACGCTTTACCTGACTTGGAGAATACGTTCGTGTGAAAGAGGTCATTTTCGTATACCTTAAACAATGAAACGAGAAGAGCCTTTTAAAGCTGATCCTTCTTTGCGACTAAGCGTCGGTTGGACGGTTTGGACGAGATCCATTCGGTTTGGATCGACAAAGAATTTATAAACTTAGGACCCAAATTGCTTTTATGCGAGCAGTATTTTTCCTTACCCTTTTCTTTTTATTAGCCTTTGTTTTTGCCTCTGCCCAGGACTGCCCGGATTACTGTCGAGATGGATTGCTCTATTCTAATGGGGTGTACAATGAACGAGCCTCTCAGTGCGACTATCAACGACAAAGCTGCGAAAATGGGTGTGATGCCGATGGGGTGAGTTGCCTTCCTAACCCTCGCCTGGTTGAACCGGTTACTCCTGAAATAACCCCCCCTACCCGTATGACAGAAACCATACGTATACAGGAAGAAACACGATCTGAACCTACTGACAGAGAAGCTGCGCTTGAGCAAAGAGCAGCAGAACAGCGAGCTGCTGAACGACGAATGGCGGAAAGAGCTGCTGAGCAAAATGCAGCTGAACAGCGAGAAGCCACCCGACAAGTCCTAGTCATCCCCCCTATGCGCGTACACCCTTCTACTCCTGAACCCCTTGCGGAAGAAAAACACGAAGAAACCCTTAAAACCCGTGTTGTAAAACCTGCGGTGATCCGCAGCAACGGACAAACCACCCCCATCACCCAGAACGGCCGAACGGTGACGGCAGAGAATGGCTACATTCGTGTGACTGTGAATGGGAAAAGCGTCCTTATCCCCCAAAAGAATCCTCCCCGTTCGAACGATCGCATTCAAAAAACAGAATTGGACACCAGCGGGGAGCGGCCTGTTTATACCGTAGAGAGCGTAAGGCCTGTCAAACTCCTCGGATTGTTTCCCTTTGATATGCCCGTCGTTACGCAGATTGATCCTGCCACACTGAAGATTCTCCTTGAGAAAAAGCCGTGGTGGGGCTTTTTTGCTTTTAACCTAACCTCTACCCTTCTATCCTGTGATGCTGACTGGACGTGTGATTCCTATGAGGAAGACCTTTGTCATAGACACTATTACTGCGATCATGACTATGCACACTCGGAAACTGGTGAGTATGGCTGTATTGAGATGAAAGGCACGGGTGATGTTGAATGCAATCCTACCGACAATGCCTGCGTCGAGAATACCTGCAGCCCTAAAACAGGGAAATGTGAAAAAAAGATCTTGGATGGAGAGGCTTGTGATGACGGCAATGTATGCACGGAAGGCGATGTATGCCAAAGCGAGACCTGCCTAAGCGGAAAGAATACATGCCAATGCCAAACCCAAGAAGAATGCGCTGCCTATGAAGACGGCGATGCGTGCAATGGAAAATTGTATTGCGATTTGAGCGAGACTCATAAGTGCCTTATCAACCCTGCCACTGTTGTTACCTGCGGTACTGGAATGAATACGGAATGCTCTAAGAATATGTGTGATCCTAAGACTGGAAAATGCGGCTTTGTGCCTGTCATCGATAATGCTCCATGTGATGATTATGGAGGGAACTGCACGAAAGGAGACCATTGTCAAAGTGGAAGTTGTATTGCCGGAAAATGGGACTATACAGATATTAACTGTGAATGCAAGAATGATAAAGATTGTTTGGAACACGAAGATGGCAATGTGTGTAATGGAACCTTGTTCTGCCATTTGTGGTACAACCGCTGTTGGATGAACCCAGCGACCGTGAAGAGTTGTCCTTCTGTCGGTGATACAGCGTGCAAGACGAACATGTGCAACAAAAAAGACGGAAGCTGTGAGATGATCAATGAACCCGACGGTAAGGAATGTGACAATGGCAATTCCTGCACGCAAGATGACATGTGCTTGAACGGAATGTGCAACAGTGGCAAGAATACGTGTGAATGCCAAAAAGATGCGGACTGTGCTGGCAAAAATAACCTCTGCACCGGCTTATATTATTGTGATTACAAACAAAACTTCACCTGCCAATTAAATCCTTCCACAGTCAAGGTTTGCCCGACGGTTGACGATACAGTCTGTCAGCAGAATACATGCAATCCGAAGACGGGCGTGTGTGGGATGGCGTTTGAAGAGAATGGAACGCCTTGCGAGGCGGATGGGAGTGAGTGCACGGATAACGATGCTTGTCAGAAAGGGATGTGTACTACAAGTGCGTGGAACTTTACCCATTGTGAATGCAGCAAAGACTCGGACTGCAAAGACGATGGAAATGTATGCAATGGCGTTCCCTATTGTGATAAATACAACAAGAAATGCCTCCTGAACCCTGCGACAGTCAAGAGCTGCCCCTCTGTGGATGATACAGAATGCATTGTGAATACCTGTCAGCCGGAGAATGGGGCTTGTACGATGACGCCTGTGCAGGTGGGACAGAGCTGTGTGCTAGAACACCCCTGCATGGATGGCGTTTGCAGCAGTGATGGGAAATGTACTGGTGAGTGGAACTACCAGAAAGTGCTGTTGAACGGGCAAAAATGTGAATGCAAGAATCAAAGTGACTGCACGGGGCTGATTGACGGCTGCGGAACGTACTGCGACAAGTATGAAGGGATTTGCAAGAAGAACCCGGCGAAGTGTTAAATAACCAATCTATTCAATCTTCTTATAACAGTCATTGCAGAAACGAATTTCATCTAGAGACGACCAATGATATCCTAGTCTATCACTATGAGACATTTCACAAGGATTTGATAAGTCAAGGGCATGATGTGCAAGCCCTAATGCATGACCTACTTCGCCGAAAACCATGGCATTAAAACTGGGGTCTTTCGAGTCAAAATTAAACCCCCTATTTGAGATTCTGAAACTATCGTTTGACGCAATGGACACTCTGTTGTCGCCTTTACCATGAATCGATCTGTAATCTCCCTTTAAATCCATTGAAGTCAGAACAAGACAAACGTCTTTACCTGGATTGGGTACTCGCTTCATAATCTCGCCTGCTGGCCAATATCGAGGACAGATCTTTATTCCTTGCGGTCGCATCTCACCAAGGTATACATAGCCTTCGTCAAACATTAGTTGCATTTGTCCTATTTGAAATAAGGCTTCTACTGTTTCATCCACGCTGTGCGGAAACCACAGTTTTCTTACCAAGAGCTTCATAGATCATGACTTGGCTGGTTTAATATAAAGCTAATGGGTGTTGGAAGGCTGTTTAATTTATCCTTACTCTTACTTTCTCCGTCATAGTCTTTGTACTGACATAGCCTAATGCATCTACGTCTGGATTGTGGAGTTCAATCATGTCGAGGTCTGGGCGGGGGAAGATTCGGGCGCCTTTCATGACTTTGCCATTTTGCAGTTCTGTTTTGAGCTTTGTGTATTCTTGTGGTTCTAGGAAGAAATCCACGTCGCCTACCTGGTGTCGGTAGGGATCAGGCTTACGGATGTATAGATAGGTGTAGGTGGTTTCGGGGATGTCGCCCTCGGCGGGGATTACGATGGGTTGGTGTAGACGGTAGTATTTCTGATTGATGTTGTCGGACGATATTGTGAGCTGTTCTCTGAGTTTGGTTAGGAACACGTATTCGTCGTCGTACTGGCAGAAGATGCCGATGTTCCCAGCATTAGGAAGGTATATACCGAAGGATTGCTTGCAGAGCTTGTAGCATGAGAAATGGGTGTGGGAGATGGCTGCGAGTAATTGAGCCTGGTCCTTGATGGGGCTAAAACGGTAGAGTTTCACGATGATTACTCCTTCACCAACTTGATCAATTGAGGTTGTATCTTCTTTGTGAATGCCACAACCTTTTGCGCGTATTCTGCATCTAGTGAGGTTCCATAATACAATATACCGTTGCGAAAATACCTGACCTGATCTGCAAACCGAACTTCTGTCTCTGTGAAACCCAGTTTTCTTAAGTAAGCAACTTCTGCCTCATGCGCTCCTTGCCCACTTGCTGAGTAGCCGTCTAGGTACAATTTTGCTCTTACTAGGTGAAGCAGAAGGTCGTAGCAATACTCCACGTAATCATTTGCGTTTTCGTCCTTAATGCCTAACTTTTCCAGCCGCTCCTTTAAAGAGCGCATTTTGCGCTCGGACTCCTCGAGTAAGCTTTTGGCCCTTTCCTTGTTTTTGCTTACTTTTTTGACGATTCCTTCCGTTACATACTCTTCAAACGACTTTAGGGTCATAACTCAATTCCTCCCTGCAGCACAATGCCATTTAGGATGTTGTTCTTTAAGTGCTCTTGGATTTTCCAATCCGGGTAGAAATTCAAGTTGATTTTTCTATTTAACGCTTTTTCATACTTTGCTAGATTTAATGGCTTGCTCTTTCTCTCGATAACTGCGAGATCTATGTCTGATCTTATAGTGTCTTCACCCAGGGCATAGCTTCCGAATAGGACGACGGTGGTACCAGCTAGCTCGGTTTCTAAGTACTGGACTAAATTAGAACTGTAAACACTCTGTAAGTTTACTATCCGCTTGAATTGGATCGCTTGCCTATCATCTCGATTCAACGAGACGAAATGAATCGTCTTTGTTTTTTCTATTTTAACCAGGTTACCTAGGCCTTGTAAGGTGTGTGCAATCGCAGTGGGAGATACCTTAAGGAACTTAGCTAGGTCTCTCTGGCTTAATTTTTCTCCCACTCTTTCACAGAGCAACTTGAAAAGGGCCTGCTCAAGCGCTGTCCATCTTAGTTTATATGTGTCCATAATTCTTTATATGTGTCTATTTAAGTTTATAAAGGTTTTGGTGCAGAACAAGAGAAATGAGTGTGTGCGATGGCTTTGAACAACTCCTCCTTGGAGCGAATGGGACTGAAGGTGTAGGGGGTCATGAGGGTCTTGGGCTTTTCTCTTTGTTAAATATTTTCTGAAAAAGCATTAAAGAAACCAATGCAACAGGCAACGAAATGATAGCTGTTTCTGGATTTAGATAACCACCCAAGAATAAAATGAGCACACTGATGAATGCTAAGGTCAGGCTCCAAAAGACTGCTTTTTCTTTTAACTTCCAATACAAGGAGCCAAATACGACTGGAAATAATGATAAATTCAAGCTTGCTAAAGAAAAACCAAGATCCATGATGTTTTGATAAAAGATACTAATGATTGCTGCCAGAAAGATGAATATGATCATGAAGAACCGAGTCAGTTTTTTCATAGGCTCGTCCGTGTACTTCTTAGAGTAGTTTTTTAAGTCTCGAGTAAAAATGGACGAGACCACAAAAGTAATGGTATCGGACGATGACAATGCTACAGCGTAGAGTAATACCATACCAAATTCTTTGAGTCCAAATGGGAGAAGATGTGAGAAACCAGTAACTAAAGCGTTTTCAGCTAGTATGTTTGGAAAAGATTGCTTGGTGGCAAGGCCTACCACACTGATTAAAATAGCGAGGATGGGAAGAATAAGGACGGCATATGCTAAACCTTTTTTTAGATTTTTTTCGTCCTTCGTTGCAAAGATTCTCTGCCACAAATCCGGTGCTACCATCACTCCGAAACCAGATAAAATCAGAAAACCTAGAATGTTACCTAAACCGAGCGTACCCATGTTGAACTCGGAAGCTGGGATGTGTGTTTTTCCGAAAAGAAAGAGACCCACGGAAAGGCTCATGATGAACATGATGATGAGCTGGAAAAAATCTGTACGTACCACAGCTTTAAACCCTGCCAGTAGAAGATACGTAAGAATGATGATGCCTCCGATCATGACGGCTAAGGGATAAGGAATGGGGAAGATGGCTGCGAGGACTTTGCCACTGATCACTAGGTTGACGATTAGGAATAGGAAAAATTGTAGTACGAGTAAGAAGGAGAACATCAAACCATTTCTCTTGCCAAGGACTCTGAAAAAATATTCTGGCATGGAATAGACCTTCATTTGGTTGGCTTTCTGCTTGATTTTCCAAGCGTACTTTCTTAGAAAGAGAAAGCCGATGGCTAAGCCGATGAAGAGCCAGATGGCTGAAAAGCCATATTGGTAGACATAGGCGAGATAGATGGCGAGCGTGGCACCGTCGAAGAAACCAGCACTCATCGTCGCTGCAACCTGTGCGCCTTGCACGTTGCGCTCGGCCATCATAAATCCCTCTTCACTCACTTTTCTGGAAGAGAGGATGCCGATGGCTAGGACGATCGCTAAGTAGACGAGAAAGAAAAGAATGGTGAGGATCAATGCTTCGTAAGGATTACACTTGTGTTTAAAAAAGCTTTCTGACTATCGGCGATCTCAACATAGTTTTTTAAACCCTAACCCTCTCCAGAGCGCTATGGTTAAGCTCAGTTTGTGCATGATCGCTCGGGATCTAGACGACTGCTAACTCTTTTCTCACTGGACATGTACGCACAACCTTTTTTAAAGGGACTAGACTACCCCGTTACATGGACCGGAATGTTATCACAAGGCTTAAAAAAATCTTTGAGGAGTATGCTCGAGAAGCAGAAGGGGTTGAGTTCTGGTTGGCTAGGGATTTGCAAGCTCTTTTGGGGTACGTTGAATGGCGCAAATTCCAAGGAGTTATTGAAAAAGCAATGGAATCCTGCAAAAATTCAGGATACAACCTTGCAGACCATTTTGTCGAAGCCGCCAAAAAGGTGGGGTTGGGATCTGGTGCAGAGAGGGAAATTGAAGACCTGCTGCTTACTCGGTATGCCTGTTATCTCATAGCACAAAATGGAGATCCAAGAAAAGAAGAAATCGCTTTCGCTCAGAGCTACTTTGCCATTCAGACGAGAAAGCAGGAACTCATCGAACAGAGAATCGTACTGGTAGAGCGGCTGAACGCGAGAAAAAAGCTGGTTGAATCGGAAACCGAACTTTCAAAACTGATTTATGAGCGAGGGGTTGATGATGATGGCTTTGCACGCATCCGAAGCAAGGGCGATCAAGTGCTGTTCGGAGGCTTTTCAACGACGCAAATGAAAAACAAGCTGGGCGTTCCTCAAAAAAGACCTCTTGCTGATTTCCTTCCCATGATCACCATCACAGCAAAAAATCTCGCCACAGAAATCACCAATTTCAACCTAAAAAAAGAAGCCTTGAACGGAGAAAAAGCGATTACGAAGGAACACATGAGAAACAATGCCGATGTCCGTGGTTTGCTAACGAAAAGAGGAATCAAACCGGAAGAGCTTCCTCCGGAAGAGGATGTCAAGAAGCTGGAACGAAACGTTAAGAAAGGCGAAAAGAAACTAGCTGTTCACTCCATTCACAAAGTTAAGAAGCGCTGAATTGACCACACCCTTTTCAACCCCAAACCCTCTCCAGATTGCCATGGTTAAGCTCAGCTTGTGCAGGATTGCGTGACTGGGTTAGGTGACTACACCTTCAGGTCCTTTTCTCTTGGGTGACTACATTTGCTGTTTTTGTAGTCATTTGCATTCTTCGATGAAGGTTCTGAGGTATGCACGCCTGTTTTTTAACCGTTTGTATGGGCACAATTTTCAGAAACATTTAAATAGTATGTGCCCATACATATGGTATGGCCTACATAGAAACAATAAAAAGGAACAATAAGGAGTATTATTATCTGACTAAGAACTTAAGGCTTAGCTTGAATAAATGGAAGAAGATCAGGATATTCTTAGGAGATAAAAAGCCTTCAAAAGACAAGCTGAAAAAACACGCTAAAGAGATCGAAGATAAGGCAAGACCCTTCTTGAGACTGTCAAACCATGCTTACCTCTCTGAACACGATGCAGAAACCTTGCAGGATCTGAAAGAAAGCTATAATGCCTGGCTTAAGCACATTCCTAAAAGCGTAAGGGAAAAACTGAATGAGGACTTTGTAATACGATTTACCTACCACACCAATGCTATCGAAGGGAACCGGCTTACCTTGAGACAAACAGCCCTTATTTTGAAAGACCAAGTGATCCCTTCCGGGGTGCGTGCCGAGGACTATAATGAAGCCATAAATGGAAAAGAGTGCTTAGAATACATCAAAAGCTACAAAGGAGATTTAAACACCAGATTTCTTGAGAAAATCAACGGAGTCCTGACCAAAAATACAGGGGTCGTTTATGGCGGAAGGGTGCGATTTTTTGACGTACAGATACAAGGCTCGACGCATGTTCCCCCATCGCACACTGAAGTCAAAAAACACCTGCTGAACTTCCTTAAATGGCACAGTGCCAATAAAAACAAGCTGCACCCATTTGAATTAGCTGGCTTAATCCATGCGAAATTAACCTGGATACATCCGTTTGAAGATGGAAATGGTAGAACTGCAAGGGCTGTCATGAATTTCATCCTCATGAAAAAAGGATTTCCCATGTTCTTCATCCCCTTCGAAAAAAGAGAAGCGTATTACCAATCACTGGATGTGGCCGATAAAGGAGATTATAAGGGATACATCGCACGGATGCTGCAATTAATCATTGATCAGATACGGAGTTATGGACCTAAGAAGTAATGAACTGAAAACCCTCTGTATTGAAAGAAAGATTTGAACCGTACGATAAAATCGGACAGTTGAAGTTAATGGCTGAGGATGACAATTAAGGAGAACTACTTAGACTTAGCCAACCAAGCCTTTATAAATTGTTAATATCTCCGCTTTCCTATGCCTGACCAGAAACCCCTCTTAAGCCTCTGTATGATTGTAAGAGACGAAGAGAAAGATCTCGAAGCCTGCCTTAAGGCTATCAAGGATCATGTGGATGAGATCGTCATCGTTGATACGGGAAGTAAAGACAAGACGGTTGAGATTGCGATGAAGTTCACTTCTAAGGTATTCCATTTCGAGTGGTGCGATGACTTCAGCGCGGCAAGAAACGAGAGTTTGAAGCACGCCACGGGAGACTGGATCCTGGTCCTCGATGCAGATGAGAAGATCAGCAAGAAAGACTTGGAAGAAATTCGAAAACTGATCCAGAACAAAGACGTGGATGGCTATGCCTTACAACAACGCAATTACATTGACCAAAAAGGCCTGGGATGGCAGCCGGTATCGGACTATACCGAAGAAGCACAAGGTCACACGGGTTATTTCGTAAGCCCTCTTTGCCGCCTATTCAAAAACAAATCTGAATACTGCTTTAGAAACATCATCCACGAGCTCATTGAAGATAGCCTGGAAGAGAATGGAGGAAACCTCAAAGCTGTACCCATTCCGATTCATCACTATGGCCAAATCAAGGAGCATGTGGACAAGAAGCAAAAGAAATACTTGGAACTGGGTTTAGCTAGCATCAAAAAGAATCCGAAAGATCCTAAACCTCACTATGAAGTGGCCTTGATCTATCTCTCGCAACTCAAGTTCGACGAGGCCTTGAAACACTTAGAAGAAGTAGAAAAACTCAAAGCTGGCTTTGAACGTGTTTACGTCAACCTCGGCAACATCTACAACTTCAAAAACGAGCCCCAGAAAGCCAAGGAATTCTATGAGAAAGCCATTCGACAAAAACCCAAAGACGTCAACGCCCACTGCAATTTAGCGCTCTTGCACATGAAGTTAGGCGAAAAGATCCCGGCTGAACTGCTGCTTAAAAAAGCCATTGAAATCAATCCCAAACAGATTCGCGTCTATCAACTCATCACCAGCCTTTACGCCATGCTCGGACGGCAAGACGAAGCCTTGAAATACCAGAAAATGGCTGTTGAAAAAAATCCAGACAATCCAGAAGCTTGGAACAACTTAGGATTCATTCACTACCAACTCAATGAAACCAATGAAGCCATCATTGCCTTTGAAAAGGGACTCTTCCTAGCGAAGAGCGGTGACTTAGAAGCCATCCGTATCTACAACAACCTCGCCGCGGCTCACATGAAAAAAGGAGACCAAACCAAAGCCGAAGAGATTCTGAGCAAAGCCATGAAACTCAACCCGAAGATTCCCCACAGCTACCAAAACCTTTGTCATTTATACTATCAACAAGGCAATGTGGAAAAAGTGATGAACACACTCCAACAAGCCATCCAAAACAACGCTGGACAGCTTCCAGGCGAACAATTGGACTTCCACCTCAACCTAGCCAATATGCATGCCCAACAAAATGCGCATGAAAAAGCCATTGCTGTACTCGAACAAGCCAAGAAAACCTTCACGGAAAAAGAAGAAAAAGACCGGATCCAGCAAAAGATTGACCAGATCCAGAAAGGAAAACATGCCTCGCCCAAAACCACCTATGCCGGATGAATTGCAAGCAGGTATAGAAGCCTACAAAAACAAGGACTACAAAAAGGCACAGAAACACTTTGAAAAAGCTCTTTCCTTAAAACCTGCTGTTGATCTCTATAACAACCTTGCCTTAACCTACCTTCAACTCGGTAAAACAAAAGAAGCTGAAAAGACCCTCAAAGAAGGCCTTGCCTTAAACCCTCAGTATGTTCCGTTCTATGACAACCTTTCAAGGCTCTACGTCTTGCAAGAACGCTTTGGCGAAGCGATGAAACTTCTTGAAGATGGTAAAATGCTTACGAACAACCCAGAATTCGACTATAAAATCCTCGTTTTGAAACGCATGCTCTTTGGGCAAAGTTTTGGAGATTAATCATGATCAGCCTCATCGTATGCCACCGCAACCCTGTGTTGTTGGAAGCCCTCAAGAAAAGTGTTGAATTGACGATTGGCGTCCCACATGAGTTTGTTTTGATCGATAACTTGGATAACCAATATAACATTAATCAAGCTTATAATAAAGGTGTGAAAGAATCAAAGCATGATTACTTGGTGTTTGTTCATGAAGACGTTGAATTCTTGTCGAAGAATTGGGGAAGCGCTCTGATGGATATCTTGAAGAATCCTAAGATTGGCGCGGTGGGAATGGCTGGCAGCAACTACTTGAATGAACGTGGAATTTGGGCTGAAGTAGGAATGCCTTTTATTCAAGGTAGGCTTGTACACCAAGATGGAGAAAAACTGTTTGTCTCGACGTATTCTGAGGAAAAAAACGATGCCTTGGTTGTTGCGTTGGATGGATGTTTCTTAGCGTGCCGAAAAGAAATTGCACAAGAAATCCCATTTGACGAAATAACCTTTGACGGATTTCACTTCTATGATGTGGATTGGAGTCTGCGTGTAGCACAAAGATATCATGTATTTGTCACCCAATCCTTTATGATCTTGCACAAGTCTTATGGGAAGAAAGATCAAGACCCAAATTATGAACGGCTACGTAATAAGTTTCTTGAGAAACACAAATCGATATTGCCCTTTACAAACCAATCCTTAAAACTTGATTACAAGAACATTCGGTTCTATAAGGAATACGAACTGAAGAAAAAAGACAATTAATTATTTATATACCCACATACATACGCTCTCTATGAGCTTACATTACCAACAAGGCAACCAAATCGGAGCCGACTTAAAATTTACCCCAGAATCTCCTCTTGTAAAGCTCTTGGCTCGAAGACCGGAGGCGTATATTTACGCTGGCATCCAAGAAACTCCTATAGGCAGCTGTGTCGTTGTAGAAGCCTTTTTACCTAGACAAAGAAAAGTCTTTGTTGCCGGCCGCATCTCTCTGTCACAAGCCCTATCTCTTTCACATCAACTTCAAGATGATCGCCAAATCCGAACTTCTCAAGGTTTGGTGACTCCACACCTTGCTGAGAGCAACCCTGAATCGTATGGAATTACTCATACACTCAAATATGCTCTGGGAGTTCCGGTTATTTTAGGCTTGGTGATTAACGGTTTGAAAACTCCTCCCCCCATTCGAACA
>Ga0209542_10011622_pt1 | contig 15583 bp, 12 predicted proteins | sample RifCSPhighO2_01_FD_184028 | JGI IMG/M metagenome (GOLD analysis project Ga0209542, IMG submission 184028) | Soil microbial communities from Rifle, Colorado - Rifle CSP2_plank highO2_0.1 (SPAdes) (version 2) | ecosystem: Environmental > Terrestrial > Deep subsurface > Rock core/Sediment ... | reverse complement strand
ATCGTTCCTTCCCAAATCTATTAGGACACTCTTGTAAAATAGAGTGTTATGAAATACAAAAATCTTTCAGCGGCGGAGCGGTTGGAAATTGGAATACTTTGGTCGAAGAGATATTCCGTCCGATCCATCGCCAAAAGTTTAGGAAGAAGCCCGAACACAATTTCCTATGAGTTCAAAAGAAATCGAGTTCTAGATGGATACGACCCAAAGAAGGCTCACGCCAAGTCTTGGTTGCGCAAAAGAATGAGACGACTTCAATGGATGAAGATCGAGGAGAACAAAGAGTTGAAGCGCTACATAATCGAAGGTTTGCAAAGGAAATGGAATCCCGATGAAATAGCGGGCAGGATGAAAAGAGAAAAGCAATCTTGGTATGCTTCCAAGAACTCCATCTACCGTTGGCTGTACTCGAATAGAGGCCAAAGATATTGCCCGCTTTTGTATTCAAAGCGATACCGCCGAAGGAAGAGGGTCGGTTCAAAAAAGAGAACCCTAATCCCGAATCGTGTTGATATTTCAAAGAGATCTGTCGGAGCGGAGAAGAGAAGTCGGTATGGGCATTGGGAGAAAGACGCGGTCGGTTCAAAACAAGGAGTGTCGGCTTCTTTAGCTGTCGCCGAGGAAAGAAAGAGCCGGTTGCTGGCAGCGAGAAAAGTCAGGAATATGTCTCCGGTGGAGCATGAATTGGCCACCAGAAAAATGCTTGGGGAAAAGAAAGCTCTCTCAATCACCAGAGACAACGGAATTGAAAATACTCGTCACGAGGAAACCTCGATTCCATCGTTCTTCTGCGAACCATACTCGTCCTGGCAGAAGGGTGGCATTGAAAACGCCAACAAACTTATTCGCGTTTTCTTTCCCAAGGGAACCGACTTTCGCTTTGTCACTCAAAAGGAAGTTGATGAAGCGGTTAAAATCATAAACGAAAAACCGAGGAAAATCCTCGGTTATCGCACCGCCTTTGAAGTAGCTTTGGCAGCTGGTATTATTACAAGTATTAAAAGTGAGGGTGTCCTACTTCAGGGTGGAATTTAGCAATCGCCTGTATCATAACTAATACTATACTATGAATGAAGAGTCAATAGAAAATATTGGTCAGAAAAAACGAAATCATCTTGTTGTTGTGGGTTTTGACGACATTGTACACAAAAAATATTTATCGTGTATTGAGGACGCCATTGATTCTGGATTTATTGACTCATATTCTATTATAGATTTGGAATCCCAGAGAATTGATATTGAAGAAACCATCAGCCGTATCAAATTGAAACCGATCGGTGTTTATTACTTACCGAATCCAAGCGGAAAGGATGTCTATGCCAACCCAAAAGATTTTGATCCGATTTTTAGGGAGATAACAAAACATAAAGGTAAGCTGAAAGTCTACATTGCCACTGAACTAAAAGCGCATGGAGGTTATTTAAAATATTGCATTGAGAATAACATAGAGTCATTGATTGAAAAACCCGTATTGGCCCCGATGAAAAATGGGCAATTCGTTCCGGAATTTATAGAACCTACCATGCTTTATCTCGTCCGTGAGATGGGAAAGAAAACCGCGAAACATTCTGTGATGACACTAAGCCGTTATCACAAGATTTACAATGACATAGTTTTGAAATTACTTAAACAAAAAATGATTGGGCTTAATGCCCCGTTAACATCTTTTCATCTGCGACATTCAGGGGGGGTGTGGAACTTGCACAGAGAATTCGAGACACGGGAAGACCACCCTTATAAATATGGTTATGGAATGATAATGCATGGTGGCTATCATTACATTGATTTGACTGTTCAATTCTTGGTGCTTAATAAATTAATTTTTCCTGATAGTGTCTTTAGTTTGACTATCAGTTCTTATTCTGCTTATCCAGCAGATCAGAATAACAGAATCCCCAAGAAATTTAGTGAAAATTTTGCCGATAATTGTCCGGACTGGCCGTCTAGATCAAATTCTTCCAAGTATGGCGAAACTGATTTAGTAACCACATTCTGTCTAAGAAAAAAAGATACTGGAAAAGTTATTACCATTGGAACAATTTCTCTGGAACAAACAACACCCTCCATTCGAGCGTGGAAAAATCTTCCGCTTTTGGTTTATAATAAGAATGGTAGAGTATCTAGTGTCGAAATTGAAGCGCAACTTTCTATGCTCCACTCTGTAAATGTTCAATGTTTTGATGTTCCAAAAGAAGACGACGACGAAGTGGACAAGATTAGTGCCTTCGCAAGAATTTCTCGGCGGACAAACGCTTCTCTGTTAAAAAATGAAAAATACACCACGGAAGAAACTCGTAACGGGTTATTTCATAGTGATAGCAATCGCCGACTATTGACTGCGTGGCTAAGGAGTGAAGAGCACAAAAGTCAACTTGCGGATCATGTTCTCACAATGCGCATGGTTCAATATATGGCGATGTCGATAAGAAAACCTGGATACCCGATTACATTTGACATTTAAATAAATTTTTTAAGAATCAAAAACTATGCGGCTTCTAAAAACAATCAACCCAAAAAATTTTGACGAGAAACGCCTTTTTGGTTGGCGATATAGGAAAACGGCAAAAGCTGTGGTTTTTGACAACGAGAATAAGATTGGCCTGCTCTATGTTAAAAATTATAACTACTACAAACTTCCTGGCGGCGGCGTTGAGAAAGGAGAAGATATCAAAACAGCACTGGACAGAGAATGTAAAGAGGAGTTGGGGGTTGAAATAAAAGTGTTAAAGGAAATTGGAAACATAGTAGAATTTCGCGCGCAAGACAAACTACACCAAACATCATACTGTTTTCTTGCTAAAACGAATTCCAAAAAAAATTCTCCCGACTTCTCTGAAAAAGAGAGATTGTTAGGTTATAAGGTTAGATGGGTGGAATTAAACAAGGCATGGGATTTAATCTCTTCAGACCGACTTTCCGATGATTATGACCGAAAATTCGCTCGAGACAGGGACCTTTGTTTTTTGAATAAAGTTATGCGTCTGATTTAAGCCACATGCAACTCCACAAAAAACAAAGAGCCCTTGCCCGCGCCTTCCGAACCATGTTGTGTAAAATTGAGCATGCCAGACATAATTCTAGAAGACAAAAACAGAAAATGTAAAGGTTGACAATCGCCAATACGGGTCTAGAATCTTCCCTAGAACTAGGAAGTTCTAGAAAGTGAGTAGCATCGTATGAATGAGTTTGTAAAACTCCTCAAAACGACTGAAGTTCTTATCACGAGAGATGTCAAGGGACTTTCTCCTCAAATTGTTCAGAACAATAGCGATTGCGTGAGCAGCAACTGCGACGGTGGCTGGGGTGCGTGCGAATGTAATTGCGATTGCTCCGGTGGCTGATCGGGTTATGCCCGGAAAACTATAACCCCCCTCGTGTATCCTTTCACTGGAGACAGGGGGGTCTTTTTATTTTCTTATTTTGATTCTGAAGATATTTTAGCTACTTTTTCCATCATCAAAGCTAAATCCGGGTAATATTCTCTGAAAATCGCATCCACGGCAATTACCCAATTAGGCACTGGTTGCATTTTGAAACGCGATTTATATTCAAAATCCATTATCAAATCTACTATATGCTCTTTAACCCAATGTTCGACTAAATTTTTCTTGATTAAGTTTTCAATCATCAAGTGTAAAGATTCATGGATAACGGTCTTGATCAGATATTCCGGCGGAACCCTAGAGATATTTATTATTGCCTTGTTTGGTGTCATATAACTTCCTTGAGTCCCATATTTGGTTAAAATTATTATTATCTCGTCTAGTATGTAAGAACCATTCATTCGCTCATTTATTTTTTTCATTAGACCACCATTCCCTTTCCATGACTTTAAAATGGCTTCTTCGGCAGCTAAATATAGTTTCAAATCATACTCATTTTCTACTAGTTTTTTGATAACTTCTGTTTGCGCACCTTGACAATCTCTTACACCATTGGGTAAGAGAAATTTATAACTATTTTCGGTAAGCCATTTTAAATCATCAAGAGTTTCTCTTACACGATTTACCTCCAACTCAACACCATATTGAATTTTTATAGGTATAGCAAACATAATTTATTATATAGTGAATGCAATTATAATTAATCCGACACAAAAAGTAACCCCCTGACACATTATGATGTGCGAGGGGGTTCAATGCAACATCTACTTTGACCATCCGGTAATCACACTATCGGGCGAGTACACTGTCCATAACAATGGACAACCTCCCGCACAATCTTCAAAAACTTCGCAGTCGATACATTTCTTGGAAGGATAAGTTCTTACTTGGGCAAAAAACTTTTTCACCCGTTCAGATTTAAAGAAAGTCGCCAACGATTCGGCGGATTTGAAATCCTGTCCATATCTACCGACGGGGAAACTAAGCATGCTATTACAGATTAGCAAGGAGCCGTCCGTATCAATGATGCCCCCTGATTGATGTTGAAGGTGACATGTAGTTGATATTTGCCCCCTATCTTTCAGGGTTTGAATAAACTCCTTGGGCCAAATACAGAGAGGATGCTTCATCACAAACACAAGATGTCCACCGGTAATCGCGTGTGCTTCTTCATAGGTGGATGTTATTTCCTTAACCAATGCGTGGATATCAACCATAAACCGGTCGTCTACACGGTCTTTGTATATGGCGGGTGAGCAAAAATTCACGGATACGCCAAATGTTCCACAATCAACGGCATATCTGACCATATCCAGAAAGTGAGATACATATGGTTGTGAATACACAAAGCTGGCTATGCTGTTCGGCTGATACTCAAAAACCCTTCGGAGACCCTTTGTCACATTGGCGAATCCAGCAGCACCCGTATTTTCGACTAAACTTTTCGGATTAAATGCCTTGAAAGAAACACCAATATGAGTATTGGGGTATTCTAGATATTTCTCCCAAAATTTATCATTGGAAAACTTATACGCGTTAGTTACCAGTGTTGATTTGGTCCCAGCAGATTTCATCACCTCATTAAAGTCAAGAAGGTGAGACCAAAGGGTTGGTTCTCCCCCAATCAAAAATAGTCTCCCGACTCCAAGCTGTTTAGCTATTTTGAGAAGATCGAGGGCAAATACCAAAGACATCTCGTCTTTTGTCTGATATTCACTCACCGCAGCATAACACCAGGCGCAGCGGAAATTGCAACCACGATTAACAGTCAACCACATCAATTTAAATGTCGGAACCTCATTCATTTTTCGTCCCTCTGTGATATCGCATTATCGCGAGTGTTGTAAATGTTCAATATTCTAGCCACAATAATAATCTTTAATGATTACTTGTCAAGTAAACGCTTTTCGGTTAGCAAAGGTTTATTTCACCGGCAACTCTACAAAAAACGAGGAGCCCTTGCCATCGCCTTCCGATTCTGCTCAGATCTCTAACCGTAAGCTAATAATAAATATACTTGTGCCAAATCTTCAAACACAGGTACTGATTTCTTTTCTAAATCATTACGACTGACAATCGAGTCATTGATAACCGTAACGCACTTTACCCCAGCTGAAACCGCCGATTCAACCCCCTTCATCGAGTCCTCAATTGCCAAACACTTTTCTTTACCGATATGTAAATTTTCCAATATTCTTAAATATCCTTCCGGGGCTGGCTTTCTTTTGCTCACATCCTCTCTGGCCACTATAATGTTAAAAAGCTTGTCGTTTTTAGTGGCAGATAAAACCCTCTCGACGAAAATCTTTTTTGAAGTTGTGTTAAGGGCTAATTTTATGCCAAGTTTATTTTTTATTTCTGACAAAATCACCAAGTTGAGAATGGTTCTTTCGTGAGAGATGATAGATTCAAACCTATCAGAATAATTCTCGTAGACAAAATTCATAAAATTTTTTCTGTCAATGGACTTGCCCGTTGTGGATATAAGGTAATCAATTAGTTGACCATCTTTTCCAAGTTCATATTTTTTATATTCATCCATTGAAATTTTTCTACCAAAAAATCTCTCGGAGGCGTCATTAAAAGATTTCTGAAATACCAACTCAGAAGGAACTATTGTGCCATCAAAATCAAGCAACAAGCATTCTGGCTGTCCATTTGATTTTAATTCTTTTGCTAAATTGCTGGCCACATAATCTCTATAGGGCATTTCTGCTTTGGTAAGACCGAGATTGGAAAATTTACTGATCTCGTCTTTAAATGTTTTAAGGACACCATCTCTGTTACCGGCCAAAGAATTAACAAGTGCTTCGAACTCCACAAAATTTCCCGCATTTTTTACATTATCTAATGCGATACTAAATTTAACGCCATCCATCTCTTTGGTAAAAATTCTGCGTCGTTTGTTAACACTGATATAAATATGAAAACCTAAAACCCGCAACAAGTTTTTTATTTCCGGTAAACTTTCCTTCGAAAGGCGAACATTGTGTTCAACTTTCGCATAATCATGGGACAGCGAAAATGATTTGCCTTTAAATGTAAGTTCCACATCTTTTCCTTTATCTCTAAGTCGCAAACAAGTTCTATTTTTTATGAAAGTGCCATCTAAATCCGAGAAATAAATATCCGTTTCCGAAACCGCTGATTCTTCCGTATAACCCTTTTCTTTGGCACGATTAACAATCCCATTGGAATCATTGCTAAAAAACTTTTCTTCAATTTCCAAAAATCTTGGTGATGGAATGTCTATTTCAACCAAATTTTTTCTAGTTACTTCCGCGATCAAATATCTTCCTTGAATATTCCTAAATTCGGAGTATTTTATTTCAGCGCTAATAGCAAATGCCCTGTCTATGATGACGCGAAACTCATCTTTGGAAAGATACGCGCCGCCGACATCTTTGAGAAAACCTCGATACCAAATTCTATGCAATAAATAAGAAAACAAACCAGTCGCACCTGGTCGTTCAATTTCCACTATCAATACCTTGTTAGCAACTTTAAAAACTGAACCCAATAGTAATGCTAACGCTTCTTTGGTTGGCATATGATGCAGGGTGTTACCGCAATAAGCCACATCAAAAGAATTTTCCCTAAACGGCAAATGGGTGCTGTCGTGGTTGGCAAAAAGCACTTTACCTACTTGCTTGTGCATTGTCTTTATCTGACTCCAGCTTACATCGTTGGCAACCGCATAATCAAAATTGTTCTTAGCCGCCAACTCAAAAATCAAACCGCTGTCACCGCAGGAAACATCTATAAAGCTTCTGGCGCCGGAAATTTTTTCATTCAATAATTTGATAAACTCACTTCTCCTTTTCAAAAGAGGGGACAAAATAAATCGTTTAACAAAATTATTATGGATAAAATACCTAAATTTGTATTTCTCATTAGTGGCGACTTCTCTCTCAATTGACTGGGTTTTAGTATTTTTTATTTTCACCACGCAAAGTTTTGCCACCTCTCGATTGGCAAAACGATTAATCTTTGCTGTCTCCTCATCGTTTAAATGAATGAAACTACCGAGAGAATCTTCTTCCGCTAAAGTTAATTTATTTCTGATCCTGGCTGAAAAAGCTATGCCATAGTGAACATATTTTTCGCCATTAAAAACAAACTCGTTTTCAACGAAAGCAATCGGCTCAACCTCTCCCACAACGACATCGAGCAAATCTTCTCTTACTCTTCTGGTGATTCTCTTTATGGCACTGTGCATATCCTCGTTTTTCAAAATACTGCCGCCGGGGAGAGACCAGTATAATTTATCTTGAATGTTTCTTTCCAAATAAATTTTGCCATCTTCGTCGTATATGGCCAAAAGCACGAAATATTTTCTTTTTTTGACATACTGAAATAGTTCTTCGGAAACTTCACCACGATACTTTATATTCTTCAAATCATAAATTTTCCGATAAATGTCAAAAGTATAATCAAGATATTCCGTTTTTTCTTTAAAAACAGAATCTAAACAAAAATTCAGAGTTTTTATTGATTCATTACTCATTCCAAATAAAATTTCTATTTTACCGGCAACTCTACAAAAAACGCGGAACCCTTGCCATCGCCTTCCGATTCCACCCAAATTTTGCCGTTATGAGCTTCGGCGGTCATTTTGGCATCGTAAAGACCTTCGCCGGTAGATTCTTTATTAATCTCAACCGCCTTTGCGCCCTTGCCTCCTTTGGTAAAAAGATTTTTCATATCGTCAGATGTAATACCAATGCCAGTGTCTTTAAGCTTTAGGAGAATTTTGCCGTTACCATCGGTTAGTGAAAGGACGGCGCTTTTACCGCGCGCGTAGGTCGTTAAATTTTTAAGGAGATTACCAAGAACATGGCTACTAAACTTATCTTCGTCGCCTTTTACAAGATAGGTGTTGTCGCTTTCAACTTCAATTTTTAATTGAACATTCGCATCCATAAGTTCCTTTTTCATGCCTTGAACAGCCGATTCTACAACCCGGCGAAGATCAAATGGAACCGAATCATATTTCACTTCCCCCGTTTTCAGATTTGCGTCATTCAAGAAATCAATAATTTTTTGGGTGTCAGCGCGAGTAAGCTTAAGCCCTTCTTCCACCAGCTCTTTCATTTGAGGTGATAGGGGACCATAAGAACCGTCTAGGATGGAAGCGAGTATGCCGATGTCCCGCGACAACGGTTTCTTCACATCGTGATTCATTATGTGTAACAAATCCTCTTGTTTTTTGTTTGCCACTTCCAGTTCCCTCGCCAGTTTTTCAACTTCCTTGCGATGTCGGATCTCTTTTTCTTTCTCTTGAGTTTCTCGTTTGACATCGTTAATGGTGGAACTAATTATGTAAATACCCAAAGGAATAGCGGCAATTGGCACGATAATTTTTGACCAAAATTGATCGGATATTGACGAAAAAGTAAAAAACAGAAAACTAATCCACAATAGAAACACAGCAATCTCGGTAGCAATAACTTTTATACTAAATAATTTCCAGCGTAACACCGCATACACCATAAAACTTGTCATCACCAAAGAAAAAACAGGTCCAAGATTATTAAAACTGAAAATTCCTAATCGGGGCAAAACAAGATTAGTGATTAAACCCAACGCTGCAAAAAATGAAATGCCAATAAAGAATAATCTGATTTGGCTTTTCGCTTTGGTATCCACTTTTCTGTAAGCGGAGAACATCAAATAAACATCATATAAAAAGTTTGTTAGGTAATATAACAAGAGAGAGTTATACCATTTACCAAAACCGAGAGATACACCAACAAAATAAACAGAATCTTCTAATGCTCCGATGTCAGACATTATTGAATCGCCAAGTGACACAGCCCAAAAGAATATTCCGAGCGCACTTAATCCATAGATAACTTTGGAAATTACCAATCCTTTTTCCTTGAAATAATTTTGCAGAAAAAAATTGAAAAATACGAAAGAAATCGATATGAACCAAAAAGCCAATCTTGGCCAAATAATACCCGGAATTACTGTCATCATTGCAATGGAAATTCCCCACAGACTTATGCAAAAAATAAACAAGGCGAGGAAAGAATCTTTCCAACGCCTTTCTCCGTGAGTTAACAACAGGACACCCAAAAAGACATTGGTAAAGCTAACTAAAAAAATAAGAATGTTTGCTAGGGTGAAAGTCATGTCATTTCTTGAAGATCGATAATATATGGTTGAAGATTCTTTTTATCAAAATATCCTTGTATTTCTTTCCGACTTTCTAAATTTTCAGGTGTTGGTTCTTTGCTTAATATTAATGAGAAGTTTATCTTAAAATCTCTTTTTAGTGAATTAGCCAACTTTTCTGGTAGTGTAGCAACCCACCATTGGATGTTATGTTTTTTACTATACTGATAAGCAACAACCCCTAAGCCCAAAGTTATAAATCTGTTACCTTTTCTTAATTCTTTTTTGACTACCAATCTACTGGGTTCTACGGCTTTTGTTTTATCTATTATATCAAGATTTATATTAAAATAATGTTCTGCTGGTAAAGCCAAGGGAGAGTGTTTGGTTAAACGCATGGCGCCAATAATATTTCCTTTCCTATCAGTAGCTAAAAAGTTTATAGAGCATTGATCGTGCAGATCTCTAAATTCATGCCTAAGATTTTCTGGTATATATCCACTTTCCCGATAGACTTCGTAACGAATTTTAAATATTTTATTTAAATCATTTTCTGTTTCGGCACAACGGAATCTGTACCCTTTTAACCATGAGACAAATACACTGATACCAACTTTTGTAATGATGGGCAATACTCTAAAAAATTTCAAAAATTTAGTTTTCGGCAAAATGTTTTCCATGTTCTAATTACTATATAATACCACTTTTTAGAGAAAAGACGCAAAAAGAAAGCCGCTTCCCGTGAAGCGGCTGAAATGATGGTGCATTTATTTGACCAAATCCGAACCCATTTTGAACGAAACTGAACGCTCGGGCGGGCAAAAAGGAAGGGGGTTGGGGGGAAGGAATTTTTGCCCGCCCTCGCTTTCGCCGCTTGTTTTTTCGCCACCGCAATTTTTCGTGCCAACGAAGTTGGCGCGCCGCCTGAATTTGTTTTTATCTTATCAAAATAAACAAAATTTTTCAATATAAAAATAAATACACAAAAGATTGACAAAATAAGCAAAAAGATGTAAGGTGGCATATTAACAGGAAATGGTTTCCTGTTAGAAATAGCACATTAACAACAGAAGGAGGTAAGTCATGAAAAGGTTTGATCAGCAATTCCTTGCCCGTGATTCGGAATCGTGGGTCGGAATGGAAGTCGACGAACTTGTCGGCTTCCTGTTGCCGAAATGCCAAGAGGTCATCACGACCGATCGGTTGCGGCAAAAGATATCCGAACATCCAACGCTGAAGGTGAAATTCGGAATTGATCCAACAGCGTCGGAAATTCACATCGGCCATGTGGTGCCAATCATGCTTTTGCGTCAGTTTGCAAAAGCCGGTCATCACATCGACTTCATCATCGGAGATTTCACCGCTCGGGTCGGCGATCCCACCGCGAGGGACACCGGCAGGGTTCCGTTGAGTCCGGAACAAATCGTGAAGAATATGGAAACATACACCAACCAGATCGGGAAGTACATCGATCTGCGTATGCTTCACATTCACTACAACGCCAAGTGGTTGAATCCGATGACCTTGCAAGAAATTTTCGCTATCTTCCAGCAGATCAATCTGTCGGAAGCTATGCAACGCGAAGATTTCAGAGCGAGGATGCGCAACGAACAGGCAGTGTCGCTCGCGGAAGTCTGTTATGGGGTCTTGATGGGTATAGATTCGGTTCATCTCGGAACTCATGTCGAAATTGGCGGCATTGATCAGCTGCTGAATTTCCAGCAGTGCCGTAAGATCATGCGTCAGTCTGGTATGGACGAAGAGGTGATTCTGATGACGCCCATCTTGGAAGGAACGAGTGGCGATGGGAAAAAGATGAGCAAGAGCTACGGCAATTATGTTGCCGTCAACGCGACTCATGAGGACAAATTCGGAAAGATTATGTCCATTCCCGATCGGCTAATCGGCCAGTACTTCCGATGTTTCGCCGATGTTCACCAGCGAGAGCTGGAGGAACTTGACGCGTTCATTGGGGAGAATCCGATGGAAGCCAAGAAGCAACTCGCCACTCTCATTGTTGCCGCTGAAACGCAACACATTGAAGATGGTCTGCGGGAACGCGAATCCTTTGAGCGGAAATTCTCTCAAAAGAGTATCTGCAACGAGGATTGCATTGAATTGACTGAAGACGCAAATACCACAATCTTGGACGCTCTGGTAAAAAGCGGTCAATTCAAAAGCAAAAGCGAACTCCGCCGACTGTTTGATCAACAAGGCGTACGTGTCATGAATGAAGACGGAGAGGTTATTCTCTCTCCTGAAATCGTCGTTGGCCAAGTGTGCGGCGTTGTACGAGTCGGCAAACGCCGTTTCTTCCAGTTCGTTACGGCTTAGGAGGTGAACGATGATTGCATACAGTATTTGCGAATCACCACTCACACATCCTAATGTCTTGCGACTCGGCTTCAGCATCTGGGCAAGAAATCCCCCAAAAGATTACTTGTCCATCTATCCGAAAGCGGCAGAGGAAGCACGAAAAAGAGCAGGGTCGGAGAATGTTTCTCTTTGCGCATTAGTTGATGATGTTTGGCCTATGGTCGCATTGTCGCGAACACGCAAAGAACAGCAAAACATTTCCGATCGATTTGTCGCTCTATTACCGGATCTTGGCTTCCATGAAATCCACCTTGTGTCGGATTTTGTGAAAGACGCTGCTTTGGGGGCGTATCTACCCCATGCAACTAGGGTTACTATGTCTGAATTTTGGAAACTCTTGCCACAAAGCAAGAAAACCATTTCAGATAACTTAACTCTTAACGAGATTCTCGGATTCCTTTGGCACATACACGTGCTCGAAATCGCTCTCGGAGAGTTCCGACTGACAGGGCTGCTTGTAGGCATCAGGTCAGAGTTCTTCTACCTGATGACTCGCAAGCTGTTACCTCCCCACGACGTGTATTTTGTTAACACGTCATAACACAGCCCCTTTAGATGAAAATCTTTAGGGGCTTTTTCTTTTTTAGATATTTTAAATCAAGCTTAAATCTTTTTGAAAGTAATTATATCTCCGACTTTAGCGTTTAAATCTTTCGCTCCATTTTCTCTCACCTTACCTAATTCTGGAAGACCAAGAGAGCTTCCGGGATAGATTACCCATTCGCCAGTTTCTCGGCTCATCATTCTTTTTACATAAACCGCTGTCAATATTTTTCCGTTAATGTTAACTTCCAATTTATCACCTTCATTTAATCCAGTTAATTCACCAATAAATTTCATCAATCCAAAATTATCAATATGGATAATTGTGCCGACAGGAACATCAATCTTGACAACTTTTTCAGTATTAAATTGATGCCCCATTTCTTTTAATGGTTTACCCATAGCTATCTGTGCCACAGCTGGAGCGTGAACATATTTTCCACCAAACGGAAAAAATCCTGGATCATTTAATTCGAATAATTCCTCTACACCAAAATCTTTGAAAAGCCAAGTAAAAACACCCGTATTTGCTCCCATAAAATAAATACCTTTTCCCTTTGTCTTGCCAATTAAACGAGCTGGTCTTTCTCTGGACGGATTTAGAATTATAGAAAAAATAGTGCCTTCGGGATAATCCTCGGCCATTAGACGCAAAACAAAATTACCATTAATAATTGAAAATGGCATAACCGACACAACTGGTTCAATTATTATTTCATCACTTTTAATGTTATCTAAAATCACCCCCCTTAATTCGTTATATGCAACATCGGCACAATCAGTTATAAAAACTATTCGTTTTTTCATAAACAATTAAATTATTTTATTGATTTGATCTATATCAAAAAGTTTCTCTAAATCATGCCCAACCCCATCTTTAAGAAAAATTTTTGCCTCGGGATATTTTTCTTTTTGAAAAAACAGCGAGCTTGTATGCTGGATTTTTTCATCTAATTTTCCATGAAATATAATAATGTCGGGATAATCTTTATTTGTCTTGATAAGAGATTTCGCTTCTTTTCCGGAAAAATATTTATCCCAGCTTTTCCTTTCTATACCCCTAAGCGCAAATTTATAACCTCGTTTAAGAAATTCCAAGTAGAACGAGTTAAAACCATAAAAATTATCTATGGTCTTTTTATCTTTCGTGGATTTTAAAACTTCTTTTTTGTGCAGAAAAAGTAATGGGGCAAACAAAATAACATTTTTCACATCATTTTTTGTTATTTTAGCGGAGACAACAGGATTGCCTGAAAAACTGTAACCCATCACATATAAATTATTGTAGTTCCAATTTATCTGTTTATCATCAAAAGTTTTAATTCCTTGTTTATTTTTTACAAACTCAACAGCTAATTCCACTGTTTTTTGACAATTTTCATAAGTGAAACTACCGCCGCTCAACCAGCTCCCCATATAATAAACGCTAAAAAAGGCCGTGTTTTTATCAACTTTATTAACGAAAAAATCCTCATCAATCATTTGAGGTAGTCCGGGAAAATAAACAAAAATATTTTTGCTTTTTATTATCCCATTTTCAACGCTATCTTTAGAATAATAGAAATGTAGAGCTATATTTTTATAAATGAAAAGTTGTAGTTCCATATTTTTAATTAGTTAATATTTTTCCTTTTATTGCGTCAACAATAATTTTTTTGTTTATATATTTTTCAATTTTTTCATTAACCATCTCTATTTCTGTTAAACAGGGAATATTAAACTCTCTTGCTATTACTGCAATATGCGAAAGAATCCCCCCATTTATTATCAGGGCATTTATTAAAGGAAGTTTTTTGATTAAATTATTATCCATTTTGCAACTCATAAAAACAACATCGCCTTTTTTAATTTTATCATAATCTTCGATATTATTAATGATTTTTAATAAACCATCAGATACGCCCTTACAAGCAACAGTGCCCATTCCCAAAATTTTGTTTTTATCAAAAAAGTAATTTAAATTTTTGGGGTGTTTATCTAGGGTCGTAATATTTCTACTTTGGAAAATATATATATTATGACCATCCCATCCCCACTCAACATCTTGAGGATTGCCAAATACTTTTTCAAGATTTAACGCTATTTTTGATAATTTTTTCAGAAATATATTTTGTAAATTATTTATTTTATTTTTATCCACTTCTTTCGTAATTGGTTTTTTGTGCCCGCTGACTATAGAATCTCCTAATCCTTCTGTATATTCAATAACCATTTTTTTGTCATCTTGACTGACCGGATCAGCGGTGAATATCACACCAGCAACTTTTGCCGGTATTAATTCTTGAACAGCAATAGCCATATTTTCATATTCTAATCTGACACCATTTATTTTTGCGTATATTTTAGCATTGCTACTAAACAACGACTGATAGCAAAGCTTAATAGCCCTTAAGATATTTTCCTCTCCTTTTATGTTGAGGAAACTTGAATATTGCCCAGCAAAACTTAATAAAGGGGAATCTTCGCAAGTCGCTGAACTCCTAATAACCAAGGGCTTATTATTAAATTCTTGATTGATTTTTTCAAGGATTGTTTTTTGATATTTAGCAGGAATTTCAAATTTAGACCAATCGTAATTTAAAGGATCTAAAATTTTATTATCCGTTAACAGTCGAGTGAAAACGTTAGTATTAATAATTAAGGTTTTTGGAATTAAACACCCAGCTTTGTCATTAATTATCTTAATATTTTTAGCTTTAGTTCCAATCTCTTGACTATCGCAATTATCCAAAAGTTTTATGTCATTAGAAACAGAAAGCTTATTATCTATTAACCTTAAAACATCCTCTTTTATAAAAAGTTTTTTCCCTTTTGGATTAGGTCGATGGGATTTTATTAGACCTTTCTTTTCCCAACGATAGATAGTAATAACTTTAACGTTAAACAATTTAGCTATTTCATTAGTAGTTAAATAAGGTTTGTTATTTTCCATACATTTGATATCATTTAATAACATTGATATACTTATAGTATCATGGTCATAAATTTTATGCAACATATTAAAGGGAGTTCCTTGTCGTTGCCCGCGTATGGGCGGGTGGGACAAGGGCAACACTTCTTTGCGGTGTATTTCGCAAAGCGAAATACGAAAAATTGCGGTGGCGAAAAAACAAGCGGCGAAAGCGAGGGCGGGCAAAAATTCCTTCCCCCCAACCCCCTTC
>Ga0209542_10011620_pt1 | contig 15584 bp, 19 predicted proteins | sample RifCSPhighO2_01_FD_184028 | JGI IMG/M metagenome (GOLD analysis project Ga0209542, IMG submission 184028) | Soil microbial communities from Rifle, Colorado - Rifle CSP2_plank highO2_0.1 (SPAdes) (version 2) | ecosystem: Environmental > Terrestrial > Deep subsurface > Rock core/Sediment ... | reverse complement strand
TCTTGGCTTAGCTTTTCTTAAAGACTCTCTTGCTGCCTCAACATGCGGCTGATTGACAAATATTGAAAATAAAGTTTTTCCTTTTCTTAATTGCGCAGCCGTATTAGTTACTCTTCCAAAGGCCTGGCTCATTCCCTGGCTCATTCTGTCTGCTCCAGCCCCTGTCAGCTGCTTTTTTTCCCTTAAAGCATGATGAGGGTAAGCTCTTATCTGAAAATGATAATTCTTGTTTCCAAGAGGCTTTTGCAGGTTTCTATTGACAACCTGTCTTGCAGATTCTATTGCATTATTTCTTACCTGAACATCTGTTGCAGAAACCAATCCAACTTCATATTCAAATGGGCTTTTAACATCGCCCATGTCAAATCTTACAATTTTATGGCTGGGCATTGTCTTTATGTAAGCCTTGCCCTTAACTTTAGATTTTCTAGTATATGCTCTTGAAATAGTGCTGTAACATGAACCTTTTCTTAAAGATGCCATTTTATTCTATTTTTATTTTTGTGCCTAAAACCTGGCCTGGAAGACCTCTTGTAAACTTAGCTCTCACAGCCCCATTATTACCGTGTGTTGATTTTATCTCCCCTTTTATCTCTTTTTTCTCTTTGCCAGGACTAATCCATGATAATGATTTTCCTATTAAGCTTTTTGCTTTTTCCTTGGATGATATGCCATTAACTTGCAGAATCAACTGGTTAGGATATTGAACGTGCCTTCCTCTCCTGAAATTTACAGCTATTGCTTCCATAAAATTAAACGAGAGTAAGGCTTTTTAAACATTTCTAAAGCTTATTTCATTGTTTACATCAAAAAAATTCAGCTTCCCTTTATATGGAACTGGCTTTATTCTTGCAGCATTTTTCAATATAAAACCATAATTGCCAAAAATTGATGAAGATAGATGCAGCTTGCTGTCTTTTTGATACCCTTCTTTGCCATTATACTTTTTAACATCAACCAGTTCAGCCTTTCCAACAATGAAGCCAGAAGGCAAATCTTTAAAGCCGAACTTTTCCATAGCATCAGCATCTGGATTTTTAGAAGCGTGAATCAGGAATTCTCCCCTAAATTTTGTGTTCCATGCTCTTATTTCAATCTTTTTCCTGCCTTGCAGAATTAATTCAGCCCATGGCTGCTTTAAAGACAGGGCTTTCATGTTAATAGCTTATTAAAACTTCAACATCGCTGCCGTATAACTGCTTCAAATCCTCAAATATCGGCTGCTTGATAAATACCTTGTCAGGAATCTTTGCTCCTTTTAGATCTTCAGTCATTTCTTCAACAGTCCCTTTGCTTAACTCGTCTAAAGAGCCATTTGGAAGCAGCTTGGCTTTTGTAACCTTCTTGTCTTTTGCATAAATATCATCAACTATGAATGCCTTGTCCTCAAGAAGTATGATTTCCCCGAACTTATCTCCGTGCTTGAATCTTATCTTGGCTTTTTCAAGCTCCAAGCCCCTGTGCCTTTGGATAAACTCAACCATTGACTTTATGAATATTCTTGAATCTCTTCTTATTTTTTCGTTTTCAGCTTTTGTTAAAGCCTGATTTTTGGATTTTATAACGTCTTTCAATATTCTTAGGAACTTTTCCGGAACATGATTCTCATCAACTAATTTTTGCTTAAAGTCCTTAACAATCTCTTTTCCGTAGCTGACATCCAATGCTGTAAAAACGTCTTTTGTCACAGCCATGCAGGCATCGTACATGTCATTTGTGTTCTCATCAGCTTTCCTTTTTTCTATCTCTTCAAATAATTTTTTAATTCTTGCTATGTAATCCTTGCAGTCTTTTGTTAATGAGTCTATTTCAGCGCCTGTTATAGTTTTTATCTTCATATGCTCTATGTCTTTGTAGTATTTCCTTACATTTTCCAGTATGTCAATGTATTTCTTGTCAAGAAGCTTTTCTTTTTTAACAAATATTTCCTCCATTAAATTCAGAGTTTCATTTGGAGTTGGAGGATTCAAGCCATAAAGCATCAAAGCTGCCTGGCTTGGATTCAATATAGAATAATACAAATCTTCAGCAACAATGCCTATTAATTTATTGTTGACTCTTTCCAATAATCTTTCCCCCACATCCATACTTTGGTCTATTGCTTCAGGGCTTGGCTTGATTCTTCCCATTTCAAGAAGAAGCTTCCATGGCATAAACAAGCCTCTGTCATACAATGGAATGCCGTCTCTTAAGAAAGTGAACATTACAGGATGGGCGTCTTTTACAGCATCCCAAAAATCAGTTAAAATGTAAGTCTGGATATGAAATTGCTTCTGTACCCCGGTAATATCTCTTGCCTGATAGCCCTGAGTTATTATTATGTTCCTTAACTTATCTTTTAGCTCAAACCTGGACATCCTTTTGACATCTGTATCATCAACAATTAAGTAAACATCAATGTCATTGGCAATTTTTTCGCCCCTGAATAAAGAGCCTGCCGCAACATAACTAACAATGTACTTGTCAAATTTCTTCAAGACCATTCCCTTATGAACTTCAGCAACTTTAATTGCTGCAAGCATCTCTTTAGGATCATAAACTATTGCGGAAATGGCAATCAGCTGCAACAGCTCATATTTGCCGTCATAGCAGTCTTCTTTTAGCTCGCTTAAAAGCCTTACAATAGGCTTCATATTCTTGTCCAGATCCAATGCAGTCTTGTCTATAATTGCAAAAAGCTTGTCCTTAAGCTCAAACTTGGACATCTTCTTGCTGTCAGAATCATCAATCAAAACTAATAAGCTGAGATCATTTTTTATTGCATCTTCCTCTTCTTTTGTTAAATCCCTGCCCTGCTCTCTCCTCATTAATTCTCTTTCCCTTTCAACATTTTTAGGTGGGAATAATGTAATGCCAAGAATATACTGGTCAAACTTTGTTAGAATTTCCTTCTGGAACTGGTCTATTTTTGATTTAATCTGGTCAAACTTTTTCTTTAACTCTTCAGGAACCTGCTGCTTATGCTCCTTTTTCTTTGCCATATATGAAAAGTCTTAACCAAGTTATATAAATGTTTTGGTAGGACATATATTTTAGAAAATAACAATAAATACCATAAGACTTTTAAATTAACTTTTCAACTTAATTTCAAGGGTTCGTGGTCTAGCGGCTATGACATCACCCTTACAATTATTTGATAAGAAAGGTGGAGGTCGCCGGTTCGAATCCGGCCGAACCCATTAAATGCATATAAGGAAAAAAGAGGAAACAATAGCAGAAGACGCAAAAATTGCAAAAAGCTTGTTGTCCAGAATCAAAGGCTTGATGTTTTGCAGAAAATTAAAGAAAGGAGAAGCCCTGCTATTAGTAAACAAAAGCGAAAATATTAATGAATCAAGAATACACACATTTTTTGTGTTCTTCAAGATTGATGCTGTATGGCTTGACTCATCAAGAATGGTTGTTGACAAAAAAGAATCAATAATGCCTTTTACCCCATTGATAAAGCCAGGCAAACCGGCAAGATACATTCTGGAGCTTCCGGCTAAAGCATCAAGATTAATCAAAATAGGAGACGTATTAGAGTTCACAAAAGATATTTAAAGTAATAATTACACGAAAATAAAATGGGTTTGCAGATAATAGGCGTAGGCGGCTATAGTGAAGTTGGAAAAAACATGACTGCCGTAAAGGTTGATGACGAAATAATAATTCTTGACATGGGCCTTTACATACCAAAATTAGTTGAGTATGAAGACGAAGACCCGAGAGACTTAAGCGTTGAGCTTCTAACAAAAAGAGAAATCGTTCCAGATGACTCCATACTGAAGAAAGAAAGGCATAACGTCAAAGCTATTGTTGTAGGCCATGCCCATCTTGATCATGTAGGGGCTGTGCCATTTTTATGCCATAACTATACATGCCCGATTATAGCAACACCTTTTACAATAGAAATACTTGAAGGCCTGGCAAGAGAAAAGCACATAAAAATCAAGAACAAAATAAGGAAATTAAATCCAGGCTCTGTAATAAAAATAAGCAATAACATTTCAATAGAATTTATACACATAACGCACTCCACAATACAGACAGCCTTGATTGCAGTGCATACAAAATACGGGACTATTGTTTATGCAAATGATTTCAAGCTTGATAATGATCCTACCTTAGGAAATAAGCCTGACTACGCAAAAATAATGCAGTTAGGCAACAAAGGAGTTCTTGCATTAATAATGGAATCTTTGTACAGCCACAAGGAAGGAAAAACGCCAAGCGAAAAAGTTGCAAGAGAAATGCTGAAAGATGTTCTTCTAGGAACTAACAATAAAAACAAGCTTGTAGTTGTCACAACATTCTCAAGCCACATAGCAAGAATCAAGTCAATAATAGAATACGGCAAGAGAATGAACAGGAAAGTTGTGTTGCTTGGCAGAAGCATGGAAAAATATGTAAGCGCTGCTGAAAAAATCAAGTTCGTGAATTTCAGAAAAGATGCTGAAGTTGTTGGCTACGCGGATGTCATAAAGAAAAAGCTTAAGCATATAGAAAAAGAAGGAAGAGATAAGTATCTTATAATATGCACAGGCAATCAGGGAGAGCCAAGATCTGTCCTGTCAAAAATGATTGACGGTGTTTTTCCATGGACATGGCTTCCTGGAGACCATGTTGTTTTCTCATCAAGCACAATACCAACCAAAGAAACAATTGCAAACAGGAAACTGATTGAGGATAAATTAAGCAGGAGAAAAATAAGAATTTTTAAGGATATTCACGTTTCAGGCCACGCGTTCAAGGAAGATTTAAGATATATGATAGAGATGCTGAAGCCAAAGCATTTGTTCCCAAGCCATGGGGATGTTTCTTACCAGCAAGGCTTGGAGGACGTGGCAGAAGAACTAGGCCATAAAAAAGAAAACATACATTTAATGAAGAATGGAAGCATTATTACTTTAGTTTCTTGATAATTTAGTTGGAATATAAGCCCAGGCCCTTCCCTTTTCAGTCTTGACCATCTTTCTCTTGTATATTCTGCTTTCATAAAGGTCTATCAAGCCCAATTCTTTTTTGTTAACATTAAGAAGAATTCCTTCAACAAAATGATTTCTTTTTTTTATTATAATTGGAAAATCATCGGCAAAAATCTTGATGTCAATTTTTTTATAGCCTTCCAAAACGCATAATTCTCCTTTTATTTTGTGCCCGATGACACGCCTCTGTATTTTTGGCTCTCTTAAAGTGCCGTAAACAAATAATTTTTCCACAAAAATAGAATGCGTAAGTTATTTATAAATCTTTTTTATATTTCAGCAGAGATTCTTTTTTCCTTGAAATAATTTTTCCGTCAATGCTTGAAATTTTAATGTTTATTATTTCAAATGCCTCTGTTAGCATTGTAATGTTCCACAACGGCTGGCCAAGGCTCTGCAAAATTGCAATTATTTTGCTGTATTTCTGGCTTTTGTAATTCTTTTTGAGAATATTCTTTGCGATCTTTACAGCTTCATCATAATTAATCTTAATGTCTTCGCGCTTTACGCCGTTTATCTTAGATTCGGCTTTTTTAAACGCTTTTTCAGACTCCTGTTTTTCTATCTTGTCCTTGACAATAAATCCCGTAACTTTGTCTTCATCAGGGTCATAGTAATCAAGCTGCCATACAGGCTCTTGCCCGCTTTCAATTATCGCGAATGCGCTGCAGAAATAACTATTCTTGTTGTTCTTTTTCCATGAAATAAACTCGGCTGAAGACTCCAAGTTTTCAATTAGATTTAACATCATGCCTTTTCTTTAATTTCTTTTTGCAGCTGTTTTATGAAATCATCTGGTTTGACGCCGAACTTAACCTTGCCGTCTCTTGAGCGCACAGCCAGAGTATTTGCTTTCTCTTCCTTGTCTCCGACAGTTACTATGTAATTTGTTTTTTGCGCCTGAGCATCAAAGACTTTTTTGTTCACGGTTTCGTTCCTGTCATCCAGCTCAACTCTCAGATCGCTATCAACAAGCTCGTTTAAAATTTTCTCAGCATACTTCCTGTTTCTGTCTGTAAAAGTCAACAGCTTAACCTGAACCGGATTAAGCCATAAAGGCATGTTGCCTGAATAATGCTCTATTAATATGCCAATGAATCTTTCTATTGAGCCAAATATAGCCCTGTGAATCATGATAGGTGTGTGTTTCTTGCCGTCACTTCCTTCATAAGTTATGTTAAAGCTGCTCGGCATCTGGAAATCAAGCTGAACAGTTGCCAATTGATGGCTTCTGCCTATTGCATCTTTAATATGGAGATCTATCTTTGGCCCGTAAAATGCGCCTTCTCCCGGATTAATCCTGAACTTGATCTTCTTTTTTTCAAGTATGTTTTTTAATATAGCTTCAGCCTTGTTCCAAAGCTTTGCTTCTCCCATGGCCTTTTCAGGCTTTGTGCTTAATTCAACGCTGTATTCAAATTTAAAAACATCCTTGTATATGTAATTAATAAAGTCAATTACATTAGTGACTTCCTGCTCTATCTGCTCTTCTGTGCAAAATATATGGGCATCATCCTGGCTGAATTTCCTGACTCTTGTTAATCCGCCCAGAACTCCCCTAAGCTCATTTCTATGCAGGGGAGCAAAATCAGCAATTCTTAGCGGCAGATCCTTGTAGCTCCTTAATCTTGAAGAATATATTAATACATGGCTTGGGCAGTTCATTGGCTTTAAAGCAAATTCCTTGTTGTCAATATTTAAAATAAACATATCATCTTTGAAGTGTTTCCAATGCCCCGACTTTTCCCATAGGCTTTTGTCATAAAGCAAAGGCGTGATAACTTCCTGGTAACCCCTCTTTCTGTATTCTCTTGCCATAAAATCCTTCAGCGCATTGTATATTACTGTCCCTTTTGGATAAAAGAAAGGGCTTCCTGGGCTTTCTTCCTTAAACTCATACAAATCCAACTGAACACCTAATTTCCTATGATCTCTTTTTTCAGCCTCTTCTCTTAATTTTAGATAATCATCAAGCTCCTTTTTGCTTTGGAATGAAGTGCCGTAAATTCTTGTGAGCATCTTGTTTTTACTGTCGCCTTTCCAATAAGCTCCAGCCAGCCTTAATAATTTAAATGCCTTGATATCCGAAGTATTTTTTATATGAGGGCCAGCGCACAAATCCATAAAGCTTCCATTCTGGTAAAATGTTATGGTTTCCTTATTTTTTTTCAGCTCTTCAAGAAGCTCAATCTTGTAAGGCTCATCCTTTAAAAGTTTTTTAGCTTCCTGGTAAGTTTTGCTTGACTTCTTAAAATCCAGCTTATTGCTTATTATTTCCTGCATCTTTTTTTCTATTTTTGGCAAATCATTCTCTGAAATATCTAGATTGTCAAAGTCATAATAGAATCCTTCATCAATTGATGGGCCTATTGCAAGCCTGGCTTTTGGATATAATTCCCTGATTGCGCTTGCTAAAACATGGGCTGTAGAATGCCTTAATGCTTCCAAAGTATTCATGGTCATTGGTATAATGTTGCTTTATAAAAACCTTTTTAAAGTTAAATATTAAAAGCTTTATAATTGATAAATTTAAGTAAGTTTTATAAAGAAGTTTATTCTTGAGTAATAATATGAAGTTATCACTAATTTTAATGATTCTTATTTTTCTAATGCCCCTTGTATCTGCGGATATAACAGTCAATGACTTGCTGCAGGAAAAATATAACTTGGGCGACAAGATAGCAACATCAGGAAGAATAATTACAAACGACAATTACAAGGGATTTTTGAATTATAATTTGATCTGCCCAGACATGCAAAAGCCTTTGTCCCCATTGTCAGTAAGCATTACAGGCCAAGAAGCTTACACATTTTCCGAGGAAAGACAAATTCTTGAAGGAAACGGCTTATGCTTCATTGAACTATCATTAAATCAGGAAACAGTCAAAACAAACAATTTCACAATCACAAAAGAATTAGACGCTGACTTCAGCATTTCAGACAGCAGCGTAAAGCTTGGAGAAGAATTAAAAATAACAGGTTCTGTATTCAAGTTAAACGGCGTTAATGTTAATGGTCTTGCAACAATAACTTTAAAGGTCGACGGGACGCCATATATAATAGATGCAAAGGATATAATAAACGGCGATTTTGAATACACCAATACCTTGTCTTCGCTGCCTGCAGGGCACTACATAGTTGATGTATATGTCAAGGATTTGTACAACAATGAAAGATTGTTTGAAAACATAACATCCTTTGATGTCAGCAACCAATTAAATGTAATAGGCTCTATAAGCAAGCTTGATGCCAAGCCAGGCGATGTTATAACATTGGAAGGGGAAGTAAGAGATGCTGAAGACAATCCTGTTTCAAATGATGTTAATGCCTATGTTGAAGTCAATGGACAGGACAGGCGTGATTTAACAATAACAAACGGCAAGTTCAAAACAAAGGTAACATTAAAAACAGACACAAGATCAGGCAACAATAAAATACAAGTAATAGCAGAAGACAAATTCGGAAATATCGGAGAAGAGTCATTCTTTGTGGCTGTTGAGGCTATTCCTACAAAGTTAGAGATAAAAACGCCAAGTGAAGCAGGCAATCCTGGAAAAGAATTATCAATAAGCCTAATACTATATGATCAGGCAAATGATGAGATAAATGGAAAATCAGCAAAGCTTAAAATAAAGGATTCTGAGAATGATAAAATTATTGAAGAAGCTGTTCTAAGCGGAGATGCATTCAAGCTTAATTTATTAAACAGCGCAAAGCCGGGACAGTGGAATGTGAATGCTGAATTAGCAGGCTTAAAGCAGAGCGCAACATTCAATGTAAATGAGCTTAAGAAGCTGGACATTAAATTAAACGGCCAAATATTAAGTTTATACAATGATGGAAATGTCAAATATGAAGAGTCCTTGGAGCTTAATTTCAACGGCTTAAAAATAAGCGAGGATATAAACTTAAAGCCAATGCAGACAGAGGACTTAGAGTTATATGATGAGATTGATGGTGGAGTTTACGAATTAAAGGTATATTCAGACGGTCAGGAGCTTAACTTTGGGAATGTAACTGTTAATGACCAAAGGACAGCATTTGGAAAAATAACAGGGGCTGTTGTAGGCGGCGCTGACGGCAAATTATGGATAATCATACTTGCAGTTTTAATAATAATCTTATTACTGCTTTACTTTTTTAAGTTTAAAGGAAGCAGGGCTCACAGCGACAATCCTTATGCAAGGGAAAGGGACTTTGATCTTGCCCAGGGCAGATTAAAAAGAATAAGAGAAGAAAGAGAAAGGAGAAAAGGCAAGAAAAGATTTTTCCAGGGTCCAGCAATGAAAGATGAGGATGTAAAAGACTTCAGGGAATCTGTATTAAAGACTATAAAAGACGATGAAAAGAGAAAACAGGAAGGAAATAATCTTTTTAGAAATAGGGGCAATCAATAATTAGCTGTAAAAACTATATCTTTTTCATGCCCATATTCTTTAAAGTTTTTCAAATGCTTTTTGATTAATCTTCTTATGTTATCAACCTTGGCTGATTTCTTCATTATTGTTATTATAATGTTATTATTTTTGCTTACTCTAATCATTTCCTTAATTGCTTTTTCAGGATTCTTAAAGTTTTGTATTGAAGTAACTGAAATTACAGTATTGAAGCTTTTATCTTTAAATGGCAGGCTTTCAGCTCTTGCTTTTATAACATTGCCTTTTGCAATCTTTATCATGCCATGGCTTGGGTCTATACCAATTGATTTTACCTTAAAGAAGCTCAAAGATAATCCTGTGCCGCAGCCAACATCCAGCAAAGGACCCAATATTTTTGCGTGCTTTTTGATGAACTTTAACTTATCAATCTGCTCTTCCCCATAAAGCTTGTTGTAACTTTTTGATATTACCGAGTAATAATCCATGGCAAAGGAAAGTTATTTAAATAATATAAATCTTACAGGTTTTGATGGTATTAGAATCGTTATTAAGCCCTAAAAAGGCTGAAAGAAGGCCTTGGGAGATGTTTTTTATCGGATTGCTTTATGCAACTGTTGCCATATTCATAAGCCTGTGGGTATTTGAGCAGTATGCAAGCCTAGTAATGGTGTTCTTTACAGTATTTGCATCTTTCCACATAATCCAAGGGACATTATCTCTTGAAGAAAAAAGGGATTTAAGAGCAAAGCAGGACACAAAAGAGATAATATTGCTTAAAGGCCATTCAAGAGCATTGTCATTTTTCATGTTCTTATTTCTTGGATTTGTAGTTGCATATTCATTATGGTATATAATATTGCCAAGCGAAGTTACAAATAACTTGTTCAGCGTACAGTCAGCAACAATTACAGAAGTTAACTCAAGAGTAACAGGTGAAACAGTAAAGGGAACAATACTTGGAAAAATATTTTTTAACAATATAAAAGTAATGATGATTGCGCTGTTCTTCTCATTCTTCTACGGCGCAGGCGCAATATTTGTATTAAGCTGGAACGCTTCTGTCATAGCAGCTGCAATGGGCAATTTCTTCAAGGCAAATATTCTTCACAGCAGCTCTGTAGTTGTTTATTCCCAGTCTTTGCTGAGATACATGACTCATGGTGTTCCGGAAATTCTGGCTTATTTTGTGGCTGGCCTGGCAGGAGGAATAATATCTGTAGCTGTAATAAGACATGACATGAAAAGCTCCAATTTTAGGAAAGTTCTGCTGGACAGCATTGATTTAATATTCATAGCTGTATTCTTGTTGATAATAGCTGCGTTGCTGGAGGTCTTTGTAACGCCTCTTTTCTTCTAAAATGAAAATTGATAAAAAAGAACTGGTGAAAAGGGCTGTTGAAGTTAGCAAAAATACTTTTGACCCTGATGGCGACGTAAAAGTAGGCTCTGCAGTCTTGACTGAAAAAGGCAATATTTACGTGGGTTGCGCTATTGACAGCGTTATATCTGGCTTAGGAACTTGCGCTGAAAGATGCGCCATTGATAATGCAGTATCAAATGGAGAGTACAGTTTCATTGCCATAGCAATTTACTTTTCTTCAAATGAGTTTGTAAGGCCTTGCGGAGCATGCCTCCAGTATATTTACGAGTTTTCCCAGGTTAACAACAAAAACATACAGATAATAATGATAAACAAGCAGGGAAAAACTAAAACAAGCAGCATCAGAAAACTGCTTCCTAAAAGCTACGGCCATTTGGAAGCAGGCCACAATCTCAAGAAATACAGAAAATAATTAGCTTATAATTTTCTTCGCAAGCTTGCAGGCCTGGCAGATATTTCCAGTGCACGGCTCTCCGCATTCGCTGCATGTCCTGATTTCAGATGCATTTTTCCCATAATGCTTTTTTAACAATGGAAGCATTTCCAAGAATGAATTGACAATTCCGTGTTTTGTTCCGGGAAACCTGGCTTCCATGTCATTCAATGTGTCCCTGACATAACCTCTGTAAGAATCAAAGCTGTTTGGGCATTCTGTAAACGTTGTTACCAAGCCTTTAAGAAAAGCGTAAGAAGCAACTTCCTTTTCAGTTAATAAATACAAAGGCTTTATTCTTGGTATGAATTTTTCATCTTTTTTAATGCCTGTTATGGGTCCAAGCCTTGCAGAAACCTCAGCATTATTCTTAAACTGATTCATCAAAATGCTTTGGGCTTCATCATCCATATTATGTCCCGTAGCTAATTTGTTAAATCCAAGCTTCCTTGAATATTTGTTTAACAAGTATCTTCTGAATACCCCGCATATTGTGCATGGCTTTAATGCCACTTTGTTTTTAGCATTATCCAGAGTTGAGCCAAACTCATTCTTGTAAGAAAATATATGAAGCTTGATTTTGTTATCATCGCAGAATTTCCTTGCATCTATGATTGTCTTGTCTCTATAGCCTTCAATCCCCTCATCTATCAAGATAGCTTCCAGCTTTATATCAGTAAACTTATCTCTTACCTTTTTTAATATGCTTAAAACAGTTAAAGAATCCTTTCCTCCAGACACTGCAACGCCTATATTATCACCTTTCTCAACCAGCTTGTAAGATTTTATTGTAGCCAAAGCTTTTTTCTCAAAATATTTTATAAAACAGGATTTGCACAGCTTTACAGAACTATTAGTTAATTGTATTACTGGATTGTTTAGGCAATTTTTGCAAGCCATAACTATATTTTATAAGGTATATTTATAAACGTTGTCTTGGATATTAAATTATGAAGAAAAACAGCAAAAAAGAATTGTTCACAATAATATTCTATATATTTATTTTCAGTTTTTTAATGCATTTTTTGTGGGAAAGCATACATAGTTTGGCTTACACTCCCGGAAGCGCTCCCCATAACACTTTCCTGTTAATCTTGCTCATTGCCACATTTTATGATGCTGCATTCATGATAATAGTGTATTTGATATTGGCATTGATAAATAATAATTTTAAATGGATATACAATCCAAAGATTAAAGACTATATTTTCATTTTATTCTTTGGGTTTGCAGTTGCAACTTTTGTAGAATACATAAATGTCTATGCATTAAATAACTGGTCTTATAATAATTACATGCCAATAATCCCATGGTTAAACGTTGGCCTGCTGCCAATATTGCAGTTAATGATACTGCCAATAATAATCTACAAATTAACTGTCTTGGTCTTAAGATAAATAATTCCAGCCAAGTATAAGAAGAATTATTTCAACCAAATTATAAACAAATGAGAAGCCATAATCTGCTGATATGAATAGCAGGCTTATTATTAAACTTACAATAGCGCTTATTAAAGCAACAATTCCACCATACTTTTTCATTTTCCATAAGCCATAACCTGCAACTATATCAAGAATTCCAACTATCAATGAAATTACTATAAGAAGAAGCAGGAACGTGGATGCTATGAATAATGCATTCTTTGGGGCATCAGGCTCGTTAAGAACATTAATGATTGTGTTGCTCGTAAACATTAATATTAATACAGCAATAAGGCTTACTATGCCGCCAACAAAAAACATTATTGAAGCTGCTGTTAATACCTTTGGCCTTTTTGCAGCCTTTTTATTTAAAATTTTAGGATGCTTAATCCTCTTTTTTTCCATAAAGCTATTTTAAGTTCGTAGTATATAAATATTTGCAGTGCAAAATCCAATGACAGCATTTATAAGTTTTCTATTCTTAGTTAGTTTATGAGAAACTACATAATGCTTGACATAGAAACAGTTCCTACAGAGATTAAGCATGAGGATATAAAGAACTATCTGATGGACAAGAAGATCAGCAGGGAAGCAAGAAGTCTTGACCCTAACTACAGCAAGATAATAAACATAGGTCTTAAGCCATTAAACCAGGAAACAATTATTTTTTTTGGCGATGAAAAGCATATTCTTGAAGAATTATGGAAATTCCTAAGCAATAATTCAGGAAGCGTGGTTGTAACGCACAACGGCTATGGGTTTGACGTTCCTTTCTTGATATTAAGGTCATGCGTAAACAAGGTAAGGATAACTGTTGACATAAACACAAACAAATGGAATATGAAAAATTCAAATCATTTTGATACAATGCAGTTTTTCTCCCATTATGGGACTTTTATCAATCCTAACCTGGAAATATTGGGAAAGATGAATAACATAGACATAAACAAGCCAAGAGTAACTGGAAGCGAAGTTGAAAGACTGTATAAAGAAGGAAAGTTTGAAGAGATTCAAGAGCACTGCAGGCAGGACTTAGAAATCTTGGAGAGAGTGTTTAAAGAATTATGCATGAGCTACTTGGAAAGAACTTAACCGCCGGAAATAACGCTTAACAGTTTCAAGCTGTCATTCCTGTTTAACTTGCTTTCATGCAATAAAAGTTCATTGTCCCTAACAACAAGAACTGTTTCAGGATTAATATTGAGCTTGGCAAAAACTTCTTTTACATTGCTTGCTTCTACTTCTTCATTCCTGTCAAATCTTTCTATGAATACTTTTACCATGCATTTACTATAAAAAAAAGATATTTAAACCTTGTTAAATATTTATCATAAGACTGAACTGCGTCAAAAATTCCTCTTCTATCTCAGGCTTGACCTGATTAAGCCAGAACCTTATATCTTCAGTATAGCAGTAAGCGCATACATCCATTGTCTTTCCGCATGAAGTGCATGTAACTCCCTTGTCAGATTCTTCATAAAACCTTGGAAGCCTTTCAGCAACAGTTTTGTCTTTCTTAGAAAGCCAGTTTTTAACCTGTTTCTCAATACACCCCGGACATAAGGGGTTTGTTACAACCTCATGAAGATATATGCATTCTTGACCCATTTTAACACCTCAAAATTTGAAAAGAAAATCAAAACAGGCCTAGTGACACTTAATAAATATCACATAGCCTCTGCTAATCAGCCTAAAGAATAAAAAATCAGCTAATCTTAAAGCATTCATGATAATGGAAAGTGTTTCTTATTTATATAGCTTTTTGTAGCAGGCAGCTTTCGCAGTTTGGATTTCTCGCAACCTTTATTTTGTCTAAAGTGTTGCTCCATATATTTACTCTTATCAAGTCTTCTTCATAATCCTTGTCCAGGAGAATCTTAATGGCCTGGGTTGCCTGTATGGAGCCAATAACGCTTGCAATTGTGTTTAGAATTCCCACTTCGCTGCATCTTTCCAGATCAGCCTCTTTGCTGTAAAGGCAGTTTAAACAAGCCTTTCCAGGAATCATATTAAATACAGTTCCTTTAGTTCTTATTGCAGCTGAATGAATCCACGGAATATTATGGGTTAAGCAATAATTATTTATTATAAATCTTGTCTTCATGTTATCAAGGCAGTCTAGAATTAAATCAGCTCTTAAAATATCAACTTCATTTTCTGTCAAAAACAGGTCATAAGCTTCTATTCTTATTTCAGAATTAATCTTTTGCAGATGCTGTTTTGCAGCTTCCACCTTGCTTTTTCCAATATCCTCTTCTGTGAACAATACCTGTCTCTGCAGATTGTGCTTTTCAACATAGCCGTCATCTATTAATTTTAAGTTTACGCCGGCTCTTGCCAATAATGAAGCTGCATTTGTTCCTAAAGCCCCAATCCCGACTATTGTAACTGTCTTATCATTAAGTATCCTTTGACCTATTTCCCCTATTTCCCTAAGAGCTGTCTGCCTTATGTATCTCATAAACCTATAGTTAACATTATAGCTTTTAAAATTAACTATTTGAGACTTGCTTTAAATTTCTTCAAAGCCGAAACCTGCCTGTCATTCAAATGAACAACAGGTCTTTTGTTTTTAACAAATTTAATAGCTTCCTCAATTTTCATGCTTTTGCTGATTAGATATGCAGCAACTAAAGTTGGAGCTCTGCCATGGCCGTTTCTGCAATGAACGAATACTGGATGCTTTTTCTTGATTAAGCTGTGAATGAATTCAACGCCTAGCTTCAACTGCATCTGCGTTGGCGCATAATGATTTTTTACGGGAAGCCATAAATAAAAATTAACCCCATAAGGGTTATCTATTCTTTCTTCTTCCAGGCTTATGTCCGCTTTAATTTGTTTTTGCAAAAGCCTTCTTTGAAAATTAACTTCGCAGCATGCATCTGTTCCTATGTAAATATATTTTGTAATCTGGCTGAATTCAAAAGGCGGGTTTTTTCCGTGATAAACTTTTTTCATTATTATTAAATAATTTTTGCATTTATATAAATATGTGTAAAAACC
>Ga0209542_10011619_pt1 | contig 15584 bp, 12 predicted proteins | sample RifCSPhighO2_01_FD_184028 | JGI IMG/M metagenome (GOLD analysis project Ga0209542, IMG submission 184028) | Soil microbial communities from Rifle, Colorado - Rifle CSP2_plank highO2_0.1 (SPAdes) (version 2) | ecosystem: Environmental > Terrestrial > Deep subsurface > Rock core/Sediment ... | reverse complement strand
CTCCGTGCGAGGCGCGCCTCCCTCGTCCTCCCGGACTGGAACTCCTGAAAGAGTCTCTCCGCTTCCCCTCGTATCACAGCCGGGATGTCCTTCAGCAGCCTCCGGAACGCGCGATTCTCCCTTTTCTTTTTGAGGAGAGGGTCCATCTGATGCGGGGTGATGTCTCCGATGAGGCTTTCAGCGAGATCATGGAGGAGGAGCATCTTGATGACTCTCTCCACATCAAGGCGCTTCTCCGCCGCCCGGAGCCAGCCGAGCATCGCGGCCCCATAGGTGTGCGAGGCAACAGTCTCCCTGGGCGAAGGCACGCCTTTCTCTATCCATCCCGTGCGCTCCAGGCTCTTCAGTGCGGCAATTCGCCTGAAATATGTCCGGAGGCTCATGCGCCCCTCGGAAGGGAGTATCCTTTTTTCCCGGGGCTGGCCAGCCCGTCTCTGACCAGGCCATGCAGCGCCGTTCGGAGCTTCTCGGCATCCGGTTCCATCGCGGAGAGCGTCTTCATCGCGACCGGCCTCTCGGCTGCGATGAGCGTTTTCATCACCTTCCCGCGCAGCTGGCGCACGGAGCCCTCGAAGCGGCTCTGCCGCGAGAGAGGCTTGATTCCTGTTGACCTGGCGGTGAGGAACGTCGCTCCATAATCCATGAGGGCGTTGTGCCATTCGCGGCTTCTCCCTTTTGGGAGGCACTGCATCGCGAGTTCCTGAAGTCGTGCCGGACCAGCGGCATCGCGGCCAAACTCGTGGATGAATATCCTCCGTATGTTGGTGTCCACGGCGACGATGTCCTCGTTCGCGGCGAAGATGCGCACCGCGGCCGCGGTGTAGGGGCCGATGCCGGGAATCTTCGTGGAGCGCAGCGCCAGCAGCACGTCGCCCTGATGCTCGGCCACGATGATGCCGGCCGCCTTGTGGAGAAGCAGCGCCCTGCGGTTGTAGCCGAGCCCGCTCCACTCCTGCAGGACTTCGTGGAGGGAAGCCGCGGCGAGCGCCCGGATAGATGGCCATCTTGCAAGCCAGCGTTCGTATCTCTCAACAACACGGCCGACCTGAGTCTGCTGGAGCATCACTTCGGACACGAGAATCGCGTACGCCTCAGTCGTGTGCCGCCAGGGGAGGTCTCTCGCCTTCTCCGCGTAGAACGCCAGGATTTTAGCCTGGAAGCGCCTGATGAGGGCATCCATGGGAGTGCGCTGGGGCGCACGTTTATAAAATTAGGGTGTGTCTTCCGAAGCATGGACCTCAACCAGTACCTGTGCACGTACATCGTGGAAAAAGGGTATGCGGGCAAGGGCGGCGCCCCGGCGGGTCTCGCCGAGCTCATCGACCTTCTCTCGGACGTCCCGCTCGAATGGGCGGTGCTGCCGGATGAGCAGGACAGGGTGCCGAAGACATACGTGTGGAACGATGCGGACAACGCGGCGTGCAGTCCCGAACTTGACGACCTTCGCTTCAGCTTTGATTACATGCGCCTGAGCGCGACGGAACCTGCCGAATTCAACATCCTGCTCGGTGAGGCCTTGACCGAGTGGCAAGCGGGCAATCTTTCCTACGAACGAGGCGCCTCCGTCAGAATCGAGTGGTTGGGCCAGGGCCATGAGCGGCACAAGCTGCCCCGACCAGAGCTTTCGGAGCTCTTCCGGCCTCTCACTGACGATGCCCACACCGTGCGGAGCGTCGACCCGGACTACCTTGCGCTGTTCTATGAGCGTGACGGGAATGGATACTTCATAGAATTCTTCTTCGTCGAGCCATTCCTGTAGAACCATGGCCGACGCGGACCATGTCATCCAGGGGAAGAAGCACCTTCTCGACATCTTCCGGAAGCAGGGCAGGCACGAGCAGACCGATGCGCGCCTGCCTCCCGGACAGAAGCTCGTCTCCGGCTTCCCTGTGCTGGACCTGGGAGTGCAGCCGGACATGGACCTCAAGGACTGGAAACTGGAGGTTTCCGGCGAGGTGGAAAAGCCAGGAAAATATTCCCTGGCCGAGCTGAAGAAGCTCGGTATCCAGCAGTACTCCAAGGACTTCCACTGCGTCACGAGCTGGACAAAGTATGACGTGAAGTGGACCGGCATACCTTTCCGGAAGATACTTGCGATGGTGAAGCCGACCGCGAAGTGGAAGCACCTCATCCAGCACGGCGCAGAAGGATACTCCACCAATGTCCCCCGCGAGGATGTGGAGCGTGATGACGTCTTCCTCGCTTTTGAGCTGGATGGCATGCCCATCCCCCGGGAGCACGGCCACATCCGGCTCATCATCCCCCAACTCTACGCATGGAAAGCGAGCAAGTTCCTGGTGAAGCTCGAGTTCGCTGCGATGGACCAGCCCGGCTTCTGGGAGCGCCGTGGTTACCACAACCACGGCGACGCCGCGAAGGAAGAGCGGTATTCCTGACTGCACAGGGCGCTCAAATTCCTCGGCCGCAATGCCGCATGATATAAGCGTGGTCTCGCTGCCATGCCGATGAGCCTCTCCAGTGCGGGCGGCCACGCTCCAGGCATCACCTGCCTGCGGCGCTTCTAAAGGTTTAAAAGGCATCCCAGCCCCCGTTCTCTCATGCCAGAGCGCATCCGCCAGCCCATTGTGGTCACCGTGGGCCACATTGACCACGGGAAGACCTCGCTGCTTGACAGCATACGAGGCAGCGCCATCCAGGCGGGGGAGCAGGGCGGCATCACCCAGTCCATCGGGGCCAGCATCATCCCCCTCGAAACGGTGAGGAAGATGTGCGGGCCGCTGCTGGAGCAGCTCAAGATAGAGCTGACCATCCCCGGGCTGCTGTTCATCGACACCCCGGGGCATGAGGCGTTCTCCTCCCTGAGAAAACGAGGGGGAAGCATCGCAGACATCGCCATTCTTGTTGTGGACATCAATGAGGGTGTCAAGCCTCAGACACGGGAGGCGATTGCCATCCTGAAGCAGCAGCACACCCCGTTTCTCATCGCCGCGAACAAGATAGACCTCATCCCCGGATGGCTTCCTGTGCAGGGACTGCTCCTCCCGAGCATCGCTGCCCAGCCAGCGGAGGTCCAGTATGAGCTAGAGAGGCGCTTCTATGTTGTCGCAGAGCAGGTGAAGCAGGAAGGCTTCGAGACGGAGCGCTTCGACCGCATCAAGGACTACACCAAGCAGGTCTCCATGGTGCCCTGCTCCGCGAGGACGCTGGAGGGGGTGCCGGAGCTGGTGATGGTCCTTGCAGGCCTCAGCCAGCGCTACCTCAATCAGGAGCTGCGCACCACGGACGGTCCGGGCAAGGGCGTCATCCTCGAGGTCAAGGAGACCAAGGGTCTCGGCACCACAGTGGATGTCATCCTGCACGACGGCATGCTGCAGAAGGATGACACCATTGTCGTGGGGACGCTCAACGAGCCTGCAGTGACCAAAATCCGCGCGCTCTTCCAGCCAGCGCCTCTGGAAGAGATGCGCGACCGGAAATCGCATTTCCTCTCTGTTGAAAGCGTCCGCGCAGCGACCGGCGTGAAAATCGCGGCGCCTCACCTTGAGGGTGCGGTCTCCGGGATGCCGGTCATCTGCTGCTCTCCGGAGGATGTCGCGAGAATTTCGGCGGAGATACGCGAGGAGGTCCGCGGGGTGCTCATCGAGCAGGGTGAAAAGGGAGTTGTCGCCAAGGCGGACAGCATAGGCTCGCTCGAGGCCCTGCAGTGGATGCTGAGGCAGAAGAAGTTTTCCATACGCAGGGCAACCATCGGTCAAGTCACGAGGAAAGACATTGTCGAGGCGCAGATAGGCATCGAGGAGCGGCCCCAGGATGCGGTCATCCTCGCCTTCAACGTGGAGTTGGACCCTCAGGCGAAGCAGGCCCTGGAAGAAAGCGGAGTGAAGCTCTTTACCAGCGGCATCGTGTACACCCTGCTCCAGGAATACGAGCAATGGTTGGAAGACCTCAAGAAGGCAAAGGCGGGCAAACAGCTGTCGCAGAAGCCCTGCAAGCTGCGCATCCTCCCCGGCTACGTGTTCAGGCAGAGCAATCCCGCCATCTGCGGGGTGGAGATTCTCGGGGGCGAACTTCATACGGGAATGCCCCTCATGAAGAAGGCTGGGAAGTCTCTCACCGTCGTGCGGGCAATCCAGATGGACGGGAAGAGCATCTCCGTCGCTCAGCACGGCAAGCGCGTCGCGGTCTCCCTGGACCAGATTATCATGGGGAGGCACCTCGCGGAAGGAGAGATCCTCTATTCCATGCTGAGCGAGGAGCAGTTCCGCAAGCTCAAGGAGCACAAGAACCTGCTCTCGCACGGTGAGATAGAGCTCCTCAAGGAGATCGCGGCCCTGATGCGGGAGGAGAATCCTGTATGGGGAATATGATACTGAACAGCAAGGAAAGGAAGCAGCTCTTCGGCAGGCTGGAGACGCAGTGGGGAATCGCTGTTCCTGATGCGATGCGGGAACAGGCCTGGCTCAAGTCGGGCGAGCGGTACTACCTCGCCGGCCGGTCCCTTGAGCAGCTGCCCGGGCTGCGTCTTGAGCGTCTCGGCATCTACACCCTTAGCGAGCACGACGGCGCGCTGCGCCTGAGCGTCGAGGGAAGCCAGCTTCTCGGGCCATACGCGAAGAAAAACGTGGTCGAACTATCGCCGGAGCTGGCTCATCGCTGGCTCAAGGGGGAGAGCCTGGAGATTCAGGCCGAAGCAGCAGGCTTCGTCTTTGTCCGGAGCGGGAAAGACTATCTCGGCTGCGGCCGCTACGCCGGCGGGAAACTGCACAACTTCGTCCCGAAGGAGCGGCGGCTCTCCGCGCACGCGGAGCCTTTCTAAAGTACACGACTGGCGCAGCAGACGAGTGAGCGGACTCAGCAACAATTTTGATGTATCCCGGCCGGCCGTACGAGTTCCGGATTGTCTCACCGGAAGGGCGGATATTCTGCGCAATGCGGCCAACTCAATGTTCACTTCTTCGCGTGAGCGGAAGAGTTTATAAGGCGCCAGTCATGCCATCGCACCATGACCCTCGAAGCGCTCTCGCCCCTGGACGGCCGCTACGCTGAGCAGAGCGCCCCACTACGCGCGTATTTCTCGGAAGCCGCCCTCATCAAGCATCGTATCATGGTCGAAGCGCGGTACCTCATCGCCCTCTCTGAGGCGAGGGTGTGCAGGAAGCTCTCAAAACAGGAGCGCGGGCTTCTCGCGGAGCTTGAAAAGGGTGACGCCGCGGCGTGCGAGGCAATCAAGGCCATCGAGGACGAGACGAAGCATGATGTCAAGGCGGTCGAATACTGGCTCCGGGAACGCTTCCGCGGAACGTCGCTGCAGGACCTTTCGCCGATGCTGCACTTCTGCCTCACCTCAAGCGATGTCAATGACACCGCATACGCACTGATGCTGCGTGGCAGTCTCAAGGACGTGCTGCTCCCATCCCTGGACGCGCTGCGTTCGACCCTGGCTGACCTCTCGGACAGGTATGCGGAGCTTCCCATGCTCGCCCGCACCCATGGCCAGCCGGCCTCACCCACGACGCTCGGGAAGGAGTTCGCCGTGTTCCTCTCCCGGCTTGACGGACGGCTTTCGGCGCTGAAGCGCTGCGCCTTCGCTGCGAAGCTGAATGGCGCCACAGGCAACTACAGCGCGATGCGCGCCGCGGCGCCCAGGGTGGACTGGCCCGCATTCGCGGAACGCTTTCTCTTCTCCCTCGGGCTTCGCGCGTCGCCGCTCACCACGCAGGTAGAGCCAAAGGATTCTCTTGCGGAGCTGCTCGACACTCTCAGGGGAGTGAACAGCATCTTCACGGACCTTTCTCGGGACTGCTGGCTCTACATCAGCATGGGCTACCTTGTGCAGTCGACGGCCAAGGCCGAAGTTGGAAGCAGCACCATGCCTCACAAGGTGAATCCCATCGATTTCGAGAACGCCGAGGGCAATCTCGAGCTTGCGAATGCCATGCTTGTCTTCCTTTCCGAGAAGCTCACCAAGTCCAGGCTCCAGAGAGACCTGAGCGACAGCACGGTGATGCGCAACATCGGCGTCGCGTTCGGCCACTCCCTCCTTGCCTGGTCGTCCCTGCTCAAGGGCCTCGGGAAGATTGCCCCAAATGAGCGGTTCCTCCTTGCGGAGCTCGACGCTCATCCCGAGGTGCTGACCGAGGCGGTGCAGTGCGTCCTGAGGATGCATGGCGTCGAGGAAGGGTATGAGCGTCTCAAGGAGCTCTCCCGGGGCAGGGAACTCACGTTGCAGGAACTCCGCTCGTTCATCGAGAGCCAGCCATTGCCAGACAAGGAGAAGAAGCGCCTGCTTGCCATGAGCCCCCGCGACTATTTCGGCTATGCGCCGAGCCTCGCGAGGTCGCTCCGATGAGGCTGCTCCTCTCCCGTGAGGGCGATGCTTTCCTGGTCGAGGGAGCGATGCACACACGCGATGGGACCATCCCCGCTGCTGTGCTTTCTGGAGCGAAGCCCGGAGAGAGCTTGCGCACCAATACCGGGAAGGAATACTTCGTTCTTGAGCCATCGTTCCTCGACTCCTACCGGAGAATCTCGCGAAAGGCGCAGATCATCCCCCTGAAGGACCTGGGAAGCATCATCATCCAAGCAGGGATAGGGAAAGACTCCTTCGTCATTGATGCCGGCGCCGGGTCGGGAGCGCTGGCCTGCATGCTCGCGCATATCGCAAGGCGGGTGGTGAGCTACGACATCCGGCCAGATTTCCTCGAGGTCGCGAGGAAAAACGCCGAGCGCCTTTCTCTTGCGAACCTCACGCTCAAGGATGGCGACATCCGTTCAGCTATCGAGGAGCGCGAGGCCGATGCGATGACCATTGACATCCCCGACCCCTGGGCCGCGCTCGACACCGCGTTCGCGAGCCTCAAAGTGGGGGGCATCCTCGTCGCGTACTCTCCGACGGTGCCGCAGGTGATGGACTTCTCTACCGCGGTGAGGAAGCATCCGGGCTTCCTGTTCCTTCGTACCATAGAGATCATCGAGAGGGAATGGGAGTCAGAGGAGCGCAAGGTCCGCCCGCTGACGCAGCAGATTGGCCACAGCGGCTTCCTCAGCTTCGCGAGGAAAGTCCGCTCGTGAGCGCGTCGGTCAGGAGCGGGTTCTCCGAGAGGATGTCCGCGAGCGCCCTTCCACACCTCTCCAGGTGCCGTGAGGTGTCCTGGATCGCGGCCAGGGCAGCGGAGCGCGGAGGGGTCGTCCGGTAGGTGCGCTTCCCGGTCATCGCGTCATAGGTGTCCGCGACCGCGACGATGTCCGCGAAGAGTGTCATGTCCTCAAGGGGGACGTCCGCGGGATAGCCGTCCTTCCTCCGGTGGTGATACAACGCGATGTGCGCCGCCTCTTCGTCCGGCATGAGGATGTCGTATCCCGCGTGGGGATGGGAGAGTATCTCTGCGATGTCATTTTGAGTGAGGGTGCTCGGCTGCCCTGGGTCCACCTTCCGGTTGAGCAGCTCCTTGCTCAGGGTGAGCTTGCCTATGTCGTGGAGCAGCGCCCCCGTGTACAGGGTATCAAGCTCTTCTTGAGAGAGGCCGAGACGCATGCCGATGAGTTCCGAGTACACCGCTGTGCGGCGCATGTGCAGGTATGTCTCGGGGTGATACTCTTCCATCCTGCGGAGAAGTCCTTCGCCAGAATCTCCTCCCTGGAGGAGCCTCAGCACCCTCTGGAGCGCACGGAAAGGCATGAGAAGGGGTAATCATGGAATCCTTATAAACCTTGACCGAGGAAATGCAGCATCCCGGTCGGGATACCGTAGAATACCCATGGTGTGCGGCATCATGGACACTCTCCGCAATGCGACCGACGGATAACAACAGGACCGTCGGCCACAAAACCATTATACTAGTCGTGCACTCCAGGGAAGCCATGCCCAAGAAGGAGATGCGCTCCCTGGAGCTCCGAGCAGTCGTGCAGGAGTTGCAGCCCCTCTGCGGCCTGCGCCTGGACAAGGTGTACCAGCCGTACGGCCAGGAGCTGTACCTGCAGTTCAGGAAGCAGCTTGTCCGCATCCTCCTGCCGAAGGCGCTCTACCTCACCGCTGAGAAGCCGGAAATGACAAAGATGCCTGGGACTTTCTGCACCACCTTGCGGAACGAGCTGCAGGGCATGTTCCTCGACGCCGTGGAGCAGCTCGGCTTCGACCGGATTGTCACCTTCCGATTCGCCGCGGGTGAGAAGAAGCGCAGCCTGGTCGTCGAGCTCCTCCATCCTGGCAACGCGGTCATGCTCGATGAGGGCGGAGTGGTCCTACAGGCCTGCAGTTACAAGAGCTGGAAAGACCGCCAGATACGCCGGGGCAGCGCGTACACTCCCCCGCCGGCAAGGAAAAATCCTCTGGGCATGGATGCGGGCTCCCTTTCGGCCGCGCTGAGCAACGAGCTGGTGAAGATTCTTGCGGCGGAGTTCCAGCTCGGCAACGCCTACGCCGAAGAGGTCTGCATCCGCGCCAAGGTCGACAAGCACGCGAAGACCCTCGACTCGCACGCCTGCGCGGCCGTGCTGAAGGAGGTCCAGCGCATCGTCTCCGAGAAGCCGGACCCGCACGTGGTATACGAGGGCGAGGGGCTCGCGGACGCGGTGCTCTGGCCCCTGGAGTTCTACTCAGGAATGCGGCTTGTCCGCGTGGCCACCGCGAGCGCAGCCATGGAGGCAGCATTCAAGGACACCTTGCCCGAGGCCGCGCTCACCAAAGTCTCCTCCAAGCATGAGCAGCTACAGCGCGTGCTCGGCCAGCAGGACCAGATGATCGCCTCTCTCGGAGAGAGCATCGTGGAGAACCAGCGCAAGGGCGAGATGCTCTACGAGCAGTATCAGGAGGTCGCTGCGCTGCTCGCGGAGCTAGGCGCGGCCAGCAGGGCAGTGGGATGGGCAGCGCTCAAGGGAAAGCCGCGGGTGCTCGACATGAATCCCAAGGAGAAGAGCGTGACAGTGGAGCTCACACCTTCAGGGTCCTGACGGTGCTCTCGCCCTCCTTGTCCATGGAGATGCCGAAGAGCCAGTCCGCCTCCCCCAGCACATAGTCGTTGTGGGAGACGATGACATACTGCGCACGGTCCGAGTACTTGCGGACGAGCTTCGCGAACTTCTCGGAGTTGTGCTTGTCCAGGGCGGCATCCACCTCATCGAGGATGTAGAACGAAGCGGGCTCGTGCTCCTGGATGGCGAAGATGAACGCAAGCGCGGTCAGCGTTTTCTCTCCGCCGCTCAGGGAGCGTATCGGCAACGGCCGCTTCTCCGACATGCGGGCCTGGATTTCCACTCCGGCATCGAGGGGTGATTCCTCGTTCTCCAGGATGAGCCAGGCTTCTCCTTTCGGCGCGAGCTCCTTGAAGATGCGCCGGAAATTCTGCTCCACGATGGCGAAGGTATGGAGGAACAGCTCCTTCTTCTTGCCCTCTATCTCCGTCATCATGGTGAGCACGTCCAGCTTCTCGGTGGAGAGCTTCTCCTTTTTTTCCATGAGGTTCTTGAACTCCTGCTCCACTGCCTCGTAAATCTCCAGGGCCTTCATGTTGATAGTCCCCATCTCCAGGAGGAGCTGGTCGTACTGGGCGAGTTCCGCGCCCATCGCCGCCTTGCTCTTCTGCTCCAGGAGCGGCACGCCGCTGAACGGCTCGAACTCCTTTTCTTTTCCTGCGAGCATCGCCTTCGCCTCGGCAAGGCGGAGCGCGACGCTGTTGCTCCTGGTGTCCGCATCGGTCCTCTTAGCCTCCAGGTCGCCGAGCGAGGCGCTCAGCTCCTCAAGGCGGCGCTGCAGTCCCTCACGCTCCTCGAAGAGCTTCTTGTTTTTTTCGTAGAAGTCCACGAGCGCCTTCTCCATCTCAGCAAGGCTCTTCTTGCTCTCCGCGAGCAGTGGCATCGTCGCGAGCTGCTCCTGCGAGAAGGCCGCGGCCTGCTTGTCGTTCTCCTCCACAAGCTTCGCGGCGCGCTGAACCTCCGGCTCAAGGATGTCCTTCAGCTCTCGCTGCCTGCTCTGCTTGGAGAGCTCTGCTTCCCGCGTCTTGTCGCGGAGCTCCTCCCTGGTCTTGATGAAGGAGTTCAGCTCCGCGAGGACGCGCGGCTCGCGCAGGGACTGGAGCTGCTGCCTGAGCAGTTCCCTCTCGGTCTTGAGCTTGATGATGCGCTGGTTGGATTGGGCGATATTCTGCATGAGCTTCACGAGTTCCTTGTCCGCGCGCTCGAGGTCGGCCTGGGCTACGAGACGCTGCTGCTTGTCCACCTCGAGGTCCCCCTCTTCCAGATGGAGGCGCTTTTCCATGGCGGAGATCTCGCCTTCCAGAGAGGATTTCTCGCTGCGCAGCGAGTCTATCTTTTCCGCAAGAGAGGAGCGCTCCCGCTCATCCTCCGCGATGTCCGCAGCGAGCTTCGCGAGTTCCGCTTCCAGCCGCTTGAGAGAAGACGCAGCTTCCTTGACCGAGAATCCAGTTCCCTCCCTGCGCACGCGGTGGCCTCCGGACATCGCGCCCGAGAGCTCGGTGAGGTCTCCCTCCAGGGTGACCATGCGGGCCTTGCCGATGCCGATGCGCTTCGCGACGTCGAGCGTCTCCACCACGAGGGTCTGGCCGAAGACGTACTGGAAGACTTTCTTGTGCTGCGCCTTGTGCTCCACCAGGTTGACGGCGAAATCCACCACCCCGGTGGCCTTCTTGAGGGCGAGGTTCTCGGGAGCGCTGCCGTGTATCTTGCTGAGCGGAAGGAACGTGACGACTCCTAGTCTGTTGTCCCTGAGGAACTTGATGCACTGGCTCGCCACGTCCTCGCTGTCGACGACGACCTGCTGCAGCCGAGGTCCTGCGGCGACCTCGAGCGCCATGGCGTAGCGAGAGGGGACTTCCCCCAACTCAGATACCGTGCCGTGGATGCCGCTGATACGCGTCTTCTCCTCCAGGATGCGCTTGACTGCGATGTCGGATGCGGTGCGCTCGCGCTGGGCGCTCTGGACTATCTGCAGCCTGCTCAACTCCCCTCTGCGCGAGAGTTCCTGCTCCCGGAGCTTCGAGAGCTGGGCGGCGAGCCCGCTGTCCTGAGCGGTGGACTTCGTGAGGTCCAGAACGAGAGACTTGTAGCGGTCGCGTTTCTGCTGGAGCTGCTGGACCTCCTCCTTGTGCAGGCGCTGGACTTCCTGGACCTTGCGGAGCTGCTCCCCGAAGCCGTCGAGGTGCACCTGCGCGCGCTCCTTCTTCACCACGAGGTCCTGCTGCTGCTGCCTGAGCAGGTTCACGCCATCATTGAGGGTCTCCAGCTCGCGGTCCGAGGTGGAAATCTGCTCTTCCAGGGAACCCTGGTCCTCGATGTTGTGCTTCTTCTTGAACGCCTGGGTCTCCTTTTCCATGCGTTCCGTGTCCCGGGCAAGGCTGCGCAACAGGTCGTCCAGGCGGGAGATCTCTTTCCTGGTGAGGTCGAGCTTGCCCTCTCGGGACTTTGCATCGCTGAGCAGCGCCTCTTTTCTCTCGTTGAGCTTCTGGAGCTCGTCCTTGCAGGTGCGCAGGCGCTCCTCCTGCCTGGTGATTGCGACTCGCAGTTCTTCCTTCTGCCTGAATAGCTCGCGCTGCTCTTTTTCTCCGCCCTCCTCAATCCTGCGGCTGAGTTCGTCGGACTTCGCGCGGGTCTCCGCAGACTCCTTCTTCAGGCGGTCGATGTCCTCCTTGAGCGCGACAGATTTCGCTTCCAGCTCGGCTTTCTCCTTCTCCAGCTTTTCTCCCTTCGCTGCCAGGTCCCGCATATCCAGGCTGATGAGCGTGGCGCGGAGCTGGTCTGACCGTGTCTTTGTCTCCCTGTACTTCGCGGCCTGGTCCCGGTCCTTCCGCAGCTCCTCCAGGTGCACGCGGCGCTGCTCCAGCACAATCTCCGCCTCGGTGAGCTTCTTGTCGACCTTGTCGAGTTCCTGCATCGCGCGGTGCTTCTTCTCCTCGTAGAGCGAGATTCCCGAGATTTCCTCGATGAGCCTCCTGCGCTCCTCGGTGGACATCTCCACGAACTTCACGATATCTCCCTGGAGGATGATATTGTAGCCCTCCGGGTCCACCTTGGCGTGGGACAGGAGCTCCGTGACCTGCTGGAGGCTGCTCTTCTGGTCATTGATGAGGTAGACACTGTTCCCGTCGGGCTTCACCGAGCGGGTGACGAGCACCTCGGAAGCGTCGATGGGGAAGACCTTCGCGCCGTTGTCGAATGCGATGGCCACTGAGGCCTGCTGGGGGGTCTTGCCAGTCTTCGCCTTGAAGACGAGGTCCCCGGCCTTCTCCGCGCGGAGGCTCTTGCTGGAGCGCTTGCCCAGCACGAAGCAGAGCGCGTCCAGGATGTTGGATTTTCCGCTCCCGTTCGGCCCGAGCACTACATTGAAGCCGTTCCCGAAGGGGATGAGGGTCCTCTTGGCAAAGGACTTGAAGCCCTTGAGCTCCAGCCTGAGAATCTTCGTCACGCTTGCGCTCCTGAAAGGGCGCGCCAATCCACCTTTAAATATCTTTGCCGGGAAGACGCTGCGCGGCCTCCGTCGGCCGTAGTGCCCACGATATCCGTGCCGTCCCGCCAGGATATTCCCTGCAGTGCGGCCGGGGCTATTTCTGCAGCGCGGGCCAGGACGGAGGGTTTAAATACCCGCCGGGGATTCCGCACTTTAGCGGGGTAGGGCAGCCAGGAGTGCCCGTCGGGCTCATAACCCGGAGGTCGGAAGTTCAAATCTTCCCCCCGCTATCCCATGCTGGAACCCATTGTCACCTACATCAAGAGCGGTGGGCTTGGCGGACGTAGCTCCACACTTGAAGTGTACGACGACGGAATGTTCGTGGCAGAGGCGGCAGGAGCAACTGTAGGGAGTGGCAAGCTCAGGTCTGATGAGCTTGAGGCATTGCTTGGCCTTTTTGATGATTTTCCCTCCCTTTCTGCTGAGTACAGGTCCCATTCTCCCGCTCCGGACACGTGCCAGTACGAGGTGACCTACCGGACGTCTGAGGGAATGAAAACGGTCACTGCGTACCAATTAGCTTCTCTTCCCCCAAGCTTCCGCGAGATTCAGTCGGAACTCGAGGACCTCTTGCGGCACGCGCTGAAGCCGTGAGCTGGACACCAGCGATGCAGGTGCCATTCAACTTTTTATAAAAAAGGACCACTCATAAGAAGTTATTTAAAGCGAACTTTAACCCTTTGTTTCATGGCCAAGAAATCCTCTCGCAAGACTCAGGAATCATCGCTCGACTCGAACCCTCACGATTTCGACGCCTCTGCCGCAGGGCAGGCTCAGCTGGATTCCATGTCCGCAACGAGACTCCTTGTCGAGCTCTTCAGCGACATCCAGCGCGGCACGCGGCTGCGGCATGACTTCTCCAAGGCGCTCAGCGAACACGGCCTCGGGTACGCCCTGCGGACAGCAGGCACCAGGGCGCCGCACCAGCTCATCGAGGCTTTTGAGGGCATCCGCGCGTATCTTCCGCAGCTTCCCTCGCTCGGCCTCACCATAGAGGAAGCGAAGGTCCAGAATGCGAGGGAGATTGACGCCGACCTCCGTGAACTCGCGCAGCGGGCCTATGACCTGGGGGACGGCACCCTCGCGGACCGCATCGGAAGCTTCGCCGAGGGTATCTCTGCCGGTATGGTCTCGCACTCGGAGAGCGCCGGTGTCGTGAAGGACATCGCCCAGCTCATCTCCACCGGAAAGGAACCACAGGTCGCTGAGTTCGCCAAGCAGCTCGTCGCCATCTATAGCAGCGGACAGGGGAAAAAGCACCTGGACATCGAGCGGGAGCTGAAGAGCAAGGAGAGGAAGCTCCGCTCCGCGGAGAAGAAGGACAAGGACAAGCAGCTCTCCACGGTGTTCGGCAGCACCCTCGGCGAGCGCGCCAACCAGGTTCTCCGCGATGTCAGCGGAGTCAACCCCGTTGCAGTCGCAGTGGCCGGAGCTGCTGTGCTGGGGTTCCTCGGCTTCAAGGTGGTCGGGGACTGGATAGAGACGAGATATCTCCAGAATGACCTGCACAACCGCACCCTCTACGCGATTGAGGCCGGCCAGGTCATGGAACCACCGGAAGGATTCGCGTCCGTTGTCCCGGTGGCGCAGCGCGCGGGGAACATCACTGCGGCGATGGACCGTGTGTACATGGCATCGGAGGGCGGAGAGCCCTTTCCGCTGTCCCGTCTCACCCTCCTGGAGATAGACACCATGCTTGGTCAAGCTGAAGGCGAGGCCTCCGGCGTCCTTGGCATCTATGGCGACCCGCAGCTCGACCGGGCGGTCGCGCTTGTCGGAGCAGGAGGCCAGCAGATAGCCAGGAGCGTCTCTGAGTCCTACGTGCCCATCTTGATTCCGGTGACCACGTGCACTTCCGATGGAGACGGCGGCACGAGCTGCACCACCACTCTTGAGTGCCGCGGCAGCACCACCTTCTGGAGAGTGCATCGCGAGGAGGGATTTGCTGGACTGGCGACGCTGCTTGACGGTTATGGCATGGAGCTTCAGGACGGACGCACGCTTGCTGAGCAGCATGCTCCGGTGCTCGCCGAGGGCGTCAACCTGGAGAATGGGACCGTCAAGGGGTACAACACGGCCGCGGAGTCGCTCAACGCCCTCCCCGGCCAGCTTGCGCGCTTCCAGCGCGAGTGGCCAACCGTCCCCGGGTCGCATTCAGAGTGGTCCCCTTTCTGCGCTCCCGGGAGCTGGTGGGTGGACAGCATGGTGGACGAGCTAGGCTGGACATCCTCTCGCGTCTCTTCTCTCCAGCAGGTGGAGGAACATCTCGGGAGCTATCTTGAGACCGTTCATGTCTCGCAGGACACGCTCCAGGGCCGCCAGCAGGGAAACGTGGCAGACGAGCTCGGCGACCGGAGCATCGACATCCTCCGCGCGCTGGACTATCCGAACGGCCGCGGCCACCTGTACAAGCCGGAGATTGAGGGATGGGTCACCGCGTGGAGATGGGGGATGGGCATCATCGGCGTCCTGGGCGCAGGCGGCCTGTACTACCTCCACGAGAAGGGGAAGGAAGGCAGGCGTTACCGCGAATACGGGAGCTACCGGTGAGAGGCCTTAAATAGCAGAAACTCTCGGAGAAGGCATGCCCCTCATCTGTGGCATCGACGAGGCTGGCCGCGGCCCGGTCATCGGCCCCTTGGTTGTGTGCGGAGTCACCATCGAGGAAGAGAAAGAATACCTCCTCCGCCAGATAGGCGCGAAGGATTCGAAGCAACTCTCCCCGGAGAGACGGGAGCGCATCGCGGAGCAGCTCAAGGGGATGGCAAAGGTGGAACTGCGCGTCTTCCAGCCTCCGGAGATAGACACCGCGGTGTACGCGAAGGGCCTCAACAGGCTGGAAGCACAGGCCATCGCATCCATCATCAACGCCCTGCAGCCGCAGAAGGCGTACGTTGACTGTCCGAGCACCAACATCGCCGCGTTTACTGATGAGCTGCAGGGCATGCTCACCTGCACCTGCGAGATTGTCGCTGAGCACAAGGCGGATGCGAACCATCCCATCGTGGGCGCCGCGAGCATCGTGGCCAAGGTCACCCGCGACAGGCAGATAGAGGAGCTGAAAAAGGAGTTCAAGGTTGACTTCGGAAGCGGCTATCCCGCCGACCCGAGGACAAAGGCCTTCCTCGAGCAGCAGAAAGACTATGTGTTCATAAGGAAGAGCTGG
>Ga0209542_10011617_pt1 | contig 15585 bp, 19 predicted proteins | sample RifCSPhighO2_01_FD_184028 | JGI IMG/M metagenome (GOLD analysis project Ga0209542, IMG submission 184028) | Soil microbial communities from Rifle, Colorado - Rifle CSP2_plank highO2_0.1 (SPAdes) (version 2) | ecosystem: Environmental > Terrestrial > Deep subsurface > Rock core/Sediment ... | reverse complement strand
CTACTTCCAAAAGTGCCAATAAAAATGCCGGACGAATCCCAGCCGAAGTGGCGGCAATTTTGGCATATGTTGTCGCGTCTAGTGCTGAAATTCCATTTTGTTGCAAATAATATAATTGCTCCTGTAGTCGCTTGAGATTTGATTTTGATTCAGAAATAAGTTGCTGATATTTGCTCTCCTGTCCCTTAGTTTCTTTCAGAAGGGTGCTTTTCGTGCTCTTTGTCGTCGCTAATTGCCTCTGCTCAATTTCTTGCAGTCCCCTTAATTGTTCCAGCTCCTGCTGTTTATCCTCTAATGAATTACGGCGAGTATCAAGAGATATGTGCAATTCCTTTATGTCGGTAATAATAATTTGAAGATTTTCCTGTGCTCGTTGAAGCGCATTCATGTAATTAAAAAATTCTGAAATTGCATTATACTGAATAAGCAGGCTGGAAAGCGGTAAGCGATCGCTGGCGGCAACTTCTTGTAGGTATAAGCTTAGTGCCTGCTGATGAAGTGCAATTTTTTCTTCAGCTGTTTTTATCTCATCTGTAGTTTGTCGGATCTCTAGCCCTGTGCGATCAATAGATGCTTTCAGTGACTGGACCTCAAGTTGGATGCGATTGATCATCCCGTTTAGCTTTGCTACTTCACCTTCTAGGGTGCGAGACCGTTGCCCAACTGTTGTTGCCTGATCTTCAAGTGTCGCAATTTGGCGTTGAAGTTCTTCAATTTGCCGTGTCTTTGCCGTAATATCATCGGCAACAGATGCGATTACGGGAGTAATCCATCCAGCAGAAAGAATCCACCCCAAGACGCTCACGCTGAGCGAAATTGCAACAATACGACGCAACATTTGATTCTTATTGAATATTTACTGACCCCTGTCGTGAAGTGTCTGACGGATACAAAACATCACGATATGTACAGCGACCTGATGCTGGAACTCTAAATGAATACGACTCGCCCATTCTAAGCCCGCGCCTTGCATCAAGCCATGGACACGAGCCATCAACGCTTGCTGATGGCCAAAATTGAGTCTCTACACGATTTGTGAATATAACCACATCATTTGGAGACACGGTCAGAGCAGATGGAGTTACGCCGCCAGCAACTAATTCTATCTGATATGTATGCGTCGTTTCTTTTGTGCTTGCTGTTGGTAGCGGAAGACGCGAATAAAGCGGGAGTGGTGTAAGCGAAAACGACGCTACTGCCGTTGGGCTTGCTGACTCTTCTGTTTCAGTTAAATTCGAAGATGACCATCGGCCCAACAAAAACGCACCCAATGCAACGACTAACACCGCTAGAAACCACTTAAGGAGGTCTGACATAAGTTGTATATCTCTGCGTGTTTCGGTACTCCGATTGTGCAGAGCGATTATGAACAATCATAGCAGATTTCTCTTTCAAGGTATATACAAGCTAGCCTCGATGCTACGCGGGCATTTCGTAGCTCGCATCACGCCGTCTCCGCCTACTGGCGGAGCGTCTGTGCCTCATGCCGCCGCATTCCGGCGACGATTCTCGCATCGAAACACCCGCTTCGCCAATCGCTTTTATTACTGTTTTTATCAAGCCGTTATACAATAGCAGGAATATCTACTACCTGGTATACTTACTCCATGGTGACAGAAATTCAGGCATTTCCTATCGGAGGCGTAATTTCCACGGCATACAAAGCGTCGCTAGCCGTAGTTGGAGTGTGCGTATTTATAGTTTTTCTATTAGCAGGGCTTTCGTATATAATTCCAGAAAAATTCCGTCCGCAATTTATGTCAAATCCAGTGCAAATGATGCAAGACGCGGTAATAGGGACAATTATTTTGTTCTCTGCCTATCTTATTCTTAATACAATCAATCCTGAACTTGTAGGAGTGGGAGTAAAATAATTCACGATGCGGTATATCGTATTATTACTTATCCTCATTGGTGTGATGTTTTGGAGTCGCCTGTCTGTGCCAGTACCAGATTACTCTGTATATTTATCAAAAGGACGAGCAACCATCACCGAACGCATCGGAACATGGGTAAGAAGCAAATTGGCAGATATTATTTCGCCGCAGACGAAATAGCTCTATCAATAACAGACTTGAGATTCGCATAAGGGACAGCGCCGACCACAAGCTCTCCGTTTATAAAGAATGCTGGTGTACCAGTTACACCAAATGACGATCCACTCTCTGTGTCTTCGTCTACTTCGGATGCATATTTTTCACTATCAAAACATGACGCAAACTTTTTTGAATCAAGGCCGATTTTTGTTGCCCATGCTTTGAGGTCTTGTGTTGTATATGCAACGGTACCAGTCCCTAATTTTTGTTGTTCTTCAAAAAGCGCGTCATGATATTCCCAGAATTTCCCCTGCTCATTGGCACACTCGGCGGCAAGTGCGCTCGGTTTCGCTTGCTCGTGGATTGAAAGAGGAAAATCCCGATAAATCAGGCGCACCTTGCCGGTATCAATATAGTCCTTTTTAAGTTGCGAAAATGAGTCAATCCAAAATCTTCGGCAAAACGGGCATTGAAAATCGCTAAACTCAACAATCGTAACGGGCGCATTTTCTTTGCCAAGAACCGGATCATTTCCGTTTAATTTTACGAAATCAGCAACACGCACCGGCGGCGTTGGAGTTGCCGCTATGCGCGCGGTATTCGGTTGGGACGAAGATCCTGAACGAATAAGAACTGCACCAGAAATTATTACAGATCCGATTAATACTGCTACCGGAGTACTTATGCGAGAAAAAAATGTATTCATGGTGTCCTATTCTAATTTACTTGATGAATCAGTCAATGGTGCGCTGTGGGAACCTGCCTGACGGCAAGGCGGGTTAAATATCACAAAAGCTATTACAAAAGTACAAAGTGCTGATAGAAGACAATACTGACACCACGCTTGAATTACAAGCCATTGAAGAATTATTAACCCGATAGTCATCGCAACACCAATTATTACAAGCCAGTTTAGTAATTTTATTGATTTCGTATTTTTTTTATCAACATACCATGCAACAAGCAATAGAATCGCCAGATAATATAGCACTCCAAATAATGCCGTGGGGATCGGGCCGATTGATGCGTACTGACTTGTCAAAACATAATCGCATCCGTCAATTGTGCACGGTGGCACAATACCCATAATGTGTTCTACGGTTAGAAATACTGAATCGGCAAAACCGACAATTGCCGCTATCAGAATGATAATAATAGTTTTATTTCGGATTTGGTGTTGCACGGCTGGAAAGAAGTACCGACTTGAGTTCTTCGTAGCTTTTTACGCTTCGCAGTTTTACTCCGTTAACGAAAAAAGTCGGAGTGGAATTTACTCCAAATTTTGATCCCTCATTATAGCTGTCCTGCACCGCTTTTTTTGATTCTGTGGAATCCGTATCGGAAATAAATCTTTCCCGATCGACTCCAACCGCCTCGGCATAAGCAATAAACCTCTCTCTAGCCAAAGAGGTTGAGAGTCCGCTCCATTCTTCTTGTTTTTCAAAAAGCAAATCGTGGTATTCCCAAAATTTATTTTGCTGTCCAGCCGCATATGCGGATCTGGATGACAATTCGGCATTTGTATGTATCTGTGAAAGCGGGAAAAATCTGTAAACGATCCGCAATTCGTTTTTTATGTCAGCGTCTGATTTAAGCTGCTGAAGTATCGGATACCATACGGCGCACGCAGGGCACTGAAAGTCGCTATATTCTACCAAAACAATGCTGGCTTCGGATGGGCCGGCACTGAAATCCTCTTTGCTTACTTGAATATCTACCGCTTCCTCATCTTTGACGGAAGCTGTGGATACAAGCCAAATCATGCCATATCCAATACCCAAAATTATTACGGCCACTGTGCTCCACAGAAATACACTTCTATATTTTCTATTCATGATACAATGCTAGCAGATTCGCTTTTTATTCGCCATGCCAGCAACTCGAAAAGACACGATTCCCCTTATCATAGCAGTTTGCGTATTCCTCGTATTCGCAGGATTTCTAGTCTGGCCATTTTTTTCGCCATTATTTATTGCGATAGTTCTTGCAGTTCTTTTGCACGGTATTTTTCTCAAAATTAAGCGGTCAATACCGTCGGAGTCTCTTGCGGCTTTTGTAACAACAGTTTTGGTTCTTTTAATTATTTTGATTCCGCTTGCGGCCTTTGGATATCAAATAGCTCACGAAGCGCAGGGACTTTATAATTCCATCAGGGATAATGCCGATTTGGCGCTGTTTGATACTGTTCTTGAGCGGGTAAACGGCTTTATTTCATTCTGGTTCCCTGGATTATCACTAGACAAAACAGAAGTCATAACAAAACTGGAATTGCTTTTGGGGTGGATTGTAAGTCATTTTTCATCAATATTCGCTAGCGCATCTTCTCTTATCGCTAACTTCTTCTTGATGTTGCTGGCATTTTTCTATCTGGTAAGAGACGGTGAAAAAATATTAAAACACGCCATGGAGATTTCTCCACTGTCCAGCTCATCTGAATGGCACATTACAAATCGTCTTGCATTAGCCATGAATTCAGTCGTTCGCGGATCATTGATAACTGCTCTTGCCCAAGGAATAATAGCCACTATCGGATTTTTCATCTTCGGAGTTCCGAATGCTGTATTATGGGGAAGTGTGGCGTTTATCGCCGCATTTGTGCCGAATATCGGCACATCATTGGTCCTTATTCCGGTTGCTATTTATCTTTTTATTGCGAGTACGCCGTCCAATGCGCTTGGATTTGCAATATGGGGAGCGCTTGCCGTCGGACTTGTTGATAATGCGTTAGGTCCGCGTTTAATCGGGCAAGGTATGAGAATACACCCGCTTATCTCTTTATTCTCGGTACTGGGAGGGATTACGGCATTTGGTCCGATCGGGCTTCTGGTGGGACCGGTAAGCGCAAGTTTTTTGATTGCACTTCTTGAACTTCGCCACAATCACGCTAGCGATGCAAAAGTTTAGGTTCTGCGATATCGCGCGGCATAAATATATTTAATGTCCAGCTTACCGCAACACGGATTCTGTCGCTCCAAGATACAATATTAAACAGATAAACCATTCTCCAAATCCACCAGGCAAAGCGACCGGATATTCTTACGCCCCATATTTCTCCGATTGCATACCATCTGCCAAGAGACAAAAGATCTCCTTTTTTGCGGAAAATGAACGGCTTTGGCGCTTGAGAGCGCAAAACCATAGAAATATTTTCTCCAACTACTTTTCCTGCTTTCACAGCCGCTTGCGCTGTCATCGGCACGACACCGCCATATCCATCTGAAACGGCCGCGATATCTCCAGCCGCCCATTCACAAAAAGATCCCATGATTCGCAGAAATTGATCAGTTTTAATTCTTCCGTTTGCATGTATCGCCATTGGCGCCGTTGTTTGTATAATAGCTGGTATGACTCCGCCAGTCCAAATCACACAAGAACCTGTCGGCCTGGCATTATCATCAGAATAATTTAATCGCACATCAACGCCCATCTTAACCAATCTATAAAGAGCTTTTGCGCTTAATGACGGGTGAAATGATTGAATTAGTCTCTGCTTGTTGTGCAACAGTGTTACTTTTGCGCTTGTGCCACGAAATACATCTGCAATTTCTGCGGCAAGCTCTACTCCCGTTGGGCCGCCGCCAAAAATAATATAATGAATGCTATTATTTTCTGCATTTGGTAGCATCAGTTGTTCAAGATCGCTAATAACGCGCCGTCTTATTGCAAGCGCATCCGAAAGCGTTTTTAGTGTGTACATTTTATCTTGCATCTCTGTGCTACCATTTTTGCTACTTTTTGCCCCAGCAGTGATAATGAGCTGATCGTATTCAATATTCCCGATATTTGTTTCAACTCGGTGGTTATTATTGTCAATCCTTGAAACGAATGCGCAAACAAATTTTGAATTTTTGCTTTTGATAAGTTCGTGCAATCCCTGCGCCGCGTCTTGCATTGGGATTCCCGCAGTGGCAACTTCATGCAAAAGTGGAGAAAATAAAAAATGGTTTGAGCCGTTTATCACAATAATTCGCACATTGCGCGAATCTGTTCGCTTCAAAAGGGTGCGATACGCGGAAATACCAGCAAATCCAGCACCGATTATTACAATTGTTTTCGGTATGATTTTTATAGCCATATTTTACCATTCAAAACGATCCCGCTTTAGCGGGACCGTTTTGGGCCTTACATCGCAGGCTGATCCGGATTTTGTGGTGGCATTTCGTTTTTCTTGCCACCCCTCATCAAGAGCCATACCACGATGATGACCACCACCGCGATTACATACCACATACATACTGCTTACTCCGTCTCTGGGTAAGTGGCAAGTGGTGGTGTTGATTTCTTTGCTAATTTGGCGCATTACAAAAACCTCACGGTATTGGACTCGCCACAATCACATTTCGATTTCAAGAACGAGACAACTAAGATTTAAAGTCAATATTTTTGCCATCGCGCGCACCTTCTTTTGCGTACATCTTGGCTTCGTGACGGCGATATGCGGGCGTATAGCTGTATCCGACATAGAGTAGACTGGCGATTAAAGACATAACTAGTGCCAATACTGCTGCCTCGCCCGGTCCGGTAGATACTCGCGCAGGATCTCCTGAATCAGCAATAATAATTGGAGTCGGCATTAGAGTTGTCAATGGAGTGGATGATAAAATTGGTGTGGGCGTAAAAGATCCTACAGCGGTTGGAGTAGATGTTGGCGTTGGGAGTGTAGTTGAGCCAAAAGTAACCGCCATCACAAAGGACGGAGCAAACATCAACATAGATGCAAGCAAGATCATAGAAAACCTATTGCGCATTTTGTGAATTTTCATTTTTTCTCATGCGCTTAGCACGAATTATATATACGCCAACAAGTAAAACAATCAAAAAAACAATTACCGCTATCATCGGACCAATAATCTGTAAACCAGTTGTTACAACTTCAGGCGGTGCAGAAACAAGCGGAGTAGAAGTAAATGTGACTGCTAGAGCTTGCATGTTTTATTGTGCGCGCTTAATTGTATAGGTGAACGATGCATCTGGATTCCCTACCAATCCTAAACAATAGTTGATAATCTTGATTGATTCTCCGGAATTTAATCCGTCAATCGTAAATATTTCTCCACTGGAAGCATTAGAGATAAGCTCTATAAAATGGGCATTATCAAATATACCGTTGTACGATCTGCAGTCATTATATTCTTGCCAGTTATAGCGTAGCCTTAACTTTGTGCTGGAAGTTGAAATTATAACAGTATCATTATTATTTATATGTTGTGAAAATGGCTCCGTCATATCAACAGAAAGATTTGCAACAGTGGGCGATATTGGAGTTGGAGTTGGAGTTGGAGTATAGGTATAAGCAGTTACCGTTACGCCCTGTGCCTGCGTGGTGCCACCTGGACCGATACATGAAAGACCGTAGCCTGTGGTTTCGTTAGTGGCAACTATCTGTGATCCAGAAGCGTTCTTTGTGCCAGGCCATACACCTGCTCGGTCACCAAAAGTACCGACGCAATAACTCGCATTGGTCGAAGACCAAGTGAGCGTTACTGGTTGATTCACACCAGCCGTGATATTTGTCATATCCGCGGACAACGATACGGTTGGGATTGATGCTGTAGCCAGCGTCGGTGTAGGCACAAAAGGCACAGGCGTACCAACTACAGCTGATGTTGGCACTGGCGCAGCTGGTATTGGAGTTGATGCTGGCGTATTTTCTGTGGATTGATTGCTTGCTGGAGTGCTAGGACCGCACTCTTTTGATCCGCCGACACAGCTATCCCCATCATTGCAATCATTGCCTCCTACAGCTGGATTTTGTGCGCCGTCACCGTCGCAGTCACCGTCAGAACAGCCTGCATCTGTAATATCAACGGGGCCACATTTTGAAGGTGTAGATCCAGAAGGCTGATCTCCATTACTTGGATTGTCCTGATTTGGAGCTTCACCTCCGCCGCCATCTGGTTCTCTTGGCGTCCCACATCCACCACCGACAGAACAGTCCGCGTCATTACAGTCGTCACCAAACGGTGGCCCAGCAATTCCATCGTCATCACAGTCATTATCTTCACAAGTAAGCGGGTCTGGGTTTGTGCAAGATGCGAAAAACTGGGAAATTCCAATGTCTACGCCGGATTTCTTAAGCGCAACGGTCGTACCGCCAATAGCCGCTATAACAGCGAAAATAATGAGTGGCAGTGCAAATACAAATCCCCTCTCAAACCATCGCTTCATGATACGCAAATTGTATCACTAATAAATATGCGCGTATTGTGGATAAAAAGTGGCGAGGACCGAAGCCCCCGCCATTGCGTGATCGCTGTAACGACTTAGTAGTCGTAATCGTCGTGGTCGTTGGTGCCCTTGTGCGGGTTGGCGCGCACGATCTCACGCGGAGCTTCTCCGATATGATGCACGCGCACCACATCCCGAAGTTGCTCACCACAGAATCCACAGAAGTTGAGGTGCCCCGCAACGAACCTCGGCTCTTCGCCACCGACATCGTACTCGTTCCACACGCCGTTCTCACAGATGACCTTGAAGCTCGGTGGCTTTTCATCGCAGGAATGTGGGGAAACGCTCTTGTCGGCCATGATTCACCCCCCAGTGAAACTAAAACTAGTGTACTACATTAGTACGATTCTGTCAAGATTATGGGGTAATGTGTACACACATATGGCGGTTTTCTCCTAGTATGGAGAAATGGCAATATGTATGGCTAAAACAATTAAAGAAGAGCGTTTAAGATGGGTGCTCCCAATAATCAATAAGGGGGTAAAGCTAGTCGATTCAGCTAAGGTATGTCCGTATAGTGAGAGAAGTCTGGAAAGATGGGTATCTGAATACAAGAAGCGTGGAGAGGTGGGTCTGGAGCCTAAATCAACAGAACCGAAGGTGTATCGTATAGAAACGCCAATCTGGTTAAAAGAAAGGGTCGTTAAGATTCGGAAGAAGACTAAGAAATGTGCTTTGAAGATACACTGGCAATTAGAGAAAGACGGTATTAAGATTGATGCCAGGACAATTGGTAAGATATTGAAGAAGGAAAATTTAGTCTGCAAATACAGGGTTAAGAAAATTAAATACAAATATATCAGAGCAGAGAGAAAACCCGGAGAATTAGTTGAGATTGATGTTAAATATGTGCCAGGACCTGTTGCAGGACGCCAGTATTTTCAATATACAGCCATTGATACGTCTTCTAGATGGAGATACCTAAGGGTGTATAATGCCCAAGAGAATCACCTAGCCATTCGATTTCTTAGCGAAGTAATGAAACGATTTCCGCATAGAATCATGGCAATCAAGACAGACAACCATCCAATCTTTACCAATTACTACACAAGCACCAATAGACGAAGCGACATGACGGTTAAAACTATCCATGCTTTAGATAAATTCTGTGCTGAAAATGGTATTATCCATTACCTGATTGACCCAGGCAAGCCAGCCCAGAACGGCACAGTTGAAAGAAGTCACGGAGAAGACGAGAGAAAATTTTATCAGGGAAATACTTTCAAAAATATTGGAGACTTGAAAAGAAAGTTAAGAAGATGGAATATATATTACAACAACCTTGAGCACTGCGGGTTAGATGGCAAAACGCCAAATGAATATTTAGAAGAAAACAAATTAATTAACCCGCCAAATGTGTGTGCCTAGAACAATGGCTCGCCACGAGATGAGCGAGCCTGCAGCGAATTTTTCGTGGCTGCCGGGCTTGGATTCGGACCAAGATACCTGCCTCCAAAGGGCAGTGTCCTACCGTTAGACGACCCGGCAAAGGGTAGTCAATTTATATTATCTCATGATTTCTCTGTTAGCTCAATCACGGCAAGCTCAAGCGGGAAAAAAGGAATCGGTGATGCGCGCAATTCTGTTCGTGCTTTTGTGAATACTCCGATCGCACGAATCAGTAATTTGCCGTCCATAGTTTCTGTTAAATGCTTAATTGATGACAAATTCGTTTCAGAAAGCGCAAGCTGTGCGCGCATAAGAGTTGTCTTGTCAATTTTATTTATCATCACCTGCCTCAAATACTCAAGAAATCCGCGAATAAATTGATCTGCATCGGTGCCAGATTCTGACGCGCGATTTATGACAGCCAACGCGCTAATTCTGTCCCCTACTGCAATTGCTTCTGCAAGCTCTCCATTCCATGCGGTTGGAGCAATGCCCAAAACGCGCTGGACAGATTCTGGGGTAATCTCTCCTTTGTTTTCAGTATACAATTTTGTCAGCATCACCTCGGCATCACGCAATGCCCCATCGCTTGAGGCGGCCAAAGACGCAATGGCTTCTGGATGCGTAACTCGCTCTTCAGCTTTAGCAATAATTGAAAGTTTTTTTGATATTTCTGATTGTGTGAGTTTTCTAAAATCAAATCGCTGAACTCGCGAAAGAACTGTCGGAATAATTTTATGCGCTTCCGTTGTCGCAAGAACAAAAATTATATGCGACGGCGGCTCCTCCAAAAGTTTCAAAAATGCATTTGCCGCTTCCTTGGTGAGCATGTGCGCCTCATCTATCAGATATACGCGATAAGCTCCTCCGGTAGTTGCGGTGCCAACCGCTTCTTTGAGCGCGCGAATATCATCAATACTTCTGTTTGATGCCGCATCAATTTCAATAACATCCAATGACCGTCCTTCGCCAACGGCCGAGCATGAAGCGCATGTATTGCATGGCCTGACATTAATTTCTGCTGTGCAATTTGCCGCTTTTGCAAGAATACGAGCAAGAGTGGTTTTCCCCGTGCCACGAGGCCCAGCAAATAAATATGCGTGTCCTATTCTTCCTACTGATATTGCGCCACGAAGAGCCCGAACAATATTTTCTTGTCCAATAACATCTGTCCAGGTTTTGGGACGATATTTCCGATAAAGCATGCGTAAACGCTACTACAGACGCGCGCGAAATACAAAGCGTCTAAATCCTATAAATGAAAATATCAAAGCAACCGCCGATCCAACGATTGCGCTTATGCCTGCCCATCGTTGAATGTCAATATTCGGTACGCGCAACATAATAACGATAGAAGAAGTAGTTACATTTACAACCATCGCGGCAATGTTTACAAAAATGAATCGTTTTAATTGTCCGACGCTTTCATGTGCGTTGCCATTATAAAATGCCCACTGTTTATTCCAAAAATAACTGTGCGAAACCGCAATAAAAAATGAGATGGTCTTAAAAACCGAAAACAACAACCCCGATGCAACGCCCGTAGCCGCAATAAAAATATACAAAACACCAAAATCAACCGATGCATTTGTGAACCCAACGGCACAATATCTCCCAAATTGCTCCATCGCTGGCCAGAATAATCCCAGTGAATACCCTAGTTGTACGCCAAAAATCCAAAGTATCGGGATAAAAATCAAAAGAAGTGCTCCATGAATTCCAAACGGCAAAACGATGCCTAAATATGAAAAAATGCCCCAAATAGCACCGCCAGTTGTTGCGCCAGTTATCACCGCACTAACAAGATCGCGCCGAGATATTTGTCTCATGTTTTAAATCTTCCTTGGATCTCGGCTTCAATATCTATGCGAAGTCTGCCGTATTTGAGACGGCTGATTTCTGTAAGAGCATCGCGTACTTTTGAGCTTCCTTTATTAAATACCTGCTCCGTCAAAATTCGCATATTGCATGGCCGTCCCACCTGTCCATTTACGAGCATGACAACATACGCATTAAAATTATCCATGTTTGACAAATCGTATGGCGTGATGTTCGGTTCAAATCGCGTCTTCAAAACTGGCGATTCTGCATCTTCTGGGCTTACGCGTGCGGCGACAATCGTGCCAACATTCCCAAAAACAGAATCGCGAATCTGCTCGTCAAGCTGTTTTATAAATTGATGCGCCATAATCAAGCACAGACGATATTTGCGTGCTTCAGCCAAAATTACCGATATTGAATTTGTGGTAAAGCTTTGAAATTCGTCCATGTATACAAAATGATCCGGCATGGTGTTTCTAGTTGTGTCGCGCGCAAGTGCTGTTCGTCTCAATTTACCGACTATCACCATACCCAATAACTGCGCGTTCATGTCGCCGATTTTTCCTTTTGTAAGATTTGCAATAAGAATTTTCTTGTTTTCAATAACATCTTTAAAATCAAAAACGCTTTTTGGCTGATTAACTATCGTGCGAAGAAAGTCATTGTTTGTAAACGCATCAACTTTACTTGTAATGTATCCGGTAAAATTAGAAAGCGACTGCTCGCCGGTTCGCTGTGTGGCGTCTTTTTCCCAAAATTGCTTTACAAGTGTGTTTGATTCATGCGCGAGTAAGTCATTTCTGAATGCTTCGTCAATAAATACGCGAGATAAATCGGCAAGCGTTGCCACACGCCTGTCAGCATTATCTAGTAAAAGAAAGATTGCGTTTTTGAAATACTGCTCAAATTGCGGGCCTCCAGCTTCTTTCATATTGTAAAGCTTATTCATTATTTCAAATAATTCATCCACAATAAGCGTCTTATCCTGCGGACTTGTGGGGTCATATTCAAGCAAATTAAGCCCCATAGCATATTGCGGATCAGACGGATCAAAATAAATTACATCATCGGCTCTTTCTCTAGGCACATTTGCAAGCACCCACTCGGCCAAAGATCCGTGCGGGTCTAGTACTGTTAGCCCGTTACCGGATGCCATGTCTTGGGCAATCATAGATTGCATCGTAACGGTTTTACCAGTACCAGTTTGACCGACTATATACATGTGGCGACGGCGATCTTCGTCAGATAAACGGAGCATTGTGCTTTTTCCTTGAAAAATATTTTCTCCGAATGCGATGCCGTCTGGTGATATGCCAGATGGTGGCTCGGAAGCTCGAAAATTTGTAAATTTAACCTTTGGCAAAGAAGATGCCGTCACCGGCAAGTGATAAATACTCGTAACCTCTTCACTTGAAAGCTGAATGTCGGATGCAGAATTAAATAATCTGAACGAAAATTGGTAAACTAATTTTTCTAGTGAGCCTCCTTTTGCTTTTTGAAGCGAGAATGCGTTGCCGTCCGGAGATGCGTATTGGGCAAATGCGTTTTCAAGCTCTCCGAGTAATTCATTCGCTCGTTCCTGCGTTGCTCCGGATGTCATCAGGCGCACATTGCAATCAAAAAGTGGTCTTGATGCTTTTGATTGAAGCGCGCGAATAAGTTTTTGATCAAACTCTGTCGCAACTCTTGGCGGCTCGGTAACTGCCGGATCATCAGCGCTAGGTGTTTTTTTCTTTGGCGGATGCTGGGCAAGTTTCATTGCCGATTTAAAATCATGGCCTGTTTGCAAGTGTCGCGCGACATCTTGAGCAAGTCGTCTCATCGTATGATCGCTTGACGGCCTTACTACCACTTGAATCGCCGCGCCTTCACCATCCGCTGTAATGTGCGAGAATGCGCTAACTAGCGGACCAAGTGGATCAGCTGGCAAATCTGTGTATGTTGCTATCGGAAGAATTGGCTCTTCTTTTAATTTCATCCATCCGCCAGCAACCGCACCTTGCGGATGAAAAATATTGTAGTCCGGCGTCTGCGCGACTTGAACTGATGGGAATACACCGTATATTTGCCGTTTAAATTGTTCAGTGTACGCATTCGGCACCGCCGCATAAAAATGTATTTGCTCTCCAACATGTGGCACAGCCATTTCAAGAATAATATATGGATCGCCGTATAAAAGTTTGTTCCATCCTCGTGTATGCATGGTTGCGACCGATGAATAAACTTGCTCCATGAGAGCGATCAATTTTTTCTCGTCTTGCTGTTGATTATTTGATGGCGTCGCGCGAGGAAATTGAAAAGACAAAAGCGTAAAATCAAGCGCGCGACGAAGCGCGCGAGAACGAACTCCATTGATTACAATAAACGCCGCAAGAATTATCAAAAGCATCCCTATCACAACTAGAACTAAGACCAATATGCTCATTCTTGTTTTTGTAGTTTTTCTGCTCGTTTAACTAAATCAGTATGAAGATCGTCAAGAGCACTCGGACCTCCTTTTTTCATCGCATCTTTGACTTCTTTTTCTATGTTGTCCAACTTTATTTTTTCTTCTTCCCCTCTCACTGGCACCTCCGCCGGCTTAATATCCTCTATTTTGGTTTGTGTATCCATACACGAAGTATACCAGGTAGTAGATATTCCTGCTATTACATGGAGGGTTAATACCACAGGAATATTCACTACCTGGTATCCAGGTAGACTGATAAAGGATAGGTAGTCTCGATGCTACGCGGGCATTTCGTAGCTCGCATCACGCCGTCAACGCCTGCTGGTCGTTGCGTCTGTGCCTCATGCCGTCGCATTCCGGCGACGATTCTCGCATCGAAACACCCGCTTCGCTATATCGCTTATTATTATTACTAATTTTTGTAGTGGTAGATATTCAAGTTATCTACCACACGCCTCGCTTGAATATTCACTACCTGGTATCATATTTGCATGGGTACATTTCAGCGAGCTGTTATTGGCGTACTTATTCTTACTGCAGGAGTCCTTCGTTTATATGGAGTTGTTCCAAGTGATATTATTGCGCTTGCAAGTATAGCCACTGGGATTGGTATCGCACTTCTGGCGTGGCGAATGTTTGACTCTTGGGAGATTACCGTTGGTTCGTTATTTTTTGCCGTTTTCTCATCATGGGACTTGATGGCAACACGAAATGGCGATCTTGCTGTTCTTGCCGCGTGCGCTGCCGTGTGGTTATTCTTTGTCTTGTACAGGGGCATTGAGACTGGCCATATTTGGTATTGGTTTTTTGCTGGCGCAATTTTAGGACTTGGGTATCAATACGATTTGCCGTTTAGAATTCTTGGAGTCGCGGTGATTGTAGTCCTTGTGGCTTATTGGCTTGCGCTTTGGATTAAGTTTCGTAATCACGGACGATTCAAATTTGCCAGACAGCAAATACTCGGAAGTATTGCGTTAATGGCTGTTACTGTTTTTATTTTTTCACTCCCGGAAGTAGCGCAACTTACAAAACAAGGATTTGATATGCCATGGACAATACTTGCTAGTGGTTCATTTTGGAGCGATTTAGTACGCGATATACCGCAAACGCTTGCATTATTCTTTTTGCCTGAATCGCGATTGATTTCTCTTCCGTTTGCAGTTCTCTTCGTGGCCGGTTTAATACATATTGTGTGGCGATTTGTACATTCATGGCGGATGCATGGACACCCTGGCGTTTCGCATTCGTTAATTCTGGGCTGGCTATTTGTAGGTCTAGCAAGCGTATCTTTGGCCGATACAACAGTGACGATTGCGGACTCGTCAAGATTAATGATTTTATTCCCTGTTGTATGCATTTATGCAGGAATTGGATTTCATTGGCTTCGCGTATCATTTCAGCGATGGTATCGTGCGCGCGATGAACGGCTTGTGTGTCTTCCGTGGTATCGTCATGCTGGTCGCATCGGTGAGAGGTTGTGCATAGGAGAAAGCGTGCTTGCAACAATAATTGCCGCATCCGCAGTTTTGCTGTCTGTTGGCATAAGTGAGATTTCGCGCTACTTTTAGCGCATGCAAAATAGATGGATCGTGGCTGGGATAATATTTGCGGCGGTTGCGCTGTCTCTTGCAAGCTCGCAAGGAGACTCTCTCGTTGTGGACG
>Ga0209542_10011616_pt1 | contig 15585 bp, 19 predicted proteins | sample RifCSPhighO2_01_FD_184028 | JGI IMG/M metagenome (GOLD analysis project Ga0209542, IMG submission 184028) | Soil microbial communities from Rifle, Colorado - Rifle CSP2_plank highO2_0.1 (SPAdes) (version 2) | ecosystem: Environmental > Terrestrial > Deep subsurface > Rock core/Sediment ... | reverse complement strand
AGGACAAACTTATTATTATATTGTTGAAGGCAAAATTGACAAAAGAGGAAAAGTAAAACAAAAAGTTTTACTTTACTTAGGAAATGTAGACAATATTATTAGAGTCTTTAGTTTACATAAACAGAAAGGCTAATCTCACGCAAAGCCTTCAGCTTTTCGTAAAAGTGCAAACAAAAAATTAATCAAATATATTTCCTCCGCCAATTTTTTTAGGAGGACGAGTTGGTCGCGGAGGCATTCCATAAGGAACTGGGCAACTAGGCTTAAGAACAACTCCAGGATTAGCTCTCACAAAATATCCTCTGGCATTATGCCCCCAAGGAAAACCAGCTTTGGGTTGAACATCTTGATTATTTACAGGGATAGGCCTATTCACATCACAATATCCATCAAGAGGATTATTATCAACACATGTAGGGCTATAATCGCTCCACCAGTTGTTGAAAAATGCAGTAAAATCTATATCAAAAGCTTGCAAATTATTCTGATTAAAATCGTTGAGCCCTATACCATTCTTCCTAATAGAATCATTAGTTACATTTATTATAATCCCCGCAAAGTTTGAACCAATATAATTAAAAGAAACATCAAAGTAAAAGCCGAAAAGTTCTAGTGGCTTTTCTCTTCCAAATAATATTCCTATCGAATTTGATTCTATGATGTTTTGTTCAGTAATTGAAAAATACCCTTGCTCAAAATTATTAATCTCTATTCCCTCACTATTCCCCATACCACCAAGTCTTATATCATTACATGAAATTATAGAATAGTGGCTATAGGAACCATCAGAACTATTTAATCCGCTTAGATATACATTTTCTTTAAAATTGTTAGATATATCATTTTGAAAAATATTAATACCTCCATAATAATTGAAAAAAGAATTTGAAGGAAAATCCTCGCCAGTAAATGACACGCCATGTCTAAGATTTCCAGCGACATGGTTAGCAAACAAAGTTCCTCTCATATCAAAATAATTTCCATAAGGAATAGAATAGCTTTTTTTCAGAGGAGTATAGAAAGAAATACCATCTAACTGGTTATTCAATATATCATTGTAAGCTATAAAGTCAAATACTGCACCAACTGCAGACTTATCATTAAGGTTTATAATTTCTTTAATCACTCTATCGGAACTTTCCTCAACTATTGATATACCATGACCCATATTATAATTTATTTTATTAAGCAAAGCGTAAGAGTTCCCAGCATTAGAGTAAGAATTAAAAAATTCCAAATTTTGAATACCATTTTTACCATTGTTTAAGATACTATTTCCAACAACTAATGTAGAAGTATTTCTAGAGTTACTCAAGCCGAAGCTATGAACAAAATAATCAAATGCATCAAAATTAATGCCGTTTTCACCATTCTTTTCTATATTATTATATAAAATAGAAATTCCTTCAGGAAATAAAAGTCCACCATTAACAGGACCAACATAACTTGAAGTCAACATAACTCCATCTTTTTTATTAACTGAAATATTGCTATCTTCCAAAGTCAAATTAACTACATTATGTCCAACAAAAACACCATTCGCATTGTTGCTTTTAGACGATATATTTAGCAAATTAATTTCCGTAGTATTTGATGTAACATTCCCAACAAAAACGCCATCACCCTTAAAACCAATGAAACTACATCCTTCAGCAGTTATATTTTTTACTCCAGAAACACTCAACCCATTTAATCCATTCCAATTAGCACCATTAAATACAGCGCCATTACAATCAATTTTAATATTATCAGCTCCAATACCAATTCCATAATTGTAATTTCCAGAACAAATTTTTCCAGATTGAGTAATCAATTGAGGAAATTGAGGAGGAGTTATACAATTTGGCTGTTTTAAGTTAACACCAGGAACAGTGCCTCTTTGTGCCCAACTAGGAGCAAGACCAATATCAAAATCATTTAACAAATAAATAGAAATGATAGATAAAACAACTAAAATAGAAATAATCCAAACATCTCTTTTCTTTAGCATCAACAATTATAATAAAATTTGGTATATATATCTATTCCCTTTCAGAAAATTTTAAAAAAATAAAAATTAAAAATTCTTGTTTACTTTGACTTCTTAAGCATCAAATAGTTTGATGCCAAAGCTATGTGCATCAAGACTAAAGGCCAGTTGGTCCAAGCAGCAGTGAAAGCTGCAACAACCATTATAACTATTGGTGGCCAAACGCTATATTCTAGTTTCCAACTAGCTAAAATCGCTATACCGAACACAATCTCTGAAAGTATCAAAACCCATGCCCAGAAGCTAGGAGCCCAAGCAAACAGAGAAATATCACTAAGCATTCCAACAATATTATTAGGACCAATTACAAATAGTTTCAATAATCCTGGAATTAACATAACAAGCCCAAGAAGAACTCTATTCACAGTCGCAATATTTTTATGATTCATAAAACCTCCCAATATAACAGGAAATAATAACTATTTAAATTTTACAATTAAGCCGAAAAAGAAAATTCTTTCTTGCTCTCAACACCATCAACTTTCAATTTGCGAATAACAACTCCTTTACGAATTGCCCTTTCACGCATTTTCACAGGGTCAGTTTCATCTTTAGGTATTTCAATATCTTTAATTTCAAAATCATGTCTCGCTTCAGCACTCTTGAAACTTTCAACATCAAAAAACAACTTCTTTGCAAATTCAGGATTTGTAGTTTTCAGCTTACAAAAATCAACTTTAACATCTTCATCTTTAGTTCCGGGCTTGGTAGACTTTGGGGCTTTTGGTTTAACTTTTAAATCACTTTTTCCAGTAGAGAATGAAAGAGCAACAAAAGCTCTAGGAACAGAGTCACAAATAGATTTTATTTCATCACCAGTAAATTCTCCAGAAATAGAATATTTTTTTACGCCCATAAACTGACTTATCCCACTATGTTTTATATTAGGGGGCAATTCCTTAGTTGATATAATCACTCCTTCAACTTTAGTTTTTTCAGACCCAAGTTCATCAGCACAAGCCCTTACAAATTCACTAGCATACTCACTAGTAGAAGAAAAAGAATATTTCCAATTTGACATCTTGCCCTGAATTATCGCCTTATTTGTAAATAAGCCCCGACTATATTTCTCAAATTGTAAGTGGGTAAACTCATCTGATTCCCCAGAACATAATTTATGAATAAAAAAATCCATTCCTACAATTGCAAAAACAGGTTTATAAATATTTCAAATATCAATTCAATCAAGCCAGAAGTCTTACTAAACTTTATATATATGAGCCTCGTCGAGGATACATGGCACTATCAAATAAAGACATTAAGAGAATATTTGTCTCTTCAGTACTATTAATATTAGTCGTAGCGGCATTTCTCATAATAAGGCCAATAATATTTTCAATATTAGCTGGTCTAATACTTGCCTATGTTTTATCTCCAATTCACAAGATAATTTATAGGACAATTCATGCGAGAAATACCGCCGCTACGATAATGTGTTTGTTAGTTTGTTTGGTTATTTTAGTGCCTCTCTGGTTTAGTATTCCAGCAATAATTCAACAGATTTTTGATTTATTTAACATAAGTCAGAACATAGATTTCTCAGAAGTAGTTAAAAATCTATTTCCTACAGCTTCTGAAGATTTCAATGAAAAAATAACAACAATAATAATACAATTTACAGGAAATATAACTTCATCCATATTTAGCTATTTCATAGGCCTTTTACAAAGTTTACCCTCTGTTTTACTAAACCTAGCGGTTGTTATTTTCGTATTCTTTTTTGCATTAAGAGATCAGGAAAGCCTAAAAGAATTTATGTCTGGAATATCCCCATTCAGAAAAGACAAAGAAGCAATATTAGTAAAAAGATTCAAAGATATAAGCTCATCTATTATTTATGGTTATATAGTGGTTGGAATTTTGCAAGGCCTCGCATTAGGTTTAGGGCTGTTAATCTTTGGAGTTCCTAAAGCATTAACTTTGACAATTTTGGGAATTTTTGCATCAATGTTACCCATGATAGGTCCCTGGTTTGTATGGATACCTGTTGCAATAAGCTTATTTATTACAGGAAAACTAGGCATCGCAATAGCATTCACTATCTATTGCGCATTTTTCGTATCAACAATTGATAACATAATTAGACCATATATAATCTCAAGAAAAACAGGAGTTTCACCTGTTATAGTATTAGTTGGAATGATAGGAGGGTTATTTGTATTTAATATAATAGGCCTAATTCTAGGGCCTTTAATATTATCTTACTTAATTCTATTTTTGAAAGCGTATAAAGATGGAACACTTTCAGATATGTTCTCACCATCGGAATGATTTTAAACATCTCGATTTAATTAGTTATAATGCGTCTGAAATTAAAATCTTTAAGAATATTTACAGGTAAGCCAGTAATCTTTTTGCATGAATCTTCCGCTAGAAAATTGGGTGTTCGCACAGGAGATAGAGTAGCAATAAAGAGAAATGGAGATATTTTAATCGCAGTTGTAGATATGACAAAAGGATTGATTAAAAAGAACGAAGTTGCATTATCAGAAGAGTTAAGCGCATCAATAAAACACTATAAAGGATATATAGAAGTCCTTCCATCAGAAATTGCCGAAAGTTCTACAATTTTGCAAAATCAAAAAGGATGCAGAGAGTATTCAGAAAAAGATTTAGAAAAAATAATGAAGGATGTAGTAAATAATCGTTTAACAGAAGCGGAAATAGCCTATTTTATTTCTACAATGGTTCACTGTAAAGCTTCATTGAAAGAAACAATTTACTTAATAAATGCAATAGTGAAGACAGGAGTAACAATTTCATGGGGGAAAAGGATAATAGCAGATAAGCATAGCATCGGAGGAATTCCGGGAAACAGAACAACCCCCATAGTGGTTTCTATTTGTGCAGTAGCAGGAGTAATAATGCCAAAAACATCCTCCAGAGCAATTACTTCAGCAGCAGGGACAGCAGATACAATAGAATCAATAGCTCCAGTAAGTCTAACCATTAATGAATTAAAAAGAGTAGTAAAAAAAACCGGAGCATGTCTTGCATGGGGTGGCTCATTAGGTCTTGCTCCAGCAGATGACAAATTAATAAGAGTAGAAAAACTTCTAAGAGTGGACCCAGAATCCCAACTAATTGCATCAATATTAGCAAAAAAAATTTCAGTGGGTAGCACTCATGTATTAATAGACATCCCATATGGAAATGGCGCAAAAGTATCTAGAGAAAGCGGACAAAGACTAGAGAAAATGTTTGTATCATTAGGAAAAAAATTGGGATTGAAAATAAGAACAATTCTGACTAGAGGGAATGAGCCAATAGGAAATGGCATAGGACCAATTCTAGAAATTAAAGATGTTATCAGAGTTCTAAAACAAGACAACCCTCCAAAAGATTTAGAGGAAAAATCTTTATTGTTGGCCGGGAACATTCTTGAGATGGTTGGCAAATCCAAAAAGTCAAAAGGAATTATGAAAGCAAAAGAAATCTTATACAGTGGTCAGGCTTTTACAAAGTTTGCAGAAATAATAAGAGAACAAGGAGGAGACCCTAAGGCATGGCTTCCGGAGGCAAAATATAATCATACAATATTATCAAAGCATAAAGGTACAATAGAAAAAATAAGTAATCACGATACTAACTATTTAGCCAGAATTGCTGGTTGTCCTACAGACAAGGCTTCAGGGTTATATCTTTACAAGCACGTAGGTCAAGAAGTGGCAAGAGGAGATAAATTAGTAACTATATTTTCAGAATCAAAACCGCGACTGAAAGAAGCAATCAAATTTTTCAAGAAACACAAACCGATTATCATATCTGGTTAGATAACAACAATGTTTTTATATGAAAAAGCATGAACTAGATAATGAAAAAGGATGAGACTTATTTAAGTGAAAAAGTAAATTACATCAAAAGAAATATACAAAAAGGATACAATAAAGATTCTCTGAAATGGGCTTTAATCAATCAAGGAAATACAAAGCAAGAAGTTGAAAAGGCATTTGCACAGGCAGAAAAAGAAATGGAAAATGAACAATTAGAAGATAAAAAGCGCCTTGCAAAAGCGCAACCAGCTCCAAGAATTGAGCCAATTTTACCGGAGCAAGAAGAAAAGAAGAAAGGCTTTTTCTCAAGATTATTTGGGAACTAACAAAAAATACATATCTATTTTTTTAGTGCATTCGATTCCGGAAAACGCCGCTGCCCGGAATCGAACCGGGATATCCGTAAGGAAATCGGTTAGCTTATTTCGTTAAACGAATTTCAAGACCGACGCAGTACCATTGTGCCACAGCGGCATCTCTGATAACAAGATTTCCTTTTCTTTCTTATTTAAATATAACTAATGTTTTTTTAGAGGAGGATTTATTATTTTTTCTCCAGAGAGGCTACTAATTTGTGATTCAAGCATGTTTGTATCTGGAAAGTGTGAAGAATCATATCCTTCAATTTCAGAACTTAAATCATACCAAGTTGGATCAAAAAAAGAGATAGTATATTTTTTGCTTTTTCCAGATTTTGTTAGTGTTGTTATTTTATTCCATCTATGGTTTCTATCGCTGTAACCAGAAACCCATGTATTTTTAAGATTAGAATTTTCATTTTTCAAAACAAAAAAAATTGCTTCAGAAATTGTTGAGTAATGTCTGCAAACAACAGGCTCTTTTCCCTTGAATAATTCATCAGCAGAAAGCTCATCAGCAGAAGTTACTATTTGCCCAGATTCAAGGCTGAGCATTCTTTCATATATATCAATCGCATCCCATCTCCTTTCCAATTCAGATAAATCATTTATTTTATTTTCAGCACTAGATTTTTGGCTCTCCGAAGCATCAGAACTATTAATTAAATAATCTAAGTTAGATTTAATTTTATCTAATGTTTCTTTTCTTTTAGATTTAGTAGCATAGTCTTGGCTTATCCCGAAATAGTTAACTCTATGTGCCACAATTTTGCAAACTAGCTCTACTGTCTCTCTGGGAGATAGACCATTTACTTCTTCAGATTTATATCCAATTTCCCCAGCTACTCTATAAATATCGTTTTTAAAACAAAGATAATCTTTTATATGGATTTTATTGAAATCCTCTAGATTTATCTCAATACTGTTTGCAGTTTCAGTACTATGGATAACTGCATGGGATGTAGCTCTTTGTTTTTGCAGTTGTCCATTAGAGAACTGCGGACAAAATGTGCTATAAGCTACGCAGTTCTCTATATATTCTATTTTTGGTTTAACAAATTCAGAATCTATTAGAGGGTTATACATAGAAAATGGAACAACTTCAAAAGAAACATCATTTTGAGCTACATTGGAATTTTCCTTTTTTACATTTTCATCATTGGTAGCACAGCCATTAAGAATTGCAACAAGAGAAAGCGCTCTTATGCCTCTCGCAATGTTTCTAAATTTCCGCATTTTTCAAACAGAATATATCAAATTTTAAATATTTATGTCAAAGTGTCTCTTGAACACTTTGAGCACAAGAAATTTGTTGATAGTTACAAATTTCTGTGCAGCAAATTCTGTTTATGAAGAATTTGCTTGCATCCAAATGTCAAGAATCACCTGATTCTTGAGCACACTCAAAAACATAAACTTGCAGTATAAAAATGTCGAAACCATTTAAAGAATCTAAACTTCAAAGATATTACTAAGAAAACTCTTCTTCTGCAAAAAACAAAATAAAAATAAATTATCAGCCAAATAAAGAGGCAAGTCCGGCTGCAGATTCAGCAGGTTTTTCTTCCTTCTTCTCTTCCTTTGCAGGTGCAGATTGTACGACAGCAGAAGGCGCAGCTACGGCAACATTTGCATTTTCAAGTTCAGCATTTATATCAACGCCATGCAAACTAGCAATTAATACCTTTAGCTTTGATTCATCAACTTGACTTCCAGTAGCATGAATTACCTTTTTCAGGTTTTCTTCAGTTACAGCATGTCCAAGTTTATGCAACAATAAAGCTCCATATATATATTCCATTATTCTCCCTCCTTTGTAACTATAAGTTTACTAAGTGCGATTTCTTCTCTTCCAGCTTTAGTAATGAAGTATCTAATAGTCTTTTCATTTACATTTTTAATGTTGATAGCAAAACCCAATGCCTTTCGTATAAGTTCATGTACTTGCTCCAATGTTCCAGCTTTATCTATCACTAAATTAGAATATACTTTATCTTCCTTAGAATCATAAGCAACTATTGGGATAAATCCAACTTTCATAGGACTAACATTTAACTTTCCCAAAACACTAGCAACATTGGCCTTTATTATTTCTCCAGATTTAACAACGACAGCTCCCTTAATTATCTCAAGTTTTCCTTCAGTAACTTTAACTTTGAGACCTACAGCTCCCAATTCAGAAATTGCAGGGCCGGCAACTAAATCAGTTGGACCTGGTTCAATCTCAATATCGTGCGGTGCAATATCTCCTGCTTTAGCTCTTCTAGAGCTTTGAAAGTCTCCTAAAATGCTTGATAATTCAAATGGCTCTGTATCTGAAAACAACATAACATAATCTGCTTCAATGCTCTGTTTAAGATTTTGAATACTTCCTTTTTCTATAGTTCCAATGGCTCTAATCACAGAACTCTTCTTTGCAACTTTCAATTCGGCGATACCACGCATTTTCTTTTTTATCTCATTAAATTGCTTCCCAGGAAGCCCCTTAGAAGAAGCAATCATCATTGTCCTATTATTGTTCATCAAATTACTTAAATCACTAACTACTTTTTTCTTTGCTTCAGAAACTACTGTAACATGTTCTTTATTTTTGTTGTTAACCATTATTTAATCTGCACCCCAACAGGCTTTGTCATTGTCAACTTTACCATTGAACTCTTTATGTTATCAACTTTCAAAGGAAGAGCCTGAATGATTCCCCCATAAACCGATTTAATATTTTCAATTAATTTATCATCAGACATACTAATTTTACCAACAGCAATCTTTATGCTAGCATCTTTTACTCTAATCTTTGCTGATTTTGAAATTTTAACAAGAAGATTTTTGATTTCATCAGAGCCTTCTTTCATCATGACCCCAAGTTGCGGAGAAGGCATCTTTCCAGTAGGGCCCAAAACCTTTCCAAAAGTGCTTGCAACGGAAGGCATCAGAGAAGAGTGAGCAATGAAAAAGTCGTAGTTCTTAACAAGTTTTTTCAAAGCTTTCTTATCAGTATTATATTTAGAAAATTCTGGTTTAGTTATTGTGCTTATTAAATCACTTTTTTCATTGAGGAAAGCGCATACTTTTTTTTCTTTAAATTTATTAGGAACAGAAACAATAAAAGATATATTGGTCTTTCTAAAGTCAAGCCCTTTTAGATTAACAATTAAATCAACTGTCTGATCAAACTTGCGTTCTTTCTGTGTTCTCAATTCTTCTAATGCTTTTTCCAGTTCCATATTAAGTGTCTTCTACAGTATGCTTCAACTTTCAGAAAAATGAAAGCCAAAGATGTAGTTATTTTGACATTTTAGTCTGATTTGAGCGGTTTATAAATCTGTCGCATCTTGAGAGTGTAGGAATTAGTGGCCTTTAATATGGTGTTAAGAGGTGTGGCTTTTATATCCTTAAATATTTTCTTCATTTTCTAAATAATTCTTTAAATATCCTAAAAATTCTCTTGAATTTGCAAAATAATTTAGATATGCTTTTTTTAATTCTTCTACAGATTTTGCACCAACAAGAACAACATCTTTATTAGGATCACTGCCTTGCAATTTTTCTGCTTCAAGATAATGTTCTGTTGCAAGAGATTCTAATTCTTCAGGATAGCCCCTAACACTTAATTTTGGATTATTTTCATCAGATACATCTAATTCAAGTAAAAAGAAGTTTAATTCTTTAAGTTTTGGTTCTATTACTTTCAATGCTTGAGACCAATTTTCCATTTTTGAGAATATTTTTAACTTATCTACTTTTTCTTTAATTGTATTGTAAAGGTCTCTACTATTAGAAGGAGTTCCATTTACTTCTTTTTGATTTTCCATTTTTGCAAATGCAGAACTAACCAATTTAAAAAATTCTTTCCATTCTTCCTCACCTTCATTAGATTTAATAGCTTGTTTTGTAAATAAATCAACTATCTCTATCGCAGTAGCCCATGAGTGTTGAATTTTACTTCTGATTTGAATTTCAATAAGCAAACCATCATACGTGTTTATCTTATCGCTTTTATATTTGTAAATTAAATGTATGCTTCTATATCCATCTTCTTTAGGATTTTTTATATAATCTTTCTCCCCAACTTTTTTATGTTTTAATCCACGACTTTTCTGATAAATTTTTGTTAGGTCATTTACTTTATCAACATCTAATAACACAGACCTACATCCAGCAATATCTTGCATTTGAGATAAACTCATAGTTTTTGTTTGTTCTCTTTTGAGTTTCTTTATTATGGATGGAACTCTTTTTAGTCGTTGAACAACTAAAGCATTATCATCAACTTTTTTTGACATCTGTCTCAATCTTACTTGAAAAGTATTCATAGGGTATCCATGAGAAGAACGCCAATTATTAAGAATTGTTAGGGCTTCCTCTTTTGCTTCTTCTGTAGAGTCTTTGTTTGTAAGAATATGCCCAGCCCTATCTACTTTAGCTTTTCCATATAGTGGTTTAGTCCATGCCATGCCTATATCAATTACGCATGGTTTAAATATATTTGCATGCCACTATTTATAACGCATGCAGAAGTCTATATATTTATAATTAAACATTGCATGCAAATATATAAACGGCATGCAACAAATACAAGAATATTAATTTTTATCCAGCACACTCAAATACTCTTTTATCCTTCCAATTGTTTGAGGAATCAAGAACTTTTCTATTTTCTGCTCAAATAAATCATGCAATGTCGCAAATTCAGAAACTCTATATAAGTTATTCTTTTTCTCAACAATCATAATATCTCTTAATCTTTTTAACTGGCGCCTAATGTTGCTTTCAGCAATCCCCCTTGTTTCCAAAGAATTTTGCTTACGCATTTGAGTCACAATATCTCTCACTTCAAAAGAAGTCAGCTCCTTTCTATCTTTACGAGCATCCTCCAAAGCAAGAAGAATATCAACAACTATATCTCTACTATCTCCTGGTTGCAACAACCCAAGAGACAAACATATTTTTCTTATAATTTCTCTTTTAGAAGAATCATAAGGCTTCTCATATTTCCTAAGAGTAATTTCGTGTAGCGGAACATCTCTAGCCATGGTTGTAAATACAATAATCAAATTATAAAGTTATTGTTTCCAATGAGGTTTGAACTTTAACTCTGTGCTATAAATGCTTTTTACACCCATCCATTCATGCCAGATATAATTGTAATCTATTGAAGCAACAAATCTTAAGCCGAATTTTAAGTTTTTTGTCTTTTTTATTTCTAAAGTGGGTTCTTTATGGTTTTTATTAGCTAACAATTTTACCCCTTTAATTTTATTAAAATATTTTTCAGGATATATTCTTCTTCCTTTATCATAAATCTCTATGCCATATGGCTCTCCTTCATTTCCAGAGGGAGTGGCAAGACCCCAAAAACCAGGCGCTACCCTCGCAAGACCATTTTTTTTTAAAATTCTATTTACTTCATTAAAAAAGTGAATTTTATCATCAAATAAATATACTGCGGCTCTGCTGTATATGAAATCGAAACTATTTGATTTGAATGGTAGCTTTTTGCTTCCATCACAATAGATAATTTTAGGTAAATTTTTTATTTTGTTAAATTCTTCCTCGCTAAATATTCCTTTAGAAATTGCTTGATTTTTCATTCTTTTAATAGTTCCATGATCTTTGTTTAAGTTGAATCCAATAATTTTCACTTTATTTCCAAATCTTCTAACAAAACCTATCATAGCAACCCCGTGTCCGCATCCAGCTTCAAGAATTCTTACCTTTCCTTTTTCAGCAATCCTTTTTGATATAATCTCAAGAAAGTTTCCAGTAATTTCTTCAATTTGTTCTATTCCCCTATCTCTAGCCATGTTTAATTTCTTCTCCAGTTAAGAGTTGAATTCATATTCCTACAAAAACCATAATCATTATAAATCTACTCTTTCAACTCATGAAGTTATAAAATGGAGTTAGTTGCTTTTTTAGGAAATGACAAAGAAACATGGGGTCAAATCACCGGATTGATAAATCATGAACAATGGGAAAAGATTATTTTAGTAAAATCAAAATCTGCTGACAATTACAATCCATCAAAACCAGCAGACATAGTAATAGTAGACACATCAAAATCTTTAATTGACTTAAAAGAAGATATAGTAAAAAAAATCAGAAGCAAATTTGCAGGTTTTGATGTTCATGTCTCAATTGCATCAGGAACAGGAAAAGAACACATGGCATTAATTAGCGCATTGTTATCAGTCCCAGTAGGAATAAGGCTTGTAGTCTTCACAAAAAACGGCGTTGAAGTTATTAATTAACCAAAAATATAGAAAAGTATATAAATATGCTATAATATCACTATAACATGAAAGAAAATAACGAAATAGCTTTGACCCTAAAATTTAAAGGAATAGAGGCAAAACTCTTAGATAAAATTGTAAGAAACGGATTGTTCAGCTCAAAATCAGAAGCCATAAGGGCTGCTCTTATAAACTATTTTCTTAAACTGGGGCTTATGGGAAGAAAGGAACAATGGGATGAAATTAGAGAGTTCCCAAGAAGAAAAGTTTCGCCAGAACAGTTAACTAAAGATTTAGAGAAATTGGAAGAGGAAACAGAATAAATGAAACTAAGGGTATTTTTGGACACTAACGTGTTCATTTATGCTTTTGAATTTCCAGAATCAAACAGTTCTAAAATAATTAATCTTCTTAATGAAGGAAAAATAGAAGCAGTAATATCAGAAAGAGTTCTAAAAGAAGTGATATCTTATTTTGAAAGAAAGCATTCCAGTGAATTAGCAAAAAAATTTAGAAAATATCTTCTGAACAATTGTTTGTTAGTTTTGAAGGAAGAAGTTGTGGAGCAGATTAAAGAACTAAAGGGAAAAATAAAAGATAAAGATATAGATCAAATAGCTACAGTTATAAAATACGGCATGAAATTTCTTATATCTTACGATAGAGATTTTGATAGTTTTGAAGAGTACTTTACTCCTAAAAAGTTTTTAGAATTTTTGAAAGAAGTAGCAAGCGATGTTGAATTTTAATTCACTGTTTCACAAAAAACGGTGTTGAAGTTATTAATTAACCCCTTTATAGTTAATACAATAGAAAGATTTAAATAGTGGAAAAATTTAAGAAAATCATGGCAGAAAAATCAAGTTCATGGGAATACACTCCTCCGTCAGTTGGAACTATTGAAGTTGATGGAAAAGTTTACAATGCTTCTCCGAGAGGACCAGGAAATGTTCATTTTTTAAAAAACGAATATTATGGAGAAGGATTTAGGCAAGGCACATTTGGAGAACAATTCAATCTTGTTCATTCAGCTTACTTAAATCAAAAGAAAAATGGTGCAAGAGGTATTGTTAATGTAGTAAAAAATCATTGGGCATCAGGAGATACAGCATTGCTTGGAAGAAAAGATGATATCTTGGTAATGAATAATCTAGAAATTATAGATGGAAGAATTCACATGGATCCAGGAAAATTAGAAGACTTATTATCCCAAAGCACAGAATTATATGAGGGAGTAAAAATTAGTAGTTGCGGAAATATTGGTAGAATCTCAAGAAAGATAATCAAAAAGGGTTACAATAAATCCCCAACTGAAATAAAAGATTCTCTTCATCCTTATGTAGCATTTCTCACTCTTGATTCAGGTTCTCCCCCTAAAATAGATAAAATATTAGAAATAACTGAAAAGCCAGCATATATTTGGGTTCCTTCAGATGGGGTAGTCGGAGTTCCTGGTTTGGGCGAGGGCGACGGCAGGTTGGACCTCTTCGTCTGGGGTGGGTTCGGCGGCGGCAGGTGTTCGTTTGGGGTACGTAAGTAGTTCGCACAAAGTGCGAACGCGCGCAAAATTTTTTATATCTGAAAAGCGAACTTTAAGAAAGCGAACTTTCAATTTTAGAAACATTTTTATCCTCAAGTCACGAACCTTCAATGTCTTGGAGCATTAAATTGCGAACCAAGGCTACACGTCACTTGCGAGTGCTTTGAAAAAAGACATAAAATTCAACAATAACAGCAAGTAGTAATTGTACATGCGCGAAATCTGAAGTTGTGGTGATTTACTTTTACACAAGTGACTACAGAGTTCCTGATTTGAACGAGAACGACAACAGGTTGAACCTCAACGGCAACAACTGGAATGAGTTCAACGACAACAGGTATTCGTTTGAAATAGCCTTGGCACCAAGACAAAAAATGGTTAAAACATACAATAATTTATACAACAAGGTTTGTTCCTTAGACAATTTAGTTTTAGCAGAACAAAAAGCAAGAAAAGGAAAGTCATCTAAAAACTATGTTCAAAATTTTGAAAAAGATTTGGAAATAAATCTTATAAAACTGCACTTAGAGTTAAAAAAAGAAAGTTATTTTCCATTACCTTTGAAAATGTTTATTATCAGAGACCCAAAGACAAGAACGATTCATAAATCAGAGTTTAGAGATAGAATCGTACATCATGCGATTGTAAAAGTTATAGAACCATTATTTGAAAAGATATTTATTTTTGATTCATATGCAAATCGCATAGACAAAGGTGCTTTGAAAGCAGTTCAACGCTTTGATTTTTTTACACGCAAGGCATCAAATAACGGCTCACAAAAAGGTTGGTTTTCAGAGCCACAAATAAAGGGTTACTGTCTCAAAGCAGATATTAAAAAATATTTTGAAACAGTAAACCATGAGGTTTTATTAAATATTTTAGAAAGAAAAATAACAGATAAAAGAATTATTGGATTGCTTAAAAAAATTGTTGCGAACTTTAGCCAGAAGAGAGAGAGAGAGTAATTTTAGAATCAAACAAGAAAGGCATGCCAATAGGCAATTTAACTTCTCAATTCTTTGCTAATGTCTATCTTAACGAGTTGGATTATTTTGTTAAGCATGAATTGAAAGCAAAATATTATATAAGATATGTAGATGATTTTGTAATAATTCACAAATCAAAAGAGCAATTAACAATATGGAAAAATAAAATTAACGAGTTTCTTAAAGAGAAATTAAAGATAGAGCTACATCCTCAAAAATCAAAAATTGTATCATTATCAAGAGGAATTGACTTTTTAGGCTTCAGGAATTTATGGAAATATAAGTTGCTAAGAAAAAGAAACATAAAGACAATGCAAAAGAAAATAAATTCTTATGAAAAAGGAGATATTTCTTTTAGTTTAGTTTTCAACAGTTCTAAGGGCTGGGAAGCATATGCAAAATGGGCAAATACATATAAGTTAAGAAACAAGTTTAAGATTAAAATTATAAATAGTTTACTAGACAAAATTTAGTTATCTAAATTACCTACAAAATTAAAACAAATTAAAGAACCATCTTCCCATCATTATTACCAATAACAACAAGATAAACCACGTCACGAATGAATAAATTCTTTTAGCCCATTTAGCACTTCCTGTAATTCCCCAAATAGTCAAGTAAAAGAATCTCCCTCCATCAAGTATTGAAACTGGAAGCATATTCAT
>Ga0209542_10011614_pt1 | contig 15586 bp, 16 predicted proteins | sample RifCSPhighO2_01_FD_184028 | JGI IMG/M metagenome (GOLD analysis project Ga0209542, IMG submission 184028) | Soil microbial communities from Rifle, Colorado - Rifle CSP2_plank highO2_0.1 (SPAdes) (version 2) | ecosystem: Environmental > Terrestrial > Deep subsurface > Rock core/Sediment ... | reverse complement strand
TCGTTGTGTCGTCCCTTTCGTTGCAACAGGTATCAACAGCTTACCAGCACTTGCAGCCTTGTACGCTATGAACTGTCGCAGTCGTCCCCACGATGCGTCCTGCCTTGATTTTGAAAACTTATCTTTCTTCAATGTCATCGGCATGTCTTCCATACCAATCGCATCATACTGTGTTGTGTAATAATATGAAAGCTTGTGCAGAAAATCTGTGCGGATGTTTTTTATCTTTTCATGTCTGCAAGCAACTCTTATCCTCTGTTTAACACGATTCTTGCTTCCTTTCTTTTTTCGTGAAAGATTTTGTTGTAGCTTTGTCAATTTTATTTCATTATGTTTCAGGTGTCGTGGATTTTTGACTGCATGACCATCACTGTCATACACAAAATTGTCAAGACCTACATCAATACCAACAACTTTCGTGATGGGCTGCTGAACAATGGATTTCTTCTCATCGCTCACAACAAACGCAAACCACTTGCCTGATTGTTCATGCTTGATTGTCACTTGTTTGATTTCTCCTTTGATAACACGATGGCAGCGAATTGGAATATCACCAATCTTTGACAGACGGAGTGTGTTGTTGCGCTTACCTGTTCCAATCAGTTTGAATCCGCTTTGGTTATATGTGAAAGTCTTGAACCAGCCTTTGCCTTTGAAGCGCAACGAGCCAACGTTTCTACCTTGCTTCTTCGTCTGTGCCAAGGCACGCAAATTCGAGAACAAGCGGTAACATTCGTACTGCATTGTCTTTGAGTGGAGCCTTTTGAATCTGCTGTCGCAGATTTTCATGTCAGGGATGATGCCCTGAATCTGCGCTCGGTCTATAACTTTTTGTTCCTGAAGCTCGCCTAAAAGAATGTTGTACGTCTGTCGAGTCAGCTCCAATGTGTCAAACATCTTCTGCTCGACCTGCTCGCTTGGATACAAGCGGAATTGGTATGTTTTCATCCAATCTTTCTTGATTTATCCATTTATATACTTCACGCGCACGGTTGTCCAGTGGAGCTTATTTTTTGTCCAGTGGCTCTGAAAAAAGCAAAAATGAGCTTATTTATCAGCATTTAGTGAAGCATATCATGTGTCCAGTGGCTTTCTTTGTTAAAGTATCTCGCAAAGCAATGGAAAGAGTTTGGAGACCCAAGATACGAGATGACCATGGCAGCGCTACACCAAAATCAGAAAGTGCTTACTGGGTTTTTCTCAACCCCTCCAAATTAGAGGGGACTTCGATTCTCATTAAGAACTTTCTTTAGATTCTATTTGGCCAAATGTCTTTCGCAATTTGGTTTCAACTTTTTTTATATCATCTTCTTTCGGCAATTTTTCTGGAATAATACCTCTTCTCCCTAATAGTTCTCGAACTTCACTATTATTTGTTTTATGTTCTTCTTTTATCTTTGGTTTTCCGGACAGATTTTTTTCTCTTGTATTTACAGTAGTAATCTCAGCAGCCAAGTCTTTCGCTTTAATCGTAACTGTTGGTAAGAAATCTGCAAGCGGTTTCGATGGCGCCACTCCTAATTTTTCTTTCATTTGCTGCGTCGTGTTGCCGCCAAATAGAACTTCGTCACCAACTGACCTTATTTCACTTATCCCTTTCCCATCAATCCCACGTTGGTATAACGTTTCTGCAAATCTTTTTTCTGTCTCGGTAAGTTTTTTCCGTGCTTCAATTCTCTTTATTTCTTCGATATGGGTGCTCATTACCTCCTGTCGTCTTGTCTGCACAGCAAAATACATTTGTGCAGTTGCAATTGCTGCTTTGGTCGGGCTTCCATTTTGTGCTATTATATAACAGGCGTATCTGCTTAGTTTATAGTCTGGAACTGCTCTCCCTTTTTCCGTAAATAAAGCAGTTTTCTTAAAATGATTGTCAGGTTCAATACCACTTGTTTTGCACGATTGCATAGCTCTTTCAACGACTGCCAAGAATGTATCATACGTTGAATAATCCAGTAATGGTGCTAATTCTCTTGCGCTCCAGTATTCACTATCATTCTCATCCATTTTTTTGATGTCTTCAAGTGTTTGAATGAGTTTTGTTTGAACAGCTTTATCCATGCTTCAATCCCTTCTTCAGCAGCTCTATAACAGCTTCGTTGTTGTTTCTAAAATCATGGTCTATCTTAAATTTCAGGACTTCTTTCCATAATTCATCTTCGCAATCCAAAATGAGTTTTTTTGCCATAACTAATAGTTACTAATAGTTATTTATAAAAATTGTGGTTCCCAAAAATATACTAATGATTATTAACATTTGGTGACATACTCTCCCTCTAAAAGAGAGGAGCCTCTTGCTTCACTGACAGAGCTACCTGCTCCATCTCCACAAGCGTTGATTCGGCTGTGCCCCAGCCTATCTCTTTGAGCGTTAGACGCTTTATTTCAAGTGCCGCATTATAATCTCTCGGTGCAGTAAAACCGCAGTTGCTGCATTCATGGGTTCGCTGCCATAACTCTTTTGGCACTATTGTCTGGCACTGACTGCATCGTTGTGTCGTCCCTTTCGTTGCAACAGGTATCAATAGCTTACCAGCACTTGCAGCCTTGTACGCCATGAACTGTCGCAGTCGTCCCCACGATGCATCCTGCCTTGATTTTGAAAACATATCTTTTTTTATTTGCATTGACATGTCTTCCATGCCAATCGCATCATAATTTGTTGTGTAATAATAAGAAATTTTGTGCAGAAAATCATTGCGGATGTTTTTTATTTTTTCATGTCTGCAAGCAACTCTTATCCTCTGTTTAACACGATTCTTGCTGCCTTTCTTTTTTCGTGAAAGATTTTGTTGCAGCTTTGTCAATTTTATTTCATTATGTTTCAGGTGTCTTGGATTTTTCACGACATGACCATCACTGTCATACACAAAATTGTCAAGACCTACATCAATACCAACAACATTCTTGATTGGCTGCTGAACAATTGTTTTCTTTTCATCGCTGACAACATAAGCAAACCACTTGCCTGATTGTTCATGCTTGATTGTCACTTGTTTGATTTCTCCTTTGATAACACGATGGCAGCGAATTGGAATATCTCCAATCTTTGACAGACAGAGTGTGTTGTTGCGCTTACCTGTTCCGAGCAGTTTGAAACCGCTTTGGTTATATGTGAAAGTCTTGAACCAGCCTTTGCCTTTGAAGCGCAACGAGCCAACGTTTCTACCTCGCTTCTTCGTCTGTGCCAAAGCACGCAGGTTTGAGAACAAGCGGTAACATTCGTACTGCATGGTTTTTGAGTAGAGCCTTTTGAATCTGCTGTCGCAGATTTTCATATCAGGGATGATGCCTTGAATCTGTGCTCGGTCTATAACTTTTTGTTCCTGAAGCTCGCATAAAAGAATGTTGTACGTCTGTCTGCATAACTCAATAGTATCAAACATCTTCTGCTCAACCTGCTCGCTGGGATAGAGACGGAATTGATAGGTTTTCATCAAATCTTTCTTGATTTCTCCATTTATATATCTCACGCGCACGGTTGTCCAGTGGAGCTTATTTTTTGTCCAGTGGCTCTGAAAAAAGCAAAAATGAGCTTAATTTGTCAAGAATTGAGCCTTGAATCGATTGTCCAGTGGCTTTTCATCGCTCAAGTATCTCGCAAAGCAATGGAAAGAATTTGGAGACCCACGATACGAGATGACCATGGCAGCGCTACACAAAAATCAGAAAGTGCTTACGGGGTTTTTCTCAACCCCTCCAAATTAGAGGGGACTTCGATTCTTGTTAACCATATTGATTATTACGAGGCGCTCAATGAAAGAGTATGATTTTTACAATAGATTAGATTAAAACACCCTCACCTTCATCCCTTTCTCAACAACATCATGGACAACTTCTTTTAACGTCGCCGTCTGTTTCACCTGTGCCCACGCATGTCCGCTTTTCTTCACGATTTTCTTATGCTTTTTCATGAACTGCTGTACATGCTCTTTCATCTCAAGCGGCGGTCCTTTGCGTAACACAGAGGACGGTCGTTTTTTCGTTTTGACAACAAACCAGAATGTAACTTTATCATCCCATTCCCAGTTTGCAGCAATCATACCAAAATCAAAAAGATTTTTTTTAACGTGTTCAAAAGTTTTGACAATTTTCGCCCCAACCTTGTCATGCTGTCCTTTTGGTGAGCTGAATTCAATCAACACAACTGTTTTGCCTTTTTTCTTCAGCATGTCCGGCGTCATTTTTGCCTTTGTAAAAAAACATGCGCTCGGTTTGCGCAAGAACTGTGCCGCTTTTTTCTTCATCAACTCCCATTTTTCAACACCCAACGCCGCCGCAGCATTCCGCGTCTTGTCTACCGGATCAACGACAATCAATGGCGATTGCAGTTTTGCCTTATTGATGGATAGCAACACATCCTGTGCATTCTTATACCAATGTGAATAATCGATGATTGTACCTTCTCGCCATCCTGCTGCCGCTTTCAAAAACTTCTCAAAACTACCATAATGGATGATAAGTATTTCCAAGACATACCCGCTGAAACCGCTGATATAGCTTTCTGCGCCGTACATGCGCTGTGCTTTGCAAAATGCTTTCGCAAGCCGTATGTCATCACAGATTTTTTCCGTACTCTTTTTCTTAACCCACGCTGCATGTAATGGACTAACGTCCGTGATGTTTGCTGCATCTTCAGCTTTCTTAATTGCACGAATCGGAACAACCTCAAAAACAAACGTGTCCTGATAAAATCGAAAGTAATCCCGCGAGCCGTGGAATCGTTCAAATCTGCCGATTTTTTTAAGCCATTGTTCTGTAATGTCTGACAGTTTGTCACTTTCATAGCTTGCAGGAAACAAAATGAAAATGTCAGCGTCATGTTGTCCTTTGAGCCATGTTCCTTTCGCGCCGCTGCCGCCAAGAATGACTTTGACCAGCACAACAGAACGTAATTTATCTATGAAAACGGCAATTCTTTTTTCAACTTGTTTTTGTTCTTCTGGGGATGGCTTGATTAACGAGAGAACTTCTGTTTTCCAGTTCATGAAAAGTAAGATATTTTTCGCGTTTATTAATGTTTAGGGGTACTGCCGTTACGAAAGGAAGAAAAAAAATAAACGTTACGTATTTTTTCGCCTTCCTTCTGCTTCAACGACGACCTCAAATGTCTGCCATGAGGAATGAGAACATACAGTTACAACTTATTGAATTTTCCCCATCGAAGCCATTATAAACCTGAATAATATTTCAAAACAGAAAGGTGATTAACAATTTTACAATACATTACAGCAGGCGTGTTCGCAGTTTCAGCATTGACATTACTGTATAACGCTCATAAAAAAGTCCAGCAACTCTCTCTTCTCGCTATTTATCTCCTGCTGAGCGCAATCTCTTTTGTAGTGCCCGAGCCTTACACCACCATAGTCGTTGCCCTTGCAGCCGCATCAATAATTTCTTTTGTCATTCACCTTGAACTCAACAGTAAAAGAGTATGGTCAACACTCTCCAGCATTCTCATTATTGCACTCGCCGCATATGGTCTTATGAATAATTTGCCAATCGCACAGGCTATCGCCTTGCTTGTTGTCAGTCTTTCCTCATTTTATATCCTCTACGCAGGCACGTCCGCAAGAAAACACAGCCTTGTCATTGGAAATCTTTTGTTTTTAATCGGCATTATCGCTCATCTCCCGTTTCTGCTTGAGCTCAAAACATACGAAGTCCAGTTAGGTGTTGCATTGCTCTCATCGCTTTCCCTCCTGTTCGCTCTCTACATCGGAAAACATCTTGAATAAATTTAAAAAGTACGGAATGTTGACAGATTCATGAAGAAAAAAAGAGTTAAAAATACTCGCAAAATCACGAAAAAAAAAGTGAAGACTGTTGAGATTAAGCGTATCTCTACAGGCGTTGAAAACCTTGACAAGCTCAGCGGCGATGGTTTCATCGAAAAGAGTATTACTCTCGTTGCAGGCGGCGCAGGTTCAGGAAAAACTATTCTTGCAATGCAGTTTCTGTGGGAAGGGTTGAAAGAGGGAGATGCTTGTCTTTATATCACATTTGAAGAGCACAAAGAGAAGTCATACAAAGATTTTGCCGAGTTTAACTGGAATTTCGAAGCATACGAAAAAAAGAAGAAATTCTTCTATCTCGAATACAGTCCAGAGCAGGTGAAATCTCTCATCGAAGAAGGCGGCGGCACCGTTGACCAGCTTATTCTAAAGTATAATATCAAACGGCTCGTCATTGATTCTATCACGTCGTATTATCTGTTATATCAAGATGAAGGCTCACGAAAAGCCGCAGGTCTTGCGTTGTTCGAACTAATCAACCAGTGGGGCTGCACCGCTGTCCTGACATCGCAGGCAGTCACAAGCAAAGACGACCTGATGACATCATCGCTCGAGTTCGAAGCAGATAGCATCATTTTGCTCTATCATTTCAGGGACAAGGGCGAACGCAAACGTGCATTTGAAATTTTAAAAATGAGAGGTACACGGCACAGCAACAAAACAATGATGTTCGACATCACTTCAAACGGAATTACCATCCATACGCAACAAATAAAAAAATAGAAGAAAAAGTTTATTCTACTCGTGTTGTTAATTCTCCGGTTACTGTATGTACTATACTTGAGCTTCCTGTGTAGGTGAGTGTGACATCGCCTTTATATCGACTCCCTGCTGCTCCATTTGAACAGGCAGTCAATGTAACACCATCTGCACCACCAAGCACATCACCGTCATTCCATGCGTCGTCGCCATTTGCTTCTGCACTTGCTGTGCAACCAGCGACTGCAATCGTCACAGCTGTTAAATCGTCCCCGAGACCATTACGGAGAATGAGCTGCGTTGTTGCTGCAGTGACACGATGGTCATCACATCCGATTCCCGGCCCAACTGTACAGCTTGCAGGAAGAAATCTACTTGGATTTAACACGCCAAAATAAGCGAGCGCTCCAATTGCTACAAGAACTACCAAAATTGCCCAGCCATATGTCATCAAAAACTCCATGGCTGCTTGTCCCTTTTTCACTATTAATCACCTCATTTTCGGTTTTCCTTTCAAAGGAATACCTTCGTACTACTGACGAAAGAATGCATATTTGTATTTAAACTTTACTTCATACAATAACTACTTTAAAATGAGAAAAAACCTATTTATAGCGTCATCGCTTCGCTTAATCGATGAATAAAGCTCAGGCGAGTTTTGAATATATTATTCTTATCGGGATTATGCTCACGCTTGTCATTCCTGTGTTTTATTATGCGGTCACAACTTCATCTGAAAATATCAAGCAGCATCAGGCACAGGATGTTGTAGAAAGTTTACGAAAAGCTGCAGATGAAGTTTATGCATTGGGTCCAGGATCAAAACGATTTGTTCTCGTGCAGATGCCCGCAACAGCAGACAGTTTAACAATAAATGCGAACGAGATTGTGTTGCGCATGACTACATTTGGTGATTCAAGCGACATTGTCGCAGTGACGAAAGCGCCGTTGACTGGTTATGTTCCCATCGTTCGTGGCAATTATCGCATCAGGGTAGAACATCTCAATTCAAGCATCGTTTTAATCGGCGACGGCAATGACACGGGGGTTCCGCAGATATCATGGACCGGTCCAACCAGTCTTGCGTGCAATCCGATCACGCTTCGTGTTACAACAAGCGAGCCATCACAATGCAGGTTTGACACAACTGATACTACATATGCAGCAATGGCAACGCTCATGACGGGCAATTCGCTCGGACATAGTTATGAGCTTGGTGTGCAATCCGAAGGAAGTTATACATATTACATCAGATGCAGCGATGCATACGGAAATACGATGGACAGTTCTTCTGTTACTTCCTATCAGGTCAATTTCACATCCTGTAGCGAGGGGAGTAGTGGAGAAAATGAAACCATTCCTCCGGTTGTTACTCTTATAAGTCCTGCAAATGGGTACATATCAAACAGCTCACAAATTCAATTTCAATATAGTGCATCGGACGACTCGCCGCTTGTCTCTTGCAGCCTGCTTGCAGATTTCGTTGCTATCACACAGCAGAATTTTCCATCACGTGACACAACAAACAACATCACGGGCAACTTAGATGCTGGCGACTACAACTGGTCTGTAAGCTGTACTGACAGCTATGGTATCGCAGGAAACAGCTCGTCGCTGCAAATAACAGTGAATGCTACTCTTGATGACGACAATCCTATTGTCAACCTTCAATCTCCTGCAAATGGTACTCTCCGAAATTTCAACTTAGTCAAGTTTTTTTATAATGTTTCTGATGTGACATCTTCTATCACATCATGCACTTTATCTTTATTTGGGCAGCTCGACGGCGGCGGCATCTCAAGCCAGTCGGTGAGCGACTATTCAGTGAATGAAAACGCATCGGAAATTATCTCGTTAAGTCTTGAGCAAGGCAATCACACCTGGAATATCAGTTGCAAAGACGCAAGTATTTATCTTAATGAAGGAATATCACAAACACGCTGGCTTCGGATTAATAGCAGCTCTGAGGATACATATATTATCAGCTGTGCAGGTCAGTGTGGCTTTGAGGGGTACGGTGATGGTGTCTGTCGCCAATCACCTTCAAAGTGTACACAAAATGGCGAAACACACTCTCCCACAGGCGACCAATACTGTACAGGAGGCGCCCAGTCAAACACCTGCTGCTGTGTCCCATGAAAAAAGCTTTTATGACGGTCGAAGCAGTTATTTTCATAGGCATTATTTTCCTTCTGTTCGGCGCATCATATGTTTTGTACATCAACAAAAGCATTGACTTGTCACAATCACGGCAGGAATTACAGGAAAAAGCCGATTGCATGCGTGCTGCCAGTGCGCTGACTGCGATTCATGTGCTGGGTAACGGAGCGCGTGCAACGATTGAGATTGACAATGCTCTCATTCTTGAAGAACAGCGCATTGAAACAAATACAACTTTCTGCACATTCCCAGTGGCAGGCAACCGAACACGTCTCACTCTTGTGCCGGGCAACATCACTATCATCGCGAACGACGGTTATATAGAGGTTGTCCAGTGAAAAAAGCACAACTGTTTTCTCTGGAAGCTATACTCTCCATCATCGTCTTCATGTTTGTCATGTTGTTCCTATTATCATTCTGGAATATTGTCTCAACAAGATTGAACAGTGCAGCTGCATCGGGCGAGCTTGAACTTCAGGCAGCACAGATAACTGATATATTGGTGTCGTCGCGAGGTTTTCCAGAAGCCTGGGAAAATGATTCTGCATCGGTTATTATTCCTGGTCTGATGTTCAATCCCCACAATCTTGAGCAGCAGAAAGTTGATGCGTTTGTTGCTCTCAATTATTCTGTCATTAAACACGCTTTTAACATTGAACGATTCGACTTCAGGTTTGACGTTCGTGATGCGAACGGAAACTTGTTGAGTGGCGTCGGTGTTTATCCTTCGACAGATGATGAAGCAATTGTTTTTCAGCGGTTCGCACTTATCAATAATCAAACACGACAGGTGTTATTCACATTATGGCACTGAACAACAAAGGAATTGCACTGATTCTTGACGTTGCTCTGGGTACAGTAGTCATCATGGCCGGTGTAGCGCTTTCCGTCTTTTTCATTTCTGAAAGCGGCTCGCATGTCGCAGACTATCAGCTTGCACGCATCGGCGCAGACATTCTTGGCATGCTTGACGCACAGCAGGGTTTCGACAATCTTGACCATGCAGCGATAGAACAAAAAATCGCTGAGCTGCTGCCTGCGCATCTTGATATGCTGGTACGCATCGAAGGCGATTTTGAAGAAGGCGATGGCATTATCGAAGTAGGAGGCAATCTTCCTTCGACTGCGTCAATCATTCCGGTGCGCCGTGTCGCTTTGACGAGTGATGATGTCTATCTTAAAATAACTGCGTATGTGTGGTTGCGATGACAAAAAAAGGAGTGTTTTACACATTAACATTGAGTCTATTGGCTATTGCATTGGTAAGCCTTGCATTTCTGTCATTCACTTTTTCCCAGTCAAGCCAGTCGCAGTACATTGAATTAAGTTCTGCTTTTTCAGTATATGATATGCATACATCCATCAGCAAGGTCATGAGCGATGCTTTTAGTCATAAGAATACAACATTTGTGAGAACGACACGTGAATCCATTGTGATACAGGAATCACTGCCGGTTGATTTTGACGCACTTGATGCACAGCTCACGTCGTTAAAAAATAAAATTGAACGAGATTTTCGTAATGTCAACATCACAATTGGTGAACACGCACTCTACTTTTTGCCAATGAATCTTAGTTTAAGTCACATCGCCGACAATCATTTCGTTCTTTCATTGCATCCGAATGTGACTGGGTATAATATCACATTGAGATATTCCGGCAGCGTTTCAAGCTGTTCTGAAAACAGTGACGCGGGCTCGATTCATGTTGAGCTGTACGTGATTGCCGGCGGCTCGAACTGCACGTTCAATCAGAATGTTGGAGAATTTCAATTAACGGTGAATGGACAACAAACGACGCTTGAAATTGACGACGACAATCTTGAACTGCAAAGCAACAGCAGTGTGAAGACAAGCATTTCTGTGTCCGTTGTTCCGCAATCACAATACATTGATGTTGAGATGCCGATGACGGTTTCAGTACGCGAGCCTGTCTTTGGGTTTGAAAAAAATGCGTTTGTGCAGTTGATGAGAAGGGAGTGAGTAGAACACTTCTTGAAAAAATAAACAGTTATTCTCTGAGGTTGTATCATTGCATGGACTCCCAGCCACCGACGCTACGAAATGTCAGAAACTTCCGCCAGTGTGCACACTAAAGGTTTCTGAGCATGCTCAAGTGTCAGAAATCAGCGGATTTCTGAGCATGTTAGAAACAGGTGTTTCCAACAAACCACCAGTATCATGCAACTTGTCTATAGAATCCGAAGGGAGCGCTGGCTGGTGGTTCTTGACAGGAAGAAAAAAATACACACGTAAAAACGTTTAATTTGTTCAGAATACCCCGTCGCTTGCGACGATTGGGTGAAACCCTCTCGTTGTGATAATGTATGGGTTTCTGAACTTTAAAAACATCAGAGTTTTCCATCCTTTTTGAATTTAATTTGAAAATTCTGAGTGTGCTCAAAAACCACTAATAAATATTATTTTGTTTGATGGTTTTTGACATACCCCACCCCTTTGGGCGATTGGGAATTTTTATTTTCTCGCTTTCCTTCTGCTCCAACGACAACTACTAAACAAGCAAAAAACGAATATACGTTTTAATGTCACCATTCAAAAATGAAGACACACGTTTATATACATTCTTCAGCTGCCTTTAAGCTTGATGGGGCGGTTAAAAAAGAGACGCACGCTTAAAAAAAAGAGCAGTGAAAAAAAGAAAGTTGTATCAGTCATTACTGAAAAAAAAGTACGTCTTTATAGACCAACAGCTGTTACAAAATTCACACATCGACGTATTCTTCCCGGCATCATTATTATTAGCGCTGCTGCACTTCTTGTAGGCATAGCAATCTTGTTCCAACGTTATCCTGCAGCTATTACATGGGCAACGTCATCAATCATCGCACTTTTTGTAAACACAAATATCTCCCTACTCATTGGGCTTGGTGTAGCCCTTGCTATTCTCGTGCTTGTTTTCTTTCTCCCCACAAAAAGAAAAAAACAGTTGGTAACATCCCAAAAGTTCAAATCCCCCAAAGCAAGTTCAAGCCATTTCGGCTCCGGATGGCGCGACTTCGCGTCAAAACATTTATCTGAATCAGCAAAATCAAACCCGGAAGCGCGAAAGCTCTTCAGGAAAAAAACAAAAAGGCCATTCCAAATCACTATTGAAACATACCAGACCGGGCTTGATGCGTTATATAATGAAATCAAGAAAAGAGGACAAGTGACCATTGAAGAAATTGAGGTAACATTCAAAATAAACAAAGATTTAGCTGAAGAATGGGCACACATTCTTGAATCAAAGCAGCTTATTCAGATAGAGTATCCCCCTTTTGGTTCAATGGTATTGACACTACCAAAAAAAGTTGAGGAACAATGAGAGACGTCGTCGAAACATACAAGATTACTGAAAGTGGGTTCAATGCAGAAGTAAAAATCACCGGCGGCAAAGGGCAGATGAAACTGTACGAGATTGTACAGCATACTATAGAGCCGGCAACTGCCGCAATGCTTGAGCACATTAAGCACGAACTCATCACTATGCTGCGCGTCAGCGCGGAAGAAATGGTTGACCCCAAACAAATCGATGCGCTAAAAAAACGGTTCAGAGAAAAAGCAGAATCGGTACTCGACCAAAAGATACCGGGCATTGAAAAGAAAACAAAAGAATTTCTGGTACAATCGTTGATGAAAGAGATGCTCGGACTTGGTGATATAGAACTTCTGCTCAGTGACCCTATGCTTGAAGAAATTATCATTTTGTCCGCGCATGAGCCCATTCGTGTCTTTCATCGTGCGCATGGCTGGCTGCAGACAAACATTTTGTTGCGTGACGAAACACAAATCAGAGATTACTTTAATACCATTGGCAGACGAGTTGGTCGACAGATAACAAATCTCACGCCGCTGCTCGACGCACATCTGCTTACGGGAGACAGAGCAAATGCAGTTCTTTATCCAATCTCAAGCAAAGGCCATACTCTGACGGTAAGAAAATTTGCGCGTGACCCTTGGACAGTCACCGATTTCATCAAAAACAACACCGGCAGTGCATCTATTTTTGCGTTGATTTGGTTCGCGACACAGTACGAATCAAATATTCTTGTATCAGGTGGAACTGGTTCAGGAAAAACGTCGCTGCTCAACGTGTGCATGCCCTTTATGCCTCCGGCACATCGCATCATCAGCATTGAAGATACGCGTGAATTAATGCTTCCAGAATATTTATTTTGGTGTCCATTGACCACGCGGCAGGCAAATCCCGAGGGCAAAGGCGAGGTGACAATGAACGACCTTCTGGTCAATTCACTGCGTATGCGCCCTGACCGCATTGTGTTGGGCGAGATGCGTAAGAAAGATCAGGCAGAAGTGTTGTTTGAGGCGATGCACACCGGTCACAGTGTTTATGCAACAGTTCATGCCGACTCTGTTGCGGCAACTATTGAACGTCTTGAAAATCCACCGATTGAAGTTCCCGCCAATCTTCTGACTGCTGTTAATCTGAATGTCGTAATGTTCCGCAATCGTCGGCAGAATGTGCGTCGCATTTATCAGGTAGGTGAATTTCTTTCAGCAGAGGAAGAAGGCAAAAAAGGTGTGAAAGCAAACATCATTTACCGGTGGAATCCAACACATGACACATTGGTGTCACACAATAAACCTATTCGTCTTTTCGAAGAACTGAGCAGACATACAGGAATGAACGACGTAGAAATTGACAAAGACATTAAGACAAAAGAGTCAATCCTGCAATGGATGGTAAAAAACAACCTCCGCTCAATTGAACAGGTGGGCAAGATTATGAATGCGTACTATCTCGATGCGGAGTTTGTTGAAACCAGCGTAAAAAAAGGTACGGCGCAAAAGCTGCTTGGTGTGTGAGCATGACACTCATTCCATTCTCTCTCCTGCCGCCTGCCCTCCTGCGTTCTTTGTCTGCTCATTTCATGAGTATCGGAAAACTACTTGAAAAAGCAATGCCCCAGCTACAAATAGACCTTGAACGCATTGACATGCAGATAGATTCGCCGCGTTACCTTGCGATGTGTTTTACCGCAACGCTACTACAATTTGTTTTTATCGCAATTCTGTTGAGTGTTGCGTGGTCAGTCGTTGCAGGAATTATTCTTGCTGCCCTATTAAGTTCATTTGTATTTTTCATGCAGATAAAATATCCTTCAGTGAAAGCATACAAGCGTGTACGAAAAATTGATGCTGATGTGCTTGGCGCATTGCGCGCAATCATGATACAGCTCGATGCCGGTGTTCCTTTGTTCGATGCAATGGTCATCGTTTCGCGGCAGAATTTTGGCGAAGTGAGCAAAGAGTTTCATAAAGTGGTCAAGCAGATGAGTGGTGGTGTGTCACAGATACAAGCATTGGAAGAAATGGCATTAAAAAATCCTTCTCCTTATTTTCGTCGTGGAATTTGGCAAATCATGAACGGCATGAAACAAGGTGCAGATATTAACCCTGTGATTCAGTCAGTTGTTTCTGACTTAAGCAAAGAACAGATTATCCAGATTGAAAAGTATGGTGCGCAATTAAGTCCATTGGCTATGTTTTACATGATGGGTGCTGTTATCTTGCCAGCATTAGGCACGACATTCATTATCATTCTGAGCGGCTTTCTCGGTCTTGAAGATTCGCTGATAAAACTCGTTTTGTGGGGACTGCTTGGTTTCATTGTCTTTTTCCAACTGATGTTTTCCGGCACGATAAAAACACGGAGGCCCAGCCTGTTGGGTGAGTAATGATAAAAAATATTTGTCGCATCATTGGAAACCTTGTACCGCTGCGTTTCCGTTCAAAAACCGCTGAACTTATCAGATATTTGCAGGTAAAGTATGAGCCTGAAGTTTTCATTGGATTTGTCGCAATCGTATCATTCATTGTAGGGCTCGTAGCAGGCGGAATCGGCTTTCTTCTTGAAAAATCATTTTTGCTGTTTTTTCTGATTGCAACTGCTGTCACGAATGCTATTATTTATTCTGTGACTGCACTCATTGTTGATATGCGTGCGCGCATGATTGAAGAAAGTTTACCTGACGCATTGCAACTGATGTCCTCCAATTTACGTTCAGGAATGACACCGGACAAAGCTCTTTTGTTCGCGGCACGTCCTGAATTCGGTCCGTTGAAAGCAGAAATTGATTTTGTCGGTAAAAACGTTACGTTGGGAAAGAGTGTTGGTACTGCATTGCTGGAGATGTCTATGCACATCCGTTCGAGAAAGCTCGTGCGTGCAGTTGAATTAATTAATGGCGGTTTGGAAAGTGGTGGCAGCCTTGCAAACTTGCTTGATGCAACTGCAGCTCATTTGCGCGATGCAGCGATTGTGGACAAGAAAATAAAAGCAGCAATTACCATGTACATTATATTCATATTTTCAGCAGCTGCTATTATTACACCTATCCTTCTCGGATTAACTTCTGTCCTTGTCGAGATTTTACGTTCAAGCATTGCACAGATAGATATTCCGACGAGTGCCACTGCTGCGCTGCCTATATCTGTCGGAAAAATCCAGATTTCAGCAGAGTTCATCCGTATGTATATCATTATATTTTTAGTAGTGAATGGCTTTCTTGCATCGTCATTATTGGGCTTGATTGCCAAAGGAAGACAGCGCGAAGGATTGCGGTATTACGTGCCATTGCTCATTCTTGCGATACCACTTTTCCTCCTGTCGAGATACGCGATACAAACGCTGTTGTCGGGATTGTTTAAGTTTTGAAGATTGGTTAGTTCGTGAGTAATGTCGTGAAGCAAGAAGGAAGGCGAAAAACTTTTTTTTAACGTTTTATTTTTTTCTTCCTGGAGTAACGGCGGTGCAAACCGTAACCTGAGGTTTAGTGCTCAAACAGTATCTCCGCAGGAGTCATGTTGTTCTCCAAGTTCACACTACTTCAATAAAGGAATCACACCGCCGCCGCGCGGTAAGGGGTATGTTTGCCCCTGATCTAACCAGTACTCAGTGGACTTTAGATC
>Ga0209542_10011613_pt1 | contig 15588 bp, 18 predicted proteins | sample RifCSPhighO2_01_FD_184028 | JGI IMG/M metagenome (GOLD analysis project Ga0209542, IMG submission 184028) | Soil microbial communities from Rifle, Colorado - Rifle CSP2_plank highO2_0.1 (SPAdes) (version 2) | ecosystem: Environmental > Terrestrial > Deep subsurface > Rock core/Sediment ... | reverse complement strand
TTGAAGTTAGTCAATTTCTTTTGATGCCCCACTCCGTCAGCAGACGGATTTGCCAGCAGGCAAACCCTTGGGGTGGGGAGGTTCACTGGGTTTTGTTTTTCTGTTAAAGCTAAAAGCGAAGATGTAAAAATTTCTGAAAAAGATTTTGAAGATTATAAATGGATTAAACCAGAAGAATTAAAAAGTTATGATTATATTGAGGGAATGGAAGAAGAAGTTTATTTAGCTTTTAATTAAAAATGGGAAATGTAAAATTGTTTGTAGCTGCAAAAGCATTTGTTATTCATAATAATAAAGTATTAATTTTAAGAGAATCAAATAAATATTCTGATGGCACTCAATTTGGAAAGTATGGGGAAGTTGGTGGCAGAATAGCTCCTGGTGAATATTTTAATGAGAGTTTAATCAGGGAAATTAAAGAAGAAACTGGATTAAATGTAGGAATTGGAAAACCTTTTTATGTTGGTGAATGGAGAAGAAATGTTAGAGGAGAGAATTGGCAGATTATTGGAATATTTTTAGAATGTTTTTCTGATTCTTCAGATGTTAAATTAAGTGAAGATCATGATCATTATTTGTGGATAGATCCTAAAGAATATAAAAATTATTCTATTATGGAAGCAACTATTCCTGCTTTTGAAGAGTATATAAAAAAATAAATCTCTATAGATTATTTTTTAGGCAACCCTTTTAAATTTTTCTAAATTGCATATTTATATGACCAAACTTTTAGATGATCTGATTGAAAACTTAGCAAGTGATGATTTAAATAAAAATCAATATCTTTTAGATACTTTTTATGGTTATTTTTCTTTTTATAATGATCCTCAATTTTTTGAAGAAATTAGAAATTTATTTATTGGTGCTGTCCAAGATAAAATGTCAGAATATCAAATAGCGCATAATTTAAAAATCCCCAATTCTCATCTAGAAGCTTTACCAATAGGAATCAAAAGAGGGATTTTTATGCATGATCATAATCTTGGCGAAGATGATTTAAGTGAATATATATTATTTTTAGCCCATAATTTGAAAAAATATGGATTAGAAGAAGAATTTAAATATTTATTAAAATTTGAAATTAAAGACAGAGCTTATAGTGTGTGGAGAGATACTATCAATATATTAAAAAACATGAAAATTGCAGATGGATTTAATTTAAGGCCTGATTCTATTGGCATTAAGATTAGTTATAGTGAAAATAATTATTCTTTTACAATTGATAAATGGTCAAATTACTATAGAATAAGACCAATTTTTGATGGTAAAACTTTAATTGATTTAGATTACTATTATGATGAAATTATTGATGGTCTAAGTTTGGAAGATGCAATTGGAATTGGAAATACAATTAGAAATTGCGATGAATCTTCTTATGAACTAATGCTTGAGAAAGTCGGGGCTATTGATAGTTATTTTGGCACAGAATTAAAAGATAGCTAAACTAATATTATTGAAATTACTACTATTTTACCTCACAATAATACTTTTAAATCCAAAATTTATTTAATTTTTATGGTTATTGATAAATATGAAGCTCAATTTTTTAAAAATGAAGTAGATCATGCTACAAGTACTTTGGAACTTGCTTTAAAACAATCATATTTATTGGGAAATTGTTTTATTTCGCCTTTTGTTAAAAGCCCTTATAATCTAGCTTATAGAATAACTGGTGAAAGACTTTTAAGAGGCATGGATGGAACAGGAAATAGAGATTGGTCTGAAGATCCAGAAGCACAAAGATTGGAGTCTTTTGTTAAAGAATTTAATCTATTAAGAAGTGTCAGTGAAATGGTTTTTGGTTTAGAATTTACTTCAAGACTTGCAATGTACACTCCTGAAGATAGAGATGTTCAAGACAACATTCATAAAGCAGAGCAGAGATATCCAGTAGGACGATCTCTTGATATTTTAGATAATATTTACCCATCCAAAATTTTAAATAAAGTTAAACTACAGAAAAACAGATTGGGTATTTATGTTCCTAAAGAAATTTCAGATTTGGGCTGGGCATATTCAATTCTTTTAGCAAATAGTTTTGTCTCGAATAAAGATATTTTAATGAATCTAGATTTTATTCAATCATTCAAATATACTCAATAGTTTTATATACATTTCTTATTTCTTATTTTTATGAAAAGTTATGAAGAAATGCTTGATGAGGCTATAAGTCAATTACCAGAAAGAACCGTAGTTACTGAAAGATTTGAAGTTCCAAGAGCTAAAGGTCATATTCAAGGAAATAAAACTGTAATAACTAATTTTAATAATATTCTTGATTTGTTTAGAAGAGAGAGAGATCATTTTTTAAAATTCATGCTTAAAGAATTAGCAACTCCCGGATATTTAGATGGACCCAGATTAGTTTTAGGAAGAAAAGTTAATGTTGCCTTGATTAATCAGAAGATAAACCAATATGCTGATACTTTTGTATTGTGCAGCAATTGCGGAAAACCTGATACTCAGATAATTGATAAAGATGGAAGTTTGCAATTGAAATGTGCTGCCTGCGGTGCACAAAAACCTATTAAAATTTAAATTTCTATTTATAGTAACATTTATTTAATATAATATAACTTTTTTTATATGGAAAAAGGAAAATTTGCAAAACATCCTGATTATTATGAAGCAATAGTACAGATAAGACCTGCTAAAGATGAAGTTTTAGATTTTATAAGGGAAATGATAAAATCAAGAAATAATGTGAGAATTTCTAAAGTTGTTGAATTAAAAACAGGTGTTGATATTTATTTAGATAATCAAAAGTTTGCAAGAGGTGTTTTAGGACCACAACTTAAGAAAAAGTTTAAAGGGAAATTAGTAATGTCGAAAACTCTTTATGGTCAACATAGAATGACAAGCAGGTTAATATACAGGGCTACTGTCTTATTTAGATTAAAAGAATAAGCTTATAAAACTTTTAGAAATTCTAAATATATGGCTGATGATAAAGAATTTGATGATTTTGCAGATAATAATAAACAAGCTGAAGTAAAGGAAGAAAAAGCGCCTGAAGAACAACAATTTTTCAGAGTAAGACTTCCAAGGGGAAAACAAACATTAGGAATACTTGAACAACGTTTAGGCGGGAGCAGGATGAGAGTAAGATGTGCTGATGGAAAGATCAGAATTTGCAGAGTTCCTGGAAGATTAAAGAAAAAGTTATGGGTTAGGGAAGGAGATGTATTATTAATTGAGCCATGGTTATTGGGTGGAGATGATAAAGGTGATGTTGTATTTAAATATACAGTAAACCAAGTTGACTGGCTAAGAAAAAATAATCATCTTAAGGATCTAGAAAGTTATGAAGAATTTTAATTCAAAAGTAATTTAAATCTCATTTCTTTTTATTTTTTATGGAAAATAAATTTGTTTCAAGAGCAGGAGAAAAACTCGAATATGCACTGAAAGAATTTCAAATTGATGTTAAAAATCTGGTTGTTGCTGATTTTGGGAGTTCTACTGGTGGTTTTGTTGATTGCTTGTTAAAAAATGGCGCTAAAAAAGTTTATTCTGTTGATACTGCAGATAATGTGTTATCAGATGAAATTAAACAAAATGAAAAAGTTCAGCAAATTGTTGGAAATGCAATGCATATAAAATTAGAAGAGGAAGTTGATTTAATTACTATTGATGTTGCATGGACAAGACAAAGATTAATTATTCCAAATGCTAGAAGGAATTTAAAAGAAAATGGATATATTATTTCTTTAATTAAACCACAATATGAGGCTGAAAAAAGATGGCTGACAAAAGGTGTTGTTGAGGATAAATTTCTTGGCAAAACTTTAGATATTTTAAGGGCTAATTTAAAAAAAATCAGGAATTTAGAAATAATAAAAATAATTAAATCTCCGTTGAAGGGTTCTAAAGGTAAAAATGTTGAATATTTAATGTTGTGCAGGAAAATTTCTGAATAAAAAGTTTATTAAACATTAGTAATAAAATATTTCTAATGGGTGGCAAAGAAAAATTCAGAACATATGGTGATGTATTTGATGAAAAAACATTAAGGGTTTTATTTAAACTGGAAAGTGAAGGTTATTTTATAGAAATGCGAAGTCCAATTTCTACTGGAAAAGAAAGCAATGTATTTTCTGCAATTACTAAAGATGGAAATTATATTTGTGTAAAAATTTATATGATTAATGCTGCAGATTTCAGAAGAATGTATAATTATATTGGAGCAGACAAAAGATTTGAAGGTTTGCAGAAAAAAAGAAGACAAATAATTTATGCATGGGCACAGAGAGAATATCGTAATTTGATTTTAGCTTATCAAGCAGGAATTAATGTTCCAAAACCAATTGCAGTTAAAGAAAATGTATTATTGATGGAATTTATAGGTGATAATGGGAAAGCTGCAAAATTATTAAAAAATGATCTGCCAAAAGATATGAAGAAATTTTCTGATGATTTAACTAAAGATTTTAAAAAACTCCATAAAATTGGTTTAATACATGGTGACTTAAGTGAATTTAATATTTTAAATTATAATAATAAACCTGTGATAATTGATTTTAGTCATGGAGTTAGATTAGATTATCCAAATGCTAATGATTTATTGAATAGGGATATTGAAAATTTGAAAAAATATTTTAAGAAACATAATATTAATTTGGATATTGGTCTTAAAGATAATTAATGATTATGTTTTATTATCAATCTTTCTATTGACAGTAGAAACTATTTTCTATTCAGAATAGAAACTATTGATTAACAAGCTTTATAATGATTTTTGTTTCTAATAAATTATGGAATTTAGTTATGAAGTAAAAATACCTAAAGATAGAATTGCTGTATTACTTGGTGTAAAAGGAAGTACTAAGAAAGAACTAGAGAAGGCTTTAGGTATAAAAATAAATGTCAATTCTAAAACTGGAGATGTAATATTAGAAGGGGATGACAGTTTAAATTTACATACAGGACAAAGCATAATCAGAGCTATTGGGAGAGGTTTTAATCCTAAAATTGCAATTGACTTAATAGATGAAAATGTTGCATTTGAAACAATAGATATAACTGAATATGCTGGAACAAGTGAAAAGGGATTAATAAGGGCAAGATCTAGAGCTATAGGCGCTGAAGGTAAGGCCAGAAAATATATTGAACAATTAACTGATACTCATGCAATTATTTATGGCAAAACAATTGGTATTATTGGGCATTATGAAAATGTTGCATTGACTAGAAAAGCTTTTGAAAGTTTATTGGGTGGTGCAAGACATTCTACTGTTTATGCATGGCTTGAAAAACAAAGGAAAAGACTTAAATATAAAATGTATTAAAATGCTAAGAAATGAAGAAGATATAAAACAAATCATTCAAGAAGATAAATGGATGATGGACATTCTAAAAATTGTTGATAAGTTGAAATTGCCTGACTGGTGGATTGGGGCTGGATTTGTAAGAAATAAAGTTTGGGATTATTTACATGAATATAAAAAAAGAACTCCTTTAAATGATGTTGATGTTATTTATTTTGATAAGAATGATTTTACTAAAAAAGAGATTAATCTTGAATCTTCTCAATCAGAAGTTATATTACAGGGTAAATTAAGAAAAATAGATTCTTCAATTAACTGGTCTGTTACTAATCAGGCAAGGATGCATGTTTTTCACAATAATATGCCTTATAAGGATTCTTTTGAAGCATTATCTAAATGGACTGAAACTGCTACATGTATTGCTGTAAAATTGGATAATAATCAATTAAAATTAATTTCTCCTTATGGTGTTAAAGATTTATTGAATTTAGAAGTTAAACCAACTCCATTTTCAAACATAAGTGATTACAATAGAAGAATTAAGGAAAAGAAATGGCAAGAAAAATGGCCTAAATTAAAAATATATTAATTTACATGTAAATTTTTATCTATTATAATTGATGAAGTAATTTTGTTTCTTCCTGATTTTTTAGATTTATATAAATTCTTATCTGCTTCTTTGATTATATCATTTGTGTCAATGCATTTTGTAATTATCGTGGTTAAACCTAAAGAAATTGTTACTTTATTATCTGGCTGGTTTTCTTTAAATCTAAAATTATAATTTTCAACTGATTTTCTTAATCTTTCAGATATCTGCAATGCATTGTTTGAATCTGCTTCAGGCAATAAAATTATAAACTCTTCTCCACCATATCTTGCGACTACATCTTTATTTCTTAAACTGTTTTTGAATATTAATGATATTTCTTTTAATAAATAATCTCCTGCTTGATGTCCATTTTTGTCATTGTAATTTTTAAAATAGTCTATATCTAACATAATTAAAGATAGAAATTTGTTAAAATTCTTTGCTTCTTCATCTAATATTTCATTAAAATACCTTCTATTATATAAATTTGTTAATGAATCTGTATTACTCTTTATTTTTGTTATGTCGTGTTCAATTGAATTAAATATTGCAGGAGAAGCTTTATTTAAAAAATAGTTTAATAATCTCGAATTTTCTTTATCTATTTTTTCCAAATCATCGTAAATATTAACAAATGCTATTATTTTATTTTCATATATTATCGGAATACATAATAATGATAGGTCAATATCGTTTTTTAAATCATGTAATAATGTATCATTTAATGTGCTTTTTACAAGGATTATTATTTTTGTTTTTAATGCTTCTTTTACTATTATTTTTTCTGATTCTAATAATTTTTTATCATTAATCTTGGAATTTGAGAATCTTTCATTATTTATTATCAAAGAACAAAATTTTATATTGAATGATGCTTTTATGAAATTTGTTATATATTCTGCCAAATCTTTTAATTCTAACTTTTTATTTATATTAATTAAGAAATCTTCGAATATTCCCATTAATTTTATTTTTAATTTATATTCTTCTATTTTTTTTAATAATTCTTCTTCCATTCTTTAATTTTGAAATTCATAAGTTTAATAATATTTAGTTTTTATAAAATATAATGCCATTTACACCTTATCATTTAGGAATTGCATTTTTAATTGGAATTATTTTTTATTATTCTTACACCAGAAAAATTTATCCAAATAACATTTCACAATCTATATCTCTGCCTTCTCAAAATTATAATATAAATAATAAAATTAAACCGAGATTGGACTATAAAATATATCAATTAAAATTTAAAAGTATAATGAAAAAGGGTTTTGACAAAATTATAGTTTTTCAAGAAAATAATCGTAGCAAGTTTTATAAATAAGCCAAGAGTTCAAAACAATTGATGGGTAAAAAAGAAGGTGGCTTTGAAACTAAGGCACATGAATTAGCAGAGAAGCAAAGAGAAATATCAATATCTGAATTTTTTACAAAGAATAGACACTTACTTGGTTTCGATAATCCGAGAAAAGCTTTATTGATGGCAGTAAAAGAAGCAGTTGATAATAGTCTGACTTATGATATGCCTTTAATTGTAAGCCAAAATGGTAAAATATCTATTGTAAAAATAGGTGAAATTGTAGATAATTTCATAGAAGCTAAAAAAACAGCTGTTATTAAAAATGAAAATTTAGAAAAAATGTTAATTGATGAAAATTTAGAAGTTTTAGCGTTTGATAAGAATAGTCTTAAATTATCATTTAGAAAAGTCTCTACAGTTTTTAGACATAAAGTTAATAGTAAGATATATAGAGTGAAACTTATTTCAGGAAGGTATGTAGACTTAACTGCTTATCATTCCGTTTTTACTCTAGATAAAGGAAAAGTTACTTCTATACCAACAACTGAATTAAAAGAAGGAATGTCTATCGTTGTTCCTAGAAAGGAATGGAATAGTAATTCTTTTATTAAAGAGATTAACTTAATTGAAGAATTGATTTTGTTAGATTCATCGCTAACAAAAAAAATAAATATTTATGGTATCAATTCTTTTTTCACATCCAGTATTATAAAACAAATAAGGGATTTATTGCCTAAAACAAAATGGTACAGAACAAATGATTTTAAGAAATTTAATTATATTCCACTTAATATTCTAAGAAAATTAAAAATAGATTTAGGAAATTTCAACGATTCTAAAGTGGGTATTTCTTTATGTAAACATAAGATTCCCGCAGTTATAAAAGTTGATCATAATTTTGTAGAGTTATTAGGCTTATATGTTTCAGAAGGTTCTATGTTAAAGTCTTTAACTAGGATTCATTTTTCTTTTGGGAGTCATGAAAAAGAATTGGTTTATTATTTAGCTGATATATTTGAGAAAGTATTTAAAATTTCCCCCAAGATAAAAAAAGCCCATGATACTGCTTACAATGTTGTGGCTAACTCTTCCATAATCTGTTTTGTCTTTAAAAATATATTAAAAGTGGGTGATAATGCGCCTACTAAACTAATTCCTAATTTTGTCTTTGATTTTAATAATAGCTTAAAGCATTCATTTTTATTAGCGTACTTAGTTGGTGATGGATATCCTACTAAAGAATTATTTTATTTGTTAAAGAATGATTTAATGTTAGATAGATTATCTAAAGAAAAAATAACTTGTGCTACTGCCAGTCATGAATTGTTTATTGGATTACAATATCTCTTATCTTCTTTAGGCTTGGGTTATAGTGTTGGATATAAAGAACCTCAAAAGAGAATTATTAATAACGTTTTAGCTGAATTTGGAAATAACTATTATATATATATTTATTCAGGTAATAAAGATTGCGCAATCAATTTTTTACCTATAAAAGATACTATAATTAGTAGTAAAGATTCTAAAGTTTCATGTTCAATATCAAGAGCTAATCAAATTAGTATACATACAGAAACGTTAAATAATACATTATCTACGAGCAAGATAATTGCATATCAGGGTGTTGAAACTTTTTTAACAGGAGATTTGGGAGTTTTGACCATAAAGAACATAGAAGAGATAAACTATAATCATGAATGGGTTTACGATGTATCAGTACCTGAATGTGAAAATTTTGTTGCTGGTGCAGGGGCAATTTTATGTCATAACTCATTAGATGCATGTGAAGAAGCAAGAATCTTACCAGATATTTATGTTGAATTGCAACAATTAAAAGAAGATAGGTTTAAAGTTATAGTTGAAGATAATGGTCCAGGAATTGTTAAAGAACAAATTCCTAAAATTTTTGGTAAATTATTATATGGAAGCAAATTTCATCGACTTCGATGTTCCCGCGGACAGCAGGGAATTGGAATTAGTGCAGTACTGTTATATGGTCAATTGACGACGGGAAAGGGGATGTATGTTACTTCAAGGGTAAGTCCTAAACATAATACAAATCATTTTGAAGTTCAAATTGATACACAAAAAAATGAGCCTATTGTTGCAGAAGGAAAAAGTGTTGAATGGAATAAGGAACATGGAACAAGAATAGAAGTTGATATGCAAGCTTCATATCAAAAAGGCAAACAATCTGTTGATGAATATTTAAAAGAAATTGCGTTAATCAACCCTCATGCACAAATAGTTTATAAAACTCCTGAGAAAGAAACCATAACTTATGCAAGGGCTATAAACGAATTGCCAGTAGAAGCAAAAGAAATAAAACCACACCCTTATGGTGTTGAACTTGGTGTTTTAATAAGGATGTTGCATTCAACAGAATCCGGTACATTAAGTTCTTTTTTACAAAATGATTTTTCAAGAATTTCGCAACAGTTAGCAACACAAATTTGTGATGAAGCTAAATTAAGTCCAAGGGCCAGACCAAGTACAATTGCAAGAGAAGAAGCTGAGAATTTATTTAATGTAATCCAAAAAACAAAGATTGTTGCACCGCCAACAGATTGTCTAAATCCTTTAAAAGAAGATGCTTTGATTAAAGGGTTAAAAAAAGAAGTAAATGCTGAATTTTATACTGCTGTTACCAGATCTCCAAGCGTCTATAGAGGAATGCCATTTACAATAGAAGTTGGGTTAGCATATGGTGGGGATTTAGCAAAAGAAGAATCTGTGAAAGTCATGCGTTTTGCAAATAGGGTTCCTTTATTGTATCAACAAGGAGCATGTGCAACCAGCGAGAGTATAATTGATACTGCATGGAAAAATTATGGGGTAAGCCAGAGTAAAGACAGTATGCCTTTTGGGCCTGTTGTAATTGTTGTGCACATGGTTAGTGTCTGGGTTCCATTTACTTCTGAAGCTAAAGAAGCTATAGCACATTATCCTGAGATAATAAAAGATATGAAATTAGCATTACAAGAAGCTGGAAGACAAATGTCAATATACATAAGAAAAACTGTAAGGGCTAGAGAACAACAAGAGAAAATCAATTTATTTGAGAAATATATTCCTGAACTTGTTAATTCATTGCATACTTTAACTGGTGAAAAAAAAGAAATTTTACATGAAGAGCTTAAAAAAGTCTTAAATAGGAATATGAAAGATTTATTATCTGAAGTTAAAGAAGCTGAAAAAACAGAAATTAAAGGTAAAAATGTTGCATTTGGAGAAAAACAACAGACTCTTGGGGATGTTGATGAGGTAGAAGATGGCAGCTAAGGATGATTCAAAAAAATTACTGAGAGAATTTGGATTTAAGATAGTAGAACAAATCAAAAAAGGAAAAAACCCTGAAATAGTTTTTCCATTGAGAAATTTAAGTAATATAATTTATGATGAAAAATCAAGAACTTTGAAATTGGGAAATAAAAAAGGTTCAAGGTCTTTTTTTAATGTTGCACATTCTAAAAAATTTTTGCAAACTGTTGAAGTTGCTTCTGTTATCAAAGAGAAATTAATTGATTCTGGTAAACATTCAAGTTTAAGGGATGTATTTTATATGACTAAGAGGACTATTCCAGGAACTGATACTAATTTAGTTGATGAACAGACAGAATCAGACAAAGCTATTGAAGATTTAGAAGTTATTACGACTTTATCAAGAGAACAGATGCATGTCAATGCTAACAAAAATGGAAGCGTTGCAGGTAAAGTTATTATTGAAGATAGGGGAGATACTATTGACTGGAGTAAATTAGGAAGTGGTGGCTGGGCTATTCCTTCTAATGTTGAAGATATTAAATTTAAGAAAGTTGATGCTAAGTATATTATTTACATGGAAAAAGCTGCTGTCTGGGAACGTCTTAATGAAGATAAATACTGGCAAAAAAATGAAGCTATAATTGTTTCATCACAAGGACAGACTACCAGAGGGATAAGGCGTCTTTTACAAAGGCTCTACGAAGAGTATAAATTACCAATTTATGTTTTATGCGATGGAGATATTTATGGTGCGTATATTTATTCTGTTATCAAATATGGAAGTATTGCTTTAGCTCATGCGTCTGAAAGGTTAACAATTCCTGGTGTTAAATATGTTGGAATTACTATGGATGACATTCAAAAATATGATCTTAAAAAACATTTTATTAAATTAGATGAAAAGGATTATGCAAGAATCAAACAAGTTTCAGAATATGACTGGTTTAAAAATAATAAAGAATGGCAGAGACAATTTAAGATGATGAAAGAATATAAGTCTAAAGTTGAAATTCAGTCATTGTCTTCAAAAGATATTAGTTTTGTATCTGAAAAATATCTTCCTGAGAAAATAAAAAATAAAGAATTTTTAGATTAAATTCTACTTTTTTTGTATCTGAAATAGATAACTAATATAAATATAATAAGAATTAAAAATATTGAATAAATCTTATTGATTTTTTTGGTAATAATTTCATACACTTCTTTTATTAATTTGTTATTTGCTTTTTCTGGATTCATCTCTCCTTTAGTTATATTTAATGTAGAACCTTTCCTTTGATTTTCTTCTCCTAGCTCCTTGGTTTCGTCCCATAATTCTGTTATTGTTTTATCATCATTAATGACAGAAATGTGTTTACTAGTAATTTCTCCTGATGATATTTGTGAAGAAGCAGTTCCAAATCTTTTAGCAACATTAAGATTTAATATTTTTGATGCAGCATTTCCAAAGACATCATTTGCAGTGCATATTGTTTCTATTATTCCATTTTGCGGAGAAAATTCACCTGAACAACTTTGACTTGAGCTTGAGCATATATTCACATTTTCATAGTCCATAGACATACTTCTAATACCATTTGGATCTGAAGTTGTGCAAGTTAGCGTAGTTGTTGTATCTTCATAAAAGTCTGTACCTGCTGAAGATGATATTGTTATCGAAGGCGGGTTTAGTTCGACCATATAAATTTGAACAATGAAGTTTGTTGGATCTGCTATATTTGTCAAATTGATTATTGTATAGTTTTCGTCATAGTTTAACCTTGATACATTGATCTGGTGCGGTGTATTGTAAAAAATTGAACTAATATTTCTCTGATACTCTGTTAATTCCAATAATCTTGTAGCCTGCCCATTATTTAATGTATTATTTGATGAATCCTCAAGTACAAATGAAGCATTGAATGCGGTTATATTTCCATTACTTAAACCTTGATTTATATAATTTGATAGATTTACTTGGGTGTACCATTTGACTGTGATTGTACCATTTCCAATTCTTCCTGCAGTCCCAGATATAAATGTAATATCACTTCTGTTAAATGTTACATTCAAGAAAGTAAGGTTTCCCACCATTACCAAGATATCTGGAACATTTGGGGCGTTAATTCTCTCATTGATGAATGTATTATTTGTTCCTGAAAATTGCCTTATTGCTGTCTTAAAAAATGGATCTGTGTCCATTCCATCTATTGTCGTTTTATATGTATTTGATAAGAATGTATTATTTGCAGCAGCCAATGTTCCTCCAGAATCACTTATATCTAATAACATTGATTGATTCCCATCGATTACTAACATATTGTTATAAGAAACATTCGTATTCGAGCATCTTAATAAGAATAGTGGAAGGCCTTGAAAATTCTGAATTGCACTTAATGTGTTTGAATATATTATATTATAATTTGAATCTTGACATCTTATGTTTCTACCTCCAGTTCTTGTACCTGTACCATTGATTAGGTTATATTGTATTAAATTGTAATCTGAAGTATCTAACCTTATTCCATCATTTGTGCTGTTTGAGAATATAATATTATTTGATATTGTATTATTGGCTGATGATTTTAGACTTATACCATTTGCTCCTCCAGCTCTTAAATTATTTCCAGAAGATACATTGAAGATGTTAAATGAAACATTGTTTAAATTAGATATATTAAGAATAAGCCCATCTGAAAAATTACCTTCGGTTGTCAAATTATTAAATATTATTGTAGAATTGTCTACATTTAAGAAATATATGCCAGGTTTACCTCTTTGTGTTGTAGTGCCATTTCCTTCAAAAATATTACAATTTTCTATTGTTATATTATCATAGCCTTCACCATTGTCTACCCCGTAGTTATTGCTTATTCCGTTAGTTGAATAATTTACAATATACCCGTTACAGTCTAAAACTATATTATTTGCCCCTATTGTGAAACAAGTACCTGTTGATGAAACACTTTGTGTTAGTGTATATTTTGCATTTTCTGTGCTTAGTGTCCCGCATGCTGATTGGTCTGGATCTATAAATCCATTAAAATTTAATGTACTTATACTTAAATTAAAATAATTACCATTGAAGCTGCTTGATTCATAATTTACTTTTAAAGCAAATGGCGTTTCGGTAACTATAACTGAAGGCAGAGACTCAAAATTTGTGAAATTTCTCTTTTGGAATATTGATGTATTTTCTATTATCATATCATCCATTATCCTATCTGTAGCGATTTGTGCAGGATCTGATATTAATATCCAACTTGTTGATGTTTCATTTATCAAACTTGAAGTATTTGAAAATGATATTACTATATTACGTATGTTACTATAATCTGAATAATTTAATGTAATTGATGGACTTAATAGACTTGGTTTTTCTGTATTGTCATTTTGCACTTCAAAAATAACTATACAATTTTTCCACCCGTCGTATGATGAATCTGAATCTAAATTACATGATATATAATCTTTTACAGAAACTATAATATTTGAATTATTTGAATGTTTATAACCTAAATATTTTATTTCTGTATTATTCTGAACATCCGGTATAAATGGCAAGGGTATGTCTATCTTTATTTTAAAATTGGAACTTATTACTATATCACTCTTTTCAGGCATTGCGAATGACATTCCTGTTATTTTTGCATCATGAATTAAATATAATGCAATAAGAGTTATAACTATTAATATTGTTAAAATTCTATAATATAATAAGACCTCTTTTTTCATCAATTTTTATAAAGACTTATTTAAATAAACTTTGTGATTCCTTCTGATGGTTTAATATAACTTATAATATATCCTAAGATCAATAAAGTGATAATATAACTTTTTTATATCTTACATAAAATATCTGCTTTTACAATCTTTTACTTTTGTTGGATTTTTACAGTTTAATGATTTCAGATAAGCATATATTCCTAAATCTTCTTTTTCTTCTATTAATTCTTCTTTTGGAATATTAGATTCATAAACATATCATCTTCATTTGGTTCAATATTTCCAATAATTATTAATCTGTCTTTTCTTATTCCAAAAAGTGCTTTGTTTTTCAATGATTTTCTTATTGTATATAAACAAGCTTCAAGATAACAATTTGTTAAGAATACTGCTTTCAAATTTTGAAATTCATTATGTCCCTTTGCTTTTCTTGGTTCTAATATCTTAATTTCTTTTGGAGAACCATGATAAAGTTTCATATTTTTTTGAATAGGTTGTTTTATATATTTATTACTATTTATTCTATTATTGGCCCTGTAATTAAACTTGCAGATTTGGTGTAAACCTAAAATGAGAACAAGTGAATCAGCAGGGCTACATCCTTTAGAAAAGCTTTTAAAATACTTATCTTTGCTTTTTATATTGCCCCTGTAGCTTAGAGACTTTTATTAAGTCGAGCAATAGGTAGAGCGTGTGACTGTTATAAAATGCGGTCATCACAAGGTCGGCAGAGTTTTTTGAAAACGTCGAATTCGAGTCTGCCCAGGGGCGTTCTTTTATCTAATATTTATAATTTTAATTCTTAGTACTGGACGCAATAGACAACCATCTGCGCAAAGCTTTTTAAATTGAAAAAATATTTTTTTATATGGTTTCAAGATTGAAAATTAAAAAAAGTAAACTTAGGGAAATCATTCTTCTAGCTATAAAAAAAGTAGGTTCTGAAAGAAAACTTTGCAACGCCCTAAAACTTTCTAAAGGAAGTTTATATAGATATAAAAACGAACTTTCTTATATATCCAATAATAAATTAAGTCTTATTTTAGGTTTCATTGATTTGAATATTGAGACTTATAAAGTTTACATAGAAAAATTCTTACCTTACAATTGGGCTCAAATAAAAGGAGGTCTAAAATGTGTAGAAAATAGTAAAATTAGTGGAAAATTTGAGTCTTCTTTATTGGCTCTTAAGACTTCGAGTTCTAATTATATGAAATCTTGGCACAAAAATATGCGTGAAAATTTCCCTAATGAATACTATAACCTTCAATATTCTAGATTTAAAAAAAATAAATGGAGGTTATAAACTCCAAATAAATAATGGTGTTTCAGTAAGAAATCAACTAGAGAGAAGTTTGCAAAATTAAACTAAATAACTTGGATTAAGCCATTGGCTTAATCTGAATAAGAACCTATGGTTCTTATGATCTCCTCTTGAATATTATACTTTACCGTCG
>Ga0209542_10011610_pt1 | contig 15591 bp, 10 predicted proteins | sample RifCSPhighO2_01_FD_184028 | JGI IMG/M metagenome (GOLD analysis project Ga0209542, IMG submission 184028) | Soil microbial communities from Rifle, Colorado - Rifle CSP2_plank highO2_0.1 (SPAdes) (version 2) | ecosystem: Environmental > Terrestrial > Deep subsurface > Rock core/Sediment ... | reverse complement strand
TGGCGTAGTGTCGCAAGTGCCATAACAAACTCCTCTTGAACTAGAATACGTTGAAAAAAGTCCCGTGGTTCTCAAAATTCCGGCAGATTCCCCACCGTGGCGATCTTCATGGCGTTGGTTCCCCCCATCACGCCGGTCAAATCGCCCTTGGTGATAATGACCAGGTCGCCGTCACGCACAGTGCCCCGGCGGCGAAGTTCATCGATCGCCTCCTTGTTGACAGTCGCGTGATCCGACGTTGTGACTTCGAATGCGACGGGGTAGACGCCGCGGTAAAGACTCACCTTTCTACGCGTCTCGACTTGGCTCGTCAAGGCGTAGATCGGCACCGCTGAGCTGATGCGCGACATCCACAGCACAGTAGACCCGGATTCTGTAAGGGCGGCGATGGCCTTCACCGCCAGATGATTCGCGGTATACATGGCGGCCATGGCAATGGCCTCGTCGACGCGCTTGAACCTGAGTTGCATGCGATGCGCCGAGGTGGTGACATCTGGTTCCTGTTCGGCTACCAGGCAGACCCGGTCCATGGCCATCACCGCCGCCACCGGATGCTTGCCCACGGCGGTCTCGGCCGACAGCATCACGGCGTCGGTGCCGTCGATCACGGCGTTGGCGACATCGGACACCTCGGCGCGCGTCGGGATCGCATTTTCGATCATCGACTCCATCATCTGCGTCGCGGTGATCGACACCTTGTTGCGCTCCCGCGCCAGCCTGATCAGCCGCTTCTGAATCGGCGGCACGGCGGCATCGCCAATCTCGACACCGAGATCCCCGCGCGCGATCATGATCGCATCCGCGGCATCGATGATCGACTCGATGTTCTGAACCGCTTCGGTGCGCTCGATCTTGGCGATGATCCCGCCGTGACCTCCGGCCGCGCGCAACAACTGCCTGGCCTCGTTCACGTCATCGGCGCTGCGCGGGAAGGAAATGGCGACGTAATCGGCCTGCATCCGGGCGGCCGCGCGGATATCTTCGCGATCCTTGTCCGTCAGCGCCTTGGCCGTCAGACCGCCGCCCTGACGATTGATGCCCTTGTGGTTCGAGAGTTCTCCGCCGACCACCACACGGCAAGTCACCGTGCTGCCGTCCACCTTGTCCACCCACAACACGATGCGCCCGTCGTCGAGCAGCAGGGTCGCGCCGCGTTCGACGTCCTGTGGCAGGGCCTTGTACGTGATGCCCACGCGCTCCTGGGTGCCGGCTTCGAGTGGATGATTCACATCCAGGACGAACATCTCGCCTTCCTGCAACGTTATCCGGCCGGTCTTGAATTTGCCGATGCGGATTTTCGGCCCCTGCAGATCCACGATAACGCCGACTTCGCGCCCGTGCGCCTTGGCGCGCTCGCGCACAGTCTCGGCGCGCCGCATGTGGACCTCATGGCTCTCATGCGAGAAGTTGAGGCGCATCACATCCAGGCCGGCCTCGATCAGCTTGTCGATGACTTTCGGATCTTCCGTGGCCGGACCGAAGGTGGCGACGATTTTGGTACGTCTTAGCATGTAGCCCTTTTACAAATGTAGGTTGGGTTGAGCGCAGCGAAGCCCAACATGGTTATCTCTTGGCCCGCTCTTCGAGCATGGCAACCGCGGGCAGTTTCTTGCCCTCGAGGAATTCGAGGAACGCGCCGCCGGCGGTCGAAATGTAGGACACCTTGTCGTAAATCCCGTACTTCTGGATCGCCGCGATGGTATCGCCGCCGCCGGCCAGGGTAAACGCCTTGGTCTTGGCAATCGCGTCGGCGATAGTCCGGGTGCCGGCGCCGAATTGGTCGAACTCAAATACGCCCACCGGCCCGTTCCACACCACGGTCCCGGCCTTCATGATGATGTCGGCCAGCTGCTGCGCGCTCTTCGGCCCGATGTCGAAAATCATGTCGTCATCGGCCACACTGCCGGCGTCCTTCAATACCGCCTTCTCGTTGGCGTCGAACTTCTTGCCCACGATCACGTCCACGGCGATTGGAATCGTGGCGCCGCGCTTGCTCATCTTCTCCATGAGCGTCTTGGCCGTCGGGATGAGGTCGGCCTCGGCCAGCGACTTGCCGATTTTCTTTCCGGACGCGGCGAGGAAGGTGTTGGCGATGCCGCCACCGACCACGAGTTGGTCGACTTTCTCGGACAGCGACTCGAGCACGGTCAGCTTGGTCGAAACCTTGGAGCCGCCGACGATCGCCACCATTGGCCGCTTCGGACTGAGCAGCGCCTTGGTCAGCGCGTCAAGCTCTTCGGTCAGCAGGATACCAGCACAGACGACGGGAGCGAACTTGGCGACGCCATGGGTCGACCCCTCGGCGCGGTGCGCCGTGCCGAATGCGTCCATCACGAACACGTCGCACAGCCTGGCGTACTTCTGCGCGGTCTCGTCGACGTTCTTCTTCTCGCCTTTGTTGAAGCGCACGTTCTCGAGCAGCACCAGCTCGCCGGCGGCGACATCGAATCCGCCGTTGATCCAGTCCTTCACGAGACGCACCGGTCTGCCGAGCTTCTTCGAAAGATCGTCGGCCACGGGTTTGAGCGAGTTCTCCTCGCTGTATTCGCCCTCGGTCGGACGGCCGAGGTGCGACATCACCATCACCTTGGCGCCGGCCTTGAGGCAATGCTCGAAGGTCGGCATCGAAGCGCTGATGCGGGCGTCGGACGTGACCTTGCCGTCCTTCACCGGCACGTTGAGGTCGGCGCGGATCAGCACACGCTTGCCCTTGAGGTCGAGATCGGTCAGCTTGATGATGGACATGACTCTGCTCCGAAAAAAATGTAGGGCGGAATAGGCGGCGCAGCCGCCGTATTCCGCCATCATCCGGCGGGTTACGGCGCATTCGCGCCTAACCCGCCCTACATGATAATTACTTGGCGACGTGCTGCACGAAGCGCAGCATGTTGCAGGTGTAGCCGTACTCGTTGTCGTACCAGGCCACCACCTTGACGAAGGTGCTGTCCAGGGCAATGCCGGCTTCGGCGTCAAAAATGGACGGCAGGCTCACGCCGCGGAAGTCGGTGGAGACCACCTTCTCGTCGGTATAACCGAGCACGCCCTTGAGCTCGCCTTCCGAGGCTTTCTTCATGGCCGCGCAGATCTGCTCGTAGGACGCTTCCTTGTTCAGCTCCACGGTCAGGTCGACCACGGACACGTCCGAGGTCGGCACGCGGAAGGCCATGCCGGTGAGCTTCTTGTTCAGCTCCGGCAACACCTTGCCCACGGCCTTGGCGGCGCCGGTGGACGACGGAATGATGTTTTCCAGGATGCCGCGTCCGCCGCGCCAGTCCTTGGTGGACGGACCGTCAACGGTCTTTTGCGTCGCGGTGGCAGCGTGCACGGTGGTCATCAGGCCGCGCTTGATGCCGAAGTTATCGTGCAGCACCTTGGCGACCGGCGCCAGGCAGTTGGTGGTGCAGGACGCGGCGGAAACAATAGCTTCACCGGCGTACTTGGCGTGGTTCACGCCGTACACGAACATCGGGGTCTCGTCCTTGGACGGGGCGGACTGCACGACCTTCTTGGCACCGGCGGCGATGTGCTTCTCGCAGGTTTCCTTGGTCAGGAACAGGCCGGTCGATTCGATCACGATGTCGGCGCCGACTTCGCCCCACTTCAGTTCGGCCGGGTCCTTGACGGCGGTCAGGCGGATCTTCTTGCCGTTGACGATCAGGTTGTTGCCATCGACCTTGATGTCGCCCGGGAAGCGGCCATGCACGGAGTCGTACTTCAGCATGTAAGCCAGATAGCTGGGTTCAAGCAGGTCGTTGATGGCGACGATCTCGATGTCTTTGAAGTCCTTCGCGACCGCGCGGAACACCATACGGCCGATGCGGCCGAACCCATTGATACCGACTTTGATTGCCATAACCAATTCTCCAAAAAGTTAAATTAACAAAAACCAATTCACCGCAAAGACGCAAAGAGCGCAAAGAAAATCTTTTTTAAAATATAAACCTTTGCGTCCTTTGCGTCTTTGCGGTGCAAATTCTTTACAAAATCTCTTCCACCGTCTTGGCAACGTTCTCGCCGGTGAAGCCGAAGTGCTTGAACAGCGCGCCGGCCGGGGCGGATTCGCCGAAGCGGTTGAGGCCCACGACCTTGCCGTCGAGCCCTACATACTTGTACCAGCCGTCGGTGACGCCGGCCTCGACCGCCACGCGCTTCACGCCCTTCGGCAGTACGTTCTCGCGGTAGGCGGCGTCCTGGGCGTCGAACGTGTCCGTGGACGGCATCGACACCACGCGCACCTTCTTGCCCTTGGCGGCGAGCAGCTTCTGCGCCTCCACGGCGATGCCGACCTCGGAGCCGGTGGCGATAATCACCGCCTGCGGCTTGCCGCCTTCGGCTTCGGACAACACGTAGCCGCCACGGCGAATGGCCGCAAGCTGTGCGGCATCACGCTTCTGGTGCGTCAGGTTCTGGCGCGAGAAGATCAGACACGACGGACCGGTCTTGCGCTCGATGGCAAACTTCCAGGCCACTGCCGATTCCACCGCGTCGCACGGGCGCCATACCGACATGTTCGGAATCAGGCGCAACGTCGCGGTCTGCTCGACCGGCTGATGCGTCGGGCCGTCTTCCCCGAGACCGATGGAGTCATGGGTGTAGACGAAGATCGTGCGGATCTTCATGAGCGCCGCCATGCGCAGGGCGTTACGGGCATACTCGGAGAACATCAGGAAGGTGGCGCCGTAGGGGATGAAGCCGCCGTGCAGGGCGATGCCGTTCATGATGGCCGACATGCCGAACTCGCGCACACCATAATAGATATAGTTGCCGTCGGACACGGTGTTGCTCACGCCCTTCGAGCCTTTCCAGATCGTGAGATTGGAACCGGCCAGGTCGGCGGAACCACCGAGGAATTCCGGCAGCACCGGGCCGTAACCGTTCAGCGTGTTCTGCGAGGCCTTGCGCGAGGCGATGGTCTCGGCCTTGGCGTCCACGGCCTTGATGAATTCTTCTGCTTTGGCGTTCCAGTCCTTCGGCAGCTCGCCCTGCATGCGCCGCTCGAACTCGGCGGCCAGGTCCGGGAAGGCCTTCCGGTAGGCGGCAAACTTTTCGTTCCAATGCTTCTCGGTTTCGGCGCCCTTGGCCTTGGCATCCCAGCCGGCGTAGATTTCCGGCGGGATCACGAACGGCGCGTGGTGCCAGCCCAGGTTCTCGCGGGTTGCGGCGACCTCGGCCTCGCCCAGCGCGGCGCCGTGGCAATCGTGCGAACCGCAGAGATTCGGCGCGCCGTAGCCGATGACGGTCTTGCAGCAGATCATGCTCGGCTTGTCATTCTCCGAACGCGCCTCGAGGATCGCCTTCCTGATGGCCTCGGGGTCATGGCCGTCGACGTCGCGCACCACGTGCCAGCCGTAGGCCTCGAAACGCTTCGGCGTGTTGTCGGTGAACCAGCCCTCGACGTGCCCGTCGATCGAGATGCCGTTGTCGTCGTAAAACGCAATCAGTTTGCCGAGGCCGAGCGTGCCGGCGAGCGAGCAGGCCTCGTGCGAGATGCCTTCCATCAGGCAGCCGTCGCCGAGGAATACATAAGTATAGTGATCGACGATGTGATGGCCGTCGCGGTTGAACTGACCGGCCAGCGCCTTCTCGGCGATCGCCATGCCCACGGCATTGGTGATGCCCTGGCCCAGCGGACCGGTGGTGGTCTCAATGCCCGGGGCATAGCCGTACTCCGGATGACCCGGGGTCTTGGAATGCAACTGGCGGAAGTTCTTGAGCTCCTCCATCGGCAGGTCGTAGCCGGTGAGATGCAGGAGCGAATAGATGAGCATCGAGCCGTGGCCGTTCGACAGCACGAAACGGTCGCGATCCATCCACTTCGGATTGCCTGGGTTGTGCTTGAGGAAATCGTTCCACAGCACCTCGGAGATGTCGGCCATGCCCATGGGAGCCCCGGGATGTCCGGAGTTCGCCTTCTGCACCGCGTCCATCGCGAGCGCGCGGATGGCGTTCGCCAACTCGCGCCGATTGGTTAATGCCTTGCCTTCGCCCGCCTTGTGGGCGTGGATTTTTGCTGTCATGGATAAATCCTCAATGCTTGTACCGTTCCAACTTAAAATTCGGCAATTTCTCATTGCGAGCTCTCGGATTGCAGCTAGAGCCCGGCCATCCAATCTTGGAGAAACAAGTTGGAACGGCACTTGAAAACCGGCGGAACCCGAAACCGGCGACTTCCCGGTCCGCGGCCATCGTTGCGCGCGGCTGGCCAATAACAAAAACCCCCCTTGGCGGAGTTGCTTGGTCAATCGCCAAAGAGAACGGAAACCGGTTACGCCGGATGATTCTTGTCTTCTGGGATTGCCGTTTCCCTTCGGCACGGTTCGGCAATCCGCCCTGGTTAGAGGCTCCTCAAACCGCGCGCATTTTCGCTCACACCCGGTTTTAGGGCAAGCCGAACGTCCCGCCGCAATCCGTTATCCGCCCATAAACAGGACTTTGTGAGATAACCGGGCATCCGACCATTACCAGGGGGAATCTCGCCGGGATCAGGTTTGGCCTGGCGTGCGGTTCCGGTCGATCCAGGCCTTCCATTCCGAAAACAGCGCCGGCGTCGCCGCGGCCACCACCGAACGTGGCGCGAGACCGTAACTGAACACCGCTTCGCCCTCCAGCGTACAGGCATGGCCGCCGGCCTCCGCCAGGATCAGGCTGCCGCCGGCGTAATCCCACAGCTTCTGGCCACCGTGCAGATAGAGATGAAAGCGCCCGTCCGCCAGCCAGCACCACTCGAGGCTGCTCGCGCCGAAATTGCGCTGCGAACCGTAGGGCGGCTGCGCGCCCAGCCGGGCGGCGAGCGGAGCAGCGAGTCGCTTGAAATCCACGGCGGCGATGCAAAGGCGTATCGCTTTCGGAGGAGCCGGCTCATGCGCGCCGAGCACGATATCGTTGAGCCACGCGCCATTCCCGCGGCGCGCCATGAAACATTCGTCGCGCACCGGATCGTAGACCAGCGCGAGCTCCTGCCGGCCGTCGACGAGCAGCGCCAGCGACACGGCGAAATACGGAATGCCGGTGGCAAAGTTGCTGGTCCCATCCAGGGGGTCCACGCACCACAGCGCTTTTCCCGTGGCACCGGTAAGCTGCTCGTGCTCGTGCCCCGCCATCTCCTCGCCCAGAAAATCGTATTCCGGCCAGTGGCGCGCGAGATCCGACTTCAGTCGCTGCTGCATGGCCACATCGGCTTCGGTCACCATGCTGCCGTCATGCTTGACGTGGCGGATGACATCGGCAAACCGCGGCAACAGTTCTTCGCGCGCCGCCGTGCGCACGATGTCCCGCAATTCTTCCAGTGATGGCGGCATCAATGGCTCCCGCTGGCCAGCTTGATCACGCGCGCCGGGCCGTGGAGCACGGTTTTCTGCTCAACCGCGCGCAAGGCCTTGTGGAATTCGCCCTGCGCGCGGCGCATGACCTCCGCGCCCGCCGACGAGTAATACACCGCTTCATAGGAAACCGGTTCATCGAGGGCGCGGCGCGCCTGCGGTGCAAAGTGCTGCCAGGCGAGTTCGATCATCCGCCGGCCCTCCCGGTCCACGAAGATAAACTCCTCCGCATCCAGCACCGCGAGAAACTGCATGCTGCGTATCGGCACGAACAGGCAGCCGGTGGCAGCCCGTTTCAGCAGCACGTGCGCGAGGTTGTAGGTCTCGGCCGGCAGCGTGCGCGGTTCGCGGGACAGTTCCGGCGGTCGGTAAAATGTTTCTTCAACAATCATTTATGATTTATTGCCACAGAGGACACAGAGAAAGAAAACTGGCCAATATTTTTTCATACCCTCTGTGCTCTCTGTGTACTCTGTGGCTAACAATATTATTCCTGTGTTCCCTTCCATTTAATCGAGCAGCCCATGCTCGGAATCTGGTCCTTCGGCCCCTGCCCGGTCTGCGCCACCTGTTTCATCGCCTCAAACAGATCGCGCCGGGCGTTCGGCGCCGGCTCTTTGCGTGATTCATCCAGCCGTCCGCGGTACTGGAGTTTCAAATCCTTGTTGTAGCCGAAGAAATCCGGCGTGCACACCGCGCCATAGGCCTCGGCCACGTCCTGGGACTCGTCGTACAGATAGGGAAATGGGAACTTGAGCTCTTGCGCAACCTTTTTCATGTTGTCGAAGGAGTCTTCGGCATAATCCGTGGGGTCGTTGGACATGATCGCCACCGAGTTTATGCTGTGGTCTTTCAGCTCGCGCGCATCGCGAATGATACGATCGCGCACGGCCTTGACGTAGGGGCAATGATTACAGATGAACATCACCAGCAGGCCGTTCTTTCCGCGAACCTCGTTCAGCGTCCAGGTTTTTCCGTCCACCCCCTTCAGGCGAAAGTCCGGGGCCGACCGGCCGAAGTCACATACCGGGGTTTCAGTACGCGCCATGACAGCTCCTTAAAAAATCTTTTTTACCTACTCCCCCTCTCCCACGAAGGGAGGTGAGGCGGAAACAGGTAAAGGTCCGGTGGACCTTTACCCCGCCGAACGGGCGCGCATGATTCTTGTGCGCCCCGGCGGGAACAAGGGGTGAGGGTTCTCAAAACCTTCATTAACACGAGGCAACTCGCCCTGTATCATCATCCAGTCTATGGATAACGACTCGCTGACGCAACGTGACCTGCGCGTGGTCTGGCATCCGTGCACGCAGATGCGCGACCATGAAACCCTGCCGCTCATCCCGATTCGCCGCGGCCGGGGCGTGTGGCTCGAGGACTTCGACGGCAAACGCTATCTCGACGCCATCAGTTCGTGGTGGGTCAACCTGTTCGGCCACGCCAACCCGCGCATCAACGCTGCCGTCGCCGATCAGCTGCAAAATCTCGAACACGTGATCCTCGCGGGTTTCACGCACGAGCCCGTCGTGCAGCTCTCTGAAAGACTGACGCAGATTGCTCCGCGGGGACTCACCCGCTGCTTCTACGCGGACAGCGGCTCCGCGGCCATCGAAATCGCGCTCAAGACGAGTTTTCATTACTGGCACAACCGTGGCGAAAAAAAACGCACACGCTTCATCAGTCTCGCCAACAGCTACCACGGCGAAACGCTGGGGGCACTGGCGATGGGCGACGTGGCCTTATATAAGGAAACCTACCAGCCCTTACTACTGAAGACGATCACGGTCAGATCCCCGGATTGCTATTACCGCGAGGCCGGTGAATCCTGGATGGATTATTCCACCCGCGCGTTTGCCGAGATGGAGGCGGCGCTGGCGCGCCATGCCGGCGAGGTCTGCGCCGTGGTGGTGGAACCTCTGGTGCAATGCGCCGGATCGATGCGCATGTACGATCCGGTTTATCTCCGGTTGCTGCGGCAGGCATGCGACAAATATCACGTGCATCTGATCGTGGACGAAATCGCCGTGGGCTTCGGGCGCACCGGCACCCTGTTTGCCTGCGAACAGGCGGCCATCGCTCCAGATTTCCTGTGCCTTGGCAAGGGGCTGACCGGCGGATACCTGCCGTTATCGGTCTGCCTGACGACGGAAAACGTGTATGAGGCATTCTACGCGGAATACGCTGCGCGCAAGGCCTTCCTGCATTCCCACAGCTACACCGGCAACCCGCTCGCCTGCCGCGCGGCGCTAGCCACGCTTGATATTTTTCGCGACGACGATGTAATCAACCGCAACCGGGAACTAGCGGCGCACATGGCGCGTGCGGCGGCGCCGTTGGCCGACCACCCGCATGTGGCCGAGGTGCGGCAGACCGGGATGATTCTCGCGATCGAAATGGTGCAGGAGAAAAAAACGCGCGCGCCCTATCCGTGGCAGGAACGACGCGGCTTATCGGTATACCGTTATGCGCTCGAACATGGCGCGCTGCTGCGGCCGCTCGGCGATGTGATCTACTTCATGCCGCCGTACGTGATCAAACCCGAGGAAATCGATCAGCTGGCAAGGGTGGCGCGGGAAGGGATTAATCGTGCCACCGCCTGATACTCAAGCCGGATAAAACACCTTCTTCATCGCTTCCAGGTCCGGGATGAGCATCAACTTGCCGCCCACCTTGAGGCCTGCCGCGATATAGGGCAGGTCGGGCAATTCCGAACCGGTGGCAACCGGCTCGCTGTGGTTCAGCGCCTGCGGGCGCGGTTCCGCGGTCGCGAACATCCCGTAGAATTCCCAGTCGCTGCGTCCGTTCAGGGGATAAAAAATGACGATCTTGCCGGCCGCGGGACTGGCCGGCTCCGGCATGCCAACCAGTGCTTCAAAGGAAATGACCGGCACCGCGAGCGTACGCCAGCCCATGACGCCCTTCAGCCAAGGCTGGCTGAAGGGCACCGGCGCCAGCGTCAGCGGATTGATGACCTCCGCCACTACCGCGCTGGGAACGATCAGAGTCATTCCATCCAGCGGCACTTCGAGCGAATGCAGACGCGGACCCGCGCGCGGCTTTTTCATTCCTCCCCCAGGCTTTGCAGATAGGCGGCCAGGGCCTTCGGCTCGAAAACCAGCATCGCGCGATGGCCCGTCACCCAGGCTCCGGAAAACAGATGCCCAAGACGCGTGGGCGGGAGCCCCGGGGGCGTGAAGGGCGAAATCGCGGTCTCGGCGCGCGGCAGCAGCTGAACCTCGTCTACCGCCAGCCCCACCGCCTGCGGCAGCGTATCCAGAAACACCGCACGGTGCCAAAGGTGGCGCCGGGTCACACGCAGGGTGGCGTCGAGACAATAGGCCGGGAGCCGCGTGGCCTGCACCACGCGCCACGCCGCGACATTGCCCTCGGGGGATTTATTGGTGACCAGGTTTTCGCGCTGCTCGATGGTGAAACCGGAGCTGCTCGGCAGCAGGAAACTGGTATCGCCGAGCTGCAGGCGCAGATACTGATTGGGATCGGTCACGGTCGTTTATTCCCGAACACCGGTGGCGATCCAAGCCGTTGCGTAAACCCATGGAGGCGGTTCACGGCGCCCTGCCCTTCGCCAGCAGGGTGTCGATGTTCTTGAACAACTCATCTTCCTGATAGGGCTTGCTCATGTACATGTCCACGCCCAGTTCGAACGCCTTCTGCCGGTGCTTGGTGCCCGCGCGCGAGGTGATCATGATGATCGGGATGTGCTTCAGGTTTTCGTCGGAACGCACGCGCATCGTCAGCTCGTATCCGTCCATGCGCGGCATTTCGATATCGATGAGCATCACGTCGGGCACGTGGTCGCGCAACTGTTCGACGGCGTCGATGCCGTCTTTGGCGACCAGCACGTCTATACCGCGCTTCTGCAGGTGCTTGCTCGTGACCTTGCGTACGGTAAGCGAATCGTCCACCACCATGACGACCGGCCGTGCGCGGACCTCTTGCGCCACCTTGCCTTCCGGCCGGTGTTCGAAATAGATGACGTCCTCACGGAACCACAGGCCGGGAATATCCAGAATCAGCACGACACGCCCGTCGCCGAGGATGGTGGCGCCGGCAAGCCCCTTGAGCGCGGAAAGCTGCGGTCCGATGGATTTGATCACGACTTCGCGCGTGCCGCCCAGGCCATCGACCTGGATGGCGACCTCGCGTGTTCCGGTGCGCGCGATTAGTACCGGCACTTTTTTACCGTTGCGCGGCGTCGAGGCAATGCCCAGACGCTGGCCGAGGTGCATGTACGGGTACACCTGCTCGTTATAGGAAAGCAGCGGATTGCTGCCGACCGAGAGGCTGGCGATCTTTTCGATGGGAAATTCGATGATATTCACCACCGAGCCGAGCGGGAGCGCGAAAAGCTGGTCGCCCACGTAGGCCATCAGCGCCTGCGTGATGGAAAGCGTCAGGGGCAGGCGGATGATGAACGTCGTGCCCACACCGCGCTCGGTGTCCACCGACATGCTACCGCCCAGTTGCTTCACTTCGCTGTGCACCACGTCCATGCCGACGCCGCGGCCGGAGACATGGGTGATTTTCTCCGCCGTGGAAAATCCGGACATGAGGATGAACTGAATCAGCTCCTCCTCCGTCAGATTGGCGTCGGGAGACATTAACCCGCGTTCAATCGCCTTGGTGCGGATCGCCTCGATATTCAACCCCACCCCGTCATCGGAGAAACGGATAATGACTTCGGCTCCCTCCTGCGAAGTGGCGATGTTGATGCGCCCGCGCGGCGGCTTGCCTTTTCGGCGACGCTCGGCCTCGGATTCGATTCCGTGGTCGATGCTGTTGCGGATCATGTGCTCGAACGGCCCGATCATGCGCTCGAGCACATTGCGGTCGACCTCCACCTCGGCGTTTTCCAGATTGAGTTCCACATGCTTGCCCAGCTCGCGCGAGGTCTGGCGCACGATGTGCCGCAGACGCGCGGCCTGCGTCGAAAAACTCACCATGCGCGTGCGCATCAGGCCTTCCTGCAACTCGGTGTTGATACGCGCCTGTTGCTGCAGCACCGATTCGGCCTCGCCGACAAAGTTGCCCAAGTTGTTCTGAATGGTCCCCAGGTCGTGCAAACTTTCCGTGAGCGACCGCGATAACTGCTGCAGGCGGCTGAAGCGGTCGAACTCCAGCGGATCGAAATCGGCGGCACGACCTTCGGCAACCGCCTCGTGTTCCATGCGGTAGAGAATCTGCGATTCGGACTGGATCTCGAGTTCGCGGATCTGCTCGCGGAAGCGCGTGATGTTACGCGACAGTTCGGAAAGATTGTCGCGAACGCTATAGATCTGCTGTTCCATGCGCGAGCGTGAGATGCTCACCTCGCCCGCGTAATTGACGAGCTCGTTCAACAGGCTGGTGTTGACACGCACCTGACCGCGGCGCTCCATTTTCTCCGGCCACTGTTTCTCTTCGGCTTCCTGAAGCTCGCGGCGCTCTTCGATCTCCGCCGCCGTCAACGTCGGGGCTGGCGCTTCGATGACGGACACGGCCTCGGCGGCTGGCGCCGGCTCGGTAATGGGCGCCGGTGCTTCCACCGGCATCTCCCGAGGTGCGCTGACAAACGGTGCCGGTGTGGCGACGTCGGGAACGTCCGATTCAGGCTGGCCGGAGGACAGTGCCAGCAATCTGGCATTCAGGCCATGGACGTCCGGTACGGGACTGCCGCTTTGGGCATGATCGAGCATGGTCACCAGCATGTCGTGGGCTTCGTCGAGCAGATCGAACAACTCGCCGTTGGCGGACACTTGACCGTCTTCAATGTTCTTGAGCAGGGTTTCGGTGTTGTGACTCAAATGGCCCATGGTCATCGCGCCGGCCATGCGTGCGCCGCCTTTGAGCGTATGCAGCGAGCGCTTCAGATCCTGCACCAGTGCCAGGTCATCCGGACGGCTGCGCCAGTGGGTCAGCGCCTCTTCGATGCTACCGAGAATATCCATCGCCTCTTCCTGGAAAATTTCCAGCAGATCGGGATCGATCTGCTCGGCCGCTGCCGGCGCTGGCGGCGGCACTGGCATCGCAGGAACGGTGGCAACAGTCGGCGCCGGAACCGGCGGCGGAGCAGGCACCACGGATTCGACCCGCGGTACGGGTGCGGGCGCGAAGGCGGCCGTTTCCGCGGTCGGCTCTTTTCCCAATGGCTCATCTTGCGATGGCGCTTCCGGTGGCGTCTCAACCCCGATCTCGGAGACGGACTCCACTGTCGGCGCAACGGTTTCAACGGCGGAATCCGTCTGCACCAGATGGGTGCTTTCCGCGCGGAGGTCGCGTGAAAGGTCGGCGAAACGCCGCCGCAGATCGCCGGAGGAGATCGCACCGCTGTTCATACGCTCAACCAGATCGGAGACCACGATTTCGAAACGGGTCGCCAGATCCAGATACCTCTCGGTCAACGGAATGTTTTCGCTCTTGAGCGCGTGCAACAACTTTTCAATTTCCGTGCAGGGCTCGGACATCACCTCGAGACCCAGCGAACGGGCATTGCCTTGCAGCGTGTGCACGGAACGGTAAAGGGTATCCGACACGAAGCCCGTTCCGCCGGCCTCGCGGCAGGCGGCGATTTGCTGCCGGATATGGGCGAGATTTCCATGCGCTTCGGCAGTGAAGATTTCAAGCAAAGTGGGTTCGAGCTTGGGCAAGTCCCCGGTCTCGACGACGGGCGCCGGCGCGCCCGCCGTTGCCGGCGACGGGGGGACCGGCGTGGCAGGGGCAGCAGCCGGTTGCGCCAGGGCATGCGCCGTCGCGCGCAGCATTTCGACATCGATGCCATGCGGCGGTCCGCCGGCGAGAACATCGATCATGCGCGGAAGCACCTTCAGCATCTGCTCCAATAGCTCGATGATCGCCGGGGAAGGAACGATCTTGGCCTCGCGCACCCTGTTGAGCACGTTCTCCACGGCCCAGGACAGTTCCGCCACCTCGGAGGCGCCCACCATGCGCCCGCTGCCCTTGAGCGTGTGGTAGCCGCGGCGCAGTTCAGTCAGGGCATTCTGATTTTCGGTATCCTCGCGCCAGACAGTGAATTTATTTTTGATGTTCTCGAGCACGTCGCGCGCATCTTCGACGAAGATCTCCATGATCTCGGCATCGAATTCCTCATCGACCGCGGCGCGTGCCGGGGGTGTCGCCCGGGGAGGTGTGGGAACGCGAGCTGGTGTCTCAACCTCTTCGAGAGTATCGCGGGTGACAGGTACGCTCGCCTCGTGCACGGAGGCATCGGGCTCGGGTTCGACCGCCGCGGGGGTCGGCGTAACCGGGGTCATGGTGCGTAAGGTCATGCGCCGGCCGGCCAACACCGACATGGCCGTAAACGACTGCTTCAGGGTATCGACGATCTCTGCGGACATTCGCGACGGATCTTCGGTCACCAGTTCGAGCAGATGGTTCATTTCCGCGCCGATCCTCGCGATCTTTTCCTGCCCCTGCGTCCGGGCCAGCTGGGTGAGTTCATCGAGCTGCTGGCCGAGCGTTTCGCGCGCCGCCTCGTTTTCGGGGTCATCGAGCCAGGACTCGAGGCTCAGACGCACACCGTCGATGAGCAGGGCTGGATCGCGCTGCTTGCCGTGGCCGCTGCCCAGGGCCGTGTCCATCTCCTTGAATGCCGCGTCGATCAGCGCCTCCAGATTCGGCCGGTCGGCGCGCAAGCCCTCGACAAAGGCACCGATCGTGCCAACGCACACGGCCAGCCCGTCCATGATGGCGCTGTCAACGATCAGGGCGCCGGTCCGTATATCTTCGATGTGCTGCTTCGTCGCCTCCACCAGATCGGCGGCGCGTGCCTGTCCCAGAATCTGCATCGCGCCCAGAATCTGCGAAAGCAACTGCGGAGCATCGTCCAGCGCCTGTACGCGCGTGGTGTCGGCGGCGAAACCTTCGAGCGCCTCCTCGATGCGGCCCAAGTTGACGCTCACCTCGCCGGCCACCACGTTCAGCAATTGCTTGTAATCGGATTCCGTGAGCTCGGCATCCGAAACTTCAAGTCCCTCGACCACGGGCGCTTCCCTGGCGTCGTCCGGTGAGTGCAACGTGTGCAACCGGTGAGCGGCCTCCTCGATCTGTTTCTTCCATTCGGAGGTCGAACGGCTGATGTCGCGGGTGCTGCTCTCAATCATGAGCAGGGCCTCGGCCATGGACATCGAGACCGATTCGGGATTGGCGATCCGGTTGTCGAGGATGGCACGGCAGACCTGCGACAGTTCGTCCACCAGCGCCTTCAGTATCGGCACGTTGAGCATGTCGAGCGTGCCGGACATTTTGTGGAACGATT
>Ga0209542_10011607_pt1 | contig 15595 bp, 13 predicted proteins | sample RifCSPhighO2_01_FD_184028 | JGI IMG/M metagenome (GOLD analysis project Ga0209542, IMG submission 184028) | Soil microbial communities from Rifle, Colorado - Rifle CSP2_plank highO2_0.1 (SPAdes) (version 2) | ecosystem: Environmental > Terrestrial > Deep subsurface > Rock core/Sediment ... | reverse complement strand
GAGGGTCGTAGCCCTTTAAACCCACGAAAAGGTGGAAGAAAATGAAAAAGTTAGCGCTCGCCGTTGGTGTCATTGCCCTCTCCATCGTCGCGCTGTCCATCGGGACGGCAAACGCCCAAACGAGTTACCAGGATCTGGTAGGCACATGGGTGGTCAACATTGATGCGTGCCGGCCATGCGTCATGGTCATCACAGCCGTTGACGGCCGTGGGAATGTTATCGGTACGCATACGTCTCTCGACGGAGTGATCACTCCCCTCATGGGAAAAGTGGTCACAAAAAAAGGAGACCTCTGGCTCCTAGCCAAAACTCCGTTCGGGGACGTCGCAGTCGAAGTGGCTCTCTGCGAGAACGAAGCAGGCGGCCACTACACGGTCGGGCTACCCACCAAGCAGCACTTCCATGTGACCTATAAAAAGGTCGCCTAACCCGCATCACGCCACGCCGAGGATCTGATCCAAGGCGTGGCTCTTCACACAGGAGGTAGTTATGAGATTCAAAGCCCTTTTAATCTCTGGATTTTCCGCCGTTGCCAGTATCCTGTTTTTTGCGAACGTGGGCTTCACATGAGGTGGCGTCGGACCCTGCACAGGAGTGCAGGAGGGCACACACGGCCACGCGTATCTTGCGGTGTACGATGCGGCACGGCATAAAATAAGTATCCCCGACAATGTGGGACGTACAGAGGTTACTACGTTGGAGGGGAAGCAGAGTTTCTGTTATGACGCCCTGCACACTCACAAGGACGCCGCGAGCGGCAAGTTCCATGTCCACGTGTCGGACGAGAACGACACCACATTGGGGACGTTTCTTGGCAAATGGAGACCGGAACTCCTCAAGGCACGGATCGTGGTCAACGGAAAGCGTGTCAGGGATCCGGCGCGCTTCAAGGTTCGGCCCGAAATGAAGATCAAAATCTTCATGAAGGCTGCACGCCGATCAAAATAGCAACCCCAGCCAACACATCCCCTGCATTTCGGGATGTGTTTTCACATTCATGACGGAATCCGATTGCCGAAACAACAGATGCATTGACATCTATGGTCATCTGTGGTAAAAAATCTTGAGTATGTCGTAGTTTTGGCGTGTATCATAGTTCCTAAAACATCCGAAGAGGAGTTTGTAATGAGCGAACCTCACGAGGCACCCCTGATCATCGGAGAAAGTTCGCAGGTACAAAAAGTGCGCATGGCTATTGAAAAGTTTGCCCCGCTCGCGGCTCCGGTCATCATCTACGGAGAAACTGGGACGGGTAAGGAGCTTTTTGCTCGGCTCCTCCACTCCCTAAGCTCGAGAAGGAACGGGCCATTCATTGCCGTAAACGCCGGAGCCATTCCGGAGACCCTTGTAGAAAGTGAGTTGTTCGGCTATGTCGGTGGTGCCTTTACCGGTGCTCTTCGTGAAGGGAAAATGGGTCTCTGGGAAGCCGCAAACGGCGGCACGCTCTTCCTTGATGAGATAGGAGAGCTGTCTCTTGCGGCCCAAGCGAAAATACTGCGCGTGCTTCAGGAGCGAGTCATTCGCCCAGTTGGCGGCACGGAAGACCGGCCCGTTGACGCACGGATCGTAGCAGCCACAAACATAAATCTCATGGAGGGTGTCCAGACCAGGACATTCCGGCACGATCTGTACTTCCGACTGCACATCTTGCACGTGACGGTACCCCCACTCCGCGACCGACAAAGGGATATACTGCCCCTCATTGACTACATTATGAGAAAGCTCTGCCCTGAACTGCATCTTGACGAGCCGCCGGTCATTGCGCAGGACGCACGAGAAAAATTGCTCGGCTACATCTGGCCGGGCAATATCCGGGAGCTAGAGAGTATTGTGACGCGCACCTTAAGTTTATGCGCGGGCATGACGGAATTGCATGCCGATGATTTTGAGCTTTCAGAATCAGATGTTAGGGTTCCGCCGGATATCCTCCATCTGTTTATAGAAAAAGGGCCTCTCCGCCGCATGAAGACTCGTGCGGAAGATGCCATCATACAGTGGGCGCTCACCGCATCAGATGACAATCAGACCGCTGCGGCCCGACTTCTCGGGGTCCACCGCAATACGCTGGTGGATAGGCTCCGCAGAAAAAACCGTTCGAGCAGATAAAACCGATACGTCTCCGACCACATCAACGCCTCATCTTGAAAGGTGAGGCGTTTTACATAGGCTTTTACCCACATGCTGCGCTCCGTTTCTCAATCACAGATTTGGGGTCAGCCACCATTCTTTTTTTGTCTTCCCGCAGATCTTAGGTTTGCTCCAATCAAAATTTACATACGCATAGCGGTGCGCTCCTTTCCCTCTTCAAGGATGGATTCAAATAACCGGTAGTCGTCTTCGGTATCAAAGATTTGGACGCGAGCATTTGCGCGGTTGATAATGTGATAGATATACCCGCCGACCGCAACTCGTTCTGTTCTTGGCATGAAGACACACTACCATAAATGGTGGCTGACCCAAAATCCACAAATAAAAATATTGACCTTATTGTTGCTCATGTGGATAAGCGCACACGTATCCCTTAACAACCTATTTTCACGTTTTTCACGTCCGTCTGCTGGAAGATTTCTCTTCTTTTTATCCGTCACGGCGCCAGTCGCGACATATCTCTATGATGTACTACCGCTTTCTTGCGATCGCAAGAAAGCGGTAGTAGGTTGCTGAGGGATAGGTGGGGATAAGTTCATCTCGTATTTACATAGGTATCATACTATAATGTATGCATGGCGAGCAATCAGATTTTTAAAGCAGTCTATTTTTCTGACTACAAAGAAACAAACCCGAAAGCAAAGGGCGTTGTTTTAGCTTTCGGCGAGAGAAATGTCGATTTGTACAAAAGCATAGCCGATCTTAGAAGTAATGAATTGCGCAACTTACTCGGAACAGACTCTTATCTTGAGCTAGAACAACGCGCACAGCAGGAGGGATTGCCTGTAAACACTTACTGCCTTTGGTACTTGCGGAAAAATCTCGGTGTAGAGGAAGTAAAAGCTAAAACAGTAAAAAGTAGCGAAAGGGCAATCTCTAACTTTATAAATCAAGTCATTATGGGAGATTGTTTGGAAGTGATGAAAAAAATACCAACAAAATCAATAGATATGATTTTATGTGATCTACCATACGGCACTACACAAAATCACTGGGATAGCGTTATCCCCACTGACCAACTTTGGAGCCACTACGAGCGCATTATAAAAGATAAGGGTGTTATTGCCCTTACGGGACAAGGGCTTTTTACGGCGAACCTTATGCTATCTAATCCAAGACTGTTTAAATACAAAATCACTTGGGTCAAGTCAAAACCAACCAATTTTTTGAACGCAAAGAAGCAACCGCTTCGCAAACACGAAGACATTTGTATCTTTTATAAAAGTCAACCAGCATATAATCCTCAAATGACTTATGGCGAACCTTACAACAAAGGTTTTAGGAAAGATCAATTCACCGGAAGTTATGGCGATTTCAAAACTGTTGAGGTTAAAAGCAATGGCGAGAGGTATCCTACCGATGTTGTTTATTTCAAAACTGCCGAGAGTGAGGGCGAAGTTTATCATCCCACGCAAAAACCGGTGGAGCTCGGACGCTATCTCATTCGTACCTTCACAAAAGAAGGAGAGGTGGTGCTAGACAATACTTGCGGCAGCGGGAGCTTCCTTGTTTCGGCAGTTTTGGAGGGGAGAAAATTTATTGGAATTGAGAAAAACCAAGATGTTTATCTATTCAAGAAACATAAAGTGGATTATATCGAGGTTTCCAAAATGCGTATCAAAGAAGCCGAGGCTCAATACAAGGACGAGTCCAACAAACTAAAGCTATTTTAGATTCCGCTATACGGCTCCTCTTGGAGAACTTGCCGTGCTTTTTCAATTTCAATATCAGTCAGCGCACCTTTTCCTTTGAGCCAATTCAAAAGGTGGAAATATTGATTTGCGTGTAAAATCGGCTTCACGATTTTAGCTAGGCCAGTTTCTTTCTGAACAAAGGCAAGATGTTTTTCCGAAAGTACACCGCGACCAATGAGGTCATAGGCGATTCTCACGGCATCAACGGAGGTTAAGTTTAGATCGCCTTTGTGGTTTCTATCTTTCTCAACGTCTGGTGGATCAATGCTCAATAAATCTTCAACTGTCTCCAATCCGTTGAGATTGCGGTTATAATACTCTATTTCTTGCCCGCGATAGGTAAACCATGTTCTTCCTTGTTCGGTAAGAGAACCGCGTGGCAGATAAACGCCTTCGTTCGTTACCCGTTCTTTTGATACCCAACCACAGATGTAAAGTATCCATTTTCTTTGTCTCGTTGTACCCGGAAGCTCTCTCTTGCTGGGAGTTTCTAGGTGAGTCATAACATAAATATCAGCGTCCAGTCTTTCGTCATGCATCTGTCGCGCAAAGAAATTATGCTTTGCTTCTCTTGCAATACCATCGCTACTCTCATACTCCTCTTTGAATGGCAATGCGCCGCCACGACATTTAACATCAACTTTTATACCAGAGGGAAGTAAAAGGTCATATCCAAGCGGATGATCTTCTGGATTAATTTCCGGCATACCTAATTTGTTTCGTATAACCATTTCTGCAAGCGCGCCGAATCCCTGCTCCTCTGAACTTCCTCGTTCTGCACCGGTTCGATTTTGATTTGCGGCAATATATTCAGCCGCTTTTTGTCTCAATCGAAAACCAAGTTCATCGGTGAGTTTTACAATGATCGGCTTTGGGTGATGATATTTATACATAGGAAATTATATACAATACTACCTTAAAACTTCTTACTTTACTGCGGTTCTAACTTGGACATCTGGCGGAGGGTGAGAGATTCGAACTCTCGAAGGGAGTAACCCCTTACGCGCTTTCCAAGCGCGCGCACTAGGCCGCTATGCGAACCCTCCGTGCCCATGATGCTATCACATTTTTTGGGGCTCCGCTATAGTCGTGCACTTGAGCAGAAAGCAGTAAGGGGAGCCCGTGGGGCTCCCCGATTGACTATATGAAAATGAAATCTAACGGCGGCTTTGCTTGCGCAAGCCCCAGACGACCAGAGGCCTCGTGCGCCTGCTCTGCGTCATCTTAAATCTGGCGCCATGCCGCATGAAAGACCGATCGCGGCGCCTATCGTGGCGCCCCAGCAACACCGCAATTGTTGTCCGCTCCTGCCCCTCCGAACTACTGAAGTTCTCAATCGTAGACCCTACGAAAAGGTCTCTTAGATTGTCGGTGCTCATTATCACCTCCGTCAAAAGGGGAACTGCAGATAAACAATCAGGCAGACATCGCCTATTTAGAGACTACCATAGCTCGCAACTTGTGATCAACTCGTCCCCTTGGCTCCGCGGTTTTCAAGTGCCGCGATTCTCTCTTCAATGGGTGGATGGGCTTGCCCTCCCAACTTTTTGGACTGAAAAGAATAATGGAGGACTCGCTTGATCCAATTCTTGCCCCAACCAGTTTTCAAAAATTGTTCTCGTGCAGCCGCATCATATTTATTCCGATGCGCTTCGTAGTAAATACATTGAAACGGAAAACGCTTATGTGTAGCAGGTACCTTACCCTTGTTGTGCAGGGACAAGCGCTTCCTTAAATCATTACTCATGCCAACGTACAACTCTTGATCTCGCATACTTTGCAAGATGTATACATACCACATACTATAGTCCAAAAAGTTGGGAGGGTGAATACTTATTTATGTATCACTTTGCTCTGGCATTCCTTCCAACATTTTAATTCTCTCCTCAATAGGAGGGTGCGTGGAGAACATTTTGACTATAAAAGGCGTCTTGCGCGAAGTCGCTGATACCGGATGATCCGCGCCAAAGGGATTTTCAAAAAAGAGATGCGCCGTGGCATTGGTTGCGGTACGAAGCGGCCGCTGGTACGCGCCGATCTTGCGCAGAGCCGACGCCAAACCCTCGGGGTAGCGCGACAGAAGCGCGCCTGATGCATCCGCGAGAAACTCGCGCCTGCGCGAAATGGCAAGGCGGATCAAGGACGCGATGAGTGGTGCTAAGATTGAAAGCGCGATGCCGATTAGGATCATGACGCCGCCTGCGCGATTGTCGTCGCGATCACGGGACATGCCGCCAAACCACATGGAGCGCATAAACATATCAGAAAGGATGGAAATGAAGCCCACAAGCACCACGGCGACAGTAGAGACCAGCATATCGCGATTGCCGATATGCGAGAGCTCGTGCGCGAGCACGCCTTCCAGCTCCGATCGCTCCAGTATCTGCATGAGTCCGGTGGTCACGACGACCACCGCGTGCGCGGGATTGCGTCCGGTGGCGAATGCATTGGGGGCCGGATCATCAATAATGTAGAACTTGGGCATCGGAAGCCCTGCCGCGATCGTGAGATTTTCCAAGATGCGATAGAGTTCGGGCTGTGTCTTCAAATCCACGGGGCGCGCATGATGCATAGCAAGCACAATCTTATCCGAAAACCAGTAGCTTGCGACGTTCATGATGATGCTAAACGCGACGGCAACATACAGAATACTGGGATTGCCGTATACCTGGCTGAATGCCCATCCGATGGCAATGACCACGCCAAAAAATCCTGCCATGAGAAGCCATGTCTTCCGGATGTTTGACGATTGATGAGTGTACAATGTCGCCATAGATTTGATTTAGTATATCACAAACGACACAAAAAACAATTTTGATTTTCCTGCTCTATCTATGCTACGATATGTCTCCGTTGCTCATTCACATACAGACTCCGTAATCACAGAAAGGTAGCTACGCCATGATAAAAAGCGTACTCTTGGAGAGACCGCGCCTTGCCACTAAAGTAACCGCAGAGACGGTAAAAAAATCTTTGGACACCGCCGTGTTGCTTGATAATGCGGCCTACGCCCGTCAGCACGGCCTCCCTACAAAAACAAGCCCCAAGGGTTGGTACGGAAATACCCGCGCACTTTTGTACACTCCTCCGTTTCGTGATTCATTTGCGGCGTTGAGCCAAAGGCATCAGCGACAGGTGCGGATATATCTGACAAGATTCGCCGAAGAAGGGGCGCTCTATACCTCCGCAAAGATAGAGACAATCAATCCACAACGAGGATGGATAGCCAAAATACCAAAAGATGTGAGGAGATATCGTTGCGGACGAATATCGGCTTTTCTCCGTTTTGCCTACAATCTCATAGGGAATGGTTCGGTCATTCTCTATAATATAGGGAAGAAAAGCGATCACGTATAGCCAAAGCGCCGCTCCGATCCAAATCGGAGCGGCGCTCTTCACGTCCGGCAAATTTGATACTAAAACTTCACCTGCACGGGATTTTGCGCGGGAGATTCATCCGGCAGATCAAACAATTCTTTTTTGACAAAGCCAAACATCCCCGCGACCATATTGGACGGAAACGATTCAAGCGAGATATTGTAGTCGCGTACTGTGCCATTGAAGAATCGGCGGCTTGACTGGATCTTATTTTCCGTATCAGAAAGCTCGCGCTGGAGTTCAAGAAAATTCGTATTCGCTTTAAGATCAGGATAATTTTCCGCGACCGCAAAAAGAGTCTTGAGAGTCCCCGTAAGCATATTCTCGGCATTCGCATGCTCCCCTGTCGTGCCAGCACCCATGGCGGCGGTGCGAGCCTTGGTCACATTTTCCAAAAGCCCCTTTTCATGCCCCGCGTATCCTTTGACCGCCTCCACGACATTTGGTATTAGATCGTAGCGGCGCTTCAGCTGTACCTCAATATCGGCCCATGCCTCTTCCGCCTGATTTTTGCGGCGCACGAGACCATTATAAATCCCGATAAAAGCGATCACCACAACGGCGACAATACCTCCGATGACATAAAGAATAGTATTCATAGTCTGCTCATTATACCTCAAATAGAGATCACGTAAAGACAAAACACCCTTATTACGGGTGTTTTGTCTTTGTCGCTCACCTATGATGCGTCAGCTATGCTTTTTTCCTCTTTAGGAAATACCATACGGCACCCACCAGCGCGAGCACGATTACCACCACAATACCCGCCATCATCGGCACGCTCAACGGCGTTGCAACTGCGGCTGTCAGCGGTGACGGAGCGCTTGGTTCCTGCCCGCTTGGCACGACGCTTTCTTCTGGGGAATCATCCACTTCCGAAGGAGTGATCGTCTCGGCCGCAGGCTTTTCTCCTGAAGCTTTTTCTGCCGGTTTTTGCTCCGTTTGAGTTTTTGGAGCCGACGCCGCCTCCTTGATTGACACTGAAGCCGCCACCGGCAGTCCCGTCATGAGATTCTGATTGCTCGAGCCGAGTGCAAGCGAATTTGCGGTCACCTGTACCGATGCACTGCCCGTCTTTTTTGCTTTAAAGGTTATCGTCCCAAACGAAGCGGGCGACGCAAGCCCGCCTGGGTACCCTGCGGTTTTGACAAGCGTACCGCCGGCATTATCTATACTGTCATACCCGGGTTGCGCGAGAGGCATCCAGCCGCTGGCAAACGCAAACGCCTGCACTTCCAGCATGTCGGCAGGGTACTTAACCTCAAGCTTCACCGTGTATGCCTTCACGTCTTTGGGATCAATCGCCACCGTAAGCGTAACAGTCTTCCCCTGATCCACATTTACACTAGCAGGCGACCATGACACTGTCGCCGCAAATGCTCCTGCGGCATACAAAAGCCCGGCTACTACAAAAAGCCCCTGAACAATTTTCCCCTTTTTGCTTGTATGAATCATGCTCATAGTGTAGTCGTCCAAACAACCATTAATGAATTAAAGTCAAAGATATCCACTTTGCCGTCGCTATTGAAGTCTCCTTGTGTCGCTCCTGTACTTGCCGGAATCCCCCACCTTACCATCAGAAGATTGAAGTCAAGAATATCTATCTTACCGTCATTGTTGGTATCGCCGGGTTTTGCCGTGGATGAGACAATGGTCGTCCCTCCTCCACCTCCGCCGGAGGATGATGCCACAGGTGTTGCCACAACGGCAGGCGCTCCAAAAATGCTGTACGGGGTGGCCGCAGCGGCGACGCTAAACGTAATCGTATTGGCACTGCTATCGCGAGTAAACGGAGTTATCGCGACCCACGATGATCCATCAAACCGATACGGCTTGATGCTGGTCTCGTCTATGCCTGTATCGCTATAATGCATCACGACGCTTATGGAAAGTCCTGTGCCAGTGATTTTTATCTCGTAGGCATTTAGGACGCTATTCCCCGAAAGCACCGCCGTCGCACCAGTGAAGAATCCGGAGGAGAGTTGCTCTATCTTTTCAATCGTCGCGCTAGTGGAACCGGATGCGTTGATGTTTACGGTGAGCGCGTCGCCCATAGTAACACTCGCGGGCGTGGTGGGAGTAACGGCAACCGTAGTGTCGGAAACCGTATCGGTGGCCGATTTGCTGATTACTCCCACGGAACCCGGGACAGTGAGATTGAGGCTGGTATACCCGCCGCGCGCGAGCGAGTATGTCTCGCCGGTGTCTATCCCCGCGACATAAAACTTCGCCGACTCTCCCGCCCATTCGCCGTCTGCCTTTGAGAGCATCAGAAGATCGGGGTTTATGCCGTACTTTCCGCTTTTAGTCGTGCTCACGCCGACGACTGCCCCGTTTACCTTTGCTTCCACCATAAGACCGTCCGGAGCGGTTCCGCTTTCAAAGGTGGCACTGCCGTAAAATTGATGCGGGATGCCCGGAGCCGCCAAAGCCAGAGAAGGCGCAAATACAGAGACAACAGTCGCCGCAAACACCCCTGTTATTGTCTTGCGTATCATATCAGTTGATTGAGGAATACATTAGTTTCCTTAGCTTGCGTCCCCGGGGCCGTACATGTATGTCCCGATGGTAGAAGATTTCATGAATATCCAGTATCCCTGGCCTGGACTCATAGTGTCCACTCCCGTAACCGACTGGAACTGTTTGAGCATATTGTCATAGGTGCGAAGCTGTGTCCATTGGCCGTCAACTGTTGAAAGCGCGGCATCGGCGGCAACATCGGTAGTGTCCTCAAGCTGATAGTAGCCGATAAGATTCCAGCCCGCCGCAAGCTCCTTTTGCGGAGGAGTGCTTGCTCCCTCAAGGAAGAGATTACCAGTGCCAGCAATAGTGCCTGCGGGTATGGCAAGATAATCAATCCAATATCCGTTGCCGGTATTCATCGTTGAGAAATCGCTCGTCTCGGGACTGTCGGGGTGATACACAAGCCACTCGCCCGTAAGCGCATCATAAGTAAACACCGACTGAATGGTTGCGACATCATCAAGATCTCCCAAGACCGCGGAAGCATCCGTATCAACGGGTACTACGGGAAGGGAAATAAGATTCCAGCCCGTCGTGAGGTCTATGGAATAGCTCGCCGCCGTAGTGAAAGACCAGCTCGTTTCCGGCAATTCATTGCCAGCCGTATCGGTAACCCCGTTCAAAGTGATAGTGTATGTCGTGTTGTCGTCAAGATCACTGTCGGGGTTTATTGTCGCGACACCGGTTTCCGAAACAAAACTGATCGTTTTGGCGGGGTTCCCCGGCGTTATCGCCACATCAGCATCCTCCACTAACACATCCTCGTTGAAAGTTATGGTGATATTCGTTGACGGATCAATCCCAACGGCATTCGCGCCGGGCGTTTTTCCTGTGATTGAAGGCACCATGCTATCTTTGATGATCCCCGCTTCGCTATCCGTGCCGATATTCCCCGCAGTATCGGCGTCCCGCACGGAGAGCGTAAACGCTCCCTCGGGCAAAGCGCCAAATCCGGTTACATCACCAAGCGTAGTAACACCACTTGCACAACTGATATATGTCGCACCGTCAACAGAACACTCGGGCGCGGTTGCTTCGTCATTGGTAAACGTGATCGTCTCATCTCCGCTTACCTTGACTCCGGAAAGCGGCGCGGTGATAACAAGGACAGGCGCGGTATTGTCAATGGTAAGCAGAAGTGTGGAGTCGTCTGTCGTATTGCCGGCAGTGTCTGTTGCAGTAATGGTAACTGCCGTATCAATTCCTTCTATTAGCGTACCGGCGGAGAGCGCCAAGGTTGTGCCGGAATACGTTCCGTCGTCGTTGTCAGAAAGAACAAACGCTGAAGAGAGCGCAGAGTCAAGCGAGGTAAGATCAACAGTTACGTCCAATCCTGTCTCTCCGAGGTCAACATCAAAGGAAATCGTGTCTCCTGCCTTATAGAATGCATCTGGATCAGATACAGCAACCGAGTCAAACATCGGCTCCTCCGTATCCCACACAAGAATCATCTCATCAGAGGCAACATTTCCCGCATTATCCGTAACGGTCAGAAGAATCTCATAGGTGCCATCCGCGTCTGCGGTAATGGTGGTGTCTTCTGTGCCTGCCGTGCCAAACGTGATCGTCCCGGGTCCTGATTCCTGTGTCCACGCGTAAGTCGCAATGCCAGAGCCGCCATCAGTTGCGGTTGCCTCTTGAGTAAAGAGAATATTCGTTGTCTTGCCCGCACCAGCATCAACCGTGGGTTCGGTAGAGTCAACAAGGAAAGGCGTAAGCGGTGTTGTGGTCACATTTTCTGCCTCGTCTGTTGCAACCAAGTCAAGCGTATAACTTCCGTCTGCGAGTGCTGAAAGCGTCGCCTCCTGTCCTGCTCCGGTACCTGTCTCCAAAGCCAAAACGGTGGCGCCATTCTTGATCTCCCACGATATATCGTTCTCAACCGTGATAGTCAGCGAGGGGGTAGTATCGTTGGTCGGGTTCGTAACCAGCGTTGTCTCTTCCGCGGAAGGAGGAGTGTTGTCAATGGTTCGTGTTTCGTTGGTTGCCGCCGCGTTCGGATTTCCCGCCAAATCTTGGGCGGCAATGGTCATGGTTGCAGTGCCGTCATCATCCGCTCCGGCAGGAACATCCCAGTCATACGTCCACACAAGGGGGTCAAGAGTTGCGCTCATGAGCATTGCACCAAGGTCACCGTCACCTTGCGTATCAATGGCAATTGTCGGCGTACCTCCGAGCGTTTCATTGAATGTCGCGGTAATAGTAATCGTATCCGTATCTTTTACCGGCCGGTCGGGATCATAGGTGAGCGCCACAGTGGGCACTACGGTATCCGAAGTATAGGCAAGCTGGTTGGATGCTGTGTTGTTGTTTCCAACCGCATCAATTGCTTTGTCGGCTGATACTTCAATGGTTACCGCGATGCTTGCGCCATCTGTGGGATTCACATCAAAGGTGTAACTTGTCCCGACACCCGCGAAATTTTCAATCTCGCCGTTTGCTACGGTAACATCCGTATCGTCAAAACCGGTTACCGCTTCGCTGAATTCTGCGGTAACTGCGATCAAGCCGTTGGTTGGGTCGGCGGTTGCGGAAGTGAGAACTACTGACGGCTTTTTGGTTTCAACCGTGTAGTTTGCAGAATCTGTCCCGCCTGCCGGAGCATTTCCCGCAGGGTCAGCCCAACTCGTGCCGACAGTGAGTATGTTTATTGCGTCTTCAACGTCTGGTATTGGAGTAAGTGTTGCGGTGAATACGAGCGGGTCGATGGTTGCGATCATCGCTCCTGTGATTGCGCCACTTTCAACCGTTACATCGGCTTCATTAAAATCAGTCGGTACTTCCGAGAAGGTAAATGTTACCTCCGTGGTCTCTCCTGCTATGAGATCGGAATCGGTGAGAACTGCGGTAACGGTCGGACGTAGGGTATCAATCGTGTAATTCTCTGAATCGGTTGTACCGACTCCCGCATTTCCAGCCAAATCCTCAACGCCGGTCGTATCTACCGTGATTATATTTGTTGCCTCTTCAGTATCTGCTGTCGGAGTAAACGTGGCCGTCCATGTTACCCCGCCATCCACAGGTCCCACAGGGGTCAATGTGCCATTCTCAATCGTTGTGATATCAGCGTTGCCAAAACCGGTTACTGCTTCGCTGAAGGTGAAGGTTACGAGTGATGTTTCTCCTGCTTTGAGGGCGAAATCTGCAAGGACAATCTCAACAGTCGGCGGCGTGCTATCGTAGGTAATGGTAAAGTCGGTCGCGGCAGTGTTGTTATTTTCGGCAACATCAATGGCTTTATCGGCCGCCACGCTAACCGTCACCAGACCGTCAGCTGTCGGGGTAACATTAAAGGTATATTCCAAACCGCTGCTAGCGACAAAATCAGCTTTGCTTCCGTTGATTACGGTAATGTCAGTAAGATCAAATCCCGTTACATCCTCGCTGAAGGTTACAGTCATCGGAATGGGAGAATCGTTGGTTGGACCGGGGCTTGCGGTTGAGGCGAGGGTGACCGTGGGAACAATCACGTCCTTTATTGCCGTGGGGTCGGTATCAGCCGCGCTTACGTTTCCGGCCGCATCCGTTGCGGTAACCGAGGGAGCGATTGTGCCGTCGGTAAGCGTGGTGCCGTCAATAGTAATATCAAAGTTGCCGCCGGTTGCCGTGCCGCTTCCCATGACAGTCGCGCCGCCAGTCAACGAAACGTTTACCGTAGAGCCGTCTTCGGCGGTGCCGACAACATGGATTGCGGCTTTCTCGGCGTTATTGATGAAGCTGTCATCGGCAATGGAGGTGATAGCGGGAGTTGCAGGAGCCACGGTGTCTTGTGTCGCCGTCGGCGTTATTGCCGCGACGCTCACGTTGCCTGCCGCATCCGTCGCGGTTACCGAGGGCACGATGATGCCGTCTATCAGAGCCGAAGGAGCGGCAGAAGTGCCATCGAGCGTGATGCTGAACGTGGTATCTCCACCGGAGAGCTGTTCCGTATTCATTACGCTGTTTGTCCCGTCACTCAAGACAACCGTTACCAAAGAGTTGGCCTCGGCCGTCCCCTCAACCACAATGGCTGTTTTCTCGGCATTGTTGATGAGTTCGTTTGTCGCAATAGAGACGATCACAGGAGCATCGGGCTCTACATCATCAAACACAATACTAAACTGGGTTGCGACAGTGTTGTTGTTTGCCACCGCATCTTGGGCAACACCTCCAGCAATATCAACCGTAACAGCGCCTTGATCAGTAGGAGTAACGTTAAACGTGTATGTGGAATCGTTGACAGCAACGAAATCAGCTTTCGTTCCATTGACTACGACAATATCGCCGATCTCAAACCCCGTTACATCCTCGCTAAAAGTTACGGTCATTGGGATCGGGCTGGTGTTGGTGGGACTGGTTGCGGTAGAGGAAATGACCACCGTGGGCGCAATACCATCCTCTGCCATATCAGACGTCCCATCCGCGACTTCATTTGTGGCTGTATCGGCGATATCGCCATTTGCGGCAACATAAACAACCTCCGGTGTATCTCCAGTGTCCATTACCGCTACGGTCAAGGTAAGCGTGGTGCCTCCTGCAGGATCGGTTGCCGCGGTCGCGGGATCACCGTCAACCGTCCATGCGTCTGCCGCGGTGCCGCCATCCACGTTTTCACTAAAAGTCAATTCTATAGTCGTGGTAGTGAGGGTTTGCGCGGTAAAGGTCGGCGCAACGCCGTCAGATGGCGTTATCGGCCCGGCAGTCGACGCGATATTACTTGCAAGGTCTTCAACCATTCCCGTATAACTTACGGCTGGAGTTTCGCCTGTTCCAAAAGGAGCGGTGGTAGTGAGACGTACAACACCGGGACTTGTTTCAAATGCATCCGTTCCAGAATCAAGAGTAAACCCTGCTATGGAAAAATCGGCATTTGTTACAGTCGCCCCATTCAGGTCTTCGCTAAACGTAAGATCAATCGTTGTAGTTGTCTTGGTTTGTGCAGAAAGCAGTACTGGATTTGCCCCGTCGACTTCCACTATGGTGCCATCAACGACGTTTGCCAGAAGGTTGCCCGCAATATCCGCGCCAGTTCCTTGAGTGTAAGTAACCTCCTTCGCCTCCGTTCCAGCTACGCCTCCGGTAACGACAACATCAAACGTATTGTCGTCTGCGGTTCCGGTATTGATAGCGGTAGCCGCAACTCCCCCGATAGTGAAATCGTCCAAGACAAATGTCGAATCATCAACCGGCTCACTGAATACAATAGTCGCAGTATCCACCCCGCCATCGGCATCCGCATCTTTAGTGGTAATTGAAGTGATTGTGGGAACAGTTACGTCAACAGTAGTCTCAGCGCTCGTATTGGCTACGGATGTACCTGTTGTGTCTCTTGTTGACACTTGCCAAGTATACAGCGTATCTGAACCTGGCGTGGGCGACGTAGCACTGAATGAAAGCTGCGCACTGGCACCATTTGCAATTTGTGTACCTGCTTCAAAAGTGTCACCAAGACAGGTCACTTGCGTTGAGGAAACCTCCGTGGGAGTCATTCCTGTTGGACATGAAGCACTTGCAATGCCGCTAAACCCGCTTGGTATGGTCACAATAACCCTATAAATCGCATCGGGTCCGTTGTTAGTAATATCAAACGTATAAGTGCTCGCCTCGCCGCCCTTCACCAGCGTCGGATCAACCGTTACTGTCGCCGTATGCGCCGCCAAAGCCGCGTTCGGAGCAACAAAAAAACCGCCCATCAAAAATGCCGCGGTCAACACTGCTGTTACGAAAGTAAAGGAGGGACTCTTCTTCGCGCCTCTCACCCAAATGCTATTTATCATATTCTATTTTTTAGTTACCTTTGTTTTTTATTACCTTTAGGTTAGTGCCTATACACTGGCAGATGCGAATGAAAAGGTCAAGTAGCAAAAAATCAT
>Ga0209542_10011606_pt1 | contig 15596 bp, 19 predicted proteins | sample RifCSPhighO2_01_FD_184028 | JGI IMG/M metagenome (GOLD analysis project Ga0209542, IMG submission 184028) | Soil microbial communities from Rifle, Colorado - Rifle CSP2_plank highO2_0.1 (SPAdes) (version 2) | ecosystem: Environmental > Terrestrial > Deep subsurface > Rock core/Sediment ... | reverse complement strand
AGGTATACGGGTTTTTTTCCCGGCATCGATTAATTTATTGGCTGTTATAATTTCGTTTGTAGTTTCATCTGCGATAGGAGTATTTTTTGGTGTGTTTCCTGCCCGTCGCGCCGCCAAACTTCCACCAATCGAAGCCATTCGGTATGAATAACTCCAAGGTGTGAACCTATTTCACCTCTAAGATGCAACGCCTCTTGTTTTGCTTTAAGACTTTCTGTTAGGATTTAAATGATGGAAAAAATTGTTATAGTTATGCCTGCCTGGAACGAGGCGGAAAATATCGGACGGATGATCGATGAACTAGTCGATAAAGAATTTCCAAAAATTCAGGCCGAAATACATCTTTTGGTAGTCGATAATCATTCAAAAGATGGAACTTATGAAATTGTAGAAAAAGCTTCTAAAACAAGAAATAATGTACATGTAATTCAGCAGGGTGATAAGTCAGGACTGGGTTGGGCGTATATTAACGGTTTTAAATACGCAGTGAAGGAATTGAATGCGGATGCGGTTATGGAAATGGATGCCGACTTCCAGCACCCTCCCAAATTTGTAAAACCAATGGTTGAGGCATATTTAAACGGAGCCGATTATGTAATTGGTAGTCGTTATGTTCCCGGCGGTTCGATTCCTAAAGAATGGGCATTATTCAGAAAAGCCGTTAGTTTTTTTGGTAATCTTTTCATACGGATTGTTCTGGTAAAACCTAAAATTCATGATTTAACCACCGGTTTTAGGCTTACGCGGGTTAAAGGAGTCTTGGAAAAGATTGACTTGGATAATCTTATGGAACCGGGTCGATTTGCCCATAAAGTTGATCTACTTTATCAAGCAATTAAAAATTCTAAAAGAGTGGTTGAAGTTCCATTGGAATTTGCCTCGCGTACACAGGAAAAATCAAAATTTAATACAAAAGAAATGGTAGCGACTTTTAAGGTTGCAACCATATTGGGAATTAAGGATAAAGCGAAGTTTATTAAATTCGGAACAGTCGGATTTGCAGGTTATGTTGTAAATGCTTCGACCTTGTTGCTTTTTACAAAATTACAGTGGCCCGGTCCATTAGCCTGGGGAGTATCTACGGAATTGGCAATTATAAATAACTTCATTTTTAATAATTTATGGACTTTTAAGTCGGAAAAGATATCCGGATTTGGAAAGCTTATTTATAAATTCTTCCAGTTTAACTTAACTTCCGGGGGGGCTTTAGCAATTCAGGTTATATTCGGAACGATATCGGATGTTATTTTCGGACCTCAATACAGACAGCTTGCGTTGCCCTTTATTATTGTTTTTCTCGTCCTTCCTTACAACTACTTTATGTATAATGTGGTGATTTGGAAAAGCTGGAACCTCAGTAAACTTCTTGGAAAGAAAAAGTAATTTATTCGTACTTTTTAGGGGGCAAGTTATGCATTTTTCTGATTTGATTTTTAACTTCTTCCCACCATTTAGTTGATCTTTCCTTGACAATAACTTCAGCAATTCGCTTTCCCTCTGCTGTTTTTAATCTTTGAATTGTGAATTCCATCCACTCTTTTGCCTCTTTAGTTCCTTGGTTCAAGTACTCTTTCTCAAGTATTAATTCTGCTAAAGTGTCACAGTCATAAGAAGCCATAGCTTCGGAAGATTTACTTTCGTGTCTTTCAGTATGAATATCGGTTAGTTTTTCACCGAGTTTACTACCTTTCCACATATCTGAAAAAGCCATCAGTTCTGGGTCCACCTTATAGTAAAGCCGATTAACTTGATGTAGATCACCGGTTCTTACTTCTTCAACATCATGAATAATACACATTGTAAGCAGTTTTCCTAAATCCAACATAGGGTTAATGTGTTTCATCAAGATTCCAAAAAGAGAAACATAAAAACTATGCTCGGGGATGCTTTCTTTGATTTGGGACCCTAGAAGAATCGAAGTTCCCGAACGCTTAATCCGTTTTAGATATCTAGCTTCGAATATCGCTTTGATAATATTCTCTAAATTGTCATTCATGTTTGAATTATATCCTGAAACTAAAGCTTATAAAAGTGGGGACCAGTCGGAAATTGGCATGACGTTCTGGGAAATGTAAGCAAGTGAGAAAAGATAAATAGGTATGATAAGTACCAACATTGCATATTTAAATTCATTTTTAGTTAGATTATCTGCAAAAGCGGCAAATAAAAAAGGAACTATTGGTAATGCATATCGAATAATATCTCTGTGAGATACAAATAAAATTGAGAAAAAAAAGATTCCGACAAACCAAGCTAAATCATAATCCTTCAATTTTACAAGTTTGATTAAACCAAGAAGTCCAAAAAGATAAACAAATATTATTTCCTCCAACCAAAAAGTTCCCACCCAAGATTGGCTGTAATTAAATATCTGAAATGGTAATATAAATAAATGAATATTATCTCCGGAGTGAAAGTAGGCAAACAGATCATTTAGTTGTATTTTATAAATAAAAAAAACAACTATTAGTCCGAAAGGAATTAATAATATTGATAAGAATTTCTTAAGCTCGCTCTGTTTAAAGGGTGTATTAGCCGGATGGTCGCCTAATTCTTTTAATCGCGGATAAAAAAAGGCAAAAATGTAGGCTATAAATAATAATATTCCGGGAGATTTTGTAAGCTGAGCTAAAAGCCCCCATACACCCGCCAGTAGGTACTTCTTTTGTTTAAAGTAATATAAAGATGCGATTATTGTAGCTAAAAACAATGGTTCAGTCGATCCGACTGAGCGGACAATAAGCCACCTTGCAGGCAATAATGAAAATACTAATGTTATCCAAAGCGCATCTTTTTTCTCAATATAATTTTGTATGAAGAGATAAAAGAAATATATTGCCAGTATGGAGCTTAAGGCGGTTACCAATAGCATTGCATAAGGATAACCGGTTATGGGAGAGAGTAATCTTATAAGAAGAGGATATAACGGAAAGTGAGCTGCATAATATTCATTGGGTAAGCCGAAACTGTAATTACCGGTTAAAGAAGGGTCATAAAAAGTTTTTGCTACAACAGTTGCCATTCCGTCTTTTGGTAATGGTATTCCCCATACACTCTCGGCGCGGATAAAAAAAGGCAGCCAGATGAAAAGCGTCGGTAAAAGTGAGATTAGAGAGATAATAAAAATTACCTTAAACTTAGCAAGCATTGTGAAAATTGTATAACAATCAGCCGACTTGTTCAAACTTTCCGTCTAGGTGCAGGTAATAAGGGTTTACAAGCAAGTTTGGGTATTTACCGAGAATATAATTTTTTGCCTTTCTTAAATCCACTAAATGTCTTTTTGGAGTACTTTCGATTCCGTAAGCACCGCAATCTTCGTGGTGAATAAGGTAGACTTCTTTAATAGAATGAAGTCTTACAGATATATCAACCTGTTTCATAATTGTCTTAAGTTCTTTCGTTGCGCCCGCGTATCCCACGTAATCATAAGTTTTGTTATTCATATTCTTTTCTATCCAGTTACGAATGAATTTTTGGAATCGAAAGTCGATGCAAGCAACTAATAATGAATCACAGTTATGATTTGACATACTATTTAATATTAGAATTATTATACTATTTATTGACTTTGTATAAAACCCAAGTTAAAATCAGTTGAAAAATAGGAAGATTTCTCGCTATTATTGCGGCGAGAAATTTGTTTTTTAACCTTCTATTTTTCACTTAATAAAATAATTTTGCATGACTGTAAAGGATAAAGATAAAAAAAGGGAAGTTAAAGCCGATTATACAAACCTTATTCCTGCTCTCGAGGAAGCAAGCAAGTTAAGTATTTCTTTTGTCTTTTTTCCTGTCGTATTTTTATTGATCGGAGTGTGGCTTGATAAAAAATTCAATACAATTCCGGTTTTTATTCTGGTTAGTATAATAATCGGTTTTTTAATATTTGCTTTTCAGGCCTGGAGAGCTATTAAGAAAGTAAGACAAGAAAAATAACATCCTCCGCAAACTTTAGTTTGCGGTTTCCCTTGAGGGAGGATGATATATTAGGTTCAATTCCTCCCTGGATTAAAATCCAGGGTATTCTTGAAATCTATTATGAAAAGTCTGCATATATCTGTTGCACCGGAAATTATTGGGCATCTTGGAGAATTAAAAATTACTAATTCGCTTGTTACAAGCATTATTGTCATGGTTTTTTTGTTGTTTTTGGCATTTAAAGTAAGTAAAGGTGGTAGAAGTTTGAAAAAAAGTAATTTATACATGGCAGTTGAATATATTATTGAAGGCTTTTATAAATTTTTTAAAAATATCGCCGGGGAACGAACAGATACAATTTTTCCACTTATTATGACGTTTTTTCTTTTTATTATTTTTGGAAACTGGATAGGACTATTACCCGGAGTAGGCTCAGTAGGATTTTATGAACATACCCAAGAAGGAGAATTATTAGTACCGTACTTCAGGGGGCCAAACGCTGATCTTAATACTACATTTGCACTGGCTTTAATTTCTGTTAGTGTTACACAATATTTGAGTATTAAAACGCTTGGCTTCAAAACGTACATTTCCAAATTTATAAATATAAAAAATCCCATAAAGTTTTTTGTAGGTATACTGGAGCTAATTTCTGAGTTTGCTAAAATCCTATCCTTCTCATTCAGGCTTTTTGGAAATATCTTTGCCGGAGAAGTTTTACTGGCGGTAATGATTTTTCTTATTCCGATTCTTGTCCCTGTACCGTTTTTAATTCTTGAAGTTTTTGTCGGATTCATACAAGCTTTGGTGTTTACAATGTTAACTACTATTTTTATAGTTATAGCGACTGAGCCAGTTCATGAGTAATGGTCCCAGTTGGATAGGCTTTGCCATCCAACGGGATTCCGTGAGATGCGCTAAGCACTATCTCACTGGGAGGGGGGTGTAAAAATTGGAACTAAAAGATTTAGCAACAGCATTAGCAATAGGACTAGGGATGATTGGACCCGGAATAGGTGTCGGTCTTATCGGCAAAGGAGCACTTGAAGCTATTGGTCGAAATCCGGAAGCGGGAAATCAAATTACAACCACCTTGATTTTGTCTATTGCATTCGCCGAAGCAATCGCAATATATGCTTTGGTAATCGCACTAATAATTAAATTCGTTTAACTGCTTAACTTTAGTTCGAAAGGTTTAATAATATGGAAAAACTAGGAATTGATCCGATACTTATTTCGGTACAAATTATAAATTTTATTTTACTTTTGATTATTTTGAAAAAAGTTTTATATAAGCCAATACTTACGGCGATGAAAAATCGTCAAAAAGAACTTGAAGGTATTGATACGAAAAATAGTGAGATAGATAAAGTCAGGGCAGATTTAGAGAAAAAAGAAAAGGAAATTTTGACAAACGCCCAAAAGGAAAAGAAAGAACTAATATTAACCGCAAAAAGAGAAGCAGAAACACAGAGGTTAAGGATAATTGAAAAAGCAAACAGACAAGCAAAGGAAATTCTGGCAGGAACAAAAAAACAGATAGAAAGAGATAGTAAGAAATTAAAATTATCCGCTTGAGAAATTCCTCAGTGGTGAGTTAATTGTTTTGATATGAATAATTCAAATAAAAAGGGTGAAATTATTTCGCTTGCCGACGGTGTTGCGTGGTTAACCGGTGTGAAGGATGCAATGTATGGCGAGCTTATTGATTTTGGTAAAGGTGTATCAGGTTTGGCAATGAATTTGGAAGAAAACAGGATCGGTGTTGTCATACTTGGTAGTTATGAAAGTCTTAAACTCGGAGATACGGCACAAACAACGGGTCGTCTTTTAGAAATCGGCGTAAGTGATAAGATGTTAGGACGGGTAGTTAATCCTCTTGGTACTCCACTCGACGAGGGAGAAAATTTTTCGCAAGTGAAACCAATGCCTATAGAAAAAATCGCTCCGGGAATTGTCGAACGAAAATCCGTGGATAGTCCATTGCAGACAGGAATAAAAGCAATTGATGCAATGATTCCTATAGGACGAGGCCAAAGAGAGTTGATAATCGGAGACAGGCAAACCGGAAAAACGGCAATTGCAATTGATACAATAATTAATCAAAAAGCAACCGATGTTATTTGTGTTTATGTTTCGATTGGACAAAAAAGAGCTAAATTGGCCGAAATAGTAAAAAAGTTGGAAGAACATAAAGTATTAGAAAAAACAATCATAGTTGCGGCCAGCTCATCCGATTCGGCAACGCTGAGATATCTGGCTCCGTATGCCGGTTGCGCGATAGGCGAGTATTTTATGGATAAAGGAAAACACGCTTTAGTAATTTACGATGACTTGACCAAACACGCATGGGCATATCGGGAGATATCGCTTCTGTTAAGGCGTCCGACAGGACGTGAAGCTTATCCCGGTGACGTTTTTTATCTGCACTCGCGACTATTGGAACGGGCATGTCAGTTGTCGGACGAAAACGGCGGAGGTTCTCTCACTGCACTTCCGATTATAGAAACCCAGGCGCAGGATGTATCGGCGTATATCCCCACAAATGTAATTTCAATTACAGACGGGCAGATTTATCTTGAGCCTGACTTATTTTTTGCAGGAATTAGACCGGCTTTGAACGTCGGCTTGTCGGTTTCGAGAATTGGCGGAGCAGCTCAAATTAAGGCTATGAAAAAAATAGCAGGAAGAATGCGACTTGATCTTTCGCAGTATTACGAGTTGGCAACTTTTGCACAATTCGCAACCGATTTGGATGTTGCAACGAAAGAAAAAATAGAGCGCGGCAAAAGAATTGTTGAAGTTCTAAAACAAGGCCAATATAATCCGATGAAAGTCGAAGACGAGATTTTAGTTATTTATTTGGCTACATCCGGTAGTCTCGATGATATTCCAATCGAAATGGTTTCGGAATTTGAAAATGGTTTTTTGGAGTTTATATATACTAAATTCAAAATACTGCCAAAAAGTATTATTGATAAAAAGGAAATTGATGAAAAATTGGAAAGTGAAATAGTCAAAGCGATCAGCGAATATAAAAAAGATTTTGTAAAATCTCATCAATTAGAGGAGGAAGAAAATGGCTAATCCTAGATTAATTAAGAAAAGAGTTAATTCAATTAAAAATATAGGTAAGATTACAAAAGCTTTGGAGATGGTTTCTGCCTCGAAAGTGCAAAAGTCCCAGGCTGCTGCTATAAACGCCAAACCATATGCTAAAGCTGTATACGAGCTTGTTAGTTCCTTGGCGGGTAGTATTAAAGCATCGGAAATACCGCTTTTGAAAATTCCGCAAAGCATCAAGTCAGATTTAATAATTTTTATTTCTACTAATAGAGGATTATGCGGTAGTTTAAATACAAATCTTTATAAGTTTACAAGCTTATTTTTACTGCAGAAATCGGGTATTAAACATTCATTTGTGACTATCGGAAAAAAAGGACGATCGTACGCCTCGGTTAACGGCGAACTTGTAGCTGACTTTTCTGATGAAAAAGATTTTGGGAGTATAGTCAGTGCAGTTACTAAAATAATTACTGACGGTTTTACCGCCCAAATCTATGATGCAGTATATATAATATATCCTGAATTTTTAAATGCTCTGAGTCAGGAAACAAGGGTGAAGAAGTTACTGCCTATTTCTAAGATTGCTTTAAAGGAAGAATTAAAACGTGAATCTTTTGATATTCAAGGTGAGTCAGGTGAAATGAAATTAGATCAGAAGACGGAAGAAAGTTATACCTATGAACCCGATCCGGTAACAGTTTTGGGAACTTTATTACCTTTTTATCTTGAAATTCAGGTAGCGGAAAGTCTTTATGAATCACAAGCTTCCGAACATTCAGCTCGTATGATTGCTATGAAAAATGCGACCGATAATTCAAGCGAACTATCCGAAAGCTTGACACTTGTTTTTAACAAAGCCCGTCAATCGCTGATCACTACCGAAATAAGCGATATTACGACTGCACAAGCAAGTCTTTCTGACTAATATGAATAACAATAATAGTAAAAAAATCGGAGAAGTTGTCCAGGTGATCGGACCAGTGGTTGACGTCCGATTTGATTCATACATACCTTCGATACGAAATGCGCTGACCATTGATCCGGGCGGTAAAGACTTAACGGCAGAGGTTCAACAGCATTTAAAAGGAGGATTAATAAGAACATTAGTTTTGGGTCCTGCCGAAGGAATTAAAAGAGGGTTGAAGGTAGTTGATAGCGGAGATCCGATTAAAGTTCCTGTTGGGGATGCGACTTTGGGAAGAGTTTTTAATGTACTCGGACGACCTGTGGATAAAAAAGGAGTTGTAAAGTTCGATTACGAACTTCCGATTCATAAGGATGCACCACTTATTGTCGAACAAAAAACCGTTCCGGAAGTTTTTGAAACCGGAATAAAAGTTATTGATTTAATTTGTCCATTTCTAAAAGGTGGCAAAGTTGCGGCATTCGGAGGAGCCGGAGTCGGGAAGACCGTTATTATTATGGAACTAATCCATAATGTAGCAAAAAAACATGGTGGTTATTCGATTTTTGCAGGTGTTGGCGAGCGTTCCCGCGAGGGAAATGATTTACTGCGTGAAATGAATGAGTCAAAAGTAATAGATAAGGCAGTGTTGGTTTATGGCCAAATGAATGAACCTCCGTCTAATCGCTTTAGAGTTGCCTTAACTGCTTTGACTATGGCCGAGTATTTTAGGGATGAGGAAAACCAGGATCTGCTATTATTCATCGATAATATCTTCAGGTTTGCCCAAGCAGGAAGCGAAGTTTCGGCACTATTAGGTAGGATTCCGTCCGCAGTGGGTTACCAACCTACATTGGCAACTGAAATGGCCGAGCTTCAGGAACGAATAACTTCAACATACAAAGGATCTATAACTTCAGTTCAAGCAGTTTACGTTCCGGCCGATGACTACACCGATCCGGCTCCGGTTGCTACCTTTGCCCACCTTGACGCTTCAGTTACATTGGAACGATCGTTATCCGAACAAGGCTTATATCCTGCAGTTGATCCTTTAACTTCATCATCAAATGTGCTGGATCCGGAGATTGTAGGAGATGAACATTATAGAGTTGCACGGGAAGTACAACGAGTTTTGCAAAGGTATAAAGAACTGCAGGATATAATCGCAATTTTGGGTGTTGAGGAATTATCGGATGAAGATAAATTAATAGTAACCAGAGCCCGAAAAATACAAAGATTTCTGACTCAACCGATGTTTGTGGCTGAAAGTTTTACCGGTCGTGAGGGTAAATACGTGACGATTGAAGATACGGTTAAAGGTTTTTCTGATATTTTAGAAGGTAAGTATGATGATGTTAATGAACAAGATTTCTATATGATCGGTACAATTGATGAAATTAATAAAAAATAGAATTCTTGTATGCATTTTCACATTGATATCGTAAGTTTAAAAGGAACAATCTACTCCGGTGAGATCCAGAAGATCACGCTTCCTTCATTAGAAGGTGATATGACGGTATTATCACGTCATATGCCGATTGTCGCCCCATTGGGTGTCGGCGAAGTTTTAGTTAATACGCCGAATGGAACGTTAAATATGTCGATAGGGAAGGGGGTTTTCGAATTTTCAAAAGGCCGGGCACGACTCTTGATCGAAGACGTAACAAGCTCTGATGATATTAGTGAGCAAAATGTTTTGGAAGCAAAAAAACGTGCTGAAGAACTACTCGAAAAAGGAATAGTAGGAGAGGAGAAGCTACAAGCTATGTATGCCTTGCGAAAAAGCTTTGTCGACCTTAAAATTGTACGAAGGCGAAAAAGAAAGATAGTATAAGCCTTGTACTTTAGTGATTGTACAGATATACGAAATAAATAATGTTGCCGAAGCTCTTAAAATGGCCGAGATGGGCGTCGACCATATAGGAGTAGTTGTTGGCGATGGGAGTTATGACGTCGAAATTAAATCCTACAAGGCAAGAGAAATCTTCTTAGCGCTACCGCAAGATAAAAATGGAGTTGCCTTATTTTTAACAAGTGATATAGACAGTATCATCCGGATGGTCAAAGAAGCCGAGCCTGATATCTTACAACTTGCGGCACCTCCCGAAAATATACTCCCTTCTCAGATTGAAGATATACGAACGGCAATCCCAAATTTACCGATCATGAGAACAATCCCAGTAGGTGGGGAAGAAAGCGTCGCAGCAGCTATGGTTTATGACGGTGTTTGTGATTTTTTGCTTCTGGATTCGAAAGACCCTAAAAGTGGCCAAATCGGAGTAACCGGAAGAACTCACGAGTGGGGTATAAGCAGAAAAATTGTGGAAACTGTTAGGACAAAAGTTATCCTTGCAGGAGGATTAGGGCCCGAGAATGTCATTGAGGCAATAAAAACGGTTCGACCATACGGAGTTGATTCAAAGACAAAGACCGATAGAATAGGAGGCAAAGGAAAAGATCTGATAAAAGTAAAAAGATTTGTTGACCTGGCTAAATCTGTTGATAAATTGGAAGCTAAGACTTAAACTATAGCGATGTTTGTTCGTGATTTGATGGCGAAAAATGTAGTGACTGTATCTTCAACCGAGAGTTTTTCGGAGATAGTCAAACTTCTTGTTCGAAAAAAAATAACGGGCGTTCCTGTTATAAGCAAAAAAGGTAAAGTTGTAGGTATTATTTCCGAAAAAGATCTTTTTTATCGACTATTTCCTTCTCAGGAAGAGTTTTACAAGGATCTGGAATATTTTACACATTTTAATAATATTGAGAAAGATGCCAAAAGGGTAATAAAACTGAAAGCCAAAAATATTATGTCTAAAAAGGTTATCTCTGTTTGTTCGGATGATCATATTATGAGGGCATGTTCATTGTTTGTAATTCATAATATTCGCCGTCTACCGGTAATCGATGATGGGAAACTTGTAGGAATTGTTACCACTAATAATATTTATAAAAATTTTCTGAATACTTTGGTTAAAAACAATAAAAAATAAGTAATTATTTATGACTAAAATTATTAAAGAACTTTCCGTTTTTCTTCCTACCTTTAACGAGGAGAAGAATATAGAGAAAGTTGTTAGAAATACAAGAAGAATATTGGTAAAAGTTGCGGATAAGTGGGAAATAATAATTGTTGAAGATGGCTCCAAAGACAAAACTCCTGAAATTACTGATAGGATTGCCAATAAAGAAATCGGAGTTAAGGTTGTTCACCACAAACTCAACCGTGGATATGGCGGTGCTCTAAAATCAGGTTTTAGTAATACAAAATATGAGTGGATTGCTTTTACAGATGCTGACGGGCAGTTCGATTTTTCCGAAATTACGAAATTTATCAAAAAGCAAAAAGAAACTGGTGCAGATTTAGTTCTTGGCATAAGAACAAAAAGAGCTGATTCTTTTATTCGTAAGATATTAACTTGGGGATGGTCGGTGGTTCTTCCGAGAGTTTTATTCGGTTTAAAAGTTACGGATTATTCCTGCGGTTTCAAAATGATAAGGAATGAAGTTTATAAATCTGTTTTACCTTTGGTTGGTGAGGAAAAGGTGACACAGATTGAAATGTTAGTGAAGGCTCAAAGGACGGGTTTTAAATTTGCGGAAGTGGGGATTAACCATTATCCCAGGAAATTCGGCCACCAAACAGGAGCGGATTTTAAAGTAGTATTCAGGAGTGTAAAAGATTTATTGAAACTTTGGTGGATATTAAGATAATGAAAAACCTATCTACAATCTACAATCTACTATCTACTAATGTAATTAGTTGGGTTAAAGCCAACCGGGTGGAGGCAATGTTGCTTTCAATTATTTTGCTTACGGGGGCTTTTCTGAGGCTTTATCGAATTGACGAATATATGACATTTCTTGGAGACGAGGGAAGAGATGTTATTTTAGTGCGAAGACTATTGGTGCATGGCGATCTAATCTTAATTGGACCGGGAACTTCAATAGGTGATATGTACCTGGGTCCACTTTACTACTATATGATGGCGCCGGCATTACTTCTAGCCAATTTTTCTCCCGTAGGACCGGCGATCATGATTGCACTCTTAGGTGTTGCGACAATATTTTTTGTCTGGTATGTAACCAGTGTAGGGTTTCCTACCTTTAAGGGAGAGAACCTGCAAGGACGGGTATCGTACGGTATCCGTCAAGGTGTACATAGTATTAATTTTGGAGCATTGGTTGCAGCTTCGCTGTATGCAACAGCACCCGTTGCAATAATATATTCCCGTTCATCCTGGAATCCGAATATAATGCCTTTCTTTGCATTATTAACTATCTACTCGGTTTGGAAATGGTGGTCCCCCTTCGCTAAAGCTACGGAGGAACAGGCCAAAATTACTAAGAATTTCAAGTGGTTGATAGTTCTCGGAATTTCCTACGCATTTGTATTACAATCGCATTATCTAGGATTGTTGCTTGCTCCCGTAATTGGCTTTTTCTGGCTTTTAACTTATTTTTCTCTTTACCGTTTACCGTCTACTGGTTACCGGTTACTGAAAAAAAGTTTTATTAGGTATTCTGCTTTTGGTTTAGGTTTATTTTTACTTCTTATGTCCCCGCTACTTGTCTTTGATGCCCGCCATGATTGGCGCAATTTCACTGCCATGAATAAGTTTTTTTCAGAGCGCCAAACAACCGTTTCTGCCCGTCCCTGGACTGCCATTCCCGAACTTCCGGAAATAGTTACACAGTCGGTGAGTAGGTTAATTGCAGGTACAAATGAAGTGGTAGGTAAATGGGTAACTATTATTTCAGTTTTTGTTGTTTTAATAGTTTTATTTATTAAATTAATAAAACGTAAATTCTTACTTCCTACATCTTACATCCTACTTCTTGTTTGGTTAGGTTTTGCATTTTTAGGCTTGGCTCTTTATAAACAGCATATTTACGACCATTATTACGGGTTTTTCTTTCCCGCACTGTTTTTGTTAATTGGAGGATTATCTCAATATTTTATTGATTATGTACGTAATAAAAGTAAGTTCCTGAAAATGTTTTTGTATTTGTTTTTGCTTACTACTTTCTACGTACTTCTTACTACTAATTTATCTAATAATCCTTTAAAATATCCTCCGAATAGACAATTACAAAGGGCTGAATCGGTTGCTCAAAAAATTATTGATGAGTCAAATGGGAAAAGAGTGAATTTGGCTGTTATTGCAGATAGAAATTATGAAGACGGATATCAGTATTTTTTGGAAAGATGGAATGTGCCGTTTGTGGAAATAGATCCGCAACGATTAGATCAAACCATTGGAGAATATCTTTTTGTAGTTTGCGAATTTGAGGATAAACAAAAGTGCGACCCTACTCACAGCCCGAAAGCCGAAATTGCCAATTTCGGCTGGAGTAAGATCGAAGGGGAATGGGAAGTAAACGGAGCGTATGTATACAAATTATCTCACACGATTTAAATAAATGAATTACAAAGAATCAAAACAAATTTTAGAAGAAATAAAAAAGGCAAAGAAAATAATTTCAATATGTCATGAGAGTCCTGATTTTGATTCAATTTTAAGTAACTTATTATTGAAAAAAATCATTAAGAAACTTGGTAAAAATATTGAACTATATTCACCCGAAAAACTTGGGGTTAAAAATAGGTTTTTAGATCCAAAGGGTGAAATAAAAATTAAGGAAACCAATAAAATAAAATTATCAGAATACGATTTGCTTTTTGCCCTTGATGTGTCTGATTTAAAGCGGTTAAAAATAAATGAAAGTATAAACTTACCTAAAGTAATAGTAAATATAGATCATCACGACGAGGCAAATTTTGGAAAGATAAGTATTTTTGAACGCGATGCTGGTGGAACATGTTCAATATTGTATTACCTTTTTAAAGATTGGAATATTAAATTTACAAATGAGGAATTAAATTTAATTTTGTTAGGTTTAATTTCCGACACTCATGTTTTTCACTTTCCCTATCCATCCTCAAAAGTATTTAAAAGAGTTACAGAATTAATAGACGAGGGCGGTGACTATGAGCGTGCACTTTATTATGTTTCCCGCTGCTACAATGTAATGGAATTTAAATATTGGGCAGAAGCGATTAAAAGAATAAAAATAGATAAGAAATATCAATTTGCTTATACAGTAATACCTTATAGTATCCATAATAAATATAAAAGGTATGGAGTATCCTCAAGACAAGTATCTGATACCTTTTTAAGGAATATTAATGATACAAATTTCGGGATTGTTATTATCGAGGATAAAGATGGTAATGCAAAAGTTAGTATAAGGACAAGAACTCCAGGTTACTACGTCTTAGATTTGATCAAACAATTGGGCGGTGGAGGACACCTAACGGGAGGTGGGGCAAGTATTAAGGATAAAACTTTTGAAAGTGCTGTAAATTTAGTCTTGGAACAAGCCAGAAAATATGCGAAGAAAGAATAAAAGATTATTAACCAGTACTTATCATATTACTTTTTCAGTGGAAAGACGTTTTAATACATTGGTAAGAAAAGTTTCTTCAGAAATCCATAAAAAATATAACACCAAATTTGTAGTAGATGGAAAGGAATATAATCCTCATTTAACGATGTATTTATTTGCCGCACCGATAGCAAATCAAAAGAAAATAATATCAACGCTCATTAAGATTGCCCCTGAGTTTAAATTATCTGTTTTGAAAGTAAAAAAACTGTTCTTATCTTATGACGGTTGGTTAATGATTTATTTAGACAATAAAGTTAAATTAGGAAAATATCATGAAACTATTATTGATAGAATTAATCCTTTAAGAGAGGGGGTTCAACGTAAAAAGTATCGAGGCGTGAATAAAATATTACAATTACCGAACGATGAAAGACTTAGTTTAATGAAATATGGAGATAGGCATGCAATAAAGTATTACTATCCTCACCTGTCCCTTACAAAATTTGATAATCTGGAAGATGCTGAAGAAGCTTTAATAAATTATAGAAAGTATTTCCAAAAAAATACTTTAAAAATTGTATCACTTGATTTAATACGGGATATAAAAGATGGTTCAGATGGTATAGGAAGGTTATTATATAGATACAAATATTAATTTACCCTCAAATTAGTAATTAGAATATGCCAATAAGAAATATTCAGAATAGTTTTCGCAATAAAAATCTTCTGTTTATTGATATTGAAACGACAGGATTAGATATTTCTAAACATGAAATAATTGAAATAGCTGCGATTTTAGTAAATACAAAAAATATGAAAGTTATCTCGCGATTTGTTATTAAAGTGAAGGCTGATAATATTAAAATAGCAGACCCTCGAGCATTAAAAATTACGGGATATAATAATAAAGAATGGAAGAAAGCAGCATCATTAAGGGAAGCTTTAATTAAACTTAGTGATTTTGGAAAAGACGCAATACTTATAGGCTGGAATATTGCATTTGACTGGAGTTTTCTAGGAAGGGACTATTATAAATTAAAAATCGAACCAGAATTTGACTATCATAAGCTTGATGCGATGTCTATCGCATATGCTAAGTTAATCGGTGACGATAAGTATAATCATATGAGATTGGTTAAGGTGGGACCTTTGTTGGGTTTTAAAAGCTGGAAAATACACTCTGCTTTAGATGATGTAACTGTTACTTATAAGGTATTCAAAAAATTAATGGAACTTTAATATAACGCAAAGTGAAAATAATAAATAAGTTATAAAAGATAAAAACACTTATTTAAATGCTGTATTTTATATA
>Ga0209542_10011602_pt1 | contig 15600 bp, 19 predicted proteins | sample RifCSPhighO2_01_FD_184028 | JGI IMG/M metagenome (GOLD analysis project Ga0209542, IMG submission 184028) | Soil microbial communities from Rifle, Colorado - Rifle CSP2_plank highO2_0.1 (SPAdes) (version 2) | ecosystem: Environmental > Terrestrial > Deep subsurface > Rock core/Sediment ... | reverse complement strand
TCGCTGTAAGAAATCACATCAATTTTTTCATTTCCCAGCTCAGCAATTACCGCCTGTACTCTAACTCCTTTTTGACCAACACAACTACCAACTGGATCTACACCCGCTTGTTTGGAAACCACTGCTACTTTGGTTCTAGCACCAGATTCTCTTGCAATTGCTTTAATTTCGACTATCCCAGACCCAACTTCGGGAACTTCCAATTTAAAAAGACCTTCTACTAATCCTCTATTAGAACGGGAGACAATAATATCATTGCCTCGAGGGGATTCCTTTATTGCGGCTATAAAAAACTTCATTCGTTGATTTAGGTTATAGTTTTCGTTTGGAGTTTGCTCTCCTTGAGGTAAAATTCCTTCAGTTTTACCCAAATCTACCACAATATTTGGTCCTTCAATTCTTTGAATCATTCCGTTGATTACGGTTCCTATCTTTTTTTCAAACTCGGAAAGAATAGCTCCTTTTTCTGCCTCGCGAATCCTTTGCAGAAGTACTTGTTTTGCAGTCTGAGCAGCAATTCTCCCAAACCCAACTGGCGTTACATCCTTACCATCTTTGTAAACTTTCGCTTCACCAGTTTCATTGTCTAACTCAACAACTAATGATTCGATTTCACCGCCAAAATCTTTACGATAAGCAGCTTTTATTGCTTCCTTAATAATATTTAAAACTTCCTCTGGTTCAACGCCTCGTTCGGAGGCGGCTTGATTCAAAGCAGCTGCAAATTCTGTTCTTAATGCCATATTGCTCCTACTATTAAAAAAGTGGGATTTTATTCCCACTTTAACTCTTATTTAAAATTCTAGGCAAATATTAGCACTTAAGGGGCTGTTGGTCAACCCTTGAACAAATTCTCTATTCTAACTCTCTTAAAGCTTCTTTTTGTTTTTGGGTAAGGTGTTTAGGAGTAACTACATTGACGCGAATGTATTGATCGCCACGAGAATCCCCATGTTTGATTCCCTTACCACGGAGTCTAAATTCTGTATTTGTTTGCGTCCCTTCAGGAATTTTCAGTTTTACCATACTATCTAGGGTTGGAACCTCGATCACGTCCCCAAGCGCAACTTGGGTAAAAGAGATCGGCTGTTCAAAATAAATATCGTAGCCAGCTCTTTTGAAAAATTTATGAGATAGAACTCTTACAGTCAAGTAAAGATCACCATAAATCCCGCCTTTTTCACCAGCTTCGCCAAGAGCCGCAAACCGAATGGTATCGCCATCATCAACTCCAGAAGGTACCTTAATAGTAGTCTCTTTTATTGATTGGGTTCTTCCAGAACCCTTACATCTACGGCATTTTTTCTCAATGATACTTCCTTCCCCATGACAATTTGGACAAGTGGAACTAGTCATAAAGGCACCAAAGATCGATTGGGTGGAACGAGATACTCTTCCTTGACCCTGACAGGTTGGGCAAGTGACTCTTTTTGATCCTTTTTCTGCACCAATTCCACCACACTCTTGGCATGCTTCAGCTCGTGGAATCTCGATTCTTCTCTCAACCCCAAGAGCAGCCTCTTCAAAAGAAAGAGTTAGTTCAAAATGTAGGTTTTCCCCTTTTCTGGGACCACGGGTGGCTTGCCGCTTAAAGGGCGAGCGGAAACCAAAAAATTCTTCAAAAATATCAAAAGGATCTCTAAATCCACCAAAATCAAAGTCAAATTCTACCCCAGGTCCATACTCCACCCGAAATCCGCCAGGACCAGTACCTGCGGCAGTACCGGGTTCAAATGCGGCGTGGCCAAACCGATCATAGGCTTCCCGTTTTTGAGAATCGGCTAAAACCTGGTAGGCTTCGTTTATTTCTTTAAAACGCCCTTCGGCGCCAGCACTTTTATCAACATCTGGATGATGTTTCCGCGCCAAATTCCGATAAGCTTTTTTTATTTCATCTTGGGAAGCTATCTTCGATACTCCCAATACATCATAATAGTTTTTTTTTGACATAGTCGCATTTATTTTTATAGCTATAGTCCACGAAGTGGACGAAGCATTCGAGAGTACCTAAATTACTTTTGCGAAGCAAATGAATTTAGATACAAAGGATGCTATTTTAGCAAATCCACCCAAAATTTGCTAACTAGGGGTTAACTATTTTCGACGGTTCGTAAAACCTTTTGAAAAATCTTTTTATGTCCGTTTGCATTTGGGTGGAGACCGTCTATAGATAAATCTTCCTTGGTTAAAACCCCAAGAATATCTACAAAGGTTAGGTTTCTTTCTGATGCAACCTCCTTAATAACTTCATTATATTTTTCAATTTGTTCGTTTTTATATCCTTTTTCTTCGATTTGCTCGTCAATATTCGTCAAAGTCAGCAATAAAATGTCCTTCGTAAACTTTTGGGTCTTATTTATCATCCCGTTGTATTGCTTTCGGAATTCTTCTAGCTGGGTGCCTTTTGGATTGGAAATATGAGGGCTATCATTAATACCAACCGAAAATATAATTTTATCAGGGTTCTGCCGCAGCTTCCACCTCTATTCTCTTTAAAACATCGGCTGCCTTATCCCCAGAAATACCGCAGTTGTAAACATCGGTCTCAAAATCTTTATTATAAAAATAAACTTTTAGTCTATCTGACCAACCACCAGCTTCGCGGTCATAAGCGCCCCAAGTAATACTAGCTCCAAAGATACAAATAACCATTGACTATTCTTTCTTTTCTTATTCCACTACTTCACCTTCGACTGGTTTGTCCTCCGAAGTTTTGGGGGATTCTTCCTCACCCTTTATTTCTTCTTGGGGAGAACTCGCGGTTTTGTCGCTTCCTGGAGGAGCTTGGTACATAGCCGAGCCAATTTTTTGGAGGGATGTGCCCAACTCGTCAGTGGCTTTTTTAATTGCTTCGAGGTCTTCCCCGGCAATTGCTTCCTTGACTTTCTTTACTTTTTCTTCCAATTCAATTTTTATATCAGCCGCTACTTTGTCACCAGAATCTTTCAAAGATTTTTCGGCAGTATAAACAAGAGTGTCAGCGATATTGCGGGCCTCAATTAACTCTTTTTTCTTTTGATCTTCAGTAGCATGGCTTTCTGCTTCTTTTTGCATTCGCTCAATTTCTTCTTTTGAAAGACCAGTAGAACCAGTGATTTTTATTGATTGCTCTTTACCAGTGGCTTTATCGAGAGCTTTAACGTTTAAAATCCCGTTGGCATCAATATCAAAAGCGACTTCAATTTGCGGCATACCTCGTGGTGCTGGAGGAATACCGGGGAGGATAAACCGACCAAGACTTTTGTTGTCGGTAGCTAAAGATCGCTCACCCTGCAAAACGTGGATTTCAACACTAGTTTGATTATCAGCGGCCGTTGAGAAAATTTCTGATTTAGACGTTGGCACCGTTGTGTTTCTGGCTATCAAGGTCGTCATCACTCCACCCAAAGTTTCGACTCCGAGTGAAAGGGGAGTAACATCTAGCAGTACCACTTCTTTCATTTCGCCAGTCAAAACTGCTCCCTGAATTGCTGCTCCGATTGCTACCACCTCATCTGGATTTATCCCTTTATGGGGTTCTTTACCAAAGAAGGATTTGACTTTTTCTTGAACAGCTGGCATTCTTGTTTGACCACCAACCAAGACAATTTCGTCAACTTTTGAAGCATCCATCTTAGCGTCTTTTAGTGTTTGCTTTACTGATTCAAAACTTTTTTCAATCAACTCACTAGTCAGCGCCTCGAGCTTTGCCCGAGTAAGTTTCATCACCAAGTGTTTAGGACCAGAAACATCAGCAGTAATGAATGGGATATTGATTTCAGATTCAGCTGTTGTGGAAAGCTCGACCTTAGCTTTTTCAGCGCTGTCCCGCAAACGCTGCAGGGCTTGCTTATCGTTCTTTAGGTCTATCCCTTGCTCTTTTTTAAACTCTTCAATTAGATAATCAATAATTTTTTGGTCAAAATCATCTCCACCAAGATGGGTATCACCAGCCGTAGCTTTCACTTCAAAAACGCCTTCGCCAAGTTCCAAAATAGTAATATCAAAAGTCCCACCACCAAGATCATAGACGGCAATAGTATGCGCTTTTTCTTTATCTAAACCGTAAGCCAAAGCGGCTGCTGTTGGCTCATTAATAATTCTTTTAACTTCCAAACCAGCAACCTCCCCGGCTTGTTTCGTGGCTTGACGCTGTGAATCATCAAAATATGCTGGAACAGTAATAACTGCCGCAGTTACTTTTTCGCCTAAATAACTTTCGGCATCGGCTTTTATCTTTTGGAGAATCTGGGCGGAAATTTCTTGGGGAGTAAACTCTTTACCTTCTACCTCAATAGTTGCCATCCCTTCTTTTCCTTCTTTAATCGTGTAAGGTAGCCATTTCATATCGTACTGAACAGAAGCGTCTTTAAATTTTCTACCCATTAAACGTTTTATTGAAAAAATTGTAGCCTTTGGATTAACAACTGCTTGTCTTTTGGCGACTCTACCGACTACTCTTTTTATCGGATCAGCCACACTAGGAATAATATTCTCTCCTTCGCTGCTGTGGATAATTTTGGGCTTTCCACCCTCGGTAACAGCGACAGCTGAATTTGTTGTACCTAAATCAATTCCAATAATTTTGCTCATATTTTTCCCTTCTATAAACTTTTGGCAAAATTACGTCACGCGATCAGCGGGACATAATTTTTGACATAATTTATCTCCTACTTTTTTTACTTTTCTAAAACGTAATTTTTTACTACTACCAAAAGGATACTAAAAACTAACCACCAAAAAAATAAATCGAGCAGTCCTATCCAAATATTAAAATTTAAACTTCTATGTCCTTCGCTAGCTTCAATGGTAATTTCTTTAGCAAAAGAAAAAGGAAATCCTCTTAAATTCCCGTTCCGTAGATAAAAAAAACTCAACATTGTAATCGGTAGTGCTAATAAAAGACTCCAAATTAAATAAAAAACCTTAATCATAGATGTTTATTAATTATACTTAAACGGTGCGTTTTTTATCTCCTGAACCAACTTTAACTTTTGCTGCTCTTAGCAATTTATCGTGAATTTTAAACCCAGATTCTAAAACTTCGACTACTGTTCCCTTCTTACCGGCAACAACTTCGACTGCTTCGTGGATAGAAGGATCAAATTTCTCATTTCTAGGATAAATTTCTTCCACTTCTTCACTTCTTAATGAATCTCTGAATTGCTTGAGTATCAAAGCAATTCCTTCATCCCCACTTTTTTTTGCTGCCAATTCAAGACTACTGAATAAAGGTAGTAATTTCAATAATAAGTTTTGGTTGGCAAACTTTACAAATGAATCTTTCTCTTCTTTGACTCTTCTTTCTAGATTTGAATAGTCTGCCAGAGATCTTTTAAGTTGGTTATTGACCTCTTCCAATCTCTCCTGCAGCTCTTTTTTAGATTTTTCCATTTCACCAACTCGCTGCAGCTTCATTTAGTAAATGGCCAAAATAACGTACTGTCGGTACCACTTTTGGATAATGCATTCTTGCTGGTCCGATCACTCCTACAGTTCCCGCAAATCTTCTTCCGGCTCCAAAATTTGAAAAAACAAACGAACAAGGAAGTAAATTTTCAATCTCTAAATCATCACCGATTAAAATATGGACATCGCTATCCCCAATTACGCGACTAAAAATTTCGCTCAAAAGAGTACTATCGTCCAAAAGGGAGAGGATGCTCTTGGTTAAATCAATATCAATAAATTCAGGCATATCTAGAATACTAGCGGCTCCGTAATAATAGGTATCTCCTCCTTCAGTATTAGCTATTGCTAAGGTACCAGTTTTCTCTGACAATTGTTTAGAGGCTTCTTTCAAGAGTTTATCAAACTCAAAGCGATTATCCCAAAGAGATTCTTTAATTGAGACCTCGTCTTTCACAGGAAGTTCGTGTTCCTTCATCAAAGTTTGGATATAAAATTTTAAAGCGGGGGGAGAAGGAATACGTCCGGCACTCGCGTAAGGCTTTTTAAGAAACCCCAAATCAGTCAATTCCACCATTTCGTTGCGGATTGTTGCTGGGGAAACACCGAGATTGTACTTTCTAACAATCGTCTCCGAACCAACCGGTTCTGCGGTCTCAATATATTCTTCGATTATTGCTCGCAGTAGCTCCTGCTGTCTTGATGCAAGTTCCATTCTAGCAATCTATATAACACGACTGCTAACAAAAGTCAAGGGGTTTGGAGTCAATTTATTAGAACGTTTAAACTTTAAATATAGTTAGAAAGGATTCTTGGGGGATTTGAACGCATCCAATCATCTTATTAAAAAATCATCCAAAATTAAAACTTCTAATTCTTTAACTTTCCTTAAAATTTTATCATTTGTAACAAATACCGATGCTCCGACCTCCGTTGTGGTAGCGATCAATACGGCGTCTGCTAAACCAATTTTATATTTTACCCTCAACCCTGCTGCTTTTTCACAAATTATTAGGTTTGGAACCAAGATGGAAAGGTTGGGTGCGGAGAGAAAAGCATTTTTGTAGGCTACCCAAACTTTTTTGTTATAATAAACCTGCTCATAACCCAAAATTTCGGCTAAAGTTAAGGTTGAAGTAACCGCAAATCGTGTTTCCAGCGAGTGAAAAAGCTCTTGTGTTAAATCAAAGTAAGTTGGGTTTGCTTCAAAATGATAAACGAAACAGGGGGTATCTAAACCAAAAGTTTTGTGACGAGCAAGTTTCTGCTTAAAATTTTCTATCCCATTCACGTCGCAGCTTCCTTAAAGTTCTGGTGGAATCTTTACCCCAAGCACCTTTAGCGATACCGGCTGTTGTACGAATCCATTCCTCAATGCTGGGTTTTGCTTTTACCTGAACAGTCCATTCATCAACCGGTTCGACAACTACCTCTTTACCAATTGTAATATTTTTAGCCACACTACGAACGGCTTTGGGAATTACTACCTGGTACCTGGAACCAATTTTTACTTTCTTTACTTCGGACATATTTCATACATTTAATCAAAAATTTCATACAAAGTCAAGAGGAAAAATTAGGGAAGGTGCGTCTTTCCCAATTGTAGAAGTTTGACCCAACGCACTGACCAACTCTTCGGCAAAAGGGAGCAAATTTAGATTTTTAAAATAGAAAGGAAGGCTTCCTGAGGAATTTCTATTTTACCAACCATCTTCATCCGTTTTTTGCCTTTCTTTTGTTTTTGCAGAAGCTTATCTTTTCTAGTTCTATCCCCACCGTAAAGTTTGGCAGTAACGTCTTTCCTGTATGATGGGATATCTGCTCTTGCTAAAATTTTTCCGCCAACAGCCGCTTGCAGCGAAACCTCAAATTGTTGTTTTGGTATTACTTCTTTAAGTTTCTCTACTAATTTTCTACCAAAAATCTGGGCATTTCTCCTAACAATAATCTGGCTTAAAGCGTCAATTTTGCTACCGGCTACCAGCACATCCAATTTAACAGCTTCGACCTCTTCCCATGAAGCCAAATCGTAATCAAAAGAAGCAAAACCACTCGATATTGATTTTAATTTATCAAAAAAATCAGCAATAACTTCGATTAAAGGAATCTTTGCTTCAATAATCACCTGATCAGCCACGTAGTTATAATTATTAACCCTACCTCTTTTCTTTTGTATAAGTTCCAGTATCCCACCAATATACGCAGATAGTGTAACAATTTCTGCGTTAACAATTGGCTCTTTAATTTTTTTAATTTGAGAAGGCAGTGGAAACGTAGTGGGATTAGAGATTTCGATTTCTGAACCACTAGTTAATTCAACTAGATACTTAACTGTTGGTGATGAAGCGACTAAATCCAAATTATACTCCCGCTCCAACCTTTCTTGAACTATTTCAAGATGAAGTAATCCCAGAAATCCACATCTAAAACCGAGTCCTAGGGCTACCGAGGATTCTGGTTCGAAAAATAATGAAGCATCGTTTAATTTAAATTTTTGCAAGGCTTCGGAAAGAAGTGGAAAATCATTATTATTTGCTGGGTAAAAGGAGGCGTAAACTAGGGGTTTAATCTTTCTAAACCCGGGGAGAATTTGGGGATTCTTTTCTGTGAATAAAGCTATCGTATCCCCAACCAAAACCTTGGAGGGGTTTTTTACGCCAGTAGCGATGTAGCCAATTTCGCCGCTACTAAGTTGTAATTTAGGCTTAAGATCAGGGGTGAAAATACCAACTTCAACTGCATCTGCTTCACAATCTTGACCAACTAGTTTAAGTCGATCTCCACCCTTAAAAAAACCGCCAAAGATCCGTACAGACGCCACTACACCCTTAAATGGGTCATAAAACGAATCAAAAATTAAAGCAGTTGGTTTATTCCCGATTGCTTTAGGCGCCGAACCCGCGTCAATAACTTTGTCTAACAAGCTACTAATGTTTTGACCAGTTTTGGCGGAAACTTTTAATATCTCTACTTCCTCAAACTTAAAGGCTTCCATCAAAGACTCAACCAAACTTTCAGTTTGAGCAAAAGGATGATCAATCTTATTAATAACTGGTATTAATTTTAGTTTTTGTTCTAGGGCAAGACGATAATTGCTTAAGGTTTGGGCGGCAATGCCGATAGTGGCGTCGATTAGGAGAATTGCTCCCTCTACCGCCCGTAAAGCTCGAGAGACTTCGTAAGTGAAATCTACATGGCCTGGAGTATCAATCAAATTTAAAGTATAACCCTTCCAAACCATTGTTACTGGGGTTAATTTTATAGTAATGCCTCTTTCTCGCTCTAAATCGAGCCGATCTAAGGTTTGTTCTACAATTTTTTCTTTTGGCAATGTCTGGGTAATTTCTAAGAATCTATCAGCAAGAGTAGATTTACCGTGATCAATATGAGCCAAAATAGTAAAATTTCTAATTTTATTCATCAACAAGACTTAGGGGTTTGCGGTTGTTTCTGTAGATTTAGGTTCCACTAAAAATGCCTTACCCCAACCTTTAAAACTTTTAAACAAATTAATATACGCCCGCAATTCATCTGATTTTAAATACCAACAAATAACGCCGTATACAAATAAACCGATTATTGTTACAACCAAAGTTATTAGAAGAAGGTTTATTGTTCTAGTTGTATCAATAATTAAATCGATAACATAAGTCCCTTCAAATTTAAGGTGCAAGGGTAAATAAAGTAGCAGGGCCATAATAAAGCTAGCTAGAAATATTTTTACCACTGGCAAGAACAACCTAATCTTATCAAAACCACCAACTTCCTTATTTAAAATAAAAAGCAGGGTCATAAAGGTAAAAAGAGAAGAAATACTTGAAGTAATAGCTAAATAAGAAACGTCGCTGAATAAAAAAATTAAAAATACACCCACCAAGGCGTGTAATATTAAACTTGTAAAAGCAACCCGCAGTGGTATTGAGCTATTTTGCATTGCGTAAAAAGCTCTTGCTATTAAAAGGGTGGCTGATTGAGCAAAGACACTAACTGCAAAAAATGATAAAGTCGTGGCGGTTGTAACTGTATCATCCCAATTAAATTTTCCAGAACCAAGGGTAAGTCTTACTACCGGAATACGTAAAGTGATTAAAATTATACTTGCCGGTACCGAAAGGAAAAGAATTTGATGGAGACTACTAAGAAATGTTTCTTTAAACTCTTCCTGTTTGTTCTTAACCCATTCATTTGAAAGTGCCGGTAAGGCGGCGGTGGCAACCGTTATTCCAAAAAGCCCTATTGGAAAGTTTTGGAGATCAACAGAAAACTTAATAATAGAAACTGAACCGGTAACTAAAAGTGAGGCGAGGAAAAGATTAATTAGCCACTTAGTTTGCTCCATTCCAATAGTTAGAGCTCTTGGAAGAGAAAGGAGAGCTATTTTTTTTACTCCCTTATTATTCAAAGCAATAATCCATTTAAACCCAAAATTTAATCTCTTAATCAAGGGCAGCTGAATTAAAACATGTAAAAATGCTCCTAAAATTACTCCAAAAACAACTCCTAAAATTCCAAACCTTTCTGAAAAAAAATAAATCCCAAAAATAATTCCTAAATTATAGGCAACCGGTGCTAAAGCTGGAATAATAAAGCGATAATGACTTTGTAAGATCGAAGCAAAAAAAGAGCCGACTATTAAAATTAATTCTGAAAAGATTATAAACCTGGTAAGAAGAACGACCTCCTTAATTTGATCTTCGCTGAACCCGGGAAACAAAAAACTAGAAAGGCTATTAGCAAAAATAATTATAATAAAACCAATAAGACCAAATATTAGTAGGGCTACGTTCAATACTGTAGAAGCAACCGCCTCAGCTTCCTTTTCTCTATTTTTTGTTATTAGAGAAGTCATTATCGGTATAAATGAGACTGTTAACGCTCCCGTAATCAGAAAATCAGCAATAAAATCTGGCAAGGCAAAGGCGGCGTTATATATGTCTAGCTCCGAACCAGCTCCAAACGTACCAGCTAGTAGCCGGTTTCTAATTAATCCTAATATTCTGGATGCTAAAATCAATAGCATCATTATGGTAGCCGCGGAAAGTATTGTACTTTGGCGTTGAAATAAGATTCTTGTACTGTTTTTCAAAAATCGTTTAACCACTTTTTTAGTATAACAAGAAGGCTGTTGTTTGCACCAGCTTTGATTTTTTGTTAATATCCTTAAAGTTATGCCGATTACCAAGAGTGCAATAAAAAAATTACGCCAGGATAAAGTTAGACAAGTTAGAAATAAAGCTTTAAAAATGAATCTAAAGGTGGCTCTAAAAAGAGCTCTTGAAACCAAATCTAGCGACGCAATCCTTAATGGCTTGAGTCTTACTGATAAAGCGGTTAAAAATAATCTAATTCATAGGAACAAGGCGGCTAGATTAAAGAGTAGGCTTTCAAAAATACCGCCTAAGAAGATTGTTTCAAAAAAGGTAAAAAAGTAGTATACTTACTTACAAATGGCTAAGACTGCCCTGAAACAGATTTCAGCAGAAATTAACCTACTTCCCCAAGAAGAACTAACTGAATCGTTTGGAAAGCTAGTTTCTTGGATTTTAACTTTAGGACGTTACATTATTATCCTCACTGAAATAGTAGCTCTAGGTACTTTCGCGTATTCAGTAAAACTAACTATTGAACGCAATGACCTAAAAGAATCTATAATTGCTCAGCAAGATTTAATCGAAGACTCCTCTAAATTTGAAAATGAGTTTCGTCTTGTCCAAACTCGTTTACAGAATCTCAAATCACTAGAAAGTAATCATATATTTTTTGAAAAAATTCTGGACGAACTAAATTCTCTATTACCGGTAGGTGTTGTTTTAACCGAATTAAAAGTAGACCAAAATACAATTACTTTTGGTGGTGATTTTTCAAGTGAGGAAACACTCCAAACTTTAATTAACTCGATTGAAAAAAGTGACAAAATTTCAAACTTAGAAATAACTAAAATAACTGTTCCCAATGAGACCTCGCCAAATTTTACTTTTGGAGCAACTGCGACCATAAATTCAAAGGCGTTTACATCTCAAATTAAATTAAATTGAGAATTTTTTCATAAGATGATCAGTTATAAAACTTTTTTTATCCGTTATAGTGAGTATCTAGAAAGTCCAAGGGCAAAAAGTTATTTTAGTCTAGCTCTAACACTAATCACGATTATTGCTATGATTTTAATTGTTCAACCAGCTCTATCTTATGTTTCTATTTTGAAAAAGAACGTAAATGACGCTAGAGAAATAGATAAGCTCCTCCGATTAAAAATTGATAACTTACAAAAGGCCAAAGCAAATTATAATTCAATAAGTGGTGATTTATTCTTGTTTGATTTAGCCCTTCCAAATAGTCCTGACTTAACCACCTATATGAGTTACGCTGAAAATACCGCTACGGCAAGTGGAGTTTCGTTAAATTCTTTTCAGCTCTCCTCATTACCACTCACACCAACAGAAACAAGTACTATAGAAACACTGTCCTTACTAACAACTAAGCCAATGTCCTATACTGCTAGGGTAACTGGTAGCTATGGAAATATAAAAGCTTTCATCCGGGCTCTGGAAAATTTTTTGAGAACAACCGATATTGTCAATGCTAACTTTACTAAAGGACAAACAGAAGAAAGCATTACTGTTAATTTAGAACTTAAAGCCTATTTTCTTGGGGTTAGTAAAAAATAATCTATTCTTATGATAAAAATTTCTAAAAATATAATTTTTCTTCTAATCCTAACTGTTTTAACTTTAGCAAGTTGGTTTAGTTTTCAAGTCTATAGAACGATAACTAAGGAATCGATAACCAAGACCGCCGAATCCCAACTTCAACCACTAGATCCAAATTTAGATCTTAATTTTATCGACTACTTAAAAAATAAAAACCGTTAGTAAGTAATGAACGTTAATCAAAAGTTAGCTGCTCTATTAACGAAACGGGAAAAAATTCCTCAAAATAATTTGAAATTAATTAGCCCTTTAACTTTCCTATTAATCATTTTAATCAGTTTGATTTTGGTTGTTGCCTTTCTCCCTTACGGAACTAGTCTAATTTTGAAAGCAAAATCTGAATCAGAACCAAAAAATGTTTCAATTTCAAACATAACTGATATCTCGTTCACAATAAGTTGGGGGACTCAAGGCGAAGTTGAGGGAGTTATTTTGTATGGTACTGATTTATCTAACCTTGAAAGAACTGCTTATGATAATAACGCGGGGTTGGAAGGCAAGGATTTTAAAACAAGCTCTCATGTAATAACTTTAACTTCTTTAAATCCAACCACTTTATATTATTATAAAATTGTTTCTGGTGGGAAAATTTATTCCGGTTCCCAAAAACATATTTTTGAACCAGTAAGAACTCTAATCTACTCACCTCAAACTAGCGGAAAAACAAATCAGGTCCAAGGTTATTCTACAAAGAATTCTCCTTCCCACTTTTATCAGCTCTTATTTAAACGCTAAAGGTATTTAAAAAAAGGCTCAACCAAAGTTTTGGTTCCATTTTTCGGCTCTTGAGAGTAAAATCTAAATTTAGAAGAACTTCAGCCGCTTTTTTAAGCTCTTTTATGTCCCACCTGCCTGCTTGTTCTTTGATTTTTTCCTTTATAAAGGGGCTGATCGGAAGTTTTTCAAGGCTTCCCTCTTTATAAAGAAGGATCAAACGTATCTGTCGGGTTAGTGTTCCAATAATAATTTCAGGTTCGGTTTTTTCCCAAATCTTCTCAAGAAATCTCATTGCTAGATCTCCTCTTTTGGCACCAAATGCATCGGCTACTTTGAAAACAGAAAGATAATTAGTTATTTTAAACTCAATCACTTTTAACAGAGGGTTAGTTTTCACTCCTTCTATTTTTTTATCAAACCAAAAAACAAAGTCTAGATTAGGGGTTTTTTTAGATTTTAAAATCTGCTCAAGGGGTTTTTTTAGATTTTCAAAAACTATTAGAGACTTATCTGAAAATAAACTTTGATTATTAACTAGTTCATTTAACCTTGCAAAACTAAAATCAGATTCGCCAAAGCTAGCCGTCTCCTGATAATTTTGTTTAAATTTAATTAAATATCTTCTTGAAGACACGATATCTTCACCGCAAAATATATAAATCATTCGATTTTCTCTCCTTTTTCTCCGACTGTTGGTTTAGTAACTACCGAACCTGCCAGTAAACCTTTAACAAACGCTCTTAGTTTGTTCCAATCTCTGTCCTTGGGAATAAGAACGTAAAGCCCTTGGTAATCTTCCTTTGGCGGGTTAGTGAGAACCCCATCACTACTATTGTCTAAAACAAAGGTTTTTATCCTTTCAAAGGAGATTTCTTTAGACAAGTTAAATAAAGCCGGTAAGGCGCTTGCGTTTATGTCGCTCTCAATTGTTTCCCCAAAATCACTGATTAGTTTTGCAACTTTACCGGGATCAAAAACCGTCTCTTTAGATAGGGCCTTATCCCTTATTGCAATTATTACCTTTTGCTGACGGGCCGCTCTAGCAAAATCATTTCCCTCATCGTTGGTGCCAGTTCTTGAGCGAACAAATTTCAAAGCGGTTTCTCCATTCATATTATTCAACCCCTTTTCGAACCTTATATGTTCAAAACGGCAACGGAACTGCGGATCTCCCCCACAATCATCGTCTTCTTTCCCTTCGATTGGATAATTGTAATCATCGAAAGAATTATCGACATTAACGTCAATCCTACCTAAGGTATCAATCATTTTTCTGAACCCACTAAAATCTATTCTTAATCCGTAATGAACTGGAACGCCAAGATTTTCTGAAGTAACTTGTTTTACCAGAGCTAGACCCCCACCAGGATAATCAAATCTCTCTCCAAGAGAGTAACTAGAATTTATCTTTCCTTCTTGGGTTCTAACATTATCCCAACCGGGAATTTTTACCCATAAGTCTCGGGGGATAGATATTAATGTTGCTTCTTTAGTATTTCGGTTAATAGAAAGTAAAATAATTGTGTCTGCTAAAAACCCAACGTGCTTAGCCAAACCGTCTTTTGATTCCACAGTATAAGGAACGCTACTTCTCTTATCAATTCCTAAAATTAGGATGTTAGTTCTACCACTAGTGGATTTTAAAGAAACTTCTTCGCCTCTAATAAATAAGAGTAGGTCGTTTGGAACTCCGGTTTTAAAAATTAGAAAAATAATTAAAAATCCCAACATCAACATTCCGATCTTAAATAGTCTTTTTTTCTTTTTAAACTTAAATTTATTCTGTTTTATTAAACCTAAATCTACATAGCGCATAAAATTCTTTTTTGTTAGAGATTTTTTGTAGCTGCCGAAATAATTTCTGAAAATATTACGGGGTCAGTACTTGCTTGGCCGATTAAAAATCCTTTTACACTTTCTTTAGCTAGCAGGTTTGAGGTGTTACTTAAATTAACACTCCCGCCATATAAGGTAGTGATACTCTTTCCAACTCTACTGCTGATTTCTTTTAGGTTATTATCTACTTCTTCAGGATCTTGCGCTCGATATTCCCCTCCTGTACTAATTGCCTCGGGTGGCTCATAAACAAAAATTATTTTCTCGGCTTGATCGACAATTAACGTGCCCTTTTCAATATAAGAGGTTAGCTGGTTAAAATTACTAATGCAAAGTACGGGGGTAATTTTAGCTTCAAGCAAAAGATTTGCTTTTTTTATCACGTCTTCATCTGTTTCCCCGAAATATTTTCGTCGCTCAGAATGACCGATGATACAATAATCAACCAAGCTATCTAACATTTCTACCGTAACTTCGCCGGTGTACGCACCATTCTTAAATTTTGATACATATTGAGCTCCAATCTTTATATTTGTACCCTCTAGTAAGGAGGTTAGGGCCGGGATTAAAATAAAAGAGGGGCAAACAACAATGGTTGCGTTTTGGACTTCTTCCAAACGAGGTTTAGCTATTTTTACCCATTCCACCGTCTCTTTGGCTGTTTTTGTTGCTTTCCAATTTGCTAGAAAAATTAAGTTATTCATAATAACCTAGGGCTTTTAAACCTGGTAATTCTTTCCCAGCGAGAAAATCTAACATTGCTCCACCACCCATACTTAGGTGTTTAATTTTTGAAGTATAGCCAAAAAAAACAAGGGCGGCAATAGTTTCTCCTCCGCCAACAATACTAAAGGCTTTTGATTCCGCTACCGCCTTAGCTATTTTTTTGGTGCCAATTGAAAATTTTTCTTCCTCAAACACTCCCATTGGCCCATTCCAAACTATAGTTTTA
>Ga0209542_10011601_pt1 | contig 15602 bp, 16 predicted proteins | sample RifCSPhighO2_01_FD_184028 | JGI IMG/M metagenome (GOLD analysis project Ga0209542, IMG submission 184028) | Soil microbial communities from Rifle, Colorado - Rifle CSP2_plank highO2_0.1 (SPAdes) (version 2) | ecosystem: Environmental > Terrestrial > Deep subsurface > Rock core/Sediment ... | reverse complement strand
GTGTAACTCACTGATACGACTTGAAGATATGAACAAAATAATCCCCGAAAAAGTACGTGTTCGACACGGTAACTTATACGTATCTGCTCATCGCGAAACAGGCGAAAAATACCTCTACAGATTCCCTCTACGACCACTACATTGTTAAACCACTCCTGCATAAAGCCATATATGGAACGAGTACAGAAAATCCTGGCACAAGCAGGCATAGACAGCAGAAGAAAATGCGAGGAACTAATCAAAGCAGGAAAAGTCACAGTAAACGGGATAATCGCAAAACTCGGAGATAAAGCGAAAACAACCGACACCATAACAGTGTACGGCAAACCAGTCAATATCGAACATAAAATCTATCTTGCTCTCAACAAGCCGCGCGGAGTCGTCACGACGGTAAGCGAAGAACACGGCATGAAAACAGTCATGGACATAGTCAAAACAAAAGAAAGAGTGTACCCAGTAGGCCGACTCGATAAAAATACGGAGGGACTGCTAATTTTGACGAATGACGGAGAGCTTGCGAATCTTCTGACACACCCACGATACAACGTCGAAAAAGAATACCTAGCAGTACTCGACAAAACACTCACTGAGAAAATGCTCGAAAGACTCCAAAAAGGCATCATGATCGATGACAAACCAGTCAAAATCAACAAAATCAACGCCTTCCAAAACAAAGCCACTCTAGTAATACACGAAGGACGCAAACACATAGTACGAAGACTCTTCGAAGAATTAGGCCTTTACGTCAAACAACTCGTACGCCTGCGCGTCGCCACATTATCCCTTGGAACGCTAAAACCAGGAGCATACAGACCCCTTACCCAAAGGGAAATTGAGTCCTTAACCTCACGCTTACGAGGACGGCACTCGAAACCTTTATAAACCCCTCCCTTTCCCAAACGAGCATGGTAGCACCAAAATACCGTTCAAGAACGTTCAGGCGAGTATACATCACAACGCCAAGCGGAATCAACAAGATACTATACAAAAGACGAAGAAACGCAGCGCCACAATGCGCAGACTGCGAAAAAGTACTCCCGGGAGTTGCGCGAGGCACCAAAGCGCAAGTTCGCGCACTACCAAAAAGCTCAAGACGCCCAGAAAGACCATACGGCGGACGACTCTGCAGCACGTGCACGCGAAAAGTAATCATCGCCAAAGCACGAGCGCTCGCAGCAGCATAAATCACTTTCATCTCCCGCAGAAATCGGCAACGACCTGCACGGATGAGGAGAAACAAAAATGAAAATCGGACACATCTGCATGAAAATCGCCGGCAGAGACGCTGGCAAAATCTGCGTCATCGTAGACACGCTCGACAAAAATTTCGTTCTCGTAGACGGACAATCCAGACGAAAAAAGTGCAACCTAATGCACTTAGAACCTTTGGGAAAAACCGTCGACATCAAAAAAGGAGCCTCGCACGCAGAAGTTGTCAAAGCGCTCAACTCCGCAGGCTTTGAAACAACTGAACGCAAACAAAAAGCTCCAAAAGCTGAAAAACCGGCGCAAGTAAAAGCTGTAAGAAAATCCGCGAAGAAGAAAGCGGAATAAATTTAAGCTTTATTTGTTTTTTATTCAATATGAAACGAACTGCAATTATTTTTCTTTTAATCACACTCTTGAGTTGTTCACAATACACGCCAGCGCAAGACGACCTAAAGACAAGCAATCCATCGAAGTATTGCTCCTCGTATGGAGTACTTGATTGTCCGCAAGACGCATGTGAACTCTACCGCGATTGCACTGATTGCTCAACTACTCCGCAGTGCATAGCAAAAAACAAGTTCACTGCCGAAGACCAAAGACGTTTCGAACTTGACGCATTCTATCCTCTAATAAACCACGCATTACGCGAAACAGACTTAGTCAATTATTGCCGCCAATTCCGCCTTCTAGAATGGTGCCCTGCAGACGTCTGTGCGGTTCGCCCTAGCTATCCTCACAATGACATTCAGACCTGCATGACAAAAGAAAAAGCGCGTAAGATAGACGCGGAAATAAATGCGTGTACCACTACTGGAGGAAACATCAGGGAATTTGGAAATACTTGTGCAGATGACTGCAAATATGAACGACTAGACCCATTCAGCTATGTCTGCGGAGATATGATGACCTGGAACTGCGACTGCGGGCCAACAAAATGCTGGAACGGAACTGCGTGCGAACAGAACTAATCAATTCTCACCGAGAACGACATCGCATAACCGAAAGATTTATTAACACCAGTAAAATAATTTTAACAGATGTTAAAAATACTTAACAAATTGGCGCCGTTCTTTGAGGATTGCTCCCGGTCGATTTCCGTACGCGAGTATGCAAAACTCGTGCACGTAAGCCCACCTACCGCATCAAAATTTCTCAAAGAGTTTGCCAACGCAGGATATTTACAACAGCGCCCAGAACGAGGACACTTACTCTTCACGCTCCGCGCCGAGAGCGAAGAAATCATTGACCTTTGCCGATTGTATTGGAAACAACGGTTGAACAAACTTTCATTGGAACTACAAGCAAAACTCACGGGAGCTAGTGCCGTCTTATTTGGATCCCTTGCAAAAGCAGAAGCAACACCCGACTCGGACGTTGACCTCGCCATTTTCGCAACAGAACAGAAACAAATTGATCTTACACCGTTCAACAAAACACTCAGAAGAGAAATCGCGCTCCAATGGTTCAAATCACCAAGAGATGTAAAAAATGAACATTTACTCAACAACATCCTGAACGGAATCGTATTATTTGGCAAGGTGAAATGGTAATGGACTGGACTTCATGCCTACGCGAAAAAGAAGCAAAGAAAATAACTGCCGACCTTGAACTGGCCTCCTCGCTCGAGAAAACAAGCGCGAACAAAGCAATCTCTTCCGAACTCCTACAATTGAGAGAAGAAACTGCCGCTTCCAAGATATCACTTAGCTATGATTCTGTCCGAGAACTGCTCGAAGCGATTGCACTACGCAAAGGATTCAAAATTTACAACCATATCTGCTACACCAGTTTCTTAAAAGAAGTCATGAAAGAAACATACCTCGGCGAAGGATTTGATGAACTACGCATCATCAGAAACGACATAAACTATTATGGCAAAGACGTCTCAGTCATTGAAGCAAAAGCAGTTCTTGAACGATTAGCCGTTCTGAGAGAAAAGATTTTGACACTCCTTTGATTTTTTGTCAATGCTTGAGCAACTCAAGACCAAACTTTGCTGCGACAACAGGCACCAAAAGCCTGAACTTTTCAAGCACGGCAGGATGAATAAATCAAAAACTTGCTAAGCATACACGACATTGATTACACGACTACCTTTGCCCTGCAATATAGAATTCTTCATTGACTCTTAATCACACAAACAGAACTCGTTCTCGCACTCACGTCAGTTCAGAATGCCAAACCAACTATTTCTTCAAGGAAGACAAGTTAAGCTCGCAGCCGACAATCGGAACAAGAACGCTAAGCTTCTTTAGAACAGCAGGGTGAATCTCGCCCACGATTCCGACTTCTTTGCCATCAACAAGAACTTTCGCTGACCTTCCCACTATGAAACAACCCATCTCCAACTCCTCGAACTGACAAGAAAGACCAATACTCTTGAGAGTTGCTTCCACATATTGACGCATCTCTGTGAACGAAGCCTGCGAATGAGCAGAAACCGCCGAAAGATGAGACTCATCACGCACATCAGAACCATCACGCACGGTGACCACGCCCTGCTCGAAAAGCTTCTGCGGATAATCAACATGACGATTCTTTGAAAGCACGTCCAACAAAATAGGAAGAAGCCAAGAACGCAGACACGAATACGTCTGCGAAATAGGATTGTCAATCTCGATCAATTCCCCTGCCGCAACATTCATCCTGTCAAAAAGCAATTCTTTGCTCGAAAGCACAGCGCTCATCACTTCCTGAAAGCCAAGACCTATCCAAAGAGAACGATGAGTATCCGCCTGCATCGAAACAGGCAAAAACCCACCAGTTGTAAGAGAGCTCAAAGGCAATGGCTCGATATCAGAATAACCATACTGAATGCCAACATCCTCCACTATATCCACTTGATGCATAACATCACGCCTATACGCAGGAACCTCAACATTCGAACCAGAAACATCAAATTGAGCGCGCTCGAGCAAGCCCTTTATTTCAGACGCTGAAAGCTTTAAGCCGAGCAAAGACTCGACCAAACTGTAATCAAACTTCATCTTTTCTGTGGAAAGATCCGGAGTTGCGATTTGCTCCTTGCCTGACTTGACCTTGAGCGGAGTTATGCTAAAATCACGCTCTGAAAGAGCGTACGCGAAAATAACTGAGACAAGATTGACCGCGGACCAGTCGGTACCTGAAACCTCGCATACAATATCACTATCACCCACAGTGAGCTTTCCCGTCGTATCCGAATTTATTATCGGCGGGAATGAAAGAACAGAACCTTCTGCATCAAGAATTATCGGCACCTTCTTCATATCTTTTAGAATCCAACCGTGCTGCTTACCTTTTTCGTGCCGTTGAAGAATCTCCTTCAGTGAAAGCTCCTGCGCCATACCCAACGGAACGAACGAGACCGCATCCGGCTCGACAGCCTTATACGTCATCGGAAAAACCACTTTTCCTGCAGGAAACAGTCCTATGCCCACTTTCTGCCGTTTCCTTCCGAAATTATCAGCAAGCTTCTCTTGCATTTGGATAAGCTGGTTCAACAAATACTCTGTTAATTTCGGACCTTTTGCCACGAACACAGCGATATAAGGACGCACTGAAGAGACGCTCTTGTCAACTGACACTCCATCAACAGGCTTTTCAAGCTTAAGCTTCGCAATACCCTTCACTTTTCCTAATGACGCGCGAAAATGCCTAGCCAAACCCTCAACACTCCACAAATAAGGCTGATTGGTATCATTATACTTGACAGTAATTTCAGAGGATAGTTTTGAATCAAGCTCCGCCTTTGCCTTATCAAGAAGCTCAGCTAACTTCTTATCATCAAGCTTTTGACCTACAAGCGAGCACAAATCTTCAAACGAGAACGTGATGCTTGGCATTCACATCACCTCCCCATCACGCAAAAACGCGACATCCTGCGAGAACAAATTCCTTATATCCTTAATACCCAGCTTGAACATTCCAAGCCTATCAATACCAAGACCCCAAGCGCAAACACTAACATTTTTCCCAAGCAACGGAGTCACTACTTCAGGCCTAAAAATACCAGCGCCACCAAGCTCAATCCAACCCAGCTGAGGGTGCTTTGCGTACAATTCAACACTAGGCTCGGTGAATGGAAAATAACCCGGAACAAGTTTTATCTCTTCAGTTCCCGCGAACTCTTTCGCGAACATTTTCAGAAGACCAATCAAATGACGAAAAGTAAGACCTTCTTCCACAACTATTCCCTCAATCTGATTGAAATCAGGCAAGTGAGTCGCGTCAATCACATCATGCCTAAACGCCCTACTAATACCAAAATATTTACCCGGAATCTTAAGATCTTTTGAAGCTAACATCCTGCTGCTGCACGCAGTACCCTGAGTTCTCAACAACAAACGATGAGTTCTCTCAACATCAAAATCATACTGCCAACCCTTGCTGCCAGTTTGACCGCCGCTCTCGTGCATCTCTTTGACCCTCTTTACCAATGCAGGATCGAGCTTTCCAACCTTAGGCTCCTTGACGTAGTAAGCATCATGAATGTCCCTTGCGCTATGGAACTGAGGCATGTACAACGCATCCATATTCCAAAAATCAGTTTCTACTAACGGCCCTGACATCTCCTGAAATCCCAAAGATGCGAACTTGAATCTAACCCAATCCAAAAACGCCCTATACGGCTGTTTCTTGCCGCCAAACACATTTGGAACATGAGCTGAAACATCATACCTTCGAAAAGACTTCTGCTGCCAAGCGCCAGTAGAAAGCATCTGAGGAGTCAATGAATCAATCATATCCTCATCGCGCACACCCATCGACACAAGCTTTTTACCAACATCGGTCAACTTAGCACGCTTGACTTTCTCTACTTCGATACGAATGATATCACGCCTCTTTCGAAGAGATTCAAACGCCCCCTTATCCTGAGGACTTAAAGATTGAAACGCAAGCGGAAAAGAATTCTTAAGAAAACTCTCCTCTAACAACTCAGAATCACGCATCCGCAACCCCTGTTCAGTAATCTTGACCTGCAAACCCTTATCCTTCAAAAGAACAATCGCGGATTTAGAACGCAAACCGCCGACACAAACATTAACCTCTTCATTCGAAAGCCCAGTCTTTGCTGACAACTTATCGAGCGGGAATGGTTTATCGCTTAACGCCTCAAGAAAAACCCGCTCAGGAAGCTTATCCTTGGCGTATTTCTCACCATTCTTGCCTAACAAAATAAGCTCTCTTGGCTCGGTCAAAACCTCAACAGCACTCTTGCTCTCGAGCCACTGCAACGCCCTATTTACCTCAATCTCCTTAAGACCAGTAACTGAAACCAACTCAGAGACAAGCGCGTGCTTCTCAAGCTCAGGAAGCACCCTGCGCTCATACTGATGCAAACTTTGGGCTAACTTTTTAAAATCCATAAAAGAAGAAAAAACGAACTCCTTAAAATACTTATTTGAAAGAAGGAGCCTTCATGCTCTTCCACGCGATGTTGAACATGCTCTCAAGCGCGGAAGCAAAGAAAGGAGTGTTCACCCAAATACCAACATCATACGTAGGGTGGACATTCTGGTCATCCATAATCATGAACACCAATTCCTTGCCATCAACAATGCAGAAACGCGCCTTCTGATCACTATGCCTAATCTCGGCAACATCGCCAAGGTCAGCAACAGCATCCTTCGTCTCCTTAGTGAGCGGAGCTGCAATTCTAACCTTAACACCCTTGCGCTTAAGCTTCTCGAAAAGAGGCTTGAAACCCTCAACCTTACGCATAAGGCCCTGAGGAGTCGTCACAAGCGTAACACTGCTCTGGGCGTTGCGAATCGCAAGCTCCAAATGAGAATAAAGATTATGCCTTCCACGCAAACTACCTGAAAGCTCACTTGGCTCGACAAGCTCGATACCCTGCGTGTGCAAAGAATTAAGCTCGCCCAAAACCTCAGTTGTCTTCAGATCTTCTAAGCGCTTGATATGCTCTGATGCTTCCTCGTGCAAATTCTTCTTGACACGCTCAAGAACTTCAGACGGAGGAACAGCGATATATTTGATGGGCTTTCCAAGCTTCATCACGACAAAACCCTTCCGCTCAAGGCTTTCAAGAACATCATAACTTCTGCTTCTTGGAACATTCGCAATATCAGAAAGCTCGCCAGCAGTCGCGACACCACGTGAAAGAAGCGCAGTCCAAATCTTGACCTCATACAAGTTCAAGACAAAATACCTGCGCAGTTTACTCAAAAAGTCATCTTTAACAATCATTGTTTCCTCCCCCCTTTTTCTTGGCGCGATTCACTGCGCGCCACCAGTGACACACTTTTGTTATCAACATGAGGTAAAACAACCAGATATTAAAATGTTTTGGTTGTCGTCCCTCGCACGTCAGCGGGGAATTACTACTCTGAAGTAAGCTGAATTTCTTCGCCAAGAGTATTTAAGTTTTTAGCGTCTGAAAAATTGGTGATTGAAGAGAGTAGATTGAAGTTGGCAGACGGATGACGGCAGTAGGAAGGAAGTAGGACGGACGACGGTGGGACGGACGACGAATGGACTACAAGAACTCGCACTTCATAGCGGACGCACTCGAGCGAAACGGGTAAAGCTGTTAAGATAACTGTAGCCAATACAATTGCAGTAGTTAACAAGATCGTTGGCGCACAACGCCCGCAATTGACTCTGCGTTGGATACGCCCATCTTCCTTGCGCATCTTGCCTGTGAACAGTCCAAAAAGCCATCGCAACACCACCTTGAACCTGTCCAAAAACAATATTAGAATACCTCCTCAACAAATTCCTATCACCCTCGACCGCCGCAAGCCAACCCTTATGCTTGAGCACCTGTTCTGGCGTCAACTCCTGATTATACACATCATCACCATCCTGAACGTCAAACTCACTAAAACTACTAAAATCTTCATACGCCACCGGCAAAAACACGCCCCTGAACGAAGCAGGAACATCATTGAGCAAAGCAGCACTCATTGAAACAATCCGAAACTTCGTCGTTCCTTTTTGATAAACAATAGCACTGCTCGTATCAAGCCACGACGACCACAAACTCGCAACGCCCTCATACTCGAATTGGTTAATTCTAGCTTGAATAGTCTCCTTGAAAGTGAGCGGACGCGCCAAACCTTGAACAAAAGGATGCAAACCATCATCACCCGCGCACAAACCACGCAACGCGACAAGCGGCTGACCATACGCAACATTCGTCCCACCAACAACCTCCCAACTGTGCGGCAAACCCAAATCCAAAACAGCACCCTGACCAACACGCTTCAACTCAGAACGCAACTCCCTCACATAAACAGGATCACTACCCGCCGCAACCAACCTCTGCAAACGACGCAAACGCTCATCCATAATGAAACAAACCGCAAAGAAGTAGATAAACATTTCGAGAAAACGAACCAAGTTTGACAAAAGATTTATCTTCAACATTCAAATCATAATCCACTGATGATCGTTAAAAACATAAACAAAGAACGAGCAGCAAACCTCTACCGCGAAGGAAAAATAACGCTCACCGAAGCCGCCCACCGCGCAAGCCTCACCCTGTGGGACTTCCAACACTACCTTATTGACAAAGGATTCGTCTCGTCCTACTCAACAGAAGACCTATCAGAAGAACTAAAACTGATTTAGAAGCGAACGCGAAACGCAGGGCAAGCCGCAGGCGTCAGAACTATACCGCAACTACTCATACGAAAGTTTGTATCTTAGCAGAGCAGCGATGCCGCCAAGGCCGTCCAAACGTTTTCCGCCCATATGCTCGGAGGAAACAATAATCACTGCGCCTTTTGATTTATCGACGCAGCGAAGAATAGAATCGATGCGCTGGAACGCGCCTTCCTCGCGCGTGCGCTTGATCAAAGAATCAGTGATGAGAAGCTTTGAGACAGCACCCTGCGCGGCAGACGACTCACACGCGGCAACGCCGTAAACAACAGCGCCCTTCTTCGCAATCTCTGAAAGAACCTCATCAACAAGCTGCATCTCAAGCGCAGAACGCTCCTTATTAACCGCGTGGCGAATCTCATCACGCTTAAGCACTTCATCAATTGCGCGCTCATCAACAGAAGAACACGTAGCCTGCACAAGCTTCTTTCTTAACGCGTCATTCTTCACGACTTTAAGCAACTCCTCTTTCCAAAACGCAGGACTTGCGATGACAATAACGTCAAGAGAATAACGCTTGTCATACTCCTCCAATTGTTTCACAACCTGCTCATAAAAACTCGACTTCACATTGGTCTGAACACGCTTACGCTCAACATCACCCTTAATATGAGCAATAATCTCCGGCTTTGATTTCTTAAGTAAAGCAAAAATCGCCTCCTCCCTATCAAAAACGCAAACCAAAATATTAGAACGCTTCTGCTCGCACGCCTCATCAAGACGCGAAAGCTGATAAGAAAGCCACTCATCCTTAATCAACGAAAAAACCACGCCCGGCTCTATCGAAAAAGTGTGAAAACTACCCCTTGCCACGTCCTCTGGACCGTCAATAACCTTGCCTGCGACCCGAAGCTCATCACCCACAAAATCGACCTTTTCAACAACAATTGCCATAAAAACAGCACGTTTTAACGGGTCGGCTTCCTCAGTTGCCTTAATCTTACGCACAGTCTTGCCACTAACACGATCACCCGCATCAATTAACTGCGATAAATACCACACATCATCAGAGGTCTCTACCGCAAGCTTGATTTCACCCTGCTTAAGATTCTTCAAAACAATCTTCATCGGCTCTCAAAAACACGCGCTAAGTATATATGTCTTGCACCAAACCTTTAAATAGTCTTATTCCTGAATAACTCCTGAAAAAAGGTGAACGATGGCAGATAAACCAACAGGAAGCCCCGCAGCCACGCTGATAGGAATAATCACCCTACTATTCATATTCTACATCCTATTCTTACCCGCAGAAGAAAGACAACAGCTTCTTGAAGGAGAAAACTACACAGACTCAGACACAAAATCCACACTCCTAGATGAAACACCCGGACTTTTATCGTTCACCAAACGCACATTATTCGACCACGACATACCAAGCGTATTCTTGAGCGAAACCAAAAACGCAGTCGTGCTATCTTCAGAAAACCCATTCACAGTACGAAAAGGCTGGTTCTCTGAACAGCGCAAGACAATAATATTCGCAGTCCCATCACTTGCGCAAACAGACAACGTCATCTTAAGCCTTCAAGCGCCCACGCGCGCAGGAACACTCGTCATAACACTCAACGGGCAAACAATCTACGAAAGCACAGTAGCCACACAAAACCCGCCGCCAATAACACTTCCAAAAACACTCATTTCAGGCGCGAACCAGCTCGAATTCTATGTCAAAGGAGGATTCTTCTCACGCACTCGCTACGAATTGTTCGACGTGAAAGTAATCGGAGAAGTAACTGACGCTGCGCGGCAAGCCGCGACAAGCACGTTCACAATATCCGATGTCGAAAAAGAAAACCTCGACACCGCGTTCCTTGACTTCTACCCACTATGCGATCAAAACGAAGTAGGAACACTATCAATAGAACTCAACGATAGAATCATCCATTCCGCAATCCCTGCATGCGAAGGACTCAACAGAGCGGACCTAGACAAAGAAGAACTGCGCGACGGAAAAAACACCATCAGCTTCAAAATAAACCAAGGAAGCTACCGCGTCGAACAAATACGAGTACGCACCATACTCAAACCAGTAAAACCATTCATAGACTACTTCAAAATCAACAGCACACTATACAACGCAGTACTAGACAACAAAAGAAACGTTGTCCTTAGAATAGAATTCGTAGATGACGACGAAGACAAACAAGCGCGCCTAAACATCAACGGCAAATACGACGTCATCGACCAAGAAAACCACATCTACGAAGAAGACATAAGCGAGCTCATAAAAGAAGGAAACAACTACCTTCAACTAGACCCGCTAACCGAACTCCACATAGTGCGCATAACGGTAAAGGCGGAATGAAATGGGAATTGTCAAAGCACTTGTCTCCATTAGCGTAATATTTCTCATACTCTTCGCACTCGCAATATGGCTCCTTCCCGGCTGGGTTTGGATTGTAATGCTGGTGCTGTTCATCATATTCATACTAGTCTGCATATTCGTCCCTCCTGTGGGAGCCGCAGTAGTAGGCGCGTTTGGAATGGCAGCTGAAGCTGCAGGCGCTGCCGCAGAATCAGGACTTTTAAGCAGACTTTTTGGAGCAGGAGCCAGCCCAGGATCTTCGGGAGCTCCAAGCGGAACATCAGGACACTTGATTTTGCCACTAATATTAATCACCGCGCTTGGAGCCGCAATATATTTTGTACTCAACAAACTAGGACTCAACACGATGACAAGCGGACTTGTCATTCTGCTCGTGATATTACTGGGAGTTTGGCACAAACTAAACCCAACAGGCTCAGCGCACGCGCTAAAAGCAGCTGCGATAAGCGCATTTGGAATCATGGCTATGTTTTTGCTTTCAACACTTCCGGGTAAATCACACATATTCGTCAGCATATTCATCGTATTCTTCCTAATAGGAACACTCGCAATCGCAGGAGCAGGAACTTTTCTTATCGTGCTAATAATATTCGCAGTCACAGGAACCGCAGTCTTTGAATTCGCGCCATCGCTTTTAACTTCGGGAACGCCGCTCGACCTTGCAATAAAAGGACAACAAAAAGCTTGGAGCGACATAACTTCAACAGCAAGCTCATTCATAACAGGCGCGCAAAAAGGAGTCGAAAGACAAATCCTTGTCGCGACAGGAAACTATGAAGAAGGAGTCGAAGCACAGCAACAAAGACCACTAGGAGTGTTCTTGGATAATATGGATACCACCTCCGATGTCGTGCCGTACGACCAACCAATCGACGTATTCGCAACACTTCGCGCAGAAACATTCAAAACAGAACAACCCATCGAAATCGCGCTCAAATGCTGCAAGTTCAAACCTGACGGGTGCGATACAAACGAAGGAGACATCAGACCAAGCGAAAGCTTCACAATAGAAGAATACGACAGCATATCACTCGACTGCCTAATAAACCCAGAAAAACTAGTCGAAGCTGAAAAAGGAGGACCTGCCCAAATAAGCCTCGAAGCAGAGTTCACATTCACCACAAACTCATTCCTAAAGACATACTTCATGCACCAAGACTCAATACGCGCATATCGACGCGACCAAATAGACCCGCTTGACGCGTTCAAAATAACAGACAAGAATCCTGCCGCAATCTTCACGCCAGGACCCATGCGAATAGGAATCGGCGTTGGACCACAGCCAATCGCAGTAGTCACAGGAACAGAATTCGGACCATCACTAAGCATCACGCTAGAACGAAACTGGCAAGACGGACAAGTAGTCAAAATGAACCAGCTCGAAATCACAGCACCGCCCGGCATCGAAATCAAAAGCGTAGATGGAATCCCAATATCATCTTGCTTCACAACAGAACAAAAAGAACATAACTGCATCATAATGGCAGAAGACATCATCGCAAAACTATTCCCTCCCTCTGAACTTAAAAAACCATTCAAAACCATACGCGTACAAACCTCAATTGCGTCAACAGAGGACCTTCTAGGACAAGCGCCTCTTGCCATCAGAAGCTTCAAAGCACAAGCAGAATACACGTTCAGAATCCACAAAGAAACAGGAGTTTCCATAAAAAAGAAAGAGCTGAATGTATGAAGAAACTCGCGCTAATCTTTCTACTAATCTGCGCATGCGGGCAGCAAGGAGTGCCTATGCCGCAAGACATCGCCACAGGAACAATCGCGGTTGAACCATCATTTGTCAACCCACCATCAAGCATAATCATGTGCCAGCAAGCCAACATACTCGCACGACTCTCAAACAAAGGAACGAGCGACGTTACGCGCGGAGTCTACACGTTCATAGTCGAAGACCAAGTCCTTTACGCGCCCAAAAAAAGCGACACGTTCCAACTCGAAGGAAAATCCAAGTTCAACCCTCAAGGAGGAATCCAACAACTCCAATTTAGCGTCAAAAACACAGGGCTTCCGCCACAACTTGAAAGCTACTCGACACCAATAATACTCCAAGCCTGCTATCCATACGAAACGTTCTCTACCACCACGGTTTGCATCGACCCAGACGTACAAAACACAAATCCAAACAAAGTCTGCAGACCTTCTACCGTTAGCGTAGGCGGACAAGGCGCGCCAGTAGCGGTTACCCGCGTAGAACCAATCATGGAACCAATACAAGACAGCGTCACCCCAAGCTTCATAATATCAATTGCCAACCTTGGCAACGGAAAAGTCATAAGCTCAAACGACGCGCAAGCCGCCTGCACGACAAAACAACCGCTAAAAGGCACAGTGCAAGTAATGGCGGACCTGCAAGCAGAACCGCTAATCTGCCAGCCTGAAGCGATAACCCTCGAATCAGGAAAAGAAGCCAAAGTCAAATGCACAGCCCAAGGATATTCAGGAAAAGAACAAGGAACGTACCAAACCTTGCTTTCAGTAACGCTAAACTACGGATACGTCACAAACACAATATTGCCAATTACTATCACAAAGATACCAGGCCAAGAGGAATGCACATGAACACACCACAAACTATAAATAATCACCAAACAAAAATACACGCTATGAAAAAAGCGGCGCTGATAACATTACTCATACTACTTGTAGCCTGCCAACCCCAAAGCGGAACGCAGCCACAACAACCACAGGACTTTAGAACAGGAACACAAGCGATAAGCCTTGAATTCCTATCAAACCTGCCTCCAAACAGACTCTTTGACCGCGACCCATTCAACGTCGTTGTGCAAGTAGAAAACAAAGGCACAAGCAAAATAGGAGGCGGATCGGACCGCATTTATCTATCCGGATTCGACCACAACATAATCACAGGAATAGGAACAGACGGCAAAGCAATACCAATACTTGACGGACGAGGACCATACCTTCCAAGAGGAGGATTCGATATGCTCGACTGGAAAGGAACAGTACTTGCCTTAACCGACAAAAGAATCGACAAATACCAGCCAACAATCCTTGCAACCGCCTGCTACAATTACGAAACAGTCGCATCCGGACAAGCCTGCATAGATCCCAATCCATTCGCAGCTGCAAGCATAGAAAAAATATGCACGCCAACAACAGTTGGGCTTGGTTCGCAGGGAGCTCCAATCGCGGTTAGTTCTATTAGCGTAGAACCCGCGCCAGGAAGAACAAGATTTGTAATCTCAATATCCAATGCAGGAGGCGGAAACGTCTTCAAGAACGGCGCCCAGTTCTTAAGCAAATGCAGCCCATACGGCTCCGGCCTAGGCTACGACGAAATAGACTATGTTCAAGTAGCCGATGTAACCTTAAGCGGAATCAGCATAAGACAAAGCTGCAAACCGCTAGATTCAACAGGACATTTAAGACTAAGCAACGGACAAGCGCAACTATTCTGCGAACTCTCCAACATACAAGGACAAAGCCCATACCTGACCCCAATCAACGTCATACTACGCTACGGATACAGACAAAGCATCTCAAAACAAGTAGAGATACGGCCATTATCGTAGGAAGTTGGAAGGAAAATACGATAGTATGACAATACATTTATAACATAAAACAGACAAGGAAATAGATAAAATGAGGAGATACATTGCATTCACATTATTGATTCTTCTAGTAGCTTGCGCTGGAGGCTCAGCCAAACCAAAAGGAGTTGTTTTGGACAGTCCATTCGCAGGCGGAACAGCAGGACTATCACTTGAATTCTCTGAATTACGCAAAGACGTATTCGACGGAGCCGGGGACCCCTTTGACATCATCGTAAAACTTGAGAATAAGGGCGAGACTCTAGTGAGCAAAGAGAACGTGCTTGTGAAATTGTCAGGATTCAATCCTACAGAATTTGACAAGACTGAAGCACAGCTCAGCTTGAACGCGCCGGACGACGTAATTGAACTACGAAAAGACCCTCAAGGAAACCTACTCGCTCCTCCTTCAACATTTGTCGAATTCACAGCACTCAACCACAAGGGATTGATAACCGGCGCTACCGCGCAGTTCACAGTACGCGCGAACGCGTGCTACCTATATAGAACGAAAGCTGTGAGTAAATTATGCATTAGAGAGGATTTACTAACGCCTGAAGCAGGCGGCATTTGTGAGATTAATCAGGATAAGCAATTACACAACAGCGGAGCGCCTGTGCAGTTCGCAACATTCAAAGAAAACACACGCGCAAAAGACAGAGTAGGATTCACCGTGGAAGTTCGAAATTCAGGAACAGGCGGAGTGTTTGAGCGAAACAGCAAATGCAACAAGGACGACCGGCAAAAAGAAGGACGAGTATACGTAGTTGTTAACACAGGACTTTCCGGCGTACAATGCACAGGCCTTGAAAGCACAACAAACGGAGCAGAAGGATTCGTAACCTTACGAAGCGGAACAAACACTCTAAGCTGCACACAACAAGTCAACA
>Ga0209542_10011600_pt1 | contig 15603 bp, 12 predicted proteins | sample RifCSPhighO2_01_FD_184028 | JGI IMG/M metagenome (GOLD analysis project Ga0209542, IMG submission 184028) | Soil microbial communities from Rifle, Colorado - Rifle CSP2_plank highO2_0.1 (SPAdes) (version 2) | ecosystem: Environmental > Terrestrial > Deep subsurface > Rock core/Sediment ... | reverse complement strand
TTAATCGTTCCCTAAATAAGAAAAGAAGAAATAAAGCAGTTAATAGAGGTACTCCTGCATACAAAATCGTACCTATTGTCGCTGTAGTTGTTTTAATTCCCAAGATAAAAAAAGCAATATTTACTGTCCCTAACAGGGAAAAGGGAGTAAGCTGCCATAATGATACCAAGAAGTTTTTTTTCAATAGAAAGGGTGAAATGATAATTCCTGCAATTAGAAAGCGTACATATGCAAAACTTAAAGGTGGAAAGTCAACAAGCCCTATCTTTGTAATTGCCTGTGTTGCTCCACCCAAAATTGATATTAACAATATGAAAATAATGGCTTTTTGCTTATTTGTCATTACTCTTATTTGTCCTTAAAAGTAGGAATATTGTGAGTAAAAAAAATGCTGCGGCGTACCAAGTTAGACGTTCTGCTGTAAAAAAAATCCAAAAATAAAAAAGAGGAATAGACAACAAAAGACATATGATTCCGCAAAATGCCGCATGTCTTGGATTTCGTCTTAAGATTAACAAAGCCAAAACTACGAAAAAAGCTAAATCTTGTACTTTCATTCTGTTGAATACTTGAGAAGAAACTCTTTATCTTTCTTGTTGGAGTTATTTATAATAAGGTCTGCCAAAAAACCAGTAAACAAGACTTGAAATCCTCCCAAAACAAGAAGCATGCCCAAAAATAAAAGAGGTCTTTCTCCAATTCCCTGGCCGAAAAAAATCTTAGCTATACTTAGATACAAAAGAATACTTAATCCAACCACCAAAAGCACAAAACCTATTATTCCAAAAAAATGAAGCGGTCGCTTACCATATTTACTTAAAAAAAGCATTGTAAATAAATCTGGCAAGTCTTTCCAAAGCTTGGAAAATCCATACTTTGATTTACCATATTTTCTTATATCATGCTCTACCGGAACTTCCGTAACCGCAAATCCCTGCTCATTCGCAAGAAGAGGGATAAACCTATGCATTCCTCCATAAAGCTGCAAGCTTTTTGCAGCTTCTCTCGCATAAAGTTTTAAACCGCAATTGTAATCATGAAGCTTGAGTCCCCAAAAAATTGAAGCCAATAGGTTAAAGAGCCTGGAAGAAAGTATTTTTCCTATTGAGTCTTTTCTCTCTTGCCTCCATCCACAAACGAGATCCCAATTTCCAAATGTCGCTTTTTCTAAAAGCTTCGAGATCTCTTTCGGTTTATCTTGTAAATCTGCATCTAGCGTAATGACGTAATCTCCCTTTGACTTTTGAAAACCTAATGTAAGCGCCTCTGCCTTACCTTGATTTTTTCTAAAAGAAAAAATTCTAACATGATTATTTTTTGAAGAAAAATTTTTCAATATCTCCAAAGTCTTATCTCTTGATCCATCATCTACGAAAATAATTTCGTAGTTTTTATCAAGGTCCGAAACATGTGTAGCTAGCTCTTTGTAAAAAGCCGCCAGACTTTCCTCTTCATTATAGACAGGAACGACAACGCTTATCATATAAATTAAACATGCCTAGCTTGCTTTAACCTAATCAATAAAAATATCAGCGAAATAACAGTACCTATACTTATTAGTACTCCAACATTAACCGTTTTTTGAGGAAGATAATTTACTTCAATATTGTAATTACCGTCCTCAACAAGCGTGAAGCTATTATAGAGCTTAGCATACGGCTTGGAATTTATCAATTTGTTCCCGCTTTTTGCTTGCCAATTAACATCAAAGCTTTCAGAAAAAACCAATACATCTCCCTTTTTTATGTTGGAGAGGCGAGCCATATATTTAGTCGGGTTGTGCATAGTATAATTTACTATTGAACCAGATGAACTGTTTACAAAAAGACGGTCGTTAGCTCTGCCGGCCTGAAAGACGACAATTTTGCCGAAACCTGCAGCCTCTTTAAGATACTCTATTTTCCTTAATTCAGCTAAGGTCTTTCTGTACATGACGTCATCATATTTTCTATCTTTCAAAAATAGCTCTTCTTCTGAATCATAAGGCACTATGACATATTTAACACCAAGTTCTTTAAGTAAAGTCTCCATCTGGGGTTTTCCAATTTCCTTAGCTATCGAAATACTATCTTTATCCTTAAATAACTCAGGCGCCCTAACGGCTGGATGGAGATTGGAAAAATATCCATATCGTTGGAAAGTCGGAATCCAAAACGTTCTATAAAAAGCTTTATCTTTTGCCAAAAAATCTTTAAGAAGCGAGTACTCCTTTGGCACTTTAACAATTTTGAAATTTTTTCCCAATTGTCCAAAAATTCCAGGCTGAATTAGAAAAATCCATAATGCGATAAACGAAATATATAGATATTTACGTAACTTTTGATTTACACTAGACAAGGCAAAAGGTATCAATATGCTATAAGAAACTGCAACAAAGATGTACCATTTCGTTGGATCCCTAAACACTACAAAACCGGGAAGATTATTAAAAAGCCACATATATACTTCTCCAAATGGATCCTTAACTCCTTTAGCTAGAAAAGCCCCAACCAAACCCAATGCTGCAAGAAATAAAATTTTTCTTTTAGACCTAAGAAACAGCAAGCTTGAAAAAGCTAATATAGGAAGCAGGATGAACTCGCTTTTCATAAAATAAGTCTTTCCGAATATATTTTCAGGCCAATTTGAATGGAGTAGGGAAAAAGAATGGGAAAAATCAGCAAAACTAAGAAACTTCAACCCTTCAACGCTATCAAAACCAAAAGGTACAGAGTTTACACGAAACAAAATCATTGGAACTATCCAATAACTATGGACTATTGTGACTATTACCAAAGGAATTATAAATGCAAAACAAACTTCTTTATAAAATCTTCCAAGATTTAATCCTCTAAAAAGAAGATATAGTAAAATAGCTGTAACTGTTAAATACGAGATTCTCGGATCAAGAAGCACTTCCAACGAAAGAACTAAGCTAAATAAAATTGTTGTTTTATAATTAATATTATCGATTGCTTTCATAAACATATAAATAACAAAAGGCACCAAAGAATACGCAAGAGCCACACCTAACTGTCCATCACTATCATCAATATGTATGTGTTTGAAGCATAAATAATTCCGGCAAAAATCCCAGCAATTTTAGATCGTGGAAATATGTGTCGATATAAAAAGTATGATGAAACAAAAGATATGACGAAAACTGGAAGAATCCAAAAGATTAGGCTAACAAAACTCCATGGCAAACCAAGACTGCTAATAAAGGCTGTAAAATTTAGATAAGTATTGATCCAAATAAAACTAAATGCTGAAGTTCCAATACCTGTATTCAGACTTGCATCCCAAGATAAAGGAAAATTAGCAAAACTTCCAACACTCTCCGGCCAGAAAAATTTCCAATCGCCTCCAGCTAAACTATTGAACGTAAACCATTCCTGAAAAGGTAAGTTAATCATTGTCTGGCTTCTTAAAATGTTCAGCAATTACCAAAAATACTCCAACCACAAGCAGAAAAAAGATTCTATTCCCGACCTGTTCAGCCAAAGCAACAAAACCAAGTAAAATCAGGGTAAGAGTTAAAAACAACAAAATAATTCCTAACGCAAATAAAAGTTTTGCAGGCGGCCTGATAAATATTGTCATTATAAGCAAATAAATAAGCACACCCTTATCAATTGTGTAAACCAAATTTATATAAGGAACATAAGAAAGAAGAATAGGTACGAATAGCACAATAAGAGAGAAGAGGATAAAAGGCTGATGTTTTATAAATAAATTTTTAACCGCAAGAAAATACGCTTTAAATATTTTCATAACTTACCCTGTCTCCTTAACAAAATTAAAGCGAAACTAATAAGGCTAATAACAGAAAACAATAAGCCGATGTAAAAAACTTTTTGAGGAAAATATTCAACTATAATAGAATAACGTCCCTCTTTATCAATCAGCCACCCGTTTATGTAACTATTTAAAGTATAATGCTGTTCTTCCGGAATTGGTTTTATGAAAAATGTCCGAACAAAATCGATAATGATGTTCTCGCCATAATCGTCTTTTTCAATGATATATGCACGCCAACCTTGACTATACGAATCTCCAAAAGCCAAAACGAAAGGAGAAGATGCTTCCACGTTAATTCTGTGTCTAGTGGTATTAATTATAGAATAAGAGATTTTTGGAGACTTCATAGCGACTTTAGGTTGCACGCTTCTTGAAATAAGCACCTTAGGAATAATGACCTTGACAACCTTAAGATTCTTTACATTCATTACTGCTCCCGTTGTTTGGAAACCTGTTGGAGTAAATTCCAGACTTACATACGTAGACAATTCTTTAGGCTTGTAGGTATAATTTAAAGAATTCCACTCGTCATTTTGACTTAGAAAAAGGTTCAATATATGCTCTGAGTTTTTACTCTTTTCTACAATAAATGCATTTGGCCGCCCATATGAAATTTTATAGTCAAAACTTACAAAATACGTATCTTGTGGATCAAAATCCTTAACCGGAAATTTTACCCTCTTCCCAAAAGGTAATGTCATTTCTCCACTTTGAGATGCTTGAGAAACATCAATAAGATTCTTTATTGTTGGATAAGATATTTCCAGCTTATGAGTCCCCTTAGTAAGGAGGACATCTTTAAATTCACTAAGTATTACTCCATCTAAGTTAATTGCTCTTGATTGCATACCAATAGGCTCTATGTACAAATCATATTTTTCAGATTCATCTATAACAAAAATTTCTCTTATTTTATTCTCTGCCAAATCAGAAGCCCAGATCTTTTCCTTCAAAAATTCTATCCGGTCTTGCATAAAAATAGACAATTCTTCAAACTCTTCCAATGAATTATCATAGAGAACTTTATGCTTCAGGTATAAAAAGTGTGAATTGAGAAAACTCGAAATTTTTATGAGTGATTCGTTTCTTTTTTTTACGTCAAGTTTATCTGTTTGCTCTATTGCGTCTGCAATCAAAGCCCTATATCGATTAACTGTTTGACGGATAATAAATTTAGATTTTGTGTCTTCTGGTTTTTTTGTATTTGCGATTTCTTTCATTTCTACGAGTCTCTTATTCGCGTACCCAAGGTCTGCATCAACCCTTTGAGATGGTTTATCAGCATATAACTTATGCACACTTTGTTCTTTTGATAAAAGGAATTGATAAAACGGAGAGTTGGGAAGTACCTTTGCTTCCAGTATTAACAATCCTCCTCCTTTTGGATTTAAATCGCCCGGTTTACATACCACGCATTCTGCTTCAATAATATTTTTACTGGAAAATGATAATATGTTTTTGTTTTTATCTTGTGAAGAGTCACTAAATAAAATTGGTGTATTTCTTGTTTCTGTCTCTTCTCGAAAAAAAATCAGTGGCTCTGAAGACTCGGATACAACAGAGATTATTGAATCAGCGGCGTAAAAAAATGATGAATAGTAAGGAGATTCAATCGCATATAAACTCCACTCCCCAATTTTTTTTTCAAGTTTTACTCCTTGGAAATTTTCTAAATTCCTTTTCAGTATGGTAAAATCTTTACCCATTCTTATCTTATCTGCATAGAGCACGTCATCTCTCCAAAGCACTTTATTGATCCCGAAGACTCCCGATAAACGGAGGAACGCAGATTCGTCACTTTGTGCAACAGCGTAGTAAATACCGTCAACTATTTCTGGGTGATCCGTTGAATTTTCAATAATTGACTTATTAGTGATAAGTCTGGGCAAAGAGTCTACTCCCCAAAACCCCCAATAATATCCATCGGAATTTCTATCAAACTGTGGCAACAAGAGAATCCTTGTATCTTGAGGTAATTTATTTACATAATCCATCATATTGCTAACATAAGGAGGAATTTTGACTTTTGTGGCAAATGGTTCATTCCAAATAAAAAAATTGCCGTTGAAAAAAGGAAAATGGTAGCCTAGAAGAAGAACAAAAGAGAATGTTGTCAAAAACAAATATAGTTTTTTCCTGTGAGCGATTTTTAGAAGAAACGAACTAAGATAAAAACTAATAAGAAAGATATACGAAAACCATAATACCGCTCCAAATTTATAAAAAGCAGATCTAAAAATCGCAAAACCTGGAATATTTTCCATGAAGAAAACGTAGATAAATCCTAAGGGAGGATGTGAACCGGCTGTTAAAAAGAGTCCAACTATAAAAAGTATTAAAGCTAAAATAATCAATGTGTTATTTTTTTTATCTCTTGATAACTTATCATGGTAAAATAACCCGAGCAATACTATTATTGGAAAGGCAAAACTTAAAGCAATTAATAATGGGTGTTTCGTAAATAAGTAACCGTATGTATGAAGACTATTATCGTACCAGTCAGGTATTCCCTGCAATCTAAGAAGATTAATAAAGCTCGCATTTTGAGATAGAAAAGATTCCCAATCTATTATTGATTGAATTCCCCCAAGAGAACCCAACTTAGAGCCATATCCACTGAGAAACGAATACATTTGAGGCAAAATCCAATAAAAATTAGCAGCTAGAAAACCGAGTATAAGAAAAAATCCCGATTTTAGGGCATTCGGTACTTCATTAATTCCTTTTTTACCAATATTAACAACGGTTAGATATATAAAAGTTATTCCATAAATCAATACCAATGAACCATAAAAGGTAGCGTTTCCTCCCGCATTTAGTAAAAAAGATGTAAACGAAAATAGGATTACTCCTTTTGTAAGTGAATATTCATTTCTAAGAGTTTTATATATACACAATATTCCTAATGGAACTGTAGAAAACAAAGAAAATTTTGCTCTTTCTGTTATAAACCACGCTTGAAGAAGAAAAAAATTGTACATATAAAAAGTACTGCTAAAAGTCCTAAATGCCCAATATTTTCTTTCAGGAAAGAAAGCATTGATAAAAATATACATTGAAATTCCAATACAAAAGAACCAAAAAATAAAGGTCAATTCCTGACCTACTGTAAATGATTTTGTTAACGTAATAAAGAAGGCTTCCGGAGCTTGAGCAACAAGAAATCCTTTAAACCAAGACCAATCTATTCCAAAATTGCTACTAGGGTCCCATGAATAAAATAGATTTACTAAGTGTTGGATTGGATTAAGACGAAAACCCGAATCATGTCCCAAGATAATTTCGCCATCTTTTAACCACAAGAGAGGAGTCAGGGACAAAAAAAACAGCAGCATTACCTCAAATATCTTAAAATGCTTTTTTATATACTCAATCATAATATTTAGATAAACCCTCGCCTGTAAATAAATAGTAGTAATAACGCAAGCTTACATGGCGGGTAACTCGCGGCAAAAAATAGTCATCGGAAACGGTTCTGATTTTATTCTGAACAAACCTCCTTTTTTTTAAAGTTGCTGGTAGATTACGAACATTCCAAATTATAGATTTTTGAAAAGCCCAAGCAATGCTAAATTTTCCGACAAATAAATAAGCAAAAAAACCAAATTGATATATTATTAGTGTAATTGGAAGTATTCTAATTAAGTACTTGGGTGACAAATTCTTTATGTATGTACAAAGTATATTTTTATATGAATGAAACAATATGAAAGCAGCAACCATTTGTTTTGATGCGCCGCCTCCAATATGACAAACTGACGTACCCGGCCAATAAATTATTTTATTGCCTGACAGCCAGATCCTATGACAAAGATCAGTTTCCTCAAAATAAGCAAAGTAATCTTTATCAAATAATCCTGTTTTTTTCAATACATCTTTCTTAAATAACAAACATGCTCCTTTTCCTGAGAATATTTCCATAGACTTATTATACTGCGGTTTTGACTGATCCTTATCGCGCCCCATATGATAAAGAATTCCTGAGGGCAGAAAAAATGAACCGATTGAATCTATAAGGTTCTTTCGGGGATACATTAAGAGTTTTGGCATCACTGCCCCAATATTTTCTTCAGAGTATACTGCCTCAACTAACTCAGCAAGTAAATTTTTCTCAACGATTGTATCGGTACTTAGAAGTAAAATCAGCTCCCCGCTTGCTTTTCTAAAAGCTCTCTCATGTCCACCAGCATATCCTAAATTCTTTGAGTTTTTGATAATCTTTATGTTGGGATAATTTTTTTTAACAAAAGCTACGGAATCATCCTTTGAGGCATTATCTACAAAAAATATTTCGGTATTCTTATATATTACTTTCGATAAAGAGCCTAAACAGTTCTCTAAAAAACGCCTACCGTTCCAGTTCACTATTATTACAGAAACCAAGGGGTTATTATGCATACTTCTTGAAGAATTCTTCTGCTGTTTCATTAACGTATTTTAAATCCTGGCTCGTTAAAGCCTGATGACACCCTAATAACAAAGAGGTCGCCATAATGGTATCCGCGTTATTCAATGATCCGCTAACCCTAAATTTTATATTTTTATAAACAGGATGCCTAATAATGTTTCCTGAAAAAAGCACCCTAGTTTGAATTCCCTTAGATTCCAAGTGCTTTAGAAAATCATAGCGAGTAAAAGGAGCATTTTTTTTAATTGTTAAGGGAAATGCTAGCCAATTCGTCTTTGCTCCATCAAAAAGATAAGGAAGAACGAACCATTTCTTATATTTGCTAAAAATTTGAATGAGATTTTTAAAATTATTATTACGTTTTACCAAAAATCCATTCAACCTTTTCAATTGGACTAGACCAAATGCTGCAGCTGCCTCATTCATTTTTAGGTTATATCCAAGTTCTGAATACAAAAATTTTGCGTCATATGGAATTTTATCAATTAAAAAATCAAATCTTTTTTCAAAAGCCTCCTTATCATTTCCAACTCTTCCCCAGTCACGAAGCGTAAGTATTCTATCTCTCTGTTTCTCCAGGTCAGTAAGAATCATTCCTCCAAAACCAAGAGCAGTAATTATATGTGAGCCATAAAATGATGTCGTTGTCAAGTCGCTGTAAGATGCTGCAGTTCTTTTATTAAAATAGGGAGCGAATGTATCGCAAGAATCATCTATCAGAATTAAGTTATGCTCATCCGCTATTCTTCTAAGCCTTGGCATATCACAAACACCGCCGACCAATTGAGGCACCATTATTATTTTTGTTTTTTTCGTTATAGCATTTTCCACCAAATCCTCATCAATAGTATATCTCCCAATCACACTGTCTATAAAAACAGGAACTAAATTATTGTGAACAATAGAAGAAACAGTGGTTGAAAATGTACAAGCCGGAGTAATAACTTCAGCGCCTTTCGGAAGGTTCAAACTTTGGATCGCAAGAAGATTTGCCGAAGAACCCGAATTAACTGCTACACCATATTTTTTCCCAAAACGCTTAGCTACTTCTTCCTCGAATTTCTTTACCAAGGGGCCTGAAGCAAGCCATTTGTTGTCCATTGACCGCATTACCGCTTGCTTTTCCTCTTCTCCAAAAACTGCCTCAGCGTACAATATCTTCTTCGTTATTGTTTCTTGATTACTCTTGAGCATATAGGATATTTTAATTGATAAGGAAACTCTTTGCAATAGCCTTGATCTTAAAGAGTATGCTCCTAATCACCGTATTTTTCCAACTCAACTCTTGATATGAAATAATAATATTTTATATTTACTGTTCTGGTCAATTTTGGTATAAAACTCGAATCGCTTATCTTACGGATATTTTTTTGCACTTTATTTCTTTCAGCAACTATCTTTTTGTAACGGAACACATTCCAAAAAATCGCTTTTTGGATTGCCAGAGCATATCCGGGCTTTCCGAAAAAAACATAGATAAGCGAACCAATCTCGCAAATTACAAGATGAGGAACAAACATTTTCAAAAGATAGTCAGATCCTAAATTCTTTAAATAACTGTAAAATTTATTTTTGAAGGAATGAAATTGCACGAAAGCTGAAGGCAATTTTGCAGATGTCTGAGCACCTTTATGGAATACATGAACACTTGGATATGTAACAACAGAATATCCGGCAAGCCATGCTCGATGACATAAATCTGTTTCTTCAAAATATGCAAAATAATCTTTATCAAATAGTCCAACCTTTTCAATAAGTTCTCTTTTTGCTAGAAAACATGCACCGTAAGCTGAAAAAATTTCAAATGGTTCATGATATTTTTGACTGACAAAGTTTTTCCCATAATCTTGGTGATACAAAAATCCGCTATTGAGAAAAAAACTCCCTACAGAATTTATTTTGTTGTGCAGATAAGTTTTGGGCCGATAAAAAAATATTGTCGGCTGAACTATCCCAACTTTTTGATTTTTTTTGAGATACTCTACTAGCGGATTTAAAAAGTTATCTGTAACTATACAATCATTATTAAGAAAAAGTATATAGTCACCTGTGCTTTTTGCGTACCCTAAGTTATTACCCTGCGCAAATCCAAGATTTTTTTTCGCCTCTACGATTTTTACAATTGGGAATTTTTCTCTTACCATCCCAACTGATCTATCTTCCGATCCGTTATCAACAACTATGACTTCAAGTAGCGAGTACTTTACTTTAAAAAGAGAATTTAGACATTCTTCTAAATTTTCCTTCGCATTCCAATTGACAATTACGATCGATACCAATGAGGTCATCAATAAGAAGATTATACCAAATCGCTAACAGATGCTATAATGAATATATGAGCAAAAACACTTCTTACCTTATTACTGGTGGCTATGGACTTATTGGCTCAGCTCTTGCAAATTTACTAGCAGGAAACATTATAATCTTAACACGTTCCGAAAAAAACAAACATAGACTAACCAAAGATGTAAAAACAATTGTCAAAGATCTTCTCAGAATAGAAAAAACTGACCTTGAGGGAATTGATATTGTCTACCATTTAGCTAGCACTGTTGACAATTATAGCGTGCTTACAAATCCATATCTTGATGTTGAAACAAATATTAACGGCACTATACGGCTTTTGGAAATATGTAAAAATCTCTCGAGAAAACCAAAAATAATTTTCCTTTCTACTTTTTTTGTGTATGGAAATGAATACGACAAAACAAAAATTCCAATAAATGAAAATTCAAAAACTGATCCTTTGGCAATTTATCCAGCGACAAAACTCTGCACCGAAAGTATAATTAAATTATATTCCCGCTTGTATGATATTCCTTACTTAATATGCAGGCTAACCAACGTATACAGCGAGAATGAAGAATTTAACAATAAAAAGAAGGGTGGTCTTAATTATATGATCATGCAAGCAATCAAAGGAGAAATGCTATCCGTATATAAAGGCGGGAATTTTCGTAGAGATTATATTCATGTTGATGATGTTGTTTCAGCTTTAATGTTTTTAGAAGATGAAAATATCAAAAATGATACTTTTCTTGTAGGTTTTGGGGAACCTGTATTTTTTAAAGATCTAGTAAGCTATATTTATGAACTAACTGATAAAAAATCAAAGATGCAGGAAGTTGAACCTCCATTTTTTCACAGTGTTGTTGGAATTAATAATTTTGTTGCAGATATATCAAAAATAAAAAAACTTGGATGGAAACCAAAAATTAATTATAAAATCGGCATAAAGAAAGTAGTTGATAAATATAAAACGCTTACATGAAAGTACTCCAATTAACCGCACACTTTAGTCCCAATGTTGGAGGCGTAGAAACTCATTTGTCTGATTTGACAGATTTTCTGTCTAAAAAAGACTGGAAGGTTTTCGTTTTAACATATAGCCCCCTTACAACTAAAGCAAAATGGAAGATATATGAAAAAACAAAAAATGTTTCTATTCTCAGAATACCCTGGTTATCGGGATTATTTTTTCGATTAATTCCTTACCCTATACTAGAATTTTTGTATCTTTTACCTGGGCTACTTCTTTTTACCCCTTTTATAATTTTACTTAACAAACCAGAAGTAATCCATGCGCATGGTTTGGTTGCGGGAGGAGTAGCTGTTTTTTGGGGGAAACTTTTTAAAATAAGAACTGTTATTTCGCTACATAGTATTTATAGTTTCCCAAAAGAAGGTCTTTATAGAAAATTTGTCAAACTAATTTTTAGAAATTCAGATCACATCTTAGGACTTTCCAAACAATCAGTAATAGAAATTAAAAGTTTGGGTATCCCTGAGGAAAAAGCAAGTAATTTCACTTATTGGATTGACGTGGAAAAGTTCAAAAAAATTCCAGATGCAAAACAAAAATTAAAATGGAACAATAAATTCGTCGTTCTATTTGTTGGAAGACTAATTCCGGAAAAAGGAGTTAAAGAACTTTTAAAAACCTCTATGTTATGGAACAAAGAAATTACGCTAGTCGTAGCAGGCGTAGGACCACTGGAGGAAGATGTTAGGAAATATATTCTTGAAAACCAAAAGATTTTATTTTTGGGTGGCATAGATAATCATATGCTCCCTCTTTATTATTCAGCTTCTGATTTACTAATCGTCCCCTCAGTCAGCGAGGAAGGTTTTGGAAGAGTTATCATTGAGGCTTTAGCCTGCGAATTACCAGTGATAGGTGCAAATAGAGGAGCAATTCCAGAAGCCATGGATAATTCAGTTGGAAAATTGATTAACATTACACCAGAAAATATTGCAAAAACAGTTAATTATTTTTATAACAACCCACGTGAATTAACAATTTTAAAGAAAAAAGCTAGAGAATTTGCAATAAAAAGATATTCAGAAAAAAATGCACAAGGAATTATTAAATTTTATAGTAAATAAATAATGAATAAAAAATTCTACGCCAATCTAGAAGAAGATGGAGAAAATGTTGTATCAACATTTAAGGATAAATTAGAATTTTTAACCCGAGAGGTTGGTGCAAATAACAAAGTGCTAGAAGTGGGTTGTAACGATGGGTATGTCGGGTCTATTTTTCTCCAAGGAAATAATGACGTTTATGGAATTGACATAGTTAAAGAAAAATTAGTGCTTGCCCAAAAGAGAGGACTGAAAGTCAAAGAGTGCGATATAGAAAATGAACAATTCCCCTATCCCCAAGATTATTTCGATGTAGTTATTCTTGGAGATGTTATTGAACATGTTTTCGATACCGATTCATTAATGGAAAAGTGCAAAAGAGTACTCAAGAAAGACGGTAAGCTTATCATTACGACTCCTAATGTCGCGTCATTAGGAAGAAGAATTATGCTTTTGCTTGGTATGAATCCCTTTCTTGAATTTTCTTCAAAATTTCCTCCTGTCGAAGGTTATCCTGCAGTAGGCCACATACGGTATTATACATTAAGCACATTATGTTTTCAGCTGGATCATCATGGATTTAAGGACATTTCAATTCAAGGAGGTACAATAATTTCTTTCCCAATGCTTTTTAAATTTATATATTTATTTCGTAACTTCGCTTCTTTTTTTCCACACCTTATGTGCACCGCAAGAAAATAACGAATAATTTAGACTTCGCTGGTTTTTGGATTAATTATTGAAGGTGCATTTATATAAAAATCAATTGTCTTTCTTAAGCCTTCTTCCAAAGACGTATGCGGTATCCAACCTAATACTTTTTCGGCATTTGCATTACTTAATAACCATTCATCTGCTTCTAGAATTCTATCAGGATATACCCCATAAAGTACTTTTGATGTACTTCTTGTTATATCTATAACGTATTTCACTAATGTCTTTAGTGCATATTGTCTTCCGCCTCCAATATTACAGACGTTTATTTGGGAATCCACAGGATGAGATAATGCCCGAACCAGAGCTTCTACAACATCGGCAATATATACGTAATCACGTTTCTTTTTGCCTGAATTTAATAATATATCTTTGTTTTGAAGCGCATTTATTATTATCTGTGGGATAAGACGCGTCACGGGCTGATAAGCCCCGTAGGATGTTCCAATCCGAAGAATTAAGAGTTGATAACCCGACAATTGCGTGTAAATAGAGGCTAATTGTTCGGCCGCAACTTTACTAACTGCATAAAAAGAGGGAGGCTTTAGCAATTGGTCTTCGGAAAATGGAAGAGGACCATCACCATAGATTTCCTCTGTGCTTGTGTATATAAAACGTGCGGGTGGATTGCCCCTTAAAGCCTCAAGCAACACCGTTGTTCCTTTAATATTAATATCTATACACTGTTTTGCAGTGGCATACGTTCGCGAAAGATCCACTAAGGCTCCCATATGATAAACAATCTGAGGTCTAAATAAATTAACCGTTTGAAAAACCTCTTGCTCTTTGCGCAAATCACCCTCGAATAATTTTACCTCATTTCCATCATTTAATAGTTGGGGGACAAGATTTTTTCCAAAAAAGCCTCTTCCTCCGGTTACCAAAATACGTTGACGATTATTACTCATATTATCTTTGTATAAAAATCTTACGAATGGTTGTTACCGAATAAGCATATAAATATATCCAACACATAATTGGGTGCAAAAACCAAGCAATGTCTTTTATAACTATATATCCACGTATACTATCAATTAGTGGACGGATCCATGTCACCGTAAATAGTACAAATAATAAAAGTCGCCCTATATCTTGTACTTTTATGGGATTATATATTAAATACCTTCGTTTTTGTCCAGACGTATTTACTTTAAGATAGTAAGCTTTAAGAAACGCTACTCGCTTTTTCATGAGAGTCTTCAAATTCACGGCTGTGTCGTGTACAACATCGTTTTTCACTATTGCAAACCGGTTATACCCTTTTGCCACTAGATCGGCAAATATATCTATATGCAAGAATTGTTCCGGATTACTTTGCGCGTGTTTTAATAATATATCACGCCGATAAACAACCCCATTGCACCCAACCGTTGGAAGTGTATCCAGATCAAACTCAACGCTTGTATATCCCGCTGTTTCTTTTAAAATCTTTCCCAATGTCCAAGTTTTAACATACCACGGTAGTCGATCTGGTCGCCCAACATAATAAACAATTGGATCCACCATCCCAAAAAGAGCAAAATACCTGTTAAATAACGTGTCGTTTTTTTTATAGGTATAATGAATTGTATTGGCATGAACAATCTTTGGGTCATCCATAAACGGTTGCACCATCTGCTGAAGCCATTGAGGATTTGGAAGATAATTGTCGGCGTCTATTGAAGCGATAAGATTATGCGATGCAAATTGCAACCCTATACCCCGCTGTGCTTCTGCATCTCTGGGTATTCGGCTTTTGATAATTTTAAATCCATATTTTCTAAGAATCTTATCGGTATTATCTGTTGATCCACCATCTATATTTAGATATTCAATATTCTTTCTGGGATATTCCTGATTTTTAATTGATTTAACACATGCCTCAATCGTCCTCTCATTGTTAAGCGTAACAATCATGACGGTAATACTGGGAAGTTTTTGCATGTAAAAGCATTGTATCAAAACCGTCTTTTCTTTTCACGCGACTGATAGGATCAATCGGCTATTTTTCGCTTTTTAGTTTCTCTCTAATCTCAAGGCTTGTGTCAACTAATTTTTCATCTCCCGCTATATGACTGAAAGAAATGACATTTTTTGGATCAATACTATATTTTAATATTGCTGTTTTTAATGAGTCGAACTTTCTAAAATATCCATATCCTCTTCCTTCGCATTCTTTATATCCCTCTTCAATTATTGCGTAAAGATATTTATCCTTAAAGAAACAAGCCGGAAAATCTTCTCCCTTTCCTTCGTACCATACCAGAAGAGTTTGCCCAAATCCTGAATAAAATGGCATAATTTTCTCTTCAATTGGCAATCCATAGTAAGATGTATCGCTTTCTGTATAAAACACT